>Ga0207664_10002872_pt1 | contig 11457 bp, 8 predicted proteins | sample LARL83metaG_FD_184349 | JGI IMG/M metagenome (GOLD analysis project Ga0207664, IMG submission 184349) | Corn, switchgrass and miscanthus rhizosphere microbial communities from Kellogg Biological Station, Michigan, USA - LAR L8-3 metaG... | ecosystem: Host-associated > Plants > Roots >...
GGCTTGGTCGAAGAATGAGGAAGGCTCAGACCTCGAGCAATGAGGACACGCCAGAACACCCGGTCGTCTCGCTCACCTTCGACGACGGACTCGCTAGCCAGGCGCGTGCCGCAGAGCTTCTCGAGTCACGGGGCCTCCGCGGCACGTTCTATGTGCCGAGCGGGCTGTTGGGGAGTCCGGGCCGCCTCGATTGGACCGATGTCGTCGGACTTGCCGAGCGCGGACACGAAATCGGGGGCCACACCGAGACCCATGCGTCGCTGACGGAGATTCCGCCCGAGCAGGCGCGCCAAGAGCTCGAGCGTGACCGAGATGCGCTCATCGCTCGCGGACTCGATCCGAGGAGCTTCGCGTATCCGTATGGAAGGCTGACCGACGAGATCGCAGATCTCGTGCGCGACGTTGGTTACAGGGCCGCGCGAGCGGTGGGAGGCATCGTCGAAACCTTGCCGCCTCGCAACGCCTTTCAACTGCGGACTCCGCACAGCGCTCGTGCGTGGACGACGGCTGACCACCTGGCTGGTCTCGCCCTTGCCGCTCAGCACGAGGAAGGCTGGCTCATCCTCCCTTTCCACCACATCGGCCGTGACAGGCGGTCGGACTACACGACGCCGGCCGGCGAGCTGCGTACCTTCCTCGACTGGCTCGTCGCGCGCAACATACGCGTGGTACCCGTTCGCGAGGTCATCTCTCCCGAGGAGTGAACGCTTCGCAGATGCAGGCCTTCCCGTCCGCCGGAGGATAGGGGAACCGGCGTCAACCTCTCACGCGATGTTGCCGCCAGCGTCCGAGGCCCCAGCGGCGGTCATGCTGCGACTTGGGCGACAGCGGGTTGAGGAAGGCGAGTGCGATCCTGCGCATCTTTTCGGACCATGGCTGATCGGGCCAAGGACGAACATCCCGGGCTATCGCGATCCCGGCGCGGTGAACGGCCTTCCTTGCCGGTACGAGCCAGAACGGGGATGACCACTCGTGGAGATGCATCTCGAGCACCGTCGGTTCACGTAACCCGCGCAGGTATCTGGCCCACAACCGGACGAATCCCGGCTCGGGCCCACCGGTGAGCCGCCACTCCGCGAGAGCAAGCGACGCGGCCCACGCGCCCTCGAACTTCCACGTTCGCGCGATGCGTTGTAATTCTTCTCGTTGGTCGTCTTCGACGAAAACCATCAGATCGACCAGGTCGCGCAGCATTGGAAGCTTGCCCCAGCCATGTGCTGCGATGAGAAGCGCATGATGATTGGGGTGAGGTGTAAGCAGACCGTCGACACCGATTGACGCGGGCACCGCCGCCTCGAAGAGGGCGGCGTTTGCAGGTGGGTTGCAGGCTTCGGGCCAGTTCACGCTTCGGTGCACCTCGATCCGAAGGGCAAGCCCGGGCCACTCGAGTGGATGCAGATGGAAATGGGGTCGACGGCGGTCGTCGTAGCCCTGTGGCGGCCATTCGCACTCGTGGAGCTTGAAGCCCGACGCAAGCAAGGCAGCCTGGGCCTGGTCGGCATCTCCCGCGAGCAGATCGAGGTCGCTGAAGCGTCGGGCACGGTCGGGGTAGCGGCGCGCAACCTCTGGCCCCTTGAGGACGAGCAAGGGGCCGTCATACGCGGACCGGATGCGGGTGAGGAGGGCCGGCGCGACGAGATTCGCCGTCGCAGCGGCGCGGTGCTCGCGCAGGAGTGAGTTCGGGACAGGCTTACGGGCGTGCCGGAGCATCGATGCGGCAAGAGGGCCGAGGCCGTGCTCGGAGGCGAGGTCTGCATCGAGGCGTTCGATGAGCCTTTCGACTTCCCCCCACTCGAACGTCACGTCGATCCCTTCCCCGGGGGCTGGGAGAAATGTGAGCTCGATGGCCAGTTCGTCATGTGCGGATCCATCTCGTTTTCGCGCGCGCAGCCGCCTTCTTCCCACACTCACCGGTTGCGAAGTGGGCCGCGTTGAGCGAAAGGCTAGGTCGAGCCTCCGGATCGAAGGGGGCGACCAGATTCGCGAACCATATACTCGAGGTCTGTGGCCAACGGGTCGAACAACACGCGGAATCGCTTGCAAGCGCGGTACCGGCCGAACGCGCCCCAGGTGATCGCCGAGACGATTGCCGGAGAGGCGATGATCGTCAATCTCGCGACTGGGCACTATTTCAGCCTGCAGGGATCCGGGGTCGACATCTGGGCGGAGATCGAGCACGAGCGCCGTCTGTCGGACATCGTGGCCGCACTCGAGCTCCGATACGCAGCTGAGGAGCGCGAGATCGCGACCGCCGTCGAGCAGCTGATCGACGAGCTCGAGCAAGAGAAGCTCGTCGTCGCGACGACGGAAGGCGAGAGAGCGTCCGACTCCGCCGTCGCAGACGCGACCTCCGAAAGTGCTCTCTCAGAAAACGGCGCAAGAGCTTCGGCGCAGGAGCGACCGCGGTTTGTCCAGCCCGCGCTGGCAAAGTTCACGGATATGCAGGACATCATCCTGCTGGATCCGGTGCACGAGGTCGACGCCAGCGGTTGGCCGCATGCTGCAGCGAGCTCCTAGCTCGGCTGGGCCGCTCCAGAGCGCGGTCATCGCGCATCCCGAGTCGGAAGAGCGCGCTTTATCAGGCTGGATCGATGCGATCGACGGGTCCTTCGCGAACGCCGAGTCGCACGCCGGGAAGTCGACCGGGACCTTCCGCATTGCAGACGGGGCGCTTCGGCTCGTTTCTGCGGGCGATGCGATGCTCACCCAGCTCGGGAGAGCATTCTCCCATCTCACCGACGTGTCGGGAGCTCCACCGGAGCTCACCGTATGCCTGTGGGATTCCGCCACCACCGGCGTTGAGCCTCCGCCCCTTCCGCCTGTAGCTCCGGGCTTGCCACGGGGAGCCGTCATCTACTCGTCGGCGGGCCGGCAGAGGGTTGCCTACCAGCCGGGATTGTCACTCATGAGCGCCCTTGATCTCGACCGATCGACTGCGTGGTTTTGGTGCGCCGATTCGTCGAGGCTGCCGTACTGGGAGCCCGCGGCACCGCTGCGTCAGATCCTCCACTGGTGGTTTCCGCTGCGAGGTTTGCAACTGCTTCACGGAGCCTCGGTGGGAACAGCGGAAGGCGGCGTCCTGCTCGTCGGCCGCGGCGGATCCGGAAAGTCCACGTGTGCCCTCTCCTCGCTCGCATCAGATCTCCTCTACGCGGGCGATGACTATGTGGCTGTCCGTGATGGGCCAAATCCATGGGTGTTCAGCGTGTATGGCTCGGGGAAGCTCGAGCCCGGTCACTCGAAGCTCCTTCCCCACCTACCTCCACCCAGCTTTCAGCCGGACGAGGCGCTCGAGGAGAAGGCCGTGTTTTTCGTGCACGAGCGATTCCCGGATCGCACGTGCCCGGGCTTTCCCTTGCGTGCTGTCCTCATCCCGAGGGTCACGGGGACAACCCAACCGCGGATGCTCCCGGTCGACCTCGGCGACGCGCTTCGCGCATTGGCCCCGAGCACACTTCTGCAGCTGCATCCGGCATCCCCGGATGCGCTCTCCAGAATGGCAGCGCTCCTTCAGCGGGTTCCGACGTACGTCTTCGAAGTAGGCGATATCGAAGAGGCGCCCAAGGCGATCTCGCGGCTCCTTCGCGCCCTGCGGCCATGAGTGCGAGCTCGCCACGGCTCACTGCAGTTGAGTTGGCCGCAAGGTAAGACTCGGCACGCGGGAGGCCGGCGCCGATGACGAGCATAGTCCCGCGTAGCGATCAGGAGCAAGAATCGTTGACGTCGGCTCTCTCGACGGTGGAGCTTCGACGTAGCGTCGTCAGTGGCCTGGGGTGGAAGCTGTTCAGCCAGACCGTAGCGGTCGGCTCGCGCTTCATTCTCGCGGTCGTCCTGGCTCATCTCCTCACTCCGCGGGAGTTCGGCCTTGCGGGCATGGCTCTTGTGTTCACAGGCATCGCGAATATCTTCGCGGATCTTTCTCTGGGAGCTGCACTCGTGCAGCGGACGACGATCTCGGATGATGACCTTTCGACTGCCTTCTGGACGAATCTCGTTGCAGGCGGCGTTCTCTGGGCGCTGGGGGTGGCTGTTGCTCCTGCTGTGGCTGACTTCTTCTCGACCCCAGCGGTTACTCCACTGTTTCGAGCATGTGCCTCGCTTGCGTTCTTGTACTCGCTTACGGTCACCCAGACCGCGATCCTCACCAGAGAGATGGATTTTCGGAGTCTCGAGATACGCACGGTCGTCGCGACGCTGGCTGGTGGGGCGACGGCCGTGGGCCTGGCCATCGCAGGATTCGGCGCATGGGCGGTTGTCGGGCAGGCGCTATCTACGGCGGTCTTCTCTGCGGCATTGCTGTGGGGTCTTTCGCCATGGCGGCCGAGGGCGACGTATTCGCTCGCGAGCCTGCGCACATTGGGTTCGTTCGGGGCGCAGACCGTCTTCTCGAGGATCCTTTCGTACGTGAGCTTGAACGCTGACAACCTCTTGATCGGGCGCTACATCGGGTCAGCTGGCCTCGGCGTATACAGCATCGCCTACAACGTCATGTTTGCGCCGTTGCAGCAGATAGCCCAACCGATCCACCAGGTCCTCTTTCCCGCGTTTGCGAAGGTCAAGGGCGAGCCGGAACGACTCGGTCAAGCGTGGCTCCGCGGCAACCAACTCGTTGCAGGCCTCATGGTGCCGGCGCTCATCGGGATGGCTGTGGTTGCACCGGACTTCGTCCAGACGGTCTTCGGGCAGCGATGGCACGCAGCCACGCCGGTGCTGCAGCTGCTGTGTCTCGCCGGCGTCGCAGAGAGCTTCAAGATGCTGAATTGGGCAGCTCTCCAGGCGACCGGAATGACCGGGCGGCTTCTGCGATTCATGACCTTCTCGACCGCGATCACCGTCGCGGCGTTTGTCGGCGGCCTTACCTGGGGCGTGGTCGGAGTGGCAGGACTCTTCGCGGCCGCACGGACGATTACCCTCCTCGTCTACACGTGGACGACTTGCCGCACGATCGATCTTCGGATCTCGCGTTTCGCCCGTGTCGTCGTCTGGGTGCTGTCGGCGGCGCTACCGATGACCGTGTGCCTTGTCGCTGGGCGGGCCTTGCTCGTCCATGAGCATGTTCCCGCCGGCGCGCGCCTTGCGGTCCTGATACTGGCCGGCATCGTCACGTACGTGGGGACGCTCGCCTGGCGAGACCCCAACACGATCCAGGATGTTCGGGCGCTGATCGGTCGCCGTGGTCAGGCGGCTGAGCAGCTTTCCTCGTGACGGATCATCCGCTACGGAAGCGGCAGACAGTCTCCGAGGGAAAGGCCGCCGGCGGTTTCGTAGGCCACCTTGCCCAGGAGCTGGTTCTGGAGGATGGGACCGGTCGCACGGCCGTAGTCGATTGTCACCTGCGACAGATCGGCCCCTGGGTATACACCGTGCGTGTCGAGCATCCGGCCCTCGATACCGTTTCCTTCCACGTAGCGGACGTCGAGTCGCCCAATTGCGCTGCCTCCCCAGAGTTGGACGACATTCCCGGCGACCTGTTCGGTGGCGTAGCCGGCCCACGAGGTGTTCGGAAGCGCGAAGCCGAGGTTCCGCGCGCGCGCATAGACCACGACGTTTGACACGCGGTCTGTCTCGATCTCGACAGCGGCGCCCGTCGCCTGGTTGAACGTGTCGGCCGCGAACGCCGAGTTGCGGACGATCCCACCGGTGGCGTCGGCGATGTTCCAGGCATGCAGACCAGTGCCTTTTTCCTCGTGATAATCGCACGAGAGATTCTGTGACCCCGATCCCGAGACTCCTTTGAGGATGAGACCGTTGATGTCACCCCCGACCGGGTACACGGACACCCCAGTGCAGGCGACCTGCCCGACGCTGAATCCCGTCCATGTGAACGGGCCCGGTAGCGCATAGAACAGGAGCCCGCCGCCCGACGGATTGCTGACGGTTCCGCCCCAGAGTCGCCAGCCGCCCGCGTTGTCGATGAAAACGGCGGGTTCGGCGCCGTCGCCACCCTCGAATCCCGCGCCGGGCTGGAACACGACATTCACGGTGCCGTGCTTGATCACACGATTGAAGCCGCGGAAGCTGCCGGGGATGTGAACGTTGCCGAGAACATCGATCGTCTCGCCAGGCTTTGCTCTGGCCACGGCGCGTTTGAAGCCGAGCGCAGACGTCACCCGAACGGCGTTCTTGAGACCCGGACGGTGGCCGTTGAGATATGCGGTCTCGGATTCGAAGGTTGGGGTCGAGACGGTTGTCGTAGTCACCGTCGTCGTCTCCGTCGTGGTCCGGCTCCCGGTCGTGAGCCCGAGCGTACTGTCGGCCCACACCAAGAAGATCGCGCCGACGAGCAACAGGGCGCTCGCGGACCTGCGCTTTACAGGGATGAACCCCGACTCCTTGCACGGCATGAGGAACCTTCGAGTTGGGCGCGCAGTGTGTTGGCGACGGAGTCTATCTCGGCTCGAATGAGGCTCGCTGCGACGCAGCTCACAAGTCGCAGCGATACTTCGGGTACGGTGCCTCGGGTGGAGGGTCCCGACTCGCTCCAACGTCCCTGCATATGCGTGCGCCTCGTCTTCTCTATCTGACTTCGGCGTTTCCGTACGGTCGGAGCGACACCTTCTTCGGCCCCGAAGCCAGGGAGCTCGTGCGGCAGGGTGTCGAGCTCCGCGTGATTCCCATGCGACCGCGCGGCTCGCTGACTGTCGCCGATGCGAAGCCCTGGACGGTGCGCAAGCCTTTGCTCGACCTGGCAATCGCCGGGTCCGCATTGATGGAGACCGTACGCGCACCAGCGGCGGTCCTGTCGGCGTTCAGGCTGCTGTTGCGGCAACCGAAACCCAAGGTTCTGGTACGGAATCTTGCCGGCTTCCCGAAAGCACTTTGGATCGCGCGCGAGGCAAAGCGATGGGGAGCAGATCATATCCACGCCCATTGGGCCGGCCCGCCGTCCACAGCCGCGCTGGTGGCATCGCGTGTATCCGGTGTTCCTTGGAGTTTCACTGCGCATTTTGCCGACATCGCAGCGAACAACCTGCTCGAGGAGAAATCGGCCTCCGCGACGTTCTGCAGGTTCATCGCGCGATCGATGATGGAGCTGGCGCGGCAGACCGCACCGAACTGCGACGAGTCCGGCTGGGTCCTCCTTCACCTCGGCGTTGATCTCTCAGAGACATATCGCGCTCCGGGCGAGCTGAACTCTCCGGCCGTTCTCTTGACCGCAGCGCGCTTCGACGTGGAGAAGCGGCATCGAACGCTCGTCGAAGCTACGCGGACGCTCGTCGAAGAGGGATTCGACGTGCAGGTCTGGCTCGCCGGCGCCGGGCCGCTCAAGGCGGACGTTCAACGGCAAGTGCAGGATCTCGGGCTGGAGCACGTCATCCGTTTCCTGGGCTTCGTCCTGCCCGACCAACTCCTCGAATGGCTCTCCACGGGCCTCGTCGACCTGGTCGTCCTGCCGTCGGACGCCGAAGGGATTCCGGTCTCGCTCATGGAGGCACTTGCCCATGGAGTCCCGGCGGTTGCATGCGACGCTGGAGGAGTCACAGAACTTCTTGGTGAGGGATGCGGGGAGGTCGTTCCGCCCGGGGACGCGGATGCGCTCGCCGTCGCCATCGCCGAGCTGCTGCACTCGCCCGAGCGTCGCGCGTCGCTCGCCCAGCGCGGCAGAGAACGATTGGAGCGCGAGTTCGCGGTCGAGCCGCTAGTCGAGGAGATGCGGCGCCTGCTCGGCTTTGCGGCGGACACCTATGCCGCCGACGGGCACGCCGTCGCCTCTTCAGCGCACCCGGCCGCCGCGAGGCAGGCGGACAGCTCGGCCACCGGCCTGTAGCGTTCGGTCACCGGCACCGGCCGCGATGTCACGGCTAATCCGCCGGCGCCGGCATTGGCTCACCCCCACCCCCCGATCAGGAGAACCGTTGTCGGCCTCGCCAACCAGGCGGCCGGCGGCATGGACTCTTCTGACCGCCTTGTATCAATGGTTCCGGCCTTCTTTGCGTTCGCGGCCATCTTCATCTTCTGTCTGTGGACACAGCATGACGGAGGCTTTGCCCCCGAACAGTGGCTTCCCGGCGCCCTCGTACTACTCGGACTTCTCCTCGCGTCGCTCGGCTCCGAACGAGCTCGCGTCAATTTGCGCGCCGCCCGTGCTCCATTGCTGCTTCTCGGCCTGTATACGCTTTGGAGCTACGCGTCGATCAGCTGGGCTCAAGTGCGCGGCGACGCCCTCGACGGCGCGAATCGCACGCTGCTCTATCTCTGCGTCTTTGCCCTCTTCTCCGGACTGCCGCTGGGTGAACGCGTTCGCGTCCTGCTCATCAGCGCGTGGGGCATAACCCTCGCCATCCTCGGTTGCGTCGCCGTTGGGTTCGCCGCCACTGCCTCTGGGCCGACGGGCCATTTCGTGGAGGGTCGCCTCGCATCGCCGATCTCTTATCCGGACGCGAACGTCGCGGTTCTGCTGACAGCGTTTTTCCCACTGCTCGTGCTCGGTTCGAGGCGCGAGACGCACGTTTTCCTGCGCGCTACCGCTGGTGCGGCGTGTGCGATCCTCGTTGGCCTCGCTCTGCTCGGTCAAAGCCGTGGTTCGCTTTTCGCGCTCGCGCTCGCGCTCGCGCTCTACCTCCTCGTCAGCCGGAACCTACTGCGGTCGCTGGTATATCTCGGCCTCGTGGCGCTCGCCGTGGCGCCGGCAGTGCCACACCTCCTTCACGTGTACACCGCGGTCGTGAACGGTCGCGGCTATGCCTCCGCTCTGACGACGGCATCTGCTTGGCTTGGAGCAAGCGGCTTCATCGGCGCGGCGGTTTTTGGGGTACTCGGCACAGTCGACCTTCGCGTCCGGGTGGGCGCGGATACATGCGATCGCGCTCGCCGCGCGCTGCTGATCGTCGTGGCGGCGATCCTCCTCGTCGGAGCAGCCGCGCTGTTCGCGTTTGGGCACCCGATCAAGCGCGGGAGAACCGCGTGGCATGACTTCGCCACGAACAAGAAGGCTCCGGCTCAGACCCTTCATCTCGCCAGCGGGCTCGGCACGAGTCGCTACGACGTATGGAGAATCTCGCTCGATCAATTCGCCGACCATCCGGTCGGAGGGGTCGGCGCGGACAACTACATCGTGGGGTACCTCCAGTCGCGGAGAACAGGCGAGACGGCGCGTTATCCGGAGAGCACGGAGCTACGGGCACTCTCGGAAACCGGCCTCGTCGGGGGTGTCCTCTTCTTCTCCTTCCTTGTCCTGGCATTTCGCCGAGCGCTCTTCGCCGCGCGAGGCACCGCGGCGCCGAGCGCGGCGCTCGCCTGCGTGGCCGGGTTTGGGTATTGGTTCTTCCATTCCTCGGTTGACTGGTTCTGGGAATTCCCCGCTCTCTCAGCTCCCGCGTTCGCCCTCCTCGGAATCGCCGGAGCGAGCTTGGCCGACGGTGGTACCGAACGGGCGTCGCGAAGGCTCCATGCCGCACCTCCCGGCGTCGGCCGTGCAAGCGCGGTAGCGCTTGCGCTTGCCGCTACCGGCGCGCTCGTGTTGCCGTGGGTTGCCGTCCGCCAGACCGACCAGGCCCTTGCCATCGCCCATACCAATCCGACACGCGCATACGCCCTACTTCGGGATGCAGGGCGACTGAATCCGTTCAGCGAAACACCGCCCCTTGCGGAGGCGACGCTGGCCGCCAATGCCGGCGATCGGGCGCGTGAACGAAGAGCTCTTCTTGCCGCCCTGCGAAGGAACCACTGGGACTGGTACGCCTACATGATGCTCGGGATCATCGCTGGACGCGAGCACCACCTCACTGCTTCTCGCGCCTACATCGCCCACGCTCGCCGCCTCTCGCCTCTCGATCAAGTCGCTCTCTACGCACAACAGCGGCTCGATCGCGGAAGCCCGATGACCGAGCGCGAGGTCGGACAGGTGTTGCTGCTCGAGACCCGAGACCTACGCGGCGTCACCCAGGGTTAAGGCCGCCCGCGCGATGCGTCGGTGTGGAATGTTTTTCGACCGGAATGGGAAGGGACTCAGGACCTTCGGCTAGGAGGCAAGACTCAGAAGCGTCGTACGCTGAGACCTGTTGTCCCCTCCCAGCGGACGGGATGGCTGTCGTCAAATCGATATTGGGGAAGGTGACCAGGGCTTGAAGCGCGTACTCCTCATCGTCGTGGTGGTAGCCGTTTCGCTCGTCCTCGCCGGGACCTCCGCCGGCGGTAACGCGGTAGTCACCGGCCACAGCGCCGCGCCTTCCGTTACCAGCAACCTGGGAACGAACTCAGGGCCTACATCGAGCGCCACCACCGGCACGCTCCCGTTCACGGGCCTCGATCTCGCCGGGATCACCGTGGTCGCTGCGCTGCTCCTCGCGGGCGGGGTCACTCTCAGGCGCACCGCGCGGAAGCAGCGGTAGCACCACGAAACAGGCGGCGCGACCGATCGGCGGCATTCTGCCGCCGACTCCCTTCGCGCCAAAGGGCGGGGATATCGTGGCCGGCGAGATGAGCACGGTGGCGTCGGGGGGCCGACGGGTTCTGTGCGTCTATCAGCACGCCCCCACCCCGGGCGCGGCCGGTATCTACCGGCACCGGCAGTACTTCGCGGGACTCGTGCGCCGCGGCTGGACAGTCGACCTCGTCTCGACTCCCCGCAATTACATGTCGGGGGAGATGCCGGACCGATACCGGCGCCGGGGTCTGGTGACGGAGAAGATCGACGGCATCGATCACCACTGGGTGTGGTCGCCGGGTGGGATCCACCGCAGCCGAGTCTCGCGGGCAGCGAACTACGGAGCGTTCGCGCTCGCGTCGGCTCTGCGAGCTCTCACACTCCCGCGACCTGACGTCGTCATGATCTCCTCGCCCCCACTGACGCTCGCTCCGCTCGGGCCGCTCCTCGCTCGCCGATTCCGGTGTCCGTGGATCCTCGAGGTCCGCGACATCTGGCCGGAATCGGCCGTCTCCGTTGGGTGGCTTCGCCCGGAGAGCGCCGCCTACCGCGGCCTGGAGGCAGTAGCCCGGCGCACAACGGAAAGGGCAGACCTCGTTCTCATACCGACGCCCGGACTGGAGCCGCACGTCCGAGCCCATGGCGCTCGATCGATCATCACCCTCACCGGCGCGGCTATACCACGGCCGCCAAACGCAGCACGACGAGCCGCTGCCCGGGCGCGACTCGGGGTCGCCGACAGCGAGTGCCTCTTCCTCTACCTCGGCGCGATCGGGGTCGCGAACGATCTCGACACGCTGGTTGACGCGGTCAGACGAGTGCCCGCGGACGTTCCGGCACGTATCGTCGTCGCCGGAGATGGCAGCGGCCGGCAGGCGCTTGCCCACGCCCTCGAAACGCAACAGCTCGCGCGGCTGACCCTCCTGTCGGCCATCCCACGAGATCAGGTAGACGACCTGCTCGCGGCCGCCGACGTCGGCCTCCACCTCCTCCGCCCCGACCCGATATTCGAGTCCGCCCTCCCGAGCAAGGTCCTCGACTACCTGGGCGCACATCTTCCCTTCATCACGACGGTGGGCGGGTTACCGAGG
>Ga0207664_10002875_pt1 | contig 11455 bp, 7 predicted proteins | sample LARL83metaG_FD_184349 | JGI IMG/M metagenome (GOLD analysis project Ga0207664, IMG submission 184349) | Corn, switchgrass and miscanthus rhizosphere microbial communities from Kellogg Biological Station, Michigan, USA - LAR L8-3 metaG... | ecosystem: Host-associated > Plants > Roots >...
ACGGCGGCGGTCAGGTCGCGGCCACGGACGGCGGCCCGGTCGCCGATCCGCGCCACGGCGGGCAGCAGCCGCAGCATCAGCACCGCGGCGGCGGCCAGCCCAAGCACCGGCGCGGTGACCAGGACGGGATCGACGCCGATGGAACCGTCCACGCCGACCGTGACCGGGGCCTGGTAGTGGGCAAGCTGCCAGCCCGCCAGCACCGCCAGGGCGACCAGTGCCAGGTCAAGGCCGGAGCGTGCGGCCACCGCGACCACGCGGTGCCTGCCCCGTAGCGCCTGGGCCTTGACCGGCGACTGGGCGGCGCTCACCCAGCTCCGCATGATGACCAGGGCGCATGCCGCCGCCGCGGCCAGGGCCGCCAGCCAGGCCGTCGCGGGGAAGGCCACGGGGATCCGGATCGAACTATTTGCCAAGGGCCCGCGGCGGGCCAGGGCCGGGAGCGCCAGGCCGCCGAGGATCGGGGCCAGCAGCGCGGCCGGGGCGACCAGCAGCAGGGCTTCGGCCGCCCCGGTACGGAAGAGCTGCCGCCGGGACGCGCCGCGGGCGCGCAGCAGCGCCGCCTCCGCCTCGCGCTGGCTGCTCAGCAGCGAGACGGCGAGGGCGAGGGTGGCCCCCGCGATGACCAGCAGGATGAGAATGCCCACCGCGAGCTGGGACCTGGCCACCACCACGGCCTGTTCCAGGCCGGCCAGCAGGGTCGGCAGCCCGGTCGTCACCACGACGTTCCGCAGGTGAGCGGAACTGCCAAGACCGGCCAGGTCCGGGCCGAGCGAGCTGGCCAGCGCGCCCAGGCTGCCGGTCCCGATCCGGCCGGTGTCCAGGCCCACCGCCCAGGACGCGGAGCTGACCGGGACACCGCGCGCGGTCATCCCCGCCTGGCTGGCCACCAGCGAGGGGTAGATGGTGAACCCGCCGACCGTCCGGGGGAGCGCGGAACCTGCCGGATCCAGGGTCCAGAAGCCGCCGGCCCGCGGCGACCGGCGGAAGATGCCGGTGACCCGCACGCCGATCTTCCTGCCGGTGGCGGCCACCCGGAGCACCATCGTGCTGCCGGGGTGCAGCCGCAGGTTGGCGGCCGTCGCCGCCGGCACCGCGACCGGCAGGGCCGTGCCCGCGCCGTCGGCCGCCGCCCGCGGCGGCCAGGTGCCTGCGACGAGCAGCGCGCGGCGGGACGGAGCCGGCAGCGTGATCGAGATGACGTGGGTCTGTGCGTGCTGGCCGGCCACGGCGGCGGGGATGTCCAGGTAGTCGGTGCCCAGCGAGCCGTCGATGTTGAGCGGGCCGCCGGGCAGCGCGCGGTGCAGCACGGCGGCCACCCGGGTGGAGTCCTGGGCCGCGGCGGCCGCGGAACCCGCCGACGAGGTGATCAGGATGCTGGTGGCGGGGCTGCTGGCCAGCGTGACCCGCACGGCGTAGCTGGTCACGATGGCCGCGAACGAGACAAGCCCGGAAAGCAGCGTGGCCGCGAGGAGGGCGGTGAGCATGACCGCGGTGAGCGCAAGCCGGTGCGGTACCAGGCTGCGGACGGCGGCGGGCCCACGTCGCACGCCAGCGTCACCTCCACAGTGCTGGCCCCGGGGGAGCGACCCCCCGGAACCCCCGGTGGCCTCAGGCCCCGTTCCTTCGTCACTGGGCCTGGGCCTATCCCGGTTGCGGCGTGCCCTGCTGCCGAATCACGGCATACCGCAGTGCCGGACCACCGCCTGCCGTTTTTTCAGGTTCGCATGGGCGGCCACAATCGATCCACCTCGGCGGCGAGGCAGTGACCCCTTTGTGCCCGTAACCGTTGTCGGCCCGTGATGCCTCTAGACTCACCTGACGTGACCGAAGACCAGCGAACCCAGCTTCCGCCGCAATATGCGCCCGGTGAGGTGGAGGCGCGGCGCTACGACGAGTGGGTCGCCAAGGGCCTGTTCGCCGCGGACGCGGATGCACCCGCGCCGGCGTACTCCATCGTGATCCCGCCGCCGAACGTGACCGGGTCCCTGCATATGGGGCATGCGCTCGACCACACGTTCATGGACGCGCTGATCCGGCGGCGGCGGATGCAGGGCTACACCACGCTATGGCTGCCCGGCATGGACCACGCGGGCATCGCCACCCAGAACGTGGTCGAGCGGGAACTGGCCAAGGACGGCCTGTCCCGCCATGACCTGGGCCGCGAGGCATTCGTTGAGCGGGTATGGCAGTGGAAGGCCGAGTCCGGCGGGAAGATCCTCGGCCAGATGCGCAGGCTCGGCGACAGCGTGGACTGGTCCCGCGAGCGGTTCACCATGGACGAGGGCCTGTCCCGCGCCGTGCAGACGATCTTCAAGCGGCTCTACGACGACGGCCTCATCTACCGGGCCGAACGGATCATCAACTGGTGCCCGCGCTGCCTGACCGCGCTGTCCGACATCGAGGTGGACCATAGCGACACCGACGGCGAACTGGTCTCGATCCGGTACGGCGACGGCGACGACTCCGTAGTGGTGGCCACGACCCGGGCGGAGACGATGCTCGGTGACACCGCCGTGGCGGTCCACCCGGATGACCACCGGTACGCGCACCTGGTCGGCCGGGAGATCGACCTGCCGCTGTCCGGCCGGCGCATCCCCGTGATAGCCGACCCGCACGTCGACCCGGAGTTCGGCACCGGCGCGGTCAAGGTCACCCCGGCGCACGACCCGGACGACTTCGAGATCGGCCGCCGCCACTCGCTTCCGAGCATCACCATCATGGACCAGCGCGGCGTCATCACCGCGCACGGCCCGTTCGAGGGCCTGGACCGGTTCGAGGCGAGGCCGGCCGTGCTCGACGCCCTGCGCGAGCAGGGCAGGGTCGTCAAGGAAATCCGGCCGTACGTCCACGCGGTCGGGCACTGCAGCCGGTGCGGCACGACCGTCGAGCCGCGGTTGTCCCTGCAATGGTTCGTCAAGGTCGGGCCCCTCGCCAAGGCCGCCGGGGACGCGGTCAGGGATGGCCGGGTGCGGATCCACCCGGCCGAGCTGGCCGGCCGCTACTTCGACTGGGTCGACAACATGCACGACTGGTGCATCAGCCGCCAGTTGTGGTGGGGGCACCGCATCCCGGTCTGGTACTCCGACGACGGTGAGGTGCGCGCCCTCGGTCCCGGCGACCCGCCGCCCGCGGAAGCAGGCTGGCGGCAGGACCCCGACGTGCTCGACACCTGGTTCTCCTCGGCGCTGTGGCCGTTCTCCACGCTCGGCTGGCCGGACGACACCGCGGACCTGCGCCGTTTCTACCCGACCAGCGTGCTGGTCACCGGCTACGACATCCTGTTCTTCTGGGTTGCCCGGATGATGATGTTCGGCCTGTACGCGATGAAGGACGCCGACCCGGCGCAGGCCGTGCCGTTCCGCGTGGTGGCGCTGCACGGCCTGGTCCGCGACCAATACGGCAGGAAGATGTCCAAGTCGCGCGGGAACACAGTGGACCCGCTGGACTGGATCGACAGGTTCGGTGCCGACGCGACCAGGTTCACCCTTGCCCGCGGGTCCAGCCCCGGCGGCGACGTCTCGGTGAGCGAGGAATGGGTCACCGGCGCCAGGAACTTCTGTAACAAACTCTGGAACGCCACCAGGTTCGCGCTGCTCAACGGTGCCACGGTGCCGACCGCGCCGCCCGAGCGGGCCAGCCTGACCGTCGCCGACCGGTGGATCCTGTCCCGGCTCGCCGCGGTGACCGCCGAGGTCGATGCCTTGTTCGAGGACTACGAGTTCGGCAAGCTCTGCGAGACGCTCTACCACTTCGCCTGGGACGAGGTGTGCGACTGGTATCTGGAACTGGCCAAGCCGGCGCTGTCAGGCCCGGCCGGCCAGACCACCCGTGAGGTGCTCGGGTACGTGCTCGAGGCGCTGCTGCGGCTGCTCCACCCGGTGATCCCGTTCGTCACCGAGGAACTGTGGACGGCGCTGACCGGTGGCGACACGGTCATGACCGCGCCGTGGCCGGGCCAGCGCCTTGGTGAGGATCGCCGTGCTAGCCCCGGCACCCCGTCCAAGGACCCCGCGGCCGAGGCCGAGATCGCCTCGGTGATGCGGCTGGTGACCGAGGTCCGCCGGTTCCGCTCGGACCAGGGGCTGCGTCCCGGGCAGCAGGTGCCCGCCGCGCTCACCGGGCTGGCCGGCAGCCCCCTGGCCGGCCACGAGGGGAGCATCCGCGCGCTGCTGCGGCTCAGCGAGCCCGGCCCGCAGTTCCGGCCCACGACCTCCGTGCTGGCCGAGAACGTGACGGTGGAACTGGACACCGCCGGCGTGATCGACGTCGCTGCCGAGCGCCGCCGGATGGAGAAGGACCTCGCCGCCGCGCGCGCCGAGGCCGAGCAGGCACAGCGCAAGCTCGCCAACGAATCGTTCCTGGCCAGGGCCCCGGCCGAGGTGGTGGCGAAGACCCGGGACCGGCTCGACGCCGCCCGGGCCGACATCGACCGCCTCGACGGGCGACTGGCGGCCCTGCCCCGGGACGACGCTTGAACCCTGAGCTGTCACAGGTCGAGCGGGAGATCTACGCCCGCAGGCCGGAGCACGCGATCGTGCCGACGCTGGACCGGATCGCGGCGCTGGCCGCGCTGCTCGGCGACCCCCAGCGAGCGTGCCCGGTGATCCACGTCACCGGCACCAACGGCAAGACCTCCACCGCACGGATGATCGAGACCCTGCTGCGGGCCAGGGGCCTGCGCACCGGGCTGTACACCAGCCCGCACCTGTCCTCGATGCGGGAAAGGATCTGCATCGACGGGGAGCCCCTGTCCGCGGAGGACTTCGTCACCACCTACGAGGACATCGCGCCGTACGCGGCGATGGTCGACGGGCAGCAGCCCGAGCAGTTGTCATTCTTCGAGATGCTCACCGCGATGGCGTTCGCCGCGTTCGCCGACGCACCCGTCGACGTCGCGGTGATCGAGGTGGGCCTGGGCGGCACCTGGGACGCCACCAACATCGCCGACGGAGCGGTCGCCGTGGTCACCCCGGTCGCCATCGACCACACCGCCTACCTCGGCGATACGGTCGGGGAGATCGCCACCGAGAAGGCGGGCATCATCAAGCCGGGCGCGGTGGCCGTGCTGGCCCGGCAGCCCGAGACCGCGGCCGTGGCGCTTGAGCGGCGCGCCGCCGAGGTGGCCGCGCCGGTGCTCACCGAGGGCGTCGACTTCGCCGTCACCGACCGCGATCTGGCGGTCGGCGGCCAGCGGCTCGCTCTGTCCAGCCTGAAGGGCAGCTACTCCGACCTGTTGCTGCCGCTGTTCGGTGCGTACCAGGCGCAGAACGCCGTCTGTGCCCTGGCCGCGGTGGAGGCCTTCTCCGCGGCCGGGCCACTGGATGAGGAACTGGTCAGGCAGGCGTTCGCGGCGATGACCGCACCCGGGCGGCTCGAGGTGGTGCGGCGCAGCCCGGTGGTGATCGTGGACTCCACGCACAACCCGGCGGGCATGGCCGCCAGCATGGCGGCGGTGACCGAGGCATTCGGCTTCGACACCCTGATTGCCGTGCTCGCGGTCAGCGCCGACAAGGACGTAACCGGCATGCTCGGCGAACTGGAGCCGGCCGTGTCCAGCCTGGTGGTGACCAGGAACTCCGCGGCCCGGTCCATGGACCCCGGCGAACTCGAGCACCTCGCGGCCGGGGTGTTCGGCCCGGACCGGGTGTTCATCGCGCCGCGGCTCGACGACGCCATCGACATCGCCACCACGCTGGCCGACGAGGCAGCCGACGCCGCGGGACCCCGCGGTGCCGGGATACTGATCACTGGGTCGACGACCACGGCGGGCGAGGCGCGGGTGCTGTTCGGCGCCGCGAGCGCTGACCGGCCGGCCGGGGGAGATCTGGACAGGGAGCCATGAGGTGAGGCGCCTGTGCGCGACCGTCCTGATCTTCGAGGTGGTGGTGATCGGGCTGGCCATCCCGGTGGCCGTCACGATCTCGCACGCCAAGCCGGTGCAGGCGGGTGTCGTCGGTGGCGTGCTGGCCCTGGCCGCGCTGGTGATCGCCGGCCTGGTGGGCCGGCCCGGGCAGGGCTGGACATTGGTCGGCGGTACCGTGCTGCAGGTGGCCGTGATCGCCACCGGGGTCGTGGTCCCGGCGATGTACGGGCTTGGCGTGATCTTCGGCGCCCTGTGGCTGACCGCCATCTGGCTCGGCCGCCGCTATCAGGTCCCGTAAGCCGCCGAGCCGCCACTGCCGCGCAACGGAAGGGTGCCGTAACGCCGTGGGGCGGGCGGTTGGCCGGTATATGCGTGCATCTGTGCTGGCTACCGGGGCTGCGGCGGGAGTTTGGGACGGTCTTGACCCGGGGGAAGGCGGCCCGTGGGGCACGGGCGCCGGTAGGATTGTCGCGGTAAGCCGATGCTTGTAATTCCCCGCAACGCGCGCCTGCCCTCGCACGTCAAAGGCCCCCAATGAGGAGGAAGTACGTTGTCTGAACGCACCCTGGTCCTGATCAAGCCAGACGGAGTGCGCCGCGGCCTGACCGGCGAGGTTCTCGCCCGGATCGAGCGCAAGGGACTGCGCATCGTGGCCATGGATCTGCGGACCGTCGGCAAAGACCTGGCCGAGACTCATTACGCGGAGCACGTGGAGAAGCCGTTCTACGGCTCGCTGGTGGAATTCATCACATCCGGCCCGCTGGTCGCCCTGGTGGCCGAGGGGCCGCGGGCGATCGAGGCCTTCCGCGCACTGGCCGGCGCGACCGATCCGGTGAAGGCGGGACCGGGCACCATTCGCGGGGACTATGCGTTGGAAGTGCAGGACAACATAGTGCACGGATCGGATTCGCCTGACTCGGCCGAGCGGGAGATCAAGATCTTCTTCCCGGACCTTGTTTAGGCCGCCCGGCCCTGGTCGATGAAGGACTCGTAGGCCGCGCCGCAGTCGGTAAGGGCCACCAGGCGCGGAGCATATGCACAGCTACCCGGCATCATCCTGGTTGGGAAGGTCTCGTTCCACATGAGCAACGCGCTGGCGTTTCTGGGCCGTGACATGGCGGTCGACCTCGGTACCGCGAACACCCTGGTCTACGTGCGGGGACGCGGGATCGTGCTCAACGAACCGTCCGTGGTTGCCCTGAATACGAACAATGGCCAGATCGTCGCGGTGGGCGTGGAAGCCAAACGGATGATCGGCCGGACGCCGGGCAACATCGTGGCCGTCCGGCCGCTGAAGGACGGCGTCATCGCCGACTTCGACGTGACCGAGCGGATGCTGCGCTACTTCATCCAGAAGGTGCACAAACGCAGCCACCTGGCCAAACCCCGGGTCGTCGTCGCGGTGCCGAGCGGCATCACCGGCGTGGAGCAAAGCGCGGTGAAGGAGGCGGGCCACCAGGCCGGTGCCCGGCGGGTGTACATCATCGAGGAGCCGATGGCCGCGGCCATCGGGGCCGGGCTTCCGGTGAACGAGCCGACCGGCAACATGGTGGTGGACATCGGCGGCGGCACCACCGAGGTGGCGGTCATCTCCCTCGGCGGGATCGTGACCTCGCAGTCCATCCGGATCGGTGGCGACGAGATGGACCAGGCCATCATCACCTTCGGCAAGAAGGAGTACTCCCTGATGCTCGGGGAGCGGACCGCCGAGGAGATCAAGATGGCGCTCGGGTCCGCGTATCCGTCCTCCGACGAGCCGAACGCCGAGATCAGGGGCAGGGACCTGGTCAGCGGCCTGCCCAAGACCATCGTGATCTCCGCCGAGGAGATCCGCCGCGCGATCGAGGAGCCGCTGGCGCTCATCGTGGACGCGGTGAAGACCACCCTGGACAAGTGCCCGCCCGAGCTGGCCGGCGACGTGATGGACCGTGGCATCGCGCTCACCGGCGGCGGTGCGCTCCTGCGCGGGCTCGACGAGCGCCTGCGCGAGGAGACGGGCATGCCCATTCACCTCGCCGACAACCCGCTCGATTCCGTGGTGCTCGGCACCGGCAAGTGCGTGGAGGACTTCGACACGCTGCGCCAGGTGCTTGTGCCAGAGCACAGGCGCTGACGCGTACCCCGCGCGGGCAGCCGCGATAAAACGCGAGCGGCATGAATGAGGAGAACCGGTGCACGACACTCGGCGGACCCGGCTGGTTCTCGCCGTGCTCCTCATCTCCGCCCTGGCGCTGATCACGGTCGACGCGCGTAACTCCGCGTCCGGTCCCGTTCGCGGCCTGCGCGCGTTCGGCGGGCTGCTCTTCGGGTCCGCGGAGAGCGTGGCCAGCGGCGTCACCCAGCCGGTGGCCGCCTTCCTCGGCAACGTCGGCTCCGCGGCGCACTCCCAGGCCACCATCAGCGCGCTGCAGCGCCAGGTGGTCCCGCTTCGCGGCGAGCTGAGCCAGGCACGGCTCAGCAAGGCCGAGGCGGCCCAGCTGCAGAAGCTGCTGCAGCTCGCCGGGCGCGGCAGGTACCGGATCGTCGCGGCGAACGTGATCGCGTCGGGCCCCGCCTACGAGAACACCGTCACGATCGACGCGGGCAGCGCGGACGGCATCAAGCCGGACGAGACCGTGCTGAACGGCTCGGGCCTGGTGGGCACCGTGACCTCGGTGAGCGGGCACACCGCCACGGTGCTGCTCGACACCGACGCGGCCGCCACGGTCGGGGTGCGGATCGCCGGGACCGGGGAGGTCGGGGCGGTCACCGGGCTGGGGCACAGCCAGTCAGGCCCGGCGGCGCTCCGGCTCCAGGTGTTCGACGCCAACGCCGTGCTGGCACCCGGGCAGCAACTGGTCACGTTCGGCTCGGTCGGCGGCCGGCCGTACGTGCCCGGGGTGCCGGTGGGCGTGATCACCCGGGTGGTTGCCAGCGCCAGCGCACTGACGAAGATCGCTTACGTCCGGCCGTTCGCCGACGACGGCGCCCTGGGCGTCGTCGGCGTGGTGATCGCGCCGCCGCGGCACAACCCGCGGGACTCGGTGCTCCCGCCCAGGCCGCCGGGCCCGGCCCCGTCCCCGGCCCGCACCGGCACCGGCGCTTCGCCGGGCCCGTCGGCGACCCCGGCGTCCGGAGCGACCCCGGGCACCGGTGCCACCGCGGCAGGCGGCGGGGCGGGGGGGTAGCGTGCGCCGGATCCTGCTCGCCGCCGCGGCCATTCTGGCTGCGGTGCTGATCCAGGTGACGGTGCTGAACAACGTGCCGTTCCCCGGCGGTGCCGGGCCCGACCTGGTCCTGGTGGCCGTGGTCGCGATGGCGCTGGCCGCTGGCCCGCGCGATGGCGCGATCATCGGGTTTGCCGCCGGGCTCGCCCTTGACATCGCCCCACCGGCCAGCGGCCTCCTCGGGCAGAGTGCGCTGGTGTTCTGCCTGGTCGGCTACGGGTGTGGGCGGCTGCGCCTGGCCCTGGAGAGGTCCGCGTGGCTGCCGCTGGCCGGGGTGGCACTCGGTGCCGTGGCCGGTGAGGCACTGTACGCGCTGACCGGGCTGATCTTCGGCGATCCCGACGTCACCTGGCAGGCGGTGCGCCAGGTGCTCCCCGCGGCGGTGTTCTACGACCTGCTGATCAGCCCGTTCGTGCTGTACGCGGTGGCGCTGGCCGGCGCGTACGCGCGGTGGGGGACAGACAGTGCCCCCGCGGGCCTGCTCACCGGCCGGGAGCTGGCCGCGGCGGGCGCGGGCCTGCTGGCGGGCGGCGCGGTACGCGACACCGGGGCGGGCCGGTCCCCGCGGCTGAGGGCCGCGGCCGGGCACCGCACCGACGGCTGGATCGGCGGCAGCCGGGACCAGCCTGGCCAGCGAACCGGCCCGTGGGTGGACCGCCCCCGGCCGCTGCGGCTGCGGCTGCGCGGCGGCACGGCCGGTTCCGCGGTGGCTGGCCAGCCGGCCAACGGCAAGCCTGCCCGGCCGCTGGCCACCGTCAACCTGCGGCTCGGAACGTCGCGGCGGCGCGACGGGACCGTCGTGGCCAGGCGCTACCTTGCCGGGGCCACACCGGGCGCCGCGTTCGAGAGCGGGGGCCGGAACGGGAACGGCCGGCCCGGACGGCTGCGGGCCGGCGCGCTCAGCGGCGGCCCGTCCGCCCTCGGCCAGGCGCCCGGCCGCAAGCAGCGGCAGCCCCGGCTCAAGCTGGGCAGCAAGCGCCGCAGGGACACGATCGCCGGTGGCGGCAGGTTCGGCATCGCGATCTGGCCGGGTGGGCAGTCCCGGCGGCGACGGATGGGCAGGGGCTCGTTCGCGAGCGGCTCCCTGGGGCAGAGCGGGGGCAGCGCGGGCCGCGCGAGCGCCGCACCCAGGTTCCGGGCCCGGAGCCGCAAACCTGCCGCGGCGCTGCGCACCGGGGCCCCGCGGTTCCGGCGGCCCGCACGATGGAAGCGGGCCGGGCGCGCGCTCGGCTCCCGCGGGGCCGGCCCGGGCCTGCGGGCACCGGGGTGGCGGCGAAGGTTCTCCAGGCTCGGCAAGGGGGGATGGCGATGATTCCGGCGGCACGCCGGCGGCTGGTCGTGCTGTACGCCGTGGTGGCTGCGCTGCTGCTCTCGCTCGGCGGGAGGCTGTGGTACCTGCAGGTGATGACCGTCGGGAGCTATGCGAGCGCGGCCACCCAGGACCAGGTCAGGACGGTGATCGTGCCGCCGGTGCGCGGCCAGATCCTGGACGACACCGGGCAGCCGCTCGTGAACAACCACACCTCCCTTGTCGTCTCGGTGAACCGGGCGCTGGTCTCGCAGCAGCCCGGCGGCGGCATACCGGAGCTGACCCGGCTGGCGCACCTGCTCGGCATGAAGCTCGCCCTGCTGCAGCAGAAGATCCGGCTGTGCACCGCCGGGGTGTCCCAGCCGTGCTGGCAGGGATCCCCCTACCAGCCGATCCCGGTGGCGCAGCAGGTCCCCCCCACGGTGGCACTGCAGATCATGGAGAACCAGAGCGACTATCCCGGGGTGAGCGCCCAGGCCCAGCCGCTCACCCACTACGTGCAGCCGTACGCCACCGCTGCGGCGCAGATGCTCGGCTACCTGCAGCCGATCACCCCGGAGGAGGTGAAGCAGCGGCACCTGCCGGTGACCGGCTTCTCCGGCGTCGACCTGGTCGGCCAGGCCGGCCTTGAGGAACAGTACGACCGGCAGCTTCGCGGCACCCCGGGCACGCAGACGCTCACCGTCAACGCGGCGGGCACGGTCACCGGGATCCGCCGCCAGGCCAGCCCCAAGGCCGGCAACACCCTGGTAACCAGCCTCAACGCCCAGCTTCAGGTGGACGCCTACCACGACCTGGCAAATGCCCTGCAAAGCGCGCAGGCCGAGGGCAACGCCGGCGCGACCAGCGGCGCGGCGGTGGTGATGACGACCACGGGCCGGGTACTGGCCATGGCGAGCTACCCCACCTATGACCCCAGCATCTGGAACGGCGGCATCTCCAACCGGGAGTTCAAGGGCCTGTTCAGCTCCGCCCACGGCGAGCCGATCCTCGACCGGGCCACCCAGGGGGAGTACGGCCCCGGCTCCACGTTCAAGGTCACCTCGGCCTCGGCCGCGGTCGCGGACGGGATGT
>Ga0207664_10002877_pt1 | contig 11453 bp, 11 predicted proteins | sample LARL83metaG_FD_184349 | JGI IMG/M metagenome (GOLD analysis project Ga0207664, IMG submission 184349) | Corn, switchgrass and miscanthus rhizosphere microbial communities from Kellogg Biological Station, Michigan, USA - LAR L8-3 metaG... | ecosystem: Host-associated > Plants > Roots >...
GCTCGTCGACGACGGGGACCTCGACGTGACGGCGCTGAGCGGCACGCTGTCGCTCGGCAACGGCATCTGATCGAGGAGGCGGCACGCGCTGGCCTCTGCGGGTGCCCGGACGCCGGCAGCGTGAAGGTCTGGGCGGCCGGGGCGTGTCCCGGGCGGTGGGCGGTGGCCGAGACCATGCTCGAGGGCGCGGCGTCGGCCCGGCCCATCGGGAACCGGTAACGAGGACCATCCCGGGGCGCGGCCGTGGTCAGGGGGCGCCAGTTGACGTTACGGGCGCAGGACGTCGGTGCCCAGCCAGGCGCGCAGCGGTTCGGGAACGACGACCGAGCCGTCAGGTTGCTGATGCTGCTCGACGATGGCAGGCAGAAGGCGGCTCGTGGCCAGCCCGGAGGCGTTGAGCGTGTGGATGTAGGCCGTCCGCTTGCCCAGCTCGGGCCGGTAGCGGATATTGGCCCGCCGGGCCTGGTAGTCCCCGGCCCAGGAGGCTGACGAGACCTCTTTGTAGATGCCGATGGACGGGAGCCAGACCTCGATGTCGTAGGTGAGCTTCATGCTCGCGCTGGCGTCGCGGGTGGCGAGCATGGAGGTCTGGTAATGCAGGCCGAGTTTCTCGACGAGCATCTGCGCGCGGTCGACGAGTTCCTTCAGCGCGCCCTCCGCGTCCTCGGGCGCGGTGAACTGGAACATCTCAACCTTGTTGAACTGATGACCTCGCATGGTCCCGCGTTCCTCGGTGCCGTAACCCCCGGCTTCCCGGCGGTAGCACGGGGTATAGGCGAAGGCCTTGACCGGCAGCATGTCGGCGGGAAGGATCTCGTCGCGGTAGACGTTCAGGATGGCGGTCTCGGCGGTGGGCAGCAGGAAGGACTTCCGGCCGCCTTCGCCCTCCTCCTGGATGTGGTAGACGTCTTCGTGGAATTTCGGGAACTGCCCGGCGGCGTAGCCGGCTTCCTCGGTGAGCATGTGGGGGGGAAGCAGGAACTGGTACCCGGCGGCGTAGTGCTCGCGGTTGAAGAAGTCGATGAGCGCCCACTCCAAGGCGGCGCCCTGTCCGGTGTAGAGCCAGTAGCCGCTGCCGCCGAGCTTGGTGCCGCGAGCGTAGTCGACCAGCCCGAGCCGGGTGCACAGTTCGACGTGGTCGAGCGGGTTGCTGCCGAGGTCGGGCTGCTTGCCCCAGGTGTGGACGACCTGGTTCGCTTCCTTCCCGCCGACAGGAGCGCGGTCGTCAGGCAGGTTGGGAAGCTCCATGAGCAAGCTGTGCAGGGTTTTCTCTGCCCTGGCCAGCTCTGCTTGCATAGCAGTGATCCGATCGCCGAGCGCGGCGGCCTGCTTCTGCGCCTCCGTGGTGTCGGCACCAGCCGACTTCAGCTTGCCGATCTCCTTGGCCTCCCGGTTCCGCGTGGAGCGGGCCGTGTCGACCTCGGTAGTGAGCTTCCGGCGGAGCGCATCGGCCTCCAGGATCGGGTCCAGGTCGACGTCGTCCACACGCTTGAGCAGGGCCGCCCGCACGTATTCCGGATCAGACCTGATCAGCTCGATATCAAGCATGTGCCCGTGCCTCTTCGAGAGCAGTGGAAAGTCAGCGTTCAGGGAGAAACGCAAGTCCGGCCCGCGCGCCGGTCCAGGTTCCTGCTGTTCCTGTGCTGGTCCCCTGATGCCGTGCTGCTGGTTCCTGCGACGGACTGAGCCTACCCTGTCGCAGAATCGAATGCAGACTTGCACGTCACGTGACTATCGGTACCGCCGGGTCAGCAGGAGATACAGGCCGGCGACGGCTGCGATGATCGTCGCTGTCAGCCCGGCGGCCGCCACGCCCGCGGGCAGGATGAGCCCGCCCAGCACGGTTCCGATGCCGATGCCGGCATATATCGCCGAGGAGTTGAGCCCGATGACGAGAGCCGGCTCTCCCGGTGCCACGGCGATCAGGCGATGCTGCTGGGGCGACGTCTGGCAGTAAATGCCCGCTCCCCAGATGATCACGAGGGCGCCCGTCAGCACGGCCGAGTGCAGGCCGGCCGCGGCCTGCCAGGCGATCAGGGCCATCGCGGCGGCCAGGCTCAGGTACCCGGCCGCCAGGACGGGCACCGAACCCCAGCGGTCCGTGGCGGCCCCGGCCGCGAGATTGCCCGCCACCGCGCCCAGGCCGAACAGGAACAGCATCCACAAGATCCCGGCGGGAGCAACGCCGACCGCGTTCAGCACCGGAACGCTGTAGGCCCACATCACGCAGCCTGCCGTGAGGCCGAGCACGGTCAGCGGCAGGACGGCGATAACTCCGCGACGCCGCAGGACGGCGAGCCGTTTCCGCAGCGGGACTCGCGGGTTCCCCGGCAGGGGAGGCATGGCCAGGAAAATGCCGCCCGCGCAGACGATGCACAGCACCGCCACCAGGCCCAGCACCGATCGCCAGTCGAAGGCTCGCGCGGCGAGGTTCCCCAGCGGCACGCCCACAGCGGTGGCCGCCGTCAGGCCGCCAAGGACGACCGCGAGGGCTCGCGCCCGCTGAGCCGGCCGGACCAGCGCAGCGGCCGCCGCGCCGGCGTTCGGCGTATAGGAGGCAGCCCCGAAGGCGGCGAGGACTCTGGTCGCGACGAGCACGCCATAGCTGGGTGCGAGCGCGGAACCGGCGTTGGCCAGCCCCAGCACGGCAAGCGCGCAGATAAGGAGCACTCGTCGCGGAACGCGAGCCGTCAGCGTCGCGAGGATGGGCGACAGGACGGCATAGGCGACAGCGAAGACGGTCACCGACTGCCCGGCTGCCCGCAGCGAGACGTCCAGTGTCTTCGCCATCTCGGGCAGGAACCCGGTGACCACGAAGGCGTCAGTGCCCACCGCGAACGTGCCGAAGGCCAGGACGATCGTCGAGGACAGGCCTCGCAGGGGAGGTGGCGCCCCGGGCGTCCTCGTGTGCGCGGCGGCGCGCCTAATGGGGATATCTTGCATCCCGATTCCTCTCGTCATAGACCGCGGACTGTCAAGATCACGAATGTTCCCTGGAGTGACCGCCCTCGGCGGCGGCGCGCGCTTAGCCGGAGGCGAGATCCGCGTAGCGACGGCGAGTGCGCTCCGCGCTGGCCGGGGGAGCGGAGGCCATCAGGTCAGCTATCGACTGCGCGGCCAGTTCGCGGCGCCACGCCAGTTCCGCCCGGCGCATGGCGGTCTTGATGCTGCAATCGCCGGTGAACTCGGCGCCGTGCCCGCCGACCCCCCGCTGCCGGATCTCCGTGCACTGAAACGGCCCGGCGGAGCCTTCGAGCGCCGCCACGATGTCCATCAAGGTGATGCGCTCCGGCCGGCGCCCCAGGCTGAAACCCCCCTGAACCCCGGGCGTGGACTCCAGGATCCCCGCTCGCGCGAGCAGCTGAAGTCGCTTCTTGAGGTACTCAGGCGGCAGGTCGAACCACCTCGCCAGCCGGCCGATCGGCACTGGACCCGCCCCCTCCAGCCACGCGAGGGTCAGGCAGCAGTGGATACCCCACTCAACCCCGGCCCCCATCTTCATAATCGGGACATTACACATCCCGATATCGATCCTTCAAGTCCTTTCCCGCGCCCGCTGAGTAGCCGCGGCCCTAAGGTAGGTGGCGACCTGAACCGGACCTCGGCATCCCGGAGGGGCGGTGGAGAAGCGGATCACGCGCAGGGCCCTGCTCGCCGCCGGCGGACTGTCGGCGATCGGCGCGGTGGCCGCTGACCGGATCGCGGCCAGCCGGCCGGCCGCGCGGTCCCCGTCCGAGCCCTCCGGCAGGCGTCCGGTGGCCCTGATCTACCGCGGCCCCGCTGCCTGCGACGGCTGCGCCGAGACCGCCGCGAACCTGCTCGGCCGTCAGCGGCAGGATTTCGTCATCAGGTATATCGGCTCGCGTGAACACGTCCGGTTCTCCGCCGGGACCCTGGCCCGCGCGCAGCTTTACGTCCAGCCCGGCGGCAACGACGATCTGGACCAGGCCTGGCGGCAACTGCTGAAGGAACCGGGGTTCACCCCCGGCCTTATCCCGGACTTCGTCCGCGGCGGCGGCCGCTACCTGGGCTTCTGCATGGGCGGCTATCTCTCCGGCCGCACTGATACCGGCAGCGGCGGCTTCCGGTTGCTGCCCGGCGATTCCGGCGAGTACGTGGGATCGGCTGGAGCAGACGTCAAGACGCTGGACGACACGCTGGTCCAGGTGACCTGGCTGGCCGGTCAGCTGCCGCGGAAGCGGACGATGTACTTCCAGGACGCTCCGTACTTCTGGCTCGACGGCTCGCTCGCCGCCAGGCAGGCGCGGGTCCTCGCCCGGTACCGCAACCAGGGCACAGGCAAGAAGATCGCCATGATGGTCGTGCCCTACGGACGCGGCCGGGTAGGGGTGTCCGGCCCGCATCCGGAAGCCACGCCGGACTGGTACGTGAGCAACGGCCTGCCTCCGTGGTACGCGGCCGACAAGGACATCGGTGACGCCCTTATCTCCACGCTGCTGCGCTGAGGCCTCGGATCAGCGCAGTTCGGTGTACTCGCTGCGGTCCAGCTGCACGACGTTGGCATAGCCGTCGCCCCGGGGCTCGGCGACGTCGGCATCCGGACTGCCATCCAGCCGCACGACACGGAAGCCGTGTCCGGAGACCAGCTTGCGCAGGTGCCGCACCCCGCTCATGCCCGCGAACGCGACGGCTACGACGGCAGCGAGGATGGAGCCGCCGGACAGCGCCAGGCCGCCGGCGACGTATCCCAGCGCCATCATGATCACTCCGGCCAGTAGCGCCACCGGCACGGCCGCCACCAGCAGCAGCGCGAGCAGCGTCACGGCGATCACGGCCCGGGCCGACCCGTCAGGCGTCCGCTCCGCATACCAACTGGTCATCATGCTCACCTCTCTGAGCCTGGAGCTCTCCAGGGGCTCAGGCCGGTCAATTAACGCGATATGTCGTGTGCTCTATGTCAACGTTCCTCTCGGTCAGGATCATCCCGTGACCGCCCGGGCCCCGCCGGTCGCCCGCCCGTTGACTGGATCTGGCCGACCACCAGCCACGCGCGCAGCGTGGGCGCGGGGGTCCGGCCATCCGGCGCGGATCACGGGGCACGCTAGATACCGTTTCGGTACGTGCACGGCCTTTCTGAGGCCCCTTCGTGTGGCACACTGCGACCATGCGTAGCCTGCACTGGCCGGGCCTGCGTCAGGCCGGGGCCGTCCTGGCGGCGGCGGGATGCCTGGCCCTGGCCGCCTGCGGGGGTGGTAGCCCCGCGGCCAAGCCGTCCAGTCCGAAACCGACGGCGAGTGCCACTGCCTCGGCCGAGCCGGTCAGCGGCGCGGCGGCGGTGGCCACGATCACGGCCAACTGGAAGACGGTCTTCAACGGCAAGGCGCCGATCCCGCGCCGGCTCGCCCTGGTGCAAGACGGATCGCAGCTGACCGCGTTTATCGAGGCCCAGGCCAAGACGTCGTTCGGGCAGGCCGCGACGGGGTCGACCGCGAAGGTCAGCTCGGTCATCATCTCGTCGCCGACGCAGGCCACGGTGCACTGGGACCTGCTGCTGCTCGGCACGCCGCTGCTGAAGAACCAGGTGGGCAACGCGGTCTACCTGGACGGCGTCTGGAAGGTATCCATCGCGAGCTTCTGCGGTCTTGCCTACCTGGAGTACCCCAAGGGGAGCCCCCAGCTGCCCGCCGCCTGCCGGAGCTAGCGGCGTGGCCGATGCGCTCGCCGGCGCCGTGACGGACACGCTCGCCTCGCGCCGCCGCCCGCTGGCGCTCGCTTCCCTGTGCACGATCTTGTTCCTGACCTTCCTCGACAACACGGTGGTCAGCGTCGCGCTGGCCAGTATCCAGCAGGACCTGCACGGCGGGGTCTCCGAACTCCAGTGGGTGGTCGGGGCCTACGCCCTGACGTTCGCCAGCCTCATGCTGGCCTGCGGGATGCTGGGCGACAAGTTCGGCCGCAAGAAGATCATGCTGGCCGGAGCCGGCGTCTACTGCGCCGGCGCCGCGCTGGCCGCGGTCGCTCCCGGCATCGGGATACTGATCGCGGCCCGGGCGGTCATGGGCCTGGGGGCGGCGGCGAGTGAGCCCGGCACGCTGTCGATGATCAGGCACCTGTATCCGGATGAGCGCAGCCGCAACCGCGCGCTCGGAGTCTGGGCCGCGGTTTCCGGGTTCTCGCTCGCGCTCGGCCCGGTCCTGGGCGGGGCGCTCGTCGGGGTGTGGAGCTGGCGGGGGATCTTCTGGTTCGACGTAACGTTCGGCCTGGCCGCGCTGGTCGTGGCGGCCATGGTCCTGCCCGAGAGCGCCGACCCGCGGGCGGGCCGGGTCGATGCGCGGGGCACCGTGCTCGGCGCGGCCGCGCTCGCCGCCCTGATCTTCGCCATCATCACCGGCGAGAGCGCCGGCTACGCCGCGCCCGGCGTGCTGGCCCTGTTCGCCGTGTCCCTGGTCGCCGGCGTGGCCTTCGCGGCGTGGGAGCGCCGCGCCCCGTTCCCGCTGCTCGACCTGGGCTACCTGCGGGTCCCGCGGTTCACGACCCCTAACGTGGTCGCGTACTGCACGTACTTCGCCACCTTCGCGATCTTCTTCTTCACCGCGCTCTACCTCGGCGTGATCGCCGGCTACTCCGCTTACCGCATCGCGGGCCTGTTCCTGCCGATGACCGTGACGATGATCGTCGCGTCGCTGCTGGCAGGCCGGTGGACGACCGCGGCCGGCGCCCGCTGGCTGCTGGTCGGCGGCTGCCTGCTGTTCGCCGCCGGGCTGCTGCTGACGAACGTGGCGATCAGCCCGCGTCCCTCCTACCTGCCGCTCGCCGCGGCGCTTGGGCTGGCGGGCGCCGGCATCGGCACCTGCGTCGTGCCGGTTACCTCGTCGGTGCTCGGGGCGGTACCCGCCGAGCGGTCGGGCATGGCCGCGTCGGCCACGAACACCAGCCGGGAGTTCGGCGCGGTCACCGGCATCGCGATCCTCGGTGCCGTCGTCAACGCCGAGCTGCGGTCCGGGATCGTCAGCCGGATGACGCACCTGGGTGCCTCGGCGGCGCTTCAGCAGTACGTGCTTCAGGTGATCGAGACCGGTTCGGTGTCCCTCGGCCATGGTTCCACCGGGAACGGGCCGCTGGACCAGATCATCCAGGCCGGGTACGCGGCGTTCACCAGCGCGCTGCACGCGGCCCTGTACCTGTCGGCCGCGCTGCTGGCCGGGGCCGCGCTGCTCTCCGCTCTCACCCTGCGTCAGCGCCGCCGCGCGGCTTAGCCCTTGCGGCCCGCTCCTTAGCTCTTGCGGCCCACTCCGCACCACAGGGACGACCTGCCCGCGCCGCTCGCAGCGGGGTCCGGACGCCATTCCTCGACCCGGACGAGGCCGGGCTCGACCAGCTCGGTCCCCTCGAAGAAGCGGGCCACCTGCTCGCGGTCGCGGGACGTGAACCGCATCCGCATCCTCTCGCCCTGGATGTCCTCGAGGCCCTCCTGCGCTTCCTGGGCGAGAAGGTCCGACGCCAGATGGGTCAGGGCGAGATAGCTGCCGGACGGGACGGCGTCCATGATCCTGGCCACGATCCCGTGCGGGTCATCGGAGTCCGGAAGGGCGTTCAGGATCGCGATCAGCGTGACCGCGACCGGCTGGGTGAAGTCCAGCAGCTGTCCGGCCCGCGACACGATGACACCGGTATCGCGCAGGTCGGCGTCGATGTAGTCGGTGGCGCCCTCCGTGCTGCTGGTCAGCAGCGCTCGTGCGTGAGCGAGCACAACCGGGTCGTAGTCCACGTACACGACCCGGGACCCGGGCGCGATCGCCTGGGCGACCTGGTGGGTGTTGCCCGCGGTCGGGATGCCGGTGCCGATGTCGAGGAACTGCCGCACCCCCGCTTCCCTGGCGAAGTAGGTGACGGCGCGTCCGAGGAACGCCCGGTTCGCCCGCGCGGTGAACGGCATCTCCGGCCAGATCTTGAGGGCCTGCTCGACGGCCTCCCGGTCGGCGGTGTAGTTGTCCTTGCCGCCGAGCAGGTAGTCGTACATCCGGGCCTGGCTGGCCACCGAGGTGTCGAAGGCTGGCGGCCCGGCCGCGCCCGCGCTGCTCCCGCCGTCAGGCACTGGCGCCTCGCCGCTGGTCATCTCGATGCCCTTTCGCCTGCTGGGATCCGTGATGATCGTAACCGCCTGCGACAGCGGGAAATCCGGGCGTGCGTCCCTGATACGATTCGCCCCGATGGGGGTCGTGAGGCCGGGATGTCAGGAGGTGGCCGGCATACGGGAGGACGCCCCAGCGGGCCTCGATACCACGATCCCGAACGTCGCCAGGATGTACGACTACCTGCTGGGCGGGAAGGATAACTTCGCGGCCGACCGGGCGGCGGCCGAGCAGCTGCTGGCCGTGATCCCGGACGTCGCCGCGATTGCCGCGGACAACCGGGCCTTCCTCGGCCGCGTGGTCCGCTACCTGACCAGCCAGGGCGTCAGGCAGTTTCTCGACCTGGGCAGCGGTCTTCCCACCCGCTCCAACGTGCACGAGGTGGCCAGGGCGAACGCGCCGGGAACGCGCGTGGTGTACGCCGACTACGATCCCGTCGTCGCGCTGCACGGCAAGGCCCTGCTGGCGCCCGGACGGGATGTCGCGGTGCTGCACGCCGACCTGGCCGAACCCTCCTCCATCCTGGAGCATCCCGACCTGCTGCGGGTGCTGGACCTGAGCCGGCCCGTCGGGGTGATCTGCGCCTCCTCGCTGCACTTCGTTCCCGACGAGGCTGATCCGTGGGGCGTCATCGCCCAGTACCGCGATCGCCTGTGCCCCGGCAGCTACCTGGCGATCACGCACGCACCCGCGCGGGTGCCCGGCGAGGATCCCGAACACGACGAGGAGAACGCGGCGGAGGTCTTCCGCCAGACGTCCGCATCGCTGCACATGCGGACGCTGGCGGAGATCAAGCGCTTCTTCGACGGCTTCGAGCTGGTCGCCCCCGGCGTCGTGTTCATGCAGGACTGGCGCCCGGACCCGGGCACGCACGCGGCTGGCCGGCTCCGTTCGTTCCGGGCCGGAGTCGGCCGCAAGCCGTCAGCCTGAGCGTGTGCTGTCCAGGTGGCAGCCGTCGAGTTCGTGGCCGCGCACGGCGTCCTCGTCGACCTCGACGCCCAGGCCCGGGCCGGGCGGCACGTCCACCGAGCTGCCGGCGAACGTCAGCGGGGTGGCCAGCACGCCCTCCCGCAGCGGGTTGTAACCGCGGTCGAACTCCAGCAGGGCCGGCTCGGCTCCGGTCTGGCCGAACGGGGTGACCGGCAGCGCCGCCAGCAGCTGCACGGTGGCCGCCTGGGCGACCCCGGTGCCCCAGCAGTGCGGCGATACCCGCAGGTTCCACGCCGCGGCCAGCTGGCTGATGAGACGAGCGGGCCGGCCAGTTCGGCCAGCTGCGCCACCACGACCCGCGGCGGCCCGTAGCTCTCCCCCCAGCCGGTCACCCCGTCCGACGTGGTGATCTTCACCAGGGTCGCGATCCGGGCCGGCACCCGCGTCATCGACGAGCCGTACCCGCCGTCGGGCAGCGGCGCCTCCAGCGGGAACGCCTCGACCCTGGCGACGCGCGGCCTCACGACGATGCTCCTTGCACATATCCTCCGCCTCGGGTCCGCACCGAGATAAAACCCAGAACCATGGAACGAACGGGGCCGGGTACCCGCCCAGGTACCGCTGACACGGAACCCCGTTCGGCCCGAAATTACCTGGCACCCGCGTGCCTGGGGCAGGCGCACGGCCTCGGCGCGCGCTGGCACAGGCCGGCGATCACGATGGCCAGGATGCTCTCGAAGATGTCGTCGTCGGTCACCAGCGGGAGTTCGTCCCTGACCTGCCAGATGTGCGGGTACTCGGCCCGGCCGACGGCCCGGTAGGTCTGGGTCCAGGCCGCCCGGTCGTTCGCCTGCACGGCCTCGGGCAGGGCCGCCAGGGCGGCTTCGCCGCCGCACCAGGCCAGCGAGAAATCACCGAGAGACCGGTAGACCACAGCCGCCTCGTAGCCCTCGAACCCGGCCTGGAACACCGCGTCGAGCAGGACGTCAACGACCCGGATCTCGGCCGGGCGCTGGGTGGTGCGGAACGACGACAGCGAGGCGGCCGCCGGGTGGGCGCGATAGGTGCGCCGTAGCCGCCTGGTGGTGTCGATCAGCGTCTCCACCCAGCACTCGCTCGGCTTCAGGCCGTCCATGGCCTCGGCGATGAGCCGGTCCGCGATGGCCAGGACCAGGTCGTCCTTGCTGGCGAAGTGCCGGTAGACCGCCGTCGGGTCGGCACCGAGGGCCCGGCCGAGCTTGGGCATGCTGAACCCGGCGACGCCGCCGGTGTCCAGCAGTCGCAGGCTCTCCTCGACGATCCGCTCGGCCGTCAGGTACCCGCGCCTGAGCCCGCCGCGGGGGCTGCGCGCCTGCGCCGGTATAGGGGTCGTGTTCATCGTCATCCAGTGTCAAGGAAACGGTGTGGTCCTCCGGCCGGCCTTCGCCGCGTCAGCCAGGCGGCGGCGAAGCGACCTTTGACATAGATTTTGTCACAGGCATTGACATAGCTCTAGGCCGGTGGGTTAACTTCGGCACAAGTGCTCGCGGGTTTCCGGAGGTGGCAGTGCCTGGAACTGGGCCTATCACTGGTGAAGAGATCATCTTCCAGAACGGGACCGTCTTCGACGGACGGGCCTTCCTGCCGCCAGGGACCTGTGTCCGGGTGCGGGGCGGGACCATCACCGCGGTCGGGCCGGCCCGGGAGGTCGCCCCGGGCGCCGGCGGCTGCGGCAGCCCAGGCCTGGCCGGGGTCAGCCTGGTCGACCTGCGCGGCGGGACACTGCTGCCCGGCTTCATCGACGCCCACGTGCACCCGGTCTACGCGGGAGAGCAGCTACGCCGCTGCGACCTGCGGGACGGCGTGACCGCCGCGGACTACCTGGCCATCATCGACGCCTACGCCACGGCGCACCAGGACCTGGAGTGGATCACCGGCGGCGGGTGGTCGATGGACGCCTTCCCCGGCGGCCTGCCGAGCCGCGAGCCGCTTGACGCCGTGACCGGCGGCCGGCCCGCGTTCTTCCCCAACCGGGACGGGCACGGCGCGTGGGTCAACACCGCCGCGCTGCGGCTCGCCGGGATCGATGACTCGACACCCGATCCCGCCGACGGCCGGATCGAGCGCGACGCCAGCGGCGTGCCGACCGGCGCGCTGCAGGAGGGCGCCGCGGGCCTGGTGTCCCGGCTGCTGCCGGAGACCACCGACGAGGACATGGACGCCGCGCTCGCCGCCGCCCAGGACTACCTGCTGTCCCTCGGCATCACCGGCTGGCAGGACGCCATCATCGGCAGCGATCCAGGCGCGCGGGACAACATGCCGGCTTACCTGCGGGCCGCCGGGGCCGGGCGGCTGCTGGCCAACGTGGTCGGAGCGCTGTGGTGGGAGCGGGACCGCGGCCTGGACCAGCTCCCTGACCTGGTGCGGCGGCGGGAGGCTGGCCAGGCCGGG
>Ga0207664_10002878_pt1 | contig 11450 bp, 9 predicted proteins | sample LARL83metaG_FD_184349 | JGI IMG/M metagenome (GOLD analysis project Ga0207664, IMG submission 184349) | Corn, switchgrass and miscanthus rhizosphere microbial communities from Kellogg Biological Station, Michigan, USA - LAR L8-3 metaG... | ecosystem: Host-associated > Plants > Roots >...
CTCCCCCACCGCCCGCCCCCTCACCTAACCGCCACCGACCCGCCCCGTTCCCGGCCCGGCCACCCAGTACGCGGCCGCGCCAGCCGATGCGCAGCCCCACCGATGGCCGCCGGGGTGCAGCAGCGCCTGATCCGGGAGGCGCCGCTGGCTCGATGCGGTTGGGAGCACGCGCGCCTCGTGGTCGAAATTGATGGGCGCTGGCATATGGAGATTCGGGCCTGGTGGGCGGACATGCAGCGAGACAATGAACTGACCGTTGACGGGTACCGGGTGTTGCGCTTTCCCGCGTTCGTGGTACGTGACACCCCAGAACTGGTCGCGATGCTCATTGCCCGGGCCCTGAATCGGGCCGGAGGCTGAGTATCAGCTGGCGGCAGGTTCCGTATTCCCGGACAACGGGTCAATATGAGGCGAATGACGATCACGACGGGGGTAACGTCACAGAACATGCCAGCAGCTTTCCTTCCGAGTCCTTCTCGCGGGCTCTGGCATCTCGGGCCGATCCCGATCCGGGCCTACGCGATCTGCGTCGTACTCGGCATCGTCGTCGGTCTCTGGGTGGCCAACCGGCGCTACCTCAGGATCGGCGGGCGACCAGGCATGATCCTGGATGTCGCCACCGTTGCGGTCCCGACCGGCCTGGCCGGGGCGCGGTTGTACAGCGTGCTCACCGAGTACGAGTTGTACTTCGGGAACGGCCACGACTGGACCGACGCCCTGCGCATCTGGGACGGCAGGCTGGGGGTACCCGGCGGCGTCGTTTTCGGCGCGATCGGCGCGTGGATCGTCTGCCGCCGGGAGCGGGTCTACCTCGCGCCCATCGCGGGCGCTGTCGCGCCCGGGCTGGCGTTCGCGCAGGCGATAGGGCGCTGGGGCAACTGGTTCAGCCAGGAGCGTTATGGTCACCCGAGCGGCCTGCCCTGGGCCGTGGAGATCTCGCCCGAGCACCGGCTGGCCGGGTACCTGAACTTCAGCACGTTCCAGCCGATGTTCCTCTACGAGTCCATCTGGGATGCCCTGGTCGGGGTGCTGGTGATCTACGCCGCGCGCCGTTTCCTGCTGACCGGGGACCGGACCTTCGCGGTGTATGCCGGGCTGTATGCGCTCGGCAGGTTCTGGACCGAGGGGATGCAGCTCAGCTACTCACCCCACCAGTTCGGGCTCAGGGTCGACCAGGTGCTGATGGTCCTGGTCGTAATCGGCGCGGCCGCCTACCTGTACCTGACCCGGCACAGGCGAGGGCCCGACTTCATCGCCCCGCCCGACGACACGGGTCCGATTACCCGTGTGGGTGCCCGGGCCCGGGACCAGGTCGGCGAGTCTGGTTCCGGAACCGCGAGCGATGACGCCGTGGCCGACGCTGATGATCAGAGCCGGGTCCCGGGAGATGCTCTCGGCATCGGCGCGACCGCAGAGTCCGCGCCCGGCTGAGCCGCATCAGTATTTCGGGCCCAGCGCGTAGACGCAGATCGCGGCGTTATCCCGATCCAATGCCCCAAGGTCGGATAAGCGCTTTGCCAGCTCTACGGTGCCTTGCGGGTACATGAATACATCTTGGTGCCTGCTGCTGACAGTTCTGGGTGCCTCGCATTTGGGTGCCGGAAGCGGGACTCGAACCCGCATGTCCTCTCGGACAGATGCTTTTGAGGCATCCGCGTAAGCCAATTCCGCCATTCCGGCATTTTTCGGACAAATAGGGCGTGGGGGGAGGCTGGGCCACCGCAGACCAATGTACTGGTACACGATACGCTCGGCGCGTGAGCGAGACCCCGTTTCGTGTCGTGATCGCCGAGGATGAGGCGCTGATTCGGCTTGACCTCAGGGAGATGCTCGAGGAGGACGGCTACGTCGTCGCGGGCGAGGCATCGGACGGCGAGGCCGCGGTCAAGCTGACCGAGAGCCTGCGGCCGGATCTGGTGATCATGGACATCAAGATGCCGGGCCTGGACGGGATCTCGGCCGCCGAGCGGATCACGGCCGACCACTTGGCGCCCGTCGTGATCCTCACTGCTTTCTCCCAGCGTGACCTCGTGATGCGGGCCAGGGACGCTGGCGCGATGGCGTTCCTGGTCAAGCCGTTCACCAAGGCCGATCTCGTGCCCGCGGTCGAGATCGCGGTGAGCCGGTTCCAGGAAGTCTCGGTGCTCGAGTCCGAGGTCTCGAACCTCAGGGAGCGGCTCGAGGTCCGCAAGCTGCTGGATCGCGCCAAGGGCCTGCTGCAGGCCGAGCAGGGGATGAGCGAGCCCGAGGCGTTCCGCTGGATCCAGAAGAGCTCAATGGACCGCCGGATGACCATGCGCGCCGTGGCGGAGGAAGTGCTGCAGGGCGCCCAGAAGCCTAGCGAGCAGGCGGGCAAGACCGGCGACGCCGCGGACGAGCCCAGCTCAGGCGGCGCTCCGGGAGCCGCCGCCGACGGCAAGGCCGGGGAGAACAAGGCTGGCCAGTAGGGCAGAACAGCCGATCAGGCTGGCCCTGAGAAACCAGCAAGCGGGCGGAACCGGCTGCACAACCCCCGTCTGCAGGCCGGCTCTCACCCGCTTGTGCGCTGCCGGCCAGACGAATCCAGGCAGCAGGCGAGCCCGGGAAAACCTTTGGTGCCATGTCAGCCTTCCCCGGGCCGGCACGTTCTCTACTCGGTTTCACCGGGCTCTGCCCACCACGGTAGCGATGCCGAACCGCGTCGCGCAAAGGCATGGACATTCGCCGGCCGGTATGGGTTAAACGTCCCGTAACCCAGATCAGGGCAGATACGGGCGTTACGCATGTGACGAGGGCCCGACAGGCGCGGGGAGCGGCCAGGAGTCGGAGTCAGACGCGGCCGGTGAACGGGCGGCCGTCGCCGGGGATCACGTCGCGCAGCAGGCAGGTCAGCCGGCAGGTGCAGACGCGCCGGCCCTGCTCGTCGGTGATGACGATCTCGTAGGTGGTGAGCGTGCGGCCACCGTGCAGGAGCGTGGCCACGCCGGTGACGTCGCCCTGGGCCGCGCCCCGGTGATGGGTGGCGTTGATTTCAATCCCGACTGTGACGCGGTCCAGCCCGGCGTGCATGGCCGAGCCGAGCGAGCCGAGGGTCTCGGCGAGGACGCACGAGGCGCCGCCGTGCAGCAGCCCGTACGGCTGAGTGTTGCCCGCGACTGGCATGGTGCCCACCACCCGCTGGGCCGAGGCCTCCAGGATCCTGATGCCCATGCGGCCGGGGAGTGAGTCCGCGCTCGCCGTGGCGAAAGCGTCCTTGATCTGCTGCTCGATGTCGTCTGCCACAGTTCCTCCGCTGGCTGGGCCTGGGGGTTGGCGCTGGCCGGGCTGGGCCTGCGCTGGTCGGTGCCGGGCTCGCCCGGTGCCTGAAGGAAGCCTAAGAGTCCCAGGCCAGCGGGCGTTCTGCGGATCCTGCTCCCGGGCGGGCGAGCCTTCCCCGCCTGAGGTCACCCAGGAAATGTGGTCACGAGTCATAACAACTAGGCGATTCGGCTGGTGTTAGCGCTAACAACACGCTAAAACCTCCCTAACGAAGCGGTCCCGCCCCCCGGGGGACCCCATGACAGGAGGGCACCTATGCGCAACGTGTTAATGGCAAGGATCGCTAGGCCGGCTGTCAGGATCAGCGCGGCCGCAGTCCTTGGCATCGGTCTCGTTGGCGGGCTCGCCATGACCGGGGCGGCGGCGACGTCGTCGGGCAAGGCGTGCAGCCCCACGGTTTCCCGCCAGCCATTCGGCAAGACCATTGAGCCGTACACCGGGAAGCTCACCCAGGTGTTCCGGTACACCCTGACCAACTGCAACGGCATGCGGGTCAGGATCCTCAGCTACGGCGCGATCACGCAGTCGATCACGGTGCCGGACCGCCACGGCCACAAGGCAGATGTTGTCCTGGGCTTCAAGACGCTGCAGGACTACGTGAACTTCGACAGCCCGCCGGTGACCGCCAACGGCGGCCCGTACTTTGGCGAGACCATCGGCCGGTACGGCAACCGGATCGCCAAGGGCACGTTCCCGCTGAACGGCCAGACCTACACGCTGCCGATCAACAACGGCGTGAACAGCCTGCACGGTGGCCTGGTCGGTTTCGGCAACCACATCTGGGCCTCGCATGGGTTCCGGGTCAAGGGTGTCGCGGGCGTGGTCCTCAGGCTGGTCAGCCCCAACGGTGACGCCAGCGGCGCGCCCGGGTCTCCCGGCTGCCCGAGCGGGTGCACCGGGTACCCAGCGAGGATCACCGTCTTCGTGACCTACGCGCTGAACAACGCCGGCGACCTCGCCATCCACTACCGGGTCCACAACGACTCGAAGAAGCTGTCCACGGTCACCAACCTGACCAACCACAGCTACTTCAACCTGGCCGGCGAGGCCTCGCCCGCGGGCTCTGAATACAGCCAGTTCGTCATGATGAACGCGAACAACTACTCGCCCACCGACAGCACCCAGATCCCGCTGCCGCTGGCGAATGGGGTTCCGGTCAAGGGCACGCCGTTCGACTTCCGCGCGCCGCACACCATCGGCTCGCGGATCGACAACGTGAGCGCGCCGGACAACGTCCCCGCGAGCTTCGCGTCGGCCACCGGCGGCAAGAGCCAGCTGCTCATCGCCCAGGGCTATGACCACAACTGGATCCTGAACAAGCAGACGCCCAAGACCACAGGTCCGCTTGGGCTCAACCTCGCCGCTCGCGCCTTTGACCCGCACAGCGGTCGCTTGCTGACCGTCTGGACGGACCAGCCGGGCGTGCAGTTCTACAGCGGTAACTTCCTCAACGGCACGCTGATCGGCATCAGCGGCCACACCTACCGGCAGGGCGCGGGCTACACGTTCGAGACTCAGCACTTCCCGGACTCGCCCAACCAGCCGGCGTTCCCGAGCACCACGCTCGGACCGCAGAAGACGCTGAACTCGACCACGATCTTCGCGTTCAGCTCCTGATAAACCAGCCCGGTCGCTCCGGACGCCGCCCGTAACCACCACGGGCGGCGGCCGGGAGCGGCCAGGCCAGTCACGGCCGGGTGGCCCGCCGACCCCCTACGGCGGGTTACCCGGCCGCGGCTTTTTCCGGACCCCAGGGTTGCCTGCCGGTGTCGGACCCGGCCACTAGACTGCGTGGGTGCCCACGAAGCCGACGCAGGGGACCAGTTCCGGGCCAGCTCACAGCGAAAGGCTGCTGCTCCTGGACGGGCATTCCCTGGCCTACCGCGCGTTCTTCGCGCTTCCCGCCGAGAACTTCTCCACGACCACGGGGCAGCCCACGAACGCGGTGTACGGCTTCACCGCGATGCTCATCAACGTGCTGCGCGACGAGCAGCCCACGCACATCGCCGTGGCCTTCGACCGCGGTGAGCCGACCTTCCGGCACGAGCAGTACGTCGAGTACAAGGCGAACCGGCGGGAGACCCCGGCCGACTTCCGCAGCCAGCTCAGCCTGATCTTCGAGGTGCTGGACGCGCTCGGCATCCGGCGGCTCTCCGTGCCCGGCTACGAAGCCGATGACCTGATCGCCACGCTCGCGACCCAGGCCACGGCCAAGGACATGGGCGTGCTGATCGTCTCCGGCGACCGGGACGTGCTCCAGCTGGTCAGCGACGACGTGACCGTGCTGATGACCAGGCGCGGGATCAGCGAGATGACCCGGTTCACGCCGGAGGCGGTCTCCGAGAAGTACGGGCTGACCCCGGCCCAGTACCCGGACTACGCCGCGCTGCGCGGCGACCCCAGCGACAACCTGCCCAGCATCCCCGGGGTCGGCGAGAAGACCGCGGCCAAGTGGGTGATGGAGTTCGGCTCCCTGGCCCAGCTGGTGGACCGGGTCGACGAGATCAAGGGCCGGGCCGGGGACAACCTGCGCGAGCACCTCTCCGACGTGCTGCGCAACCGCCAGCTCACCGAGCTGGCCAAGGACGTGCCGCTCGACGTGACGCCGGAGGAGCTGACCTTCGCGCCCTGGGACCGGGAGCAGCTGCACCAGCTCTTTGACACGCTGCAGTTCCGTGTCCTCCGTGAGCGACTCCAGCAGATTTTCCCGAACGGATTTTCCGCCACGACTGCCGACGGGCAGGGGGAAGCCGCCGAGGCCGGTGAGGAACTTGCCGTCGAGGCCGATGTGCTCGGCCCGGAGGACGTCGCGGAATGGCTGTCCGAGCACGTGGCCGACGGCGGCCGGACCGGCGTCGCGGCCACCGGGAGCTGGGGCCGCGGCACCGGGGTGCTCAACGGCCTGGCCCTGGCCGCCCCCGACGGCGCCAACGCCTACCTCGACCCGACCGCGCTGACCGAGGACGACGAGCGCGCGCTGGCCGCCTGGCTGGCCGACCCGGAGCGGCCCAAGGCGCTGCATGACGCCAAGGGGCCCATGCACGCGCTGGCCGCCCGCGGCCTGGACTTCCACGGCCTGACCAGCGACACCGCGCTTGCTGCCTACCTGGCCCTGCCCGGCCAGCGCTCGTTCGACCTGGCCGACCTGGCCGAGCGCTACACCGGCCACCGGCTGTCCGGCGGTGAGGACACCACGGTCGGGCAGCTCTCCTTCGACACGGACTCCGACGGCGAGGCCGAGGCGGCGAACGCGCTGGCCCAGCGGGCCCGGGCCACGACCGAGCTGGCCGACGCCCTGGACCAGGTGCTGGAGGAGCGGGGCGTGACCCGGCTGCTCCACGACGTCGAGCTGCCCCTGGTCAGCGTGCTCGCCGAGATGGAGCGGGCCGGGATCGCCGCCGACGTGGACCACCTAGCCGGCATGTCGGCCAGCCTGGGCGGGGAGGTCAAGGCCGCGGAGCAGGCCGCGTACGCGGTGACTGGGCACGAGTTCAACCTCGGCTCGCCCAAACAGCTGCAGGAGGTCCTGTTCACCGAGCTCGGGCTGCCGAAGACCAAGCGGATCAAGACCGGGTACACCACCGACTCCGAGGCCCTCACCAGCCTGCTGGCCCAGACCAGCCATCCGATCCTGGCCCACCTGCTCCGGCACAGGGACGTGGCCCGGCTGAAGAGCATCGTGGACTCGCTGATCCCCATGGCGGGCGTGGACGGGCGCATCCACACCACCTACAACCAGACGATCGCCGCCACCGGACGGCTCTCCTCGACCGACCCGAACCTGCAGAACATCCCGATCAGGACCGAGGAAGGACGCAGAACCCGCCAGGCGTTCATCGTGGGCCAGGGCTACGAGACCTTGCTCACGGCCGACTACAGCCAGATCGAGCTGCGGATCATGGCCCATCTGTCGGGAGATCAGGCCCTGGCCGATGCGTTCACGTCCGGGCATGACTTCCACGCGGAGACGGCCTCACGGGTGTTCGGCGTGCCTCCGGAGGAGGTCACGGTGGAGCTGCGCAGCAAGATCAAGGCGATGAACTACGGGCTCGCCTACGGCCTGTCCTCCTACGGGCTCTCGCAGCAGCTCCGGGTCAGCCGGGACGAGGCCAGCGCGTTCATGGACGACTATTTCCAGCAGTTCGGCGGGATTAGGGACTACCTGGAGGCGATCGTCGCGCAGGCGCGCAAGGACGGGTACACCCAGACCATGCTCGGCCGCCGCCGGTACCTGCCGGACCTGGTGTCCGATAACCGGCAGCGCCGGGAGATGGCAGAACGGATGGCCCTCAACGCGCCGATCCAGGGCTCGGCCGCCGACGTGATCAAGGTGGCCATGCTGTCGGTGCAGCGCCGGATCCGCGACGGCGGGCTGCGGTCCCGGATGCTGCTCCAGGTCCACGACGAGCTGCTGTTCGAGGTGGCCCCGGGTGAGCTTGACCAGCTCAAGGACCTGGTCCACGACGCCATGTGCACGGCGGTCGACCTCACGGTGCCGCTCGAGGTGTCGATGGGTACCGGGCGCAGCTGGGCCGACGCCGCGCACTGATCCAGGGCGGGCACCACCGGGTTTCCGGTTGGTAACAATTCCGCGCCGGGCATTTGCCTGGGGCCCGCAGATTGACCCGTAGGCCGCGCTCTCATATCCTGATCGCTGCGCTGTGTTTCTTGCAGTCCGCCATGGTCAGGCAGCCCGTGCCCCGTCATCTGACAGGTCGCGGCCGGTTAAGCTGGCCAGGCAAGTCCAGTTACTCCTGGCCGCCCATGGCGGGTTCCACTATGCACGGCGCTAGTCCGCACACTTCCTGTCCGTATCCGGAGTCCACCTACACATGACGACCAGCAGCACCGAGGCCACCTCGACCCCCAAGGTAGCGGTCAACGACATCGGTTCCGAGGAGGCCTTCCTCGCCGCGATCGACGAGACCATCAAGTACTTCAATGACGGCGACATCGTTGAAGGGACGGTCGTCAAGGTCGATAGGGACGAGGTCCTACTCGACATTGGCTACAAGACCGAAGGCGTGATCCCGTCACGCGAGCTGTCGATCAAGCACGACGTCGACCCGCATGATGTGGTCAAGAGCGGTGAGCACATCGAGGCCCTGGTCCTGCAGAAGGAGGACAAGGAAGGCCGCCTGATCCTGTCCAAGAAGCGCGCCCAGTACGAGCGCGCCTGGGGCACGATCGAGAAGATCAAGGAAGAGGACGGCGTCGTCACCGGCACCGTCATCGAGGTGGTCAAGGGCGGCCTGATCCTGGACATCGGCCTGCGCGGGTTCCTGCCCGCCTCGCTGGTGGAGATGCGCCGGGTCCGCGACCTGCAGCCGTACGTGGGCAAGGAGATCGAGGCGAAGATCATCGAGCTGGACAAGAACCGCAACAACGTGGTTCTGTCCCGCCGCGCCTGGCTGGAGCAGACCCAGTCCGAGGTCCGCCAGAACTTCCTGAACACGCTGCAGAAGGGCCAGATCCGCAAGGGCGTGGTCTCCTCGATCGTGAACTTCGGCGCGTTCGTCGACCTTGGCGGCGTGGACGGGCTCGTGCACGTGTCCGAGCTGTCCTGGAAGCACATCGACCACCCCGGCGAGGTGGTCGAGGTGGGCCAGGAGGTCACGGTCGAGGTGCTCGATGTGGACATGGACCGGGAGCGGGTGTCCCTGTCGCTGAAGTCCACCCAGGAGGACCCCTGGCAGCAGTTCGCCCGGACCCACCAGATCGGGCAGGTTGTTCCCGGCCGGGTCACCAAGCTGGTGCCGTTCGGCGCGTTCGTGCGGGTCGAGGAGGGCATCGAGGGCCTGGTGCACATCTCCGAGCTCGCGGACCGGCACGTCGAGATCCCCGAGCAGGTCGTGCAAGTCGGCGACGAGATCTTCGTCAAGATCATCGATATCGACCTGGACCGGCGCCGGATCAGCCTGTCGCTCAAGCAGGCCAACGAGGGCACCATCGGCGAAGCTGTGGGCGAGGACTTCGACCCGACGCTCTACGGCATGCCCGCTACCTACGACGAGGCTGGCAACTACGTCTACCCCGAGGGCTTCGACTCGGAGACCCAGGAGTGGATGGAAGGTTACGACAAGCAGCGCGAGGAGTGGGAGCACCAGTACGCCGAAGCTCGGTCGCGGTACGAGGCGCACCAGGCGCAGGTTGCCGCGGCGCGGAGCGATGCGGCCGAGGCGGGGTCGGACGGCGGCGGTAATGGTAGTGGTGGTGAGTCGGGTGGTGCTCGGCAGCAGGCCGAGTCCGAGACCGAGGCCACTGGGACTCTGGCGTCTGACGAGGCCCTGGCTGCGCTCAGGGACAAGCTCTCGGGTGGGCAGAGCTAACTTGGCTTAGGCCGCCTTTACTACAGGCTGGCGCGCGGAGCTGGTGTGGTCATATCGCCGGCTGGCAGTGCGTGATCACCGGCTGGCCGCCTACGGCCCGAGACGCGTTGGTCACAGGGCTGGCGACGGCAACGCTACGCCGGCGACATGACCACACCAGCTCCGCTTCGGCGTGCACCGTCGGCGCTGCCTTGGGCTCCTCGGTGCGCTTTTGACTGTACGGATGCGTCTGCCGACGTGCCGTATCACCACGTGACTTGCCCCGCGCAATGGCTGGTCGGCGGGGTTGCTAGCTGGCCGAGCGCCTTTGTTAGCTGATCGGCACTGTTGCTGGCTGGCCTGGTCACCAGCCGATCCGTGGTCGGCCTGCCCCCTTTATCGGGCGAGCTGCCCCTCGCCGCTGCCGGGCGAGTTGGGCCCCCAAACCGTGGTGGGCGGGGTGGTCGGTTAGGGCCGGGGGGTGGCGCGGCGGCGGAGGTTGGCCCAGAGGTCGCCGACCTGGCGGTCTAGCTCGGTCAGGGAGCCGGAGTTGTCGACGACGATGTCAGCTATGGACAGGCGCTGCTCGCGGGAGGCCTGGGCGGCGATTCTGGCTTTGGCCTGGTCGCGGGTCATGCCGCGCAGCTTGACCAGGCGGTCGATCTGGGTTCGTGGGGGGACGTCGACCACGATCACGAGGTCGTAGGCGTCGGCCAGGCCATTCTCGGCGATCAGGGGAACGTCGTGGACGACGATCGCGTTCGGGCCGGCGGCCTGCTCGAGCTCGGACATGCGGGTGCCGACCCTGGGGTGGATGATCGCGTTGAGGGTGGCGCGCTTAGAGGGGTCGGCGAAGACCAGGTCGCCGAGGCGGGGCCGGTCCAGGGTGCCGTCGGGCAGCAGGATCTCGGGGCCGAAGGCGTCGATGATCTCGGCTAGGCCCTCGGTGCCCGGTGCCACGACGTCGCGGGCAGCCGCGTCGGCGTCGATGACCACGGCACCCTGCGCGGCCAGGCGGCGGGAGACCTCGCTCTTCCCCGCGCCGATCCCGCCTGTCAGGCCAACCCGCAGCACACTGCGATCCTAGGCAGTCTCGGCCGGCCACAGGGGAGCGTGACACAAACCCGCGCCGATCATGACCGGTGGCCGGAAAACGAGGTTGCTGATCTATCTAGTGACCGCGAGGCAAGTGCGGGGCTTGGTACCGTTCCGTATCGGTATGCGGGCGCGGGAACCAGGGGCGGTGAAGCGGTGGAGTCGCTGAACGGCGCCGCGGCGGGCGGTGGCCTTCCCGAGATCGTGTTCGCGCCTGCGCGGCCTGATGTACGCCCTGGCCATGACGGGGATGTGATCTTCGAGGTGCGCCAGGTGTCGGACGGCGGGCGGGCTCTGCCGGTGTTCTCGTCGGTCGACCGGCTGGTGGCCGCGCTCGGGCACGAGCAGCCCTGGGTGGCGCTCCCGCTGCAGAACATCCGGCAGATCATGGGGGCGTCCAGCGTGCACACGATCGTGCTCGATCCCGGGGCCGAGCCGGGTACCTGGCAGTGGCAGGCCAGCGACATCGAATCCCTGCAACGGAGGCAAGGATGAGCGGCGGGTTCCAGGTGGTGATGTCCGACTTGCTCGATGCGGCCAGCACGTTCCGCACCGAGGCCGAGACGTTCAAGGCGATCATGCCGGACAGCGGCCCGCCGTGCCCGGACGGCGGGGACGGGGCGTTCGACCAGAACCTTCAGGTCGTGGTCGAGATGATCGGCACCCTGCACCTGCAGGCCGCGGGCGTGATGGAGAACGACGCCACCAAGCTGAAGAAGGCGCACGACACCTACGCCAGCACCGAGGAAA
>Ga0207664_10002883_pt1 | contig 11446 bp, 10 predicted proteins | sample LARL83metaG_FD_184349 | JGI IMG/M metagenome (GOLD analysis project Ga0207664, IMG submission 184349) | Corn, switchgrass and miscanthus rhizosphere microbial communities from Kellogg Biological Station, Michigan, USA - LAR L8-3 metaG... | ecosystem: Host-associated > Plants > Roots >...
CGTCGAGCACCTGTGCGAATACGCAGGCTGTTGAGTGACCCACCGTGGCGGATACCCTGCGTCCATGACTGAGCTGCGCGTAAGCGAGGCGTTGTGCCAGGCGTTTCCCCGGCTGCGCATCGCGGCCGTGGTGGCCCGCGGTTTCGGCGGGCACGGGCCGTGGCCCGAAGTAGACGACGGGCTGACCGAGCTTGAGAAGGCCGCGGCGGACGGCGACACGCTGCCGGCCGCCGAGGACGACCCGCACATCGCGGCCTGGTACGCGGCGTACCGGACGTTCGGCACCAACCCGAAGCGCGAGCGGCCGAGTGTGGCCGCGCTCAGGCGGCGGCTCGCCCGGACCGCCCGGCTGCCGCGGATCAACGCCGCGGTGGACTGCTACAACCTCGTCTCGGTCAGCCACGGCGTCCCCGCGGGCGCGTTCGACCTGGCCGCGGTACACGGCGGCATCGTGGTGGGGTTCGCGGACGGCCACGAGGAGTTCACGCCGCTCGGCGAACCGGACACCACCGAGCACCCCCGCCCCGGTGAGGTGATCTACGCCGATCAGACCTCGGTGCTGACCCGGCACTGGAACCACCACGACGCGGACCGTACGAAGGTGACGCCCGCCAGCGGCGACATCCTGTTCGTGCTGGAGACCACCGAGTCGCCGGCATTCGGCCCGGTCGTCGACGCCGCGGCGGCGGACCTCGCGGCCCGTGTCGCCACCCGATCCCGGCTGGTCAGCACCCACTGGCTCACTCCCGCCTCCCCCGCGGCCACGCTCAGCGACCCGCCCGCGTAAGCTCGGATCCCTGCCGCCGCGATCACCGCAAGCACGCTTACGAAGCCCGGCCATGCCACGCACTCACTGGGCGAATTGCCCCATTACTGTGTTAATGTGCCGGAATTAGCGCACGAATCATGACGCCTAGGCAACTGCCAGCCGCAACGCGGAATTTCGCGGGCCGGGCAGCGGCCGCCGGCATGCTCGCCGGACTGGCGGGATTGGCCGCTGGGTCACGTGAGACATCAGTGATCTCGGTCATCGACGGAACCGCCGGGGTCGGCAAGACCGCGCTGGCCTTGCACGTGGCACACCAGGTTGCTGGCCAATTCCCGGACGGGCAGCTGTACGCGAACCTGCGCGGCTTTGACCCAGCCGGAGCGCCGGTAGCCGCGGCCGCGGCGATCAGGCTCCTGCTTGACGCCCTGGTCGTCCCGGCGAACGAGATTCCGGCCGACCTCGATGCGCAGGCGGCCCTGTACCAGCGCCTGCTGGCCGGCAAGCGGATGCTGCTGCTGCTTGACAACGCGCATGATGCCGACCAGGTCCGCCCGCTGCTGCCGGCCGGCCCGGGCTGCCTGGTGCTCGTGACCGGCCGCCAGCGGCTCACCAGCCTGATCTCCGACGGCGCGCACCCGCTCACCCTGGACGTGCTCGCCAGCAGCGAGGCCGAGGACTTGCTCAGCCGGCACCTTGGTGCGGAGCGCCTGGCAGGCGAGCCGCGTGCCGTGGCGGACCTGATCCAGCTGAGCGCCCAGCTGCCACTCGCGCTCGGCATCTGCGCCGCGCTCGTCGCCAGCCAGCCGGAGGTGTCGCTGACCGCGCTGGCTGAGCGACTGCGCGACGCTCACAGACGGCTCGACGTCCTGGATGCCAGGCCCGCGGCGGCGAACCTCCGCGCCGTCTTCTCCTGTTCCTACCAGCAGCTCGACCATGGTGCGGCACGGCTGTTCCGGCTGCTCGGGCTGCGCACCGGCCCCGACATCAGCGGTGCGGCCGCGGCCAGCATGGCGGGCCTGCCGCCGACGGACGGACGCCGCCTGCTCGGCGAGCTCACCAGAGCGCACCTGCTAGCCGAACACGCGGGCCGGTACTCCTGCCACGAGCTGCTCCGCGCCTATGCCGCCGAACTGGCGCAGGAGACCGACAGCGAGGCAGAGCAGCGGGCAGCCACTGGCCGGATGCTCGACCACTACACGCACACCGCCGCCATGGCGGCGCTGCGGCTGCATCCCAAGCGAAACCCGATCACGCTGGGCGCGCTCCGGCCCGGTGTCAAGGTGGAACAGATCGGCGACGCCGGGCAGGCCCTCGCCTGGTTCCAGGCCGAGCGACAGGTGCTGATCGCCGCCGTCGCCCGAGCCGCCGATGACGGCTTCGACACCAACGCGTGGCAGCTCACCTGGGCACTGTCGCGGTTCCTTGACATCCAGGGGCAGTGGGACGACTGGGCCGCGATCGAGGAGATCGCGCTGGCCGCCACGCGGCGGCTGGGCGACCGGGCGGCGCAGGCCGCGTCCCATCAGCGATTGGGCCACGCCAGGAGCAGGCTCGGCAACTACGCGGAGGGCAGCACGCACCTGGAGCGCGCGCTGGCCATTCACTCCGAGCGCGGGGACCGTGCCGGGCAGGCGTACGTGCACAACTCGCTGGCCATCGCGCTGAACTCGCAAGGCCGTTATCGCGAGGCGCTCGACCACGCCGAGCAGGCGCTGGCGGAGTACACCACCGCCGGGGATCTGCCCGGCAAGGCGCTCGCGCTCAACTCGGTCGGCTGGTTCCACGCGGTCCTCGGCGATCATCAGCAGGCGCTCAGCTACAGCGGGCAGGCGCTCGACCTGTTCGGTCAGCTCGGCCACCGCGAGGGGGTGGCCAATGCGCTGGACAGTCTCGGGTACGCGCACCAGCGGCTCGGCAACTACACCGGCGCTACCGCCTGCTACGAACAGGCACTCGGCTTGCACCGCGAGCTCGGCAGCCGCTGGGGAGTGGCAGAGACGCTCGGCCACCTCGGCGACACCAAGAACGCCGCGGGGAATCCCGCCGAGGCACGGGCGGCCTGGGCGGAGGCGCTCACGATCCTGGAGGACCTGCGTCATCCCGCAGCCAGCGAGCTCCGCGCGAAGCTCCGGCCGCCGAGCTCTGCTTTTTTATCGGAACGACCAGCCCTGCTTGGTCACGTCAAGCACTGCCAGCCCCGCGGCCTTTGCGTGACCATTCCCAATTTAACGTGATGTCGCGCTCATCGGGCACGGCCGGACGATATGCCGGGCGCAGCGGCCGCGCCGTGCCGACTGCGTGCTACGCGACCTGTGCCCCCCACGGCATGCGCGGCGATTGACCCGTTCCCCCGGCAACCCCGCCCGCCGGCCGCGGGCTGCCGCCTTCGGGTCCGCTGGGGACGGGCGCGAGCCCATCAGGCCGTCGCATCAGCGTGGTAGATCGTCTCCTCGTGGAAGATTGACCTCCGTGAACGGGGGTCAGTCCACCACAACGGGGTAATTCACCACGTTGTCCGGCCATGAACCGGCCGGGAAGCGTCGACCGGACGGCGGGTGGACGCGTTAGCGGGTGCCGCTGGTACCGTCCACTGGGAGTCATAACGGACGGTGTCCCGTCTCCGGGACCTTGGAGAGGACGGTCACCATGCCCCGGCTAGCGACAGCCGACCGCGTCGAACGCGCCGCACTGCTTGAGTTCATCCGGCCGCGCCACCGCGCCGTCCTCATCACCACCAGAGCCGACGGCCGCCCCCAGTCGTCGCCGGTGGCGTGCGGGGTCGACCAGGCCGGGAGGATCGTCGTCGCCAGCTACCCGGCGCGGGCGAAGATCCGCAACGCCAGGCGCGACCCGAGTGTGTCGTGCTGTGTGCTGTCCGACGACTGGAACGGTCCGTATGTTCACCTCGACGGGACCGCGGAGGTGCTTGACATGCCGGACGCGCTCGAGGGCCTGGTCGAGTACTACCGGTGCATCGCGGGTGAGCATCCCGACTGGGACGATTACCGGGCCGCCATGGCACGGCAGGGCAAGTCGCTGCTCCGGGTCAGCATCGATCACTGGGGCCCGATCGCGACCGGCGGCTTCCCGCCGGGCACGGATGCCTGACCGGAAGCCCAGCGGACAGCTTGACCCAGGCCAGCAGCGGCGAGGTCGCCATCGTGGTGAACACCGCCATCAGCACGAGCACGGCGAACAGCTGCTTGCCGATGATGGCGTCGGTCAGGCCGACATTGAGCGCGATCAACTCGGTGAGACCTCTGGTGTTGACCAGCACGGCCACGCCGGCCGCCTCCCTGGGCGGCAGCCCGCCCAGGCGGGCGGCTGGGTAGGCGGCCCCCAGCTTGCCCGCACAGGCCACGACCACCACGATCGCGAGCACCACGAACGCGTCCGCGCCGAGCTTGCCGATGTTCACCGACAGGCCGGTGACCACGAAGAACAACGGCAGCAGCAGGTCACCGACCTGCTCAAGCGGGCGCAGCACCTCATCGTCGGGTTTGCCGTCCAGGCTGGGCATGGTGAGCCCGGCCAGGAACCCGCCGAATACCGGGTGCAGGCCAAGCGACGCGGTGACCCACGCGCTGGCCAGCGCCAGGAACAACGCGATCGGCAACACGCTGGCCAGCGCGGACACCCGCCGCCGCAGCCACCAGCGCAGCAATGGCCGCACCGCCCACAGCATGCCTGCCGCGAACGCGCACAGCAGCAGCAGGGTGAGCCAGGGTGGCCGCCCTTGCTTGTGCACCGTGCTGGCCGCCGCCACCGCAAGGAGCAGCCAGGCGCCGGCGTCCATGAGGCCGGCCGCGGCCGTCGCGGTGATCCCGGCTCGGGTGCCCGCCATGCCCTGCTCGCGGACGATCGCGGCCAGCACCGGCAACGCCGTGATAGCCAGGACCACACCCATGTACAGCACGAAAACGCGGCTGGAGTGCGGTGAACCGAGCGCGTTGAATCGTGACCTGAACGCGACGGCCGCGGCGATGCCCAGGCCGAGCGGCAGGAGCAGCCCGCTCGTGGCCACGAACGGAGCGGCCCGGCGCTGCCCGCGCAGCGACCGCAGGTCGAGTTCGTAGCCCACCGCGAACATGAAGATGACCACCGCCACGTTGGCCAGGACAGTGAGTGACGGCAGGGCCGCACTCGGGAAGAGCCGGGTCGTCAGATGACCCGGCAGCCGTCCGACCAGACTCGGCCCCAGGGCGATCCCGGCGAGTATCTGGCCGACCACCGCGGGCTGGCCGCATTTGCGGGCCAGCGCGCCCATCAGCCAGGAAGCCACGAGCACCAACGCGATGTCGCCGATGACGTCGGCGATCAGGACATCCATTTCTTACCCGTGCAGGGAGTCGGCCATCACCATCGTGGCGCCGAGCGTTGCCAGCGGCCTGCGCAGGCTGCCGATGCTGATCCCGCTGCGCAGCGCCAGCAGCGCACCGGCCGCGGCCAGGTAGTTTTCCACCTCGATCACTCCGGGCAAGCCCAGGCCGGCCGCGGTCACGTCAAGGATGGTGGTGTTGTCCGCTACCGCGATCACCGGGGTGCCGCGCTCGGCAGCGGACAAGACCGGTACCGAGCCGAGTGCTGTCGCGGGCGCGACGACCGCGATGACATCGTCAACGCTGATGCTCGCGCTCACCGGGCACCGCGACTGCGCCGTGAGCTGCGGCGCACGGCGCAGTCCGATCAGCACGCAGGCCAGGCCGCTCGCGGAAACGAACTCGCCCGCGCTACGGGCGTCCACCACCCGGCCAGAAAGGTGAGACTGCTTGAAGTTGAGCATCGGTGCGTGCGCGGCGGGCACCTGGAAAACGCGCGTGAGCAAATGCGAGACCACCGCCTCAGCACCGCCGACTGGATTAGGATGGGCACCAGCGAAATGACTAATGTAATCATCTTCCGGCAGGTCCCGGACATTTGTGGTAACGGCTAGGGCGGTGGCTCCGGCGCTCAGCAGCCGCTTCCCAGCCGCAAGCAGCACCTCCGGATGGTCGATCTGGCCTACATAGGCACCGGAACGGTGCCGAGCGCACCGGGTGCCGATAGGCTCCCTGGTAATTTCGCAGCCGATTATGTCCGCACCGTGAACCGCGCGGACCGCGTTAATCACATTATGCACCTCGGCGAGCGCCGTATCGGGTGCCTGCTCAATGATTACACCTATTCGATTGGCGCGGGGCAGGCGCAAGGAGACTTTTCCGCCGCAGAATAGGTCGAGCATATAGCCTTCGGTGTAAACAACGCGCTGATCGCCGGCGATGAAATTAGAAGCGTTGACCGCGTTCGGATTCGTCACCAGCAAATCGACCGCGCTGGCGAGCAGTGCGGTCGCCGGGCCGGCATCGCCCGCGTATCCCCCTATTGCGCAGCCGATTCCGGTAGGCACCAGGCTGACCGCCACCGCCTGCCCGGACGGCGCAGATGACGAGCGCGGCGCCTGGTCATCGGGCAGGGAACCAGGGAGGCATTCGGTCGACTCGATCCGCACGGAATCCGGACCGACCGCGCTCACGAACCATCGTAGCGGTTCGGCGGCAAAGGACGCGGCGACGGCGGCAAGCAGTCCGCCCGGCTCGGCAATGGCCGACGACGGTATTTCATAAGTCCGGTTCACAATCGTCACAGAGTTCTCCAGATAACGTAGCGGCTATCGGTTGGGCACGCGAGGTAACGAACGCATACAGAACGTGAACGAAAACCCCTGTGACGTCGGTTCCCCGGACCGGAAGATACTTCCTGTATATATGTTGCGCGTTAGCCTGTACATATCTGCGGCGAAACTTTTATCCGCGTGGCGCCGCGGGTACCGGAACTACATGAGTATAGATACCGACTATCTGATAGTCGGGGCGGGCGCGGCGGGGCTGGCGTTCGCCGATGCGCTGATCGAGGCTTGCGACGCTGACGTGGTGCTTGTGGACCGGCGGCACGGCCCGGGCGGCCACTGGAACGACGCGTACCCGTTCGTCCGCCTGCACCAGCCGTCCGCGTACTACGGCGTCAACTCGCGGATCCTGGGCAGCGACTCGATCGACACCGCCGGCCCGAACGCGGGCATGTACGAGCGGGCCACGGCGGCGGAGATCTGCGGCTACTACCAACGGGTGCTCGAGGAGCAGCTGCTGGCATCGGGCCAGGTCCGCTTCATCTCCATGTCCGACTGCCAGACCGACGGGCCGGACGCGATCCGGCTGACGTCGCGGCTGACCGGCGCGCAGACGTCGATCCGGGTGCGGCGCCGCGTCGTCGACGCGCGGTACCTGGAGGCGTCGGTGCCGGCGACCCATCCGCCGTCGTTCGGCACCGAGTCCGGTGTGCGCCTGATTCCGGTCAACGATCTGGTCCGGCAGGCCGGGCCGGCCAGTGGATATACGGTCGTCGGCGGCGGCAAGACGGCGATGGATGCCTGCCTGTGGCTGCTCGACGGCGGCGTGCCGCCCGCGGCGATCCGCTGGATCCGGCCGCGGGACGCCTGGCTGCTTGACCGGGCGTTCCAGCAGCCGCTCGATCTGGTTACCGGGCTCATCGAGGGGGTGTCACGCTGCGTCGAGGCCGCGGCGCAGGCCGAGGACGTCAGCGACCTGTTCGGCCGGATTGAGGCATGCGGGCAACTCATCCGGCTCGACCCGGAGGTCGAGCCGGCCATGTTCAAGTACGCGACCGTGAGTCAGGCCGAGCTCACCAGCCTGCGGCTGATCGAGAACGTCGTCCGCCTCGGGCGGGTGACGCACATCGCGCGGGACCGGGTCGTGCTGGAGCGAGGATCGGTGCCGGCCGACGACGGCCAGGTTTACGTGGACTGCTCGGCCGCCGGCCTGCGGCTGACACCCGGACGCCCGGTATTCGAGTCTGGCCTGATCACCTTGCAGCAGATCCGCACCGGCCAGCCCGCGTTCAGCGCCGCGCTGATCGGGCACCTGGAAGCCACGCGCCACGACGACGCCGAGAAGAACATGCTCTGCCCGCCGAACCCCTATCCGGACGTGGCCACGGACTGGATCTCCTGCACCAGCACCTCCCTCCGTGCCCAAGCCAGCTGGCTGGCCGACCCAGATTTGTCGTTCTGGATAGAAGGAGCCCGGCTCAATGCGTCCCGCGGAACCGGCGCTCACCTGGCGGATCCGCGGATGCAGTCGGCGCTGGCCCGCATGTTCACCAGCATGGAGCCGGCCATCATCAACCTCAAGGCACTCCATGATCAGGCCCGGCAGACCAGCCGGGCCTACAGGACCAGGCCACCGTCGACGCCGAATACCTGACCGGTGATGTAGGACGCCCGGTCCGAGGTCAGGAACTCGATCAGGTCAGCCACCTCGTCCGCGGTCCCCATGCGCCCGAGTGGGATCTTCAGCAAGGCCTGCTCCCGGATGCGCCCGGGCACCTTCTCGGTCATGTCAGTGCTGATCCAGCCGGGCGCGACGGCGTTGATGCGGACCCCGTAGCGGCCGGCCTCCTTGGCCGCGGCCATCGTGAATCCCGCGATCGCGGCCTTCGCGGCCGAGTAGTTGGTCTGGCCGGCGTTGCCGTAGCGGCCCGCGGCGGAGGAGAGGGTGACCACCGCGCCGCGACGGCGTTTCAGCATGCCGAACATCGCCGCCCGGCAGGCGTGGAACGTGCCGTCCACGTTGCTGCGGAGCACCGCGGTCCAGTCGTCGTCCGTCATCATGACCAGCGACTTGTCCCGGGTGGTCCCCGCGGACGTGACCGCCGCCTCGATCGGGCCGAGTTCGTCCTCAACCCGTCTGACGAAAGCGTTCACCGCCGCCGGGTCGGCCACGTCCGCCCGGACGGCGATGACTCCGGCGCCGAATCCGGCCGCGGCCCGCTCGGTCTTCGCGGCGTCCGCCGAACTGTCGCGGTAGCAGAAACCCACGTCGTAGCCCGCCTGCGCGAACCGCAGGACCGTCGCCCGGCCGATACCGCGGGAACCACCGGTGACCAGGGCCACCTGACGCTGTGTCATGTCATCCTCGTCAGTAGATCCTCAGCAGGGCGCAGCCGACCCGACCCTCGCCGTCGGCGGTCGTCACGACGCCGACCCGGCCCGAGCCTGCCCCTTCGGCCAGCAGCTCGACGATCTGGAAGGCCGCCGACCCGGCGCCGGTATCGCCGATGGCATCGGCCGTCTTCGTCAGCACCGGCACGTCACCTATCTCGTCGGCGGCGCCTGCCCGCTCCGCGGATCCGCGCAGGCCGGGCGCCGACAGCGGGGCGACCGCGAGCACCTCATCGCGCCGCACCGCTGCCCGCACCATGGCCCGGCGCAGGCAGCCGGCCAGCGCGCCGCGGATCTGGTCGGTACCGGACCATACGCCGAACTCCACGGCCAGCACTTCCGCGAGCGCCGGCCGGTCACTGGCGGCCGGCTCCAGCAGGAACATCACGCAGCCCTCGCCGGCCGGCCGGCCGGCGCCGCCGTCGAGGCGGGCCGATTCGACGGCGGCCCGGTCGGCAGAGAGTTCCTCCACCGCGCCCCAGATGGCAGCCTTCGCGTGACCGTTGCGCTGCAGCCGCCGCGCGTAGTTCAAGGTCAGCAGCGCGGTGGCGTGGCTGCCGCAGATGGTCGCGTTGGGGCCCCTGATGCCGTACCAGATCGCGCACTGGCCAGCCGCGAAGTTCATCAGCGTCCTCGGCACGTGGGACGGATCGACATCGTAGGGCTTGTCCCTGGTCCAGCTGTCACGGAGGAAATCCATCACGCTCTGGATCGGGTCGCTCGCGCCGAGGACCACGCCGACATCCTCGGGCGCATAGCCGCCGAGCGGGGCATCGGCGGTACCGGCTCGGTCCAGCAGCCGGCGGGTAGTCGCGACGGCCAGGCCGGCGGCGCGGTCCATGGACCGCGTGCCGGAACGGCCGAGGATCGCGCGGACATCGAAGTCAGGTACGGACGTGCGCGGCTGCGCGGAACGGCCGGCCGCGCGCAGGCCCAGGAGGTGCGGCCGCGCGCCATGTCCCAAGGGGGAATAGGTCTCCCACGCGGTGATGACGGGCGCGGCGGACGTCATGCGAGGCCCGCCGCGAACCGGCCCAGGATCAGGACCGCGTTGTTGCCGGCGAATGCCAGCGAGTTGTTCTGGACCACCCGAAGCTCGGCCGGCCGCGCGAGGTTGGGCACGCAGTCGATGCCGATCTCCGGATCAGTCTCGGCGTGGTTGATCGTCGGCGGGATGAACCCGTTTTCCAGCGCGAGCGCGCAGCCGGCCGCGGCGAGCGCGCTCGCCGCCCCCATCGCATGCCCCAGCATCGACTTGAGCGAGCTGACCGGCGGCAGGTTCCCGGCGAAGACCTGGCAGATCGCGGCCGCCTCGGTCACATCGTTGGCCTTGGTGCCGGTGCCGTGCGCCGAGATGTAGTCGATCTGCCAAGGAGCGGTCCCGGCATTGATGTGTGCCTGGTTGATGCACCGGGTGATGCCCTCCTGATCAGGCGCCACCGGGTGGTGCGCATCGCAGGCCAGCCCGTAGCCGAGGACCTCTGCGTAGATGTGCGCACCGCGCGCCACGGCCGCGTCCAGGTCTTCGAGCACGAGCATCGCGCCGCCTTCTCCGGTCAGGATGCCCTTGCGGTCGCGGTCGAACGGCTGGCAGATCACGGGAGCGATGGTGCCCAGCCGGTAGAAGGTCACGAACGTCATCCGCAGCAGCGCGTCGGCTCCCCCGCACAGCGCCACGTCGGCTTCGCCGCCGGCCACCGCGTCGAACCCGTAGCCGATGGCGTAATTGCCGGCCGCGCAAGCTGTCGGGATCGTCACCGCCTCGGCTTGGGTCAGCTCGAGTTCGCGTGCGACGTCGGCAGACAGGCGGCTGGAAGCGGACCTGGCCGCCGTCGGCTTGTCGACCGTCCGGGTGCCGGACGCCACTTGCCTGGCGACGATGCGGTCCAGCTCGCCTGACTCGCCGTACGTCGTGCCAACCGCGACCAGCGCCCGCTGGTCACGGAGCCGGCCGGGTGCCAGCCGAGCGTCCCGCAACGCCAGTACGGTGCTGGCGATAGACAACTGGGTAGCCCGGCCCAGTTCCGCGGGGTCGAGCCGCGAGATCCACCGCTCCGGAACGAAGCCGGGGATGCCGCAGGCGTTGGCGTGGGCGAATCCCGCGGTGTCGAACGCCGTGATCGGCCGCGCCCCGGACCGGCCCTCGCGCAGGCCTTCGGCGAACTCGGCGACACCGGTACCGATGCTGCTGATAACGCCGATCCCCGTGATGACAACGCGCCTGCGGGCCGACGCGGCTGGGGGCGGGTCATGGCCCATGCGAACTGGCGGCCTTCATGATCGCCATGACCACCTCGGATGTGCTCTGCACGTCCTGCATGTCCGCCAGCGCGCTTTGCTCGATGGTGATTCCGAACCTGCGCTCTAGCGCGGAAAGGAGCTCGATCCCCTGCATGGAATCCGCATCGAGCTCGTCCCAGAAATGGGTAGTCCAGCCGATCCGCTCGACATCGACCTCCATGATATCCGCGGCAATCTCCCGGATCTGTTCGCGCAGGTCCGTGTCAGTCTTCTCGGCACTCATCGTCCCAAGCCCTTCCCTTTCGTAGCCGCCAGTTTCAGTTGACCTTGCGCGCCGTGTCTTGCCAGAAGCCATCCCGGAGTTCCCGCCGCAGGATTTTGCCACTGGCGTTACGCGGAAGTTTGTCGATGCAGGCGTAACTGGCCGGGATCTTGAAATC
>Ga0207664_10002884_pt1 | contig 11440 bp, 9 predicted proteins | sample LARL83metaG_FD_184349 | JGI IMG/M metagenome (GOLD analysis project Ga0207664, IMG submission 184349) | Corn, switchgrass and miscanthus rhizosphere microbial communities from Kellogg Biological Station, Michigan, USA - LAR L8-3 metaG... | ecosystem: Host-associated > Plants > Roots >...
TTCGGCGCATTCTTCGGCGCGCTGTTCTACATCCGCATGTACTCGGTGCCCTGGCTGGGCGGCCAGGGCCACGGCACGCTGACCCACCAGTTCCTGTGGAGCGACTACGCCGCCTCGTGGGGTGCCGGCGCCGGCAACGGCCCGGAGCATATCGGCGGCACGTTCAGCACCGTGCCGGCCTGGGGTCTGCCGCTGCTGAACACGCTGATCCTGCTGACCTCCAGCGTGACGGTGACGATCGCGCACCATGCGCTTCGCGCGGGTCATCGCGGCAGGATCCTGCTGTTCCTCGGCCTCACCGTGCTGCTGGGCGCCACCTTCCTGTACTTCCAGGCGCACGAGTACATGGAGGCGTACAAGGAGCTCAACCTGACCTTGCACAGCGGCGTCTATGGCTCGACCTTCTTCCTGCTGACCGGCTTCCACGGCCTGCACGTGACGCTGGGCACGATCATGCTGGCGGTGATCTGGCTGCGTGTGCTGAAGGGCCACTTCAACAAGGATCATCACTTCGGTTTCGAGGCGGTGGCCTGGTACTGGCATTTCGTCGACGTGGTCTGGCTCGGCCTGTTCATGTTCGTCTACATACTTTGACGCGAGCTTCGCGCTCAGACAAAAAACCCGCCGAAGGCGGGTTTTTTGTTGGACGACGCGCAAGTTCCGATGGGTGGCAGCTACCTGCCGCGCCGCGCCTTTTGTCGCAAGCGGCGCGCGCCGAAGGCGCAGCCGCTACAATCACTGGCCGACATCGTGCGGATGCAGCCAACCCATCCAGATGCCGAGCGCGACCATGCCGATAAGCAGCAGCGACAGTCCGATGCGACGGGTCAATGCCCACACCGTGCGCTTGTCGTCGTCCTTGTCGGTCATCATGAAATACAGCGCCTGGCCGAGGCTGAAGATCACCACCAGCAGCAATACCACCAGCGCGATTTTGTAGACGGTTTCCACGTGATTGATCCGATTCATTTCGACCGAAGCAGTATAGCGAGCCGAGGCGGGCGCACCGCGTGATCCGGTTCCGGCGACCACCGTGGTGGGCCTTGCTGCTGACGGCGGCGGGCGCCTTGCTGTTCATGCGTTTGGGCGTCTGGCAGCTGCATCGGGCCGACTTCAAGGAAACGCTTCTGCGACGGTATGCCGCATCGGCTTCGGCGCCTGCGCAGGACTTCGCCAGGGTCGCTGCGGCGCCGCCGGCCGATGGCTTTCCGCGGGTGCGCGTAAGCGGCCGCTATCTCGCCGGTCGGACCTACCTGCTGGACAATCCGCGGCACGACGGACGCGGTGGCGTGGAAGTGTTTGCGCCGTTCGCGGTGCGCGGCCAGTCGCAGGCGCTGCTGCTGGTCGACCTCGGCTTCCTGAGCGGCAACGGGACCCGCCAGCTGCCTTATCTGCCGCCGATGCCGGATACCGAAGTCACCCTGCAGGGGCTGTATGTGCCGCCACCGCCCACCGGCTTCGAGATGGGCGGCGATGCGCTGGCGCGGCAGTCCCGCTGGCCGAAGGAAAGCATCTTTCTCGACCCCGCGGAAATTGCCCGCGACCTCGGCCAGCCACTGTTTCCGCGTGTGCTGGCGCTGGATGCGGACCCGGCCTCGGTCTACGTGCGCGTGCACACGCTCGATCTGTCCTCGATGCCGCCCGCGCGGCATCGGGCATACGCGTTCCAGTGGTTCTCGTTCGCGCTGGCGGCGGTAGTGATCCTGCTGGTGCTCAATCGCCGCAAGCCGCGCGAATCCCGTTATCCGAATGACGATGAAGCCTGATGAATAATGTCGATCCGAAATCCCTGCGGCGCAGTCGGCTGTTCCTGCTGCTGATCGCGCTGGTATTCGCCGCGCCGATGATCGTCGCCGGCCTGCTCAACTGGAGCGGCTGGCAGCCGGGCGTCAAGGGCACCGGACAACCGATCCAGCCGCAGCGGAACTTCGTCGACGAGAAGCTGGCGGTGCGGCTCGCGGACGGCCAGCCGTATGCATGGCGCGACAGCGAGCCGCGGCTGACCCTGGTGGCGCTGGCGGGTCCGGACTGCGCCGCGCGCTGCTTCGACGTGCTGACCGGACTGGCCAAGGCGCGCCTCATGCTCAACCGCAGCCAGGACCGGCTGCGCCTGCTCTACCTCGGCGCGCCGCCCGCGGATGCATCGCGCCGCGCCGCCATGCAGACCTACTGGTCGCTGGGCAGCGACGTCGACGGCAAGCTGGCCGCATACCGGCCGACCGCGCCGGACAGCGTCAGCGCGCTGCTGGTGGAATCCAACGGCACCGCGCTCGCGTTCTATCCCGCCGGCTTCGACGGACCGGGCCTGCTGCGCGACATGAAAAAGGTGATCAAGTGATGGCGCCACGCACGCTGAAGATCCTGCGCGGACTGTCGTTGCTGGCCGCGGTGTTCGCGTTCGGGCTGGTGATGTTCGGCGCGTTCGTGCGCCTGTCCAATGCCGGCCTGTCGTGCCCGGACTGGCCGACCTGCTACGGCCAGGTTACTTGGCCGCAGCATGCGCAGGCCGTGGCGCACGCCGATGCGGCATTTCCGGATCGCCCGTACGAGGCGCACAAGGCTTGGCGCGAGCAGGTGCACCGCTTTCTCGCCGGCACGCTCGGCGTGATGGTGCTGCTGCTGGCGCTGCTCGCCAGCGCGCGCAGGCGCGGCGCGCTGCTGGCAGTGATCGCGGGCGCAGTATTCGCGGCGGTGGGGGTCGGGCTGTACATCCGCGGCGAACATCAGTGGTCGTCGCTGCTGGCGGTGTGCGCCATCGCGTTGCCGCTGTTCGCCGCGATCCGGCTGCCACGGCCGGGCGCGTGGAAGATCAGCGTGCTGGCGCTGGCGGTGATCATCTTCCAGGCCATGCTCGGGATGTGGACGGTGACCTTGCTGCTGAAGCCGATTGTGGTGATGGGGCATCTGCTGGGCGGCATGACCACGTTCGCGCTGCTGGCCTACGCCGCGCTGCGCTTTGCCGGCGTGGGCGCACCGGACGAACGCATGGCGGACCTGCGCCGGCTGGTGAAGATCGGCATCGTGCTGCTGTTCTGCCAGATTGCGCTGGGTGGCTGGACCTCGGCCAACTACGCGGCGCTGGCCTGCGGTTATGGTCCCGGATCGTTCCCGCAATGCCTCGGCCAGTGGGCGCCGCCGACCGATTTCCGCGAAGGCTTCGTGCTGTGGCGGGGCATCGGTGTGAACTACGAAGGCGGCGTGCTCGACATGGCCGCGCGCAGCGCGATCCAGATCGCGCACCGGATCGGCGCGCTGGTGGTGTTCTGCTGGCTCGGCTGGCTGGCGGTCCGGCTGCTGCGGCGCGGACTGCGACTGTGCGGCTTGATGATCTCCGTGGCACTGGTCGGCCAGGTGCTGCTCGGCATCAGCAACGTGTACTTCGGGCTGCCGCTGCCGGTCGCCACCGCGCACAATGGCGTGGCCGCGCTGCTGCTGTTCACCCTGCTGGCCACGCTGGCGCGTACTCAGCTTGAGGACGGGCTGGAGCCGTTCGATAACCTGGTTTCGAAAGCAAATTCTCCTGATCGTCGGCTAAGCTAAGTCCGCTGTCGCGCGGTCGACGACACCCACGACCGTGGATCCTCGACACTGGCGGAAGAGGATGACTCTCGTGAGATCAAACTGGAAGCTGGTTCCATTCTTGTTCCTGGCGGGCTTGGCTTGGAATGCCGGCGTGTCCGCTCAGGACAGCGCACAAAAGGGCCAGTCCACGGGAAGGTTGGAAATGACCCAGCAGATACGCGCGGCGAATGGCGATTCGTTCGATCAAAAGGCCACCGAGTCGTTGCGGCACTCCCGCAGGAAGCCGCTGATGACTCCGCTTCAGTCCACAGATGCGTTCCTTGGACTGGATCGCAATCATGACCTGCTGCTGACGCGTTCCGAGCTACCCGAACGGATGTCCATCCTCCGCGCACAGTTCGACAAGTACGATCTCGATCACGATCATCGATTGAATTATTCGGAGTTCGCAAATTACACCGACGTGGTGCCGGACGAACTCGCCGACTCGCAGTAGTCGCTGGCCGACATGCAACCGAGCGCTCTTTTCGGTCGGTGCATTACACTGCGCAGTCACCCGTTGCCGAATGCCGCCGTGAATCTGCATTTTTCCCAGTACCTGCAATTGACCAAGCCGCGCATCGTTGCGCTGCTGGTGTTCTGCGCCGTTATAGGCATGTTTCTGGCCGTGCCGGGCTTGCCGCGGTGGCAGGCTCTGGTGTTCGGCACCTTGGGCATATGGCTGGCATCGTCGTCCGCCGCCGCGTTCAACCAGCTGATAGACCAGCGCATCGACAAGGTGATGGTGCGAACGTCGCACCGGCCGCTGGCCACCGGCGAACTCAATACCGACCAGGTATTTGTATTTGCGCTGCTGTTGGGCGTGGCGTCGATGCTGGTCCTGGTGCTGCTGGTCAACACGCTGACCGCCGTGCTGACCTTTGCCGGCCTGATCGGTTACGCGGTGATCTACACCGCATTTCTCAAGCGGGCCACGCCGCAGAACATCGTGATCGGAGGACTTGCAGGCGCGATTCCCCCGGTGCTGGGCTGGACCGCGGTGACCGGTTCGTTGCATCCGTATGCGCTGCAACTTTGCCTGATCATCTTCGTATGGACGCCGCCGCACTTCTGGGCTTTGGCGATCTTTCGTCGCGAGGATTATTCGCGGGCTCAGGTACCGATGTTGCCGGTGACTCACGGCGTGGTATTCACGCGCTGGCACATCCTGTTCTATACGGTGCTGCTGGTACTGGTGACGCTGCTGCCCGCCTTGACCGGTATGAGCGGCCTGATCTATCTGGGAGGCGCCGTGGTGCTAGGTGGGGCATTCCTCTACTACGCAGTGCGACTGTTGAATCCGCCTGATGAGCTTTACGCCATGAAGGTGTTCAACTATTCCATCGTCTATCTGATGGCATTGTTCGCGTTTCTGTTGGCCGACCACTGGCTGGTCGAACCCATCCTGCAGAAAGGCCAGATGTTGCAGCAATTGGGTTGATCGGCTGGCGCCGGAAGCGACAACGGATTCCATGTTCACCGGCTTCCCGGCAAGGAGGGACCGGTCGAACGCCCGCACAGGTTCACCGGTCGCAGTCAATTCCAGCGGCCGTCAACATCTCGCGCAGTCCGGTCAGTTGAGCCTCGTACTTCTTCCATCGCCGCACGGCTGATTGATGTATCGGTGCGCGTACCTGCACGGAGCTGGCCGTGCTGACGGGTGCCTGGTTGCGCTCAAAATGCAGGCAGGCATCGTTCCACGGCAAGCCGCAGTGATCGAGCAGCTGGCGGGTACTCGCCTCCTGCTCGCTTACGAGCGTTTCGTAATCGACCTCGAGGATGCGGTCGGGTAAAACGCGCTTCCAGTGCGCCATAAGCCGATCGAACAGCAGGTAGTAGCGACCCGTGTCCAGCAGGTCGAAGGAATAGCCATGGAACGGCGACGCCTCTGCAAAAGGTTCGCGGAAATTGCTGAGGCACGTATCCAGGGGATTCCGTCGCAGGCAGATGATCCTTGCGTTGGGCAGTGCGTTCGCAATGAACCCGGCGTAAAGAAAATTGTGTGGCAGCTTGTCGATGAAGCGCGGTTTGAGAGACGTCGCGGGCCGTGTGCTGGAGAGATAGAGATCGCCCAGTTGCTCCCAGTTGACGTGGCGCGCCCGCTCGATCACTCCCGGATCCAGCATTGTTGGCGAGCGGCCGCCGGAAAGGCGCTCCAGCATGATCCCGAAATTCTGCAGCTCGCCGGCGGCGTGGACTTCAGGGTGACTCGACAAGATCCGCTCCAGCAAAGTGGTGCCGGAGCGAGGCATGCCGATGATGAAGATGGGTTCGTCGGTCTGGCAGCCCGGTGGCTGCGGATGCGGTTCCGGAAAAGCGCGGATCAGGGCGTGCACGATGGCTTCGTCCCGATCCGGGGCGTAGTTGCGCGTGCTACGGTTCACCGATTTGCCGGTTCGCAAGTGTTCGAAGGCTTCCGGGTAGTTGCCAAGGTCTTCGTGCTCCTTGGCCAACGCCATGTGCAAGTGCATCTGCGCGACGGGGTCATCGATGGTTTGTTGCGCGAGCACGAGCAGACGTTCGATATGGTTGCTGCTCTGTGACTGTCGACGCAGGCGGGATAGCACGCCATAGGCCGGCCAATAGTCGGGCGCCAGCGCCAGGCACATTTCGAGTTCGCTTTCGGCCTGATCGACATCTCCGGCAAAGACCAGCGACGTGGCGAAATTGAAGTGGCAAACCGGATTGGACGGCGCCAGCGCGACCGCGCGGCGAAACACCGACGCGGCGCGTTCATGCGCATGGCAGTGCGTGTATACCGTGCCAAGGGTATCCAGCATCACGGGGTCACGCGGTGACAAGGTGAGCGCCACGTTGGCGACCTGCAACGCCTCTCCGGTTCGGTGTGCACGCACTAGCGCCTTCGCGAACTGGACGGCGTAATCGGCATGGCGCGGACGCATGCTGGCAGCCTGGTGCAAATGTTCCAGTGCCTTGGGCATGTTCCGCGATTCCATCGCGGCCAGCCCCGCGAGGTAATGCGCGTGCGGATGGCCCGGTTTGGCCTGCAGCAGACGTTGAGCCAAGTCACCAGCCTCCCGCGTGTCGCCACGATTCAGTGCAGCGCCGGCCTGGGCAAGGAGCTGGTCGGGGCCGGATGCTGGATGGGAGAGGCTCGTCATGGCATTCCGTAAGGAGGTGGTGGCGCACGCGGAGGCGGAGGGGCTCAGCTTCTGGCGTGTTGAATTGGCGGGCGTCGATCAAAACAAGTTCCCGGCGACGCATATCGCCGTCAAATATAACAAGCCAGCCATCGGCGACCAGTCGCGAACGGAAAATCTCGTCATCCGGCGCAAAAATACGGCCCGAAGGACGACCCTGCCGTCTGTCAGTCGCCAATCGCGATACCCGACTTTTCCAGCAGCTCCCGCAGTGGCGCCAGCTCGCGCCGATAGTGCTGCCAGCGCTTGACGGCGGTGTCGTAGATCGGCGAGCGAACCTGGGTCGCGCTCGCCGTGGCGGAGGCCGCTGTGTTGCGCTCGAAGTGCAGGCAGTTGTCGTTCCACGGCAGGCCGCAGTGTTCCAGCAAGCGGCGCGAACTGCGCTCCTGGTCGGCGACGATGGCCTCGTAGCCGACCTCGAGCACCCTTCCCGGTAGCGCAGCCCGCCAGTGCGCCATCAGGCGTTCGAACTGGATGTAGTAATGGCCGATGTCCAGCAGATCGAACGCATAGCCGTGGACCGGCGACTGCGGATTGAAGGGTTCGCGGAAGTTGCTGAGGCACGTATCCAAGGGGTCGCGCCGCAGGCAGATGATGCTTGCCTTCGGCAGCGCCCTGGCGATGAATCCCAGATGCAGAAAATTGTGCGGGCGCTTGTCGATGAAGCGCGGCTTCATCGCCGTCATCGGCCGCGTGCTCGTGAGATAGCGTTCGCCCAGCAGCGCCGCGGATACCTTCAAGCCCGCATCGATGAGATCCGCGTCCAGCCGTGCGTCAGGGTCCTTGCCGGCAAGCCGCGCCAGGGCGGCCGGAAAATGCTCGAGTTCGCCGGCCGAATACACCTGCGGATGGCTGGAAACGATGCGCTCCACCAGCGTCGTGCCCGTTCGCGGCATGCCGACGATGAAGATCGGCTCATCGGTCATGTGTCCGTGATCGTCCGCCGGCCCAGGGAACGCGCCGATCAGTGCGTCCACCAGCGCTTCGTGGGCGCGCCGATCGTAATGGCCTGTACGTCGTGCAGCCGACTTGCCCCGGCTGAAATGCGCGAAGGCCTGCGCATGGTGGCCGAGGTCCTCGTGCTCCTTGCCGAGTGCGCTGTGCAGGTAGAGCAGCGCCTCGGGGTCGCTGGGTGCAGACGTCGCCAGCGCTTCCAGCCGAGCCAGGTGATTTTTCTCCTGCGTCTGCCTGCGGATCTGCGAAAGCATCGCGTGTGCATGCCAGAAATCGGGGCGCAGCGCGATGCACGTTTCCAGCTCGCTCTCCGCCGCCTTTGCATCGCCGGTGAACATGAGGGACAGGGCGAGGTTGAACCGGCAGAACAGGTGGTTCGGCGCCAGCGCCAGCGCCCGCCGGAAAACCGCAAGCGCTCGCTCGTGCGCATTGGCCTCGACGTAGACGCAGCCGAGGTTGCCAAGCATGACCGGATCGGCGGGCTCGAGCGCGAGCGCGTGATTGGCCGCGGCAAGCGCCTCGCCGGTTTGGCGATCGGCGCACAGCGCCCTGGCCAGCTGGACCGCGTAATCGGCGCGCCCGGCATCGAGCCCGGTGGCCTTGCGGAAATGGTCTAGCGCGGTGGTCGCCTGCGAGGCGGCGATCGCGATCAGTCCGGCGAGGTACTGGGCCTCGGCATGGTCCGGCTCCAGCTCGAGGAGGGTGCTCGCCAGCGCGTACGCGCGCGCCAGCTCGCCGGCGTTGTAGGCCCGGCCTGCGTCGAGCAGCAACAATTGGCTATGAGGGGTAGAAGTTGGCGTATTCATCGGGATGCGATCGGGATGAAGTCGGGTCCGGCACCTTGCCACAGGTACGTGAACCGGACGCTGCCGGCATCGGGAAAAGTGCGTCGCACGATCATGGGGTTCGGCGCGTTCATCTTCTGTCCGTTGACGGCGCATCATCCCACGGCGACAATGCGCGCGCCCTCCGGCGCGCTGCGCCGGTCGGCTCCCAGTCCTGACAAACCAAGGCATATGGACGTTTACCCTAGTCGCAACGTCGACATCCGCTCGCTTCGGGTGCCGGCGCCGCATAACAAGTTGAACACCTGCGGCGACCGCCTGCGGTCGGCTGGTGCTTTCCACTAGGGAAAGCCTGGCCCACCCCTGACGACGCCGTTGGCGTCGTTACGAGGAGATGGGCCGATGAAGCTCCTTCGCGATTTTTACCGCCTGTGTGCTGCAGGCACCCGTACCGCACCCGGTCGCGGCGCCATCGCGCGCGACATCCACGTGACTGTGCCTGCCGCGCTGGACCAGCCGGGCAGGGAACCTGCCGTGGTGGTCGAACTGGCACGCGCCGTGCCGTCGCCGGCGCGGCGTGAGCCAGCGTCGTTCCTGAAGACGCCGCGCCGCCGGCGCATCGGCGTCAGCCGTGCATGAGCCTGGTGAACCGCAAGGGCTGGCCTCCCCCACGCCCGCATTGATCGGCGAGTCCGCGCGAGCGGACGGGATCGTCGCGTGACGGCATCGATGCCGCCCGCGCCGCACGTCACAGCATTCCGATAGCGGTAGCGAACCATGAACAGGATTTCCAACCCGCCCCTCATCCGGGCGACGGGCAAGGGTGCAAGCAGGCCGCTCGCGGTGGCCGCCGCCGATCAGGCTTTTTGCGCCGCCGATGAACTGCTGCAGCAACTGGACACCACGCCAGCCGGGCTCGATGCGGAACAGATCGGCGCGCGGCTGCATCGCGATGGCCTCAACGAGGTGGCGCATGAGAAGCCGCCGCACTGGACGCGGCAGCTGCTGCGCGCATTCAAGAATCCGTTCATCGTGGTGCTGCTGGTGCTGGCCGGCGTGCAGCTGTTCACCGACGGCAACGACCTGACCGGGCCGGTCATCATCGCGGTGATGGTCGGCATCAGCGTGCTGCTGAGCTTCACCCAGGAATACCGTTCCTCGCGCGCGGCCGAAAGGCTGAAGGCGATGGTGCGCAATACCGCCACGGTGACCCGGCGCGCCTCTGATGGCCACAGCGAGCAGATCGAAGTGCCGGTGGTCGAGCTGGCGGTCGGCGACATCGTGCATCTGGCCGCCGGCGACATGGTGCCGGCCGACCTGCGCCTGCTGGGCGCGAAGGACCTGTTCATCAGCCAGGCGATCCTCACCGGCGAATCGCTGCCGGTGGAGAAGTCCGCCCCGCCGCCCCCGCACGCCGGCGGCCTCGGCAGCAGCGCGCCCGATCCCGATCCGCTGGACCTGGCCAGCGTCTGCTACATGGGCACCAACGTCGTCAGCGGCACCGCCAGCGCGGTGGTGGTGGCGACCGGTGCGCGCAGCTATCTCGGTTCGCTGGCGCACAGCATGAGCGGACAGCGCGTGCAGACCAGTTTCGACCGCGGCGTGAGCAGCGTGAGCTGGCTGCTGCTGCGCTTCATGGCGGTGATGGTGCCGGTGGTGTTCCTGATCAACGGACTGGACAAGCACGACTGGACCGAGGCGTTCCTGTTCGCGCTGTCGATCGCGGTCGGCCTCACGCCGGAAATGCTGCCGCTGATCGTCACCGCCAACCTTGCCAAGGGCGCCCTCGCGATGTCGCGGCGCAAGGTGGTGGTGAAGCGGCTCAACGCGATCCAGAACTTCGGCGCGATGGACGTGCTGTGCACCGACAAGACCGGCACGCTGACGCTGGACAAGATCGTGCTGGAACGCCATCTCGACCTCGACGGCGAGGAGTCGGACGAGGCGTTGGAGTACGGCTACCTCAACAGCCGTTTCCAGACCGGGCTGAAGAACCTGATGGACAAGGCCGTGCTCGCGCATCGCGACCTGGAAGCGTCGGCGATGCGCTACCGGGTGATCGACGAAATTCCCTTCGACTTCCAGCGCCGGCGCATGTCGGTGGTGGTTGCCGACGGCGGCGGCGAGCACCTGCTGATCTGCAAGGGCGCGGTCGAGGAAATGCTGTCGATCTGCACGCTGGCCAAAGTCGGCGAAGTCACCGAGCCGATGACCGATGACCGCCGCCGCGAGATCAAGGCGATGACGCATCGGCTCAACGAGGACGGCCTGCGCGTGCTGGTGGTGGCGGCGCGTCGCCAGCCGGCGCACGAGCGTCCGTACAGCGTGGCCGACGAGAGCGACCTGGTCGCCGTCGGTTGCCTGGCCTTCCTCGATCCGCCAAAGGATTCGGCCGCCACGGCGATCCGTGCGCTGCACAGCCATGGCGTCGCGGTGAAGGTGATCACCGGCGACAACGAAGCGGTGACGCGCAAGATCTGCCGCGAAGTGGGGCTGGACGTCACGCATTCCGTGCAGGGCAGGGACGTCGAGGCGCTTGACGATGCCGCGCTGGATGCGCTGGTCGCGCGCGTCACCGTGTTCGCCAAGATGTCGCCGCTGCAGAAGGCGCGCGTGGTGCGTGCGCTGCAGCGGCTGGGCCACACGGTGGGCTTCCTCGGCGACGGCATCAACGACGCGCCGGCATTGCACGATGCCGACGTCGGCATCTCGGTGGACACCGCCACCGACATCGCCAAGGAATCGGCCGACATCATCCTGCTGGAAAAAAACCTGATGGTGCTGGAGGAGGGCGTGCTGGAAGGGCGCGTCACCTTCGGCAACATCATGAAGTACATCAAGATGACCGCCAGCTCCAATTTCGGCAACGTGTTCAGCGTGCTGGTGGCCAGCGCGTTCCTGCCGTTCCTGCCGATGCTGCCGCTGCAGATCCTGGTGCAGAACCTGCTGTACGACATCTCGCAGCTATCGATCCCGTTC
>Ga0207664_10002885_pt1 | contig 11440 bp, 14 predicted proteins | sample LARL83metaG_FD_184349 | JGI IMG/M metagenome (GOLD analysis project Ga0207664, IMG submission 184349) | Corn, switchgrass and miscanthus rhizosphere microbial communities from Kellogg Biological Station, Michigan, USA - LAR L8-3 metaG... | ecosystem: Host-associated > Plants > Roots >...
AAATGCCGATGTAGACGAGGCAATTTTGTCTCACTATGGCATAGTCAAAGAAGAGAAGACAAGGCAGATTCTTCCTAAAAAGTGCAATATTTGTGATAACATGAACTCGCCTGAATCAAAACGATGCACAAAATGCAGTCGACCTCTAGATCTTAAAGCTGCTACAGAGATAGACGAGAAACAAGATTCACTTTCTCTCAAAATTGAAGAACAAACAGTACGAATTACCAGGCTTGAAAATACTCTGACTGAGATCAGCACGTTTCTTACGGCTGGAAGAATACCATCAAAGATTGTGCGGTTAACTCCAGAGATTCAATTCATGGTCTAGTTGTGTTTCGTTTTCTAATCGGCTTGACTTCTACACACTCTGCATTGATTGTATCAAGAATTCTTTCCAAGTCATATTTTCTGAGAATCAACAATACTTGATTTAGCCTGATTGCCGACATAGAATCGATCTTGTTGATGGCATGATCAAATTTCTGCTTTAAATTATTTTTATTCATATTGTGTTCTTCCATGACTTGCATGTTTACTTCTCCAATTGATCTACCCAAATCTCCTGAAATTAATACACCTGCACTAAATAATATCGAACTTGCAAACTGGCCACCCATAGTCTTTGGACGATATTTTGCTTCAAATGATTTTGACAAGAATTCCTTGATTCTTCTTCCCCTTTCTTCGATTAATACGTTATTTGCATCCCTTGCTGAATGCAATATGGATTCCATCTTCAAGGATATGTGTTCCATTCTATGCGATAATTCCAATTCTTCTTTCCTCGCTTTTCAGATTTCCGATAAGTGATTCTAATGTCCTGATCATGGTAGAGTCTACCTTTTGAGACTCGCATTGTTTCTTGAACTTTTCAAGTATTAATATCAAAACCGGATATGCCTCACGTGGATTGTATTCTGATTCATTAATGATCTTACATATGAGATGTAGCATTGCCATACGTCCTACCTCTTCTGAGATAGCTGTTGTGCTTGCTATAAAATCACCAAGTTCGGATATCAGATTTCGTAGTTCTTCAAAAATCACATTTGATGTTTTTTTCAATTCTTCTTCTCCTTTTTTGGATGTTGAAAGTATGAGTTCTCTTGATGATAATTCTGTATTTGAAATCGAATTTATCATATTATTTTTCATTATTTCAAAAAATTTGATTGTGTTTTTTTGTACTTGATCAATGTGAGATTCCAGTCTTATTTTTTCATTATTGAGTGTCTTGACTCTTGATTTGAGATTTGTTATTTCTTTTTTTAATTCTTGAATTTCTGATTTTTTATTTCCAATGTAATCTGTTAGACTTGCAAATTTCTGCAAATCATCTTCGAATTGCTGTAACTCTATACCGGATAATTTCAGAATTCTTCCCCATTGTATGATCTGTGCTGGATTGACGCCTTTCTTTTCTATGTATTGTATTACATTGATCGAATTCTGTAATTGACCTACGATCTTTTCAAGATCTTTAATGTTTGCCTGGGTGTTTTTTACAATGTCTTCGGATTCTTTTATTTTCTTTTCTAGTAGCTGCTCTTGTTTTGACAATCTTGCTATGTTTTCTTCAAGTTGTGACTGTCGTTCTTCAAATGTTCCTTCTTTTGACGTATGTTTGACAATTGTTGAGACATCATACCCTGATGCCAACGCTTGCTTGATCATGTTTGCGATCTTTGAAATGTCATCTATTGACACACCCATGCTCTCTAATGATTTTTTATTTTTTTGATATTCGTCAAGCGTGTCACGTGTGGTCTTGCTCTCTTCTAGTTTTGTTTGAAGATCTTTCTCAACTCTAATTTTTTGCTCTCCTTTTTGGCCTATCTCTTCTTCTAGTTCATCACGTCTTTCTTCTTCGGATTTTGTCTTTGTCATCAAATCCTCATAATATTTTTGGATGTTCTCTAGTGGTATATCCCGAGGCTTTAGTTTGTGCATCATAATGGCAGTTTCTACCAGCATTTTTGGTTCAATTCCATGCGATTTGACTTCTTCATAGATGCCAGACAAGAATTCATCTGTAGATTTATCATCAATATCCAATCCTAATTTCTGCATGATGCTGTAAGTTCTTACGGCAGAAATTATCTGAACATGAGATATATTTTTAGCATTTAGCTCACGCATTAGTGTAATACTTGATTCCATATTTTTTTGATTAATCCCGGTCTTGAATTCTCTTATAATGTTTGATACGTTTGCCTCACTTGTACCAACAGTTTTTGCAATTTCATCTTGTTTCATTCCGTAAAGATATTTTCTGATCACATCTTCCATAATTACGGATGAAGTTTTTTGTGGCATGGGTTGTTACACAAATAACTATTATTTAAAAAAAATAAGATGATGTGATTTTCTTGGAATATTGAGTTTTTTAAGTTTTTTACAACAAAACGCTGCCAAAAATGATAATAATCGTTTATAATCAATTTGGTAATTTATACTGATGAAATAATTTTATTTTCTCTAAGTTGAGAATATTAAATTCACATATTTCAAATGAACTTTACACTTTGTATCATGCACTAAATGGTTCAAGTTGTTTTAATGATTCAAATCAAAAATTTGGATCTTGTTATCTTTTCTAGCATATGCATATTGGGATAGTAGTAATTACAAATTTTCTTTTTGCGAATTGTTTGAATTGTTATTTAGTCGATTTGAACTTGTATAAAGTGGTGTGTAAACTAATTGAAGAGTTAGAACATTACATCATTTCTAAGAAACATATGTCTAATGGTTTTAGTTTTTTATTTTCTAATTCTCATCCATTGATTTTGTCTTCCGACCCGTTTTCCTTTTATTTTTCCTTCAGACTGTAATTTGTAAAGATGGATTTGAGCAGTATTCCAACTAACACCAATTCCCTTTGCAACCATCTCAGTAGTTACTGGCCAATCACTATCATCAATGTATTTTAGAATCATTTTGTCGATATCTTGTGGATTGGGTGACATAATTAGTATACTTCCTTACAATACTTCATTATCACATTCAATTATGATATGTCATATGATGGCATTTAAGTATTTGTGATACAGAATGAGGAATGGTGCCTAAAAAGACATTATTTCCATTGCTCGTGATGATTCTGGGACTAGCATCTCTATTCGTAATTCCCGCCTTTGCCCAGGATTACAAGACCATCTTAGGCGTAGGAAAAGATGTAGGAGATGGCACAGTATCATATGATGTACAATACTCGTCTGTAAAAAATATTGTAAGCTCATCAGTTGATACAAAAGACAAGTCTGTTAGTTTCACACTTGATGGTAATGCTGACACTAGCAGCACTCTAATTCTAAAACTGCCAACGGGATTGATCAGCGGTCCATTTGTTGTAGTCTTTGAAGATGGTCAGATAATTACAAACTATACCACTACACCTGAAACAGGTGATACAATGATATCAATACCAATCAGTTCACTAACTACAAACGTATCCATTGTTGGAACAAGTGTTTATTCACAATCAACTCCGGTATCTACACCAATTACTGTATCAACAGACAAGAGTATCTACATGTCAGGTGATTCTATCATAATTTCAGGTAAAGCATATCCAGTATCCGGCGTACCAATTTCCATTCAGGTATTTGATCCAACTAATGTTCCAGTGGGAGTGTATCAAGCGAATGTAAATTCCGATGGAACATATTCTGTTACGATATCAGCTGGAGGACCAATGTGGGCTGTAAATGGAGCATACACTATACAGGTCCAACGTGAACAAGGAAATGCTGCACAAACTACATTTACTTACAATATAGAGTCTCATGCGGTTCCATCCAAGATACCATCATGGGTGAAAAATGTCTTTATTTGGTATGGACAAGGTAAGGTATCCGAAGATGAACTTCTTGGTGCAATTAAATTCCTAGCAGATAATGGAATAATACAATTACGATCAAGATAGTCTATTTTTCTGAATATGGGCTTTGATTATGATGAATTCCAAAACTAAATCCATGGACATTGATTTAATGGATAAAATCGCAAATACTCAACGAGAGTATGTCAAGGCACGAACAAAAGCAGAAAAAACAAGGGATCCTGAGGCTGTAAGGAGGATAAAACAGGCACAAAAACTGCTTGAAAAGGCCGAAGACGAAGCAGATAAGACCATGGATCCTAGATTGAAGAAGAAATCCGATGAATTGTTTAGAAAATTACAAGCAATGTAGAACAAACTGTGGTTTGGAAGAAAATACGCTGCATTCAAACGAGAAACATTTTATCACTGTAGAGTAAGTATCGCTTGTGAAGGATGCAATTTTTCTAATAGTCCTAGTAATAGTGACAATAGTTCCATCTTATGCACAAAATTCACAAAACGTCACGGAGCAACTCAATATCGGAGAACAACTCTACACCTTAAAACAATTCAATACGCAAGAACAACTCAATGTGATAGAAAAAAAACTGAGCACTGTAAATGACAAAATAGATGCTTTTGAACAAAGTTCCACGGTTCAAGCTCTCAGTGGAATTAATATTGCATTGTATGGAATAATAATTTCATTAGTTTTATCCATCATTGCATCAGCTCAGTCTTTAGCAGATATGATCAAATTAAAAAAATTCATCAAAGTACAAAGGTATACCCAAGACGCAAATACCTCGTTTGCACTAAAAAATTATGAAAGTGCAAAAAATTCATATGATCTTGCATTTAAATTAAATTCAAAAAATATTGATCCTATTCTGTTAGCCGGTAATTCTTTTTATGAAATGAAGAGATATGATGACGCTATAACATATTTTAATAAAGTTTTAAAAATTGATCCTAAACATGTAGGTGCATTAAACAATATGGGAGCTTCCATAGCTGGGCTCGGAAACCATGATGAGGCTATACAGTATTATGAGCAAGTCTTTGCCCTAGATCCAAATCACGTAGATTCACTAAATAACATGGGTTCAGCAATTCTTGAATTAGGTTTTCCAGAATGCGCAATACCATATTTTGATGAGACTATAGCAATTAACAAAAAGGATGTTATGGCAATAGCAAATAAAGGAAAAGCTATTGCAGCGTATGATCATAAAGAAGCAATGAAATATTTTGATGAAGCATTGAAGATCAAGCCAGACGATGTTCAAGCTCTCATATTCAAAGCATTCTCATTTAATGCGCTAGGATCATACGAAGAAGCTCTTGCATGTCTAAACCTAATTTTAAAAATCGAGCCCACTCATGCGGTTGCAGTACACAACAAAGGAACTGCATTAGTAGGTCTAGATAAATTTGAAGAAGCGTTGTCATGTTTTAATGAATATCTCACAATAGCACCAACTGATGCAGGAGCGCTTTACAATAAAGGACTATGTTTGGGCAAACGCGGCGATATGAAAGGATTAAGATTCAATTTTGAAGAGTCATTAAAAAATGGTCAAAATGATATTGAAACCCTAAATAACATAGGTATTTTCTTATGTGATGTAGACCCTGATAAGGCAATAAAAGAATGTTTTATTAAAGTTCTAAAAGTTGATGATAAGAATCTTCATGCTATTAGCGGTATGAGTCAGGCATTCACAAAACTTGGAAATAAACCTGAAGCAGATGCATGGTTACAAAAATTCTTGGAAGTCAGATCTTGAAAAAAGTAAAAAGATTTAGAAATGGAAGTTAGACTCATACAGTTTATCTAAATCCACATATATGACAATTTGTCTAAGGACAAATTCATATGAATACAATAGACATAAAAAAACTACAAACCGCATTATCTTTAATCAAACATGATGAAATTGGATTTTTCATAGATGGAAAATTCGTTGAGTTGTCTTCGTTGATTCAATTAGAAATAAGCAAAGGTAAAGAAATCCATGAATTGTATCAATTAACTCATTATATTTCCCAAGATGTCTGGAATCTTCTAACGATAATATCCAGACTTGAATGGCAGAAAAATTTAGTCATAGAAAACAAACTGGATGATGGATTATGGTCTCTTTTTGTGGCTACAGATATCTATGTTTTTTATAGTGAATTACGTTCCATTTTTGATTATATTGCAAAGATCATACAGTTGATTTCAAATACGCCAAACAAAACGAAGTCTTTTGAAAAATTAAAAAATTGGATTGTTAAACCAGAAAATTCTGGAAAGATAAGTAGTGATCTGTCAGACTTCATATCCTCATGTCACTGGTTTTATGACGTACGTGGAATACGGGATAAACTCATTCATGAAGGTGCAGAACCGTTAGTTTTTCCATCCAAAGATAGAATTCTCTTTCTAATCAGAAGAAGAGATTATAAAAAAATAATAATACCAGAAATAATGTTTAATGAAAATGTAGTAGATTTTGAACTGTATGCAGGATTATACATGGCATACATTTTGATCTATTTGGAAGAGTTTTCTGAGTTGGTAAATAAACATTTGAATTTAAATGAATTCAAGTTTATGACCAAGGGATACCACATGGGATTTGGAATTACTCAGGAATGGATAAACAAAATATTTGTACACAAACCGAACACCTGAAAATACACGAGTGATTATCACATTAAGATAAAGATGATAAAAAATGCCAGTTGAAACAAAAATAGCAGAAGCAGAACGTTGGTTCAAGAAGATTGAACAGTCATACCCAAATGAACAGTTAGAATTACGAGATAATGTAAACGCCTTTCTCAGTGCAATCAACAGTATTCCGGATCATTTGCTTGAAGAATATAATGTCAAATTCAATCTAGCAATACCCGTGAACGCAACTAGTTTTAGACGAGAATTTACTAATAGAGTAAAACAAATGAATGATCCTACATTATCAGAATTTTATTCATGGTTTGAGGCTAAAAGAAAATTTGTAGAGAAGGAAGACAAGATATGTTCCACACTATCTCAGAAACGACATGTAAACACTCATAGATTTACCACTTCACCTACAATCCATGCTGCACAGTTTCATTTTTCTATTCCACCAATGGATCTTCAATTACAACACATGGAATCTAGATTACAGCCTCATGTTAAACCCGGCAACAAAGTAATCAAAATATGTTCTAAAAGACCTAAAAAAATAACAAGACTCACCTTAAAACCAGATTCATCTAGTTTAGACATATTTTTTGAAGAATTGAATGAAGTAAATGTAAAAGATGCATGTAAACACATGTTATACATCATGAAAAATCTAGTGACGGAGACTCACGAAAAATTCCCAATAATGTGATCATGCATTAATTTTAAAGTACTAGCACACGAAGTACATACTTGTAATGAATGAAGACTTACCTGGAATAGAACATCTACGACAAATAGCAGAACTAAACCTTTCAACAGATTGTTACAAGTCATATTTGGCGCTCATAGAACCTGGAATACGTGGTATAATTCAAAATTATCTAAGAAGCTGGCAAGATATTGAATCAGTAGTTACTCGCATGGTAATGGTTCATAAAAACATCTACAAAACTGATCTACAATTTATTTCCTTATCTGACGATACAATTGAAAAATACGGTGATCAAGTTAATGTGGATGGGTTTAACAAAGTAAAGTTTGGCATGAGTTTCAAGGATAAAATCAATTATCTGCAAAAGGTTGGGCTTCTGCAGTCTCAATCCTACACTCTGTTGGATTTACTCAATAAACGACGCAATAAGATACATGAGATTGGAGAAGTGTTTACTCAAAGGGATCTAAATATTTTTGCCGGTGCGCATAGTGTTGTATTTTACATCTTAATGACCATCACTAAAACAGGATTCGGTAGTCAAGAAAAGAATGAACAAATCATGAATCATACTGAAAATTGGTCGAGAGGTTTGATATCTGAAATTGAAAAAACATAACAGTTCAATAATACATAATGTAAACAATCACCCAGCATGGTGTTGTAGATGATGTATAGTTATCAAATCGCTCGTCTTAAACGGATGTATGATTTCATTACTTCTGATAAAAAATTCAAAGGTTTGGATATATCGTTAAGAATAGACATAATTCTATCGTTCTTTATGTACTGTTACCATTTAGGCGATTGGTTAAAGGCATCAGGATTAGATGGGACTAAGATCAATAACTTCATTCACAACACCTATGAATTACAAGTTTGTAGGAATCTTACTAATAGTACCAAACACCTAAACCTTGACAGACCTAGTCCTCCTCAAGTATTTGATTACAAAGCTGCTGGCCTACCATCTCCAATTGCTAGAACATATGATCCTCTTGCAGAAATTACAGGTAAAACCGAAACTGAATATTTGGTAATTCTAGTAGATGGACAAGAAATTAATTGTTATGATTTTATGACAAAATGTATGCATAAATGGGAAGAATTCTTACACAATGAAGGATTTTCTAAATAGTGTAACATGAGAATTAACCATTCTTTAGAAATCTAGAAACGGATTCTAAAATAAATTACACCGAAGACAATAGATCAGATTAGGTTCCTCATATTTTCATTAGAGAACATAGTACTATGAAATCTCCTTCGGAGTAATCAAGAATTAGACTAGATTTAGGATGGAACAAAATTGATAATTTAATGACTCACAATTCGTGTTAAACTATAAAACTAGATTTTTTCGCCAGCTTCCCAACCGCAACTAGTACAGCGTAATTTTATGGTGGACATTGAATTTTTACATCTAACACAATTCATGTGTTTTACTTCTGGTGTAATGAATGCCTTAGTTGTGATTAGATAGGCTAAACTGAAAAGATTTGACACTGCATAAAACGTAAAATAGCTTAGAAAAGTTTCAATTGCCTTACCTGCTTGTGAGTCATTTCCTAAAGATAAATGAATTAAATTGAAAATTATTAGTACGACCGCAGTAATAACTGCATTAATAGATAATCCTGTTTTAGTTTTTGGTGTCAATATCTTTGCAATAAATGATATTGATTCATTGTCAGTCATTCTATTTCCACTCCAATAAAGTGCCACAAGTTTGGCAGAAAGGATCTCCACGTTTTACAGGATTTTTACAGTTTGGACATGTTGGGTTTATTGCTTTGGATAAAATTGCTATTCCTATAGCACCCAAGAATAAACCACCCAAGAAGCCCCAAATATCGTCATCATCCTTCTTTCTAGGCATGTTAGCGACTACACTACCAAGCATAATAGAGTTTTTATCATGTCACAAAATTGCTTGAAATCTATCGTATTAAACTAAATATTGTAATTCAAAACGTTCTTGACATTTTTGTTTTATAGGAATATAATCGCGCGATATTTTACGGAAGAGTTCCTTCATTCGTATTAAATTAGGATCACTCATTGTATCGTTTTTTATCGAATTCCAGATTTCATCGAATTTTTGAAAATCGTGTTCAGAACTGACACTAGATATTTCCTGTTTATTATTTTCCATCCAAGCAAATGAAATATTTTCAGGTTTTAATTTATTTCCATAGTATTCTGTAGGATGTACGTCAAAGAAAATACAATTAGTAAGACTTGGAAATTGGTTGTTAAGTGTTTTTAGATGATATTGAATTTCATGTATAGGTTTTTTATACTCAGTAGAGAATTTTTTATTAATGATTTGTTTTATTTTTGATTCATTGATTTCAAATAGCTCATCATATTCCAAACATTCTTCTTGTAACATATCCATATTTTTTCTAAATTCTGGATCATCAATCATTAGATGATTCTTTTGTTCTTTTATTGCGCTCCATGCCCCAAAATTAAATCCGAAATAAGATTTCTTAGAAGAAATTGCTTTTACCGATTCTTCTAATCTATCCATTTCTGCTAAAAGTGGTTTATACACAGATTCCGCGGATTTTATAACAATATCTCGTTTTCCTCTTTTGTATTTTATATCTTCCTGCATTCTTTTTTTCCAATATTCTGCAGTTTTCCAATCTTGTCTTTCGATGGAATTGTTCAAACTCTCCCGAGTAGAATCAGTAGCATACGGAGAATCAATGCCAGATAGATACCACACTGCAATATTGGCATATTGATTCAGTTTATTACTTCGTATCACTGCTTCATATCCCAATATAAGTAGCGTACTTACTGAAATTGCACTGCCCAATACTGTTACACATAATTTATCACAAATTACTTCTCCATCTGGGTTTTGAAACAAAAACTGTTCAGTAAATGAATCATTGTGTAATGATATAGAAAAAATGACAATTGATGTTGCAAAGTAGATGAAACCTACTATTTTTTTAATTTCTATATTTATTCCCCGTATATTGATAGCACTTTCCCAATATTTTTCCACGATATCCTTTTCCTCCACTGGATTTTTCAATTTAGTTCTCAACAACCCAATTCTGACGAGTCGTGCTATTGGATCAACAGTTGCAAGAAAAGTTCCTAAAAATCCTGCCGCTGCAACAAAAACAACCAAGTTTTGAGTTTCGAATAATTTTAAGCCAAAGTGTCCCATTAAAAGACCAACAGCTGAATATGCAAACGGGTAATCTGTCATTTTTAATAGAGATTCGTTTGTCAAGTAGTAAATAATGAAATACCAATCACTGATTAATCTATTGGTAGAATACACAATAGAATATTCAGAAGAAAATTATTGGTATGCGTCAGGTTTTTCAACAGATTTTAACTTGTCAAGTTTTCTTCTTTTGATGATTTTTTGTATTTCTTTTTAAACCTAGATACAACGATGATTGTCAGAAATACCACTACTGGAAGTATAGTAGCTATCAAACGTGGTTCCGCATTCACACCTAATGAAAAAATAGAGTTTACAACAAATTCAAAATAGGATGGTTTTTGGACGTTAATTTCAAGAAATGAATCTTTGATTACACTCAGATGTGTACGGTAGAATTTTTGTATCAATACATCGTTAATCTGAGACGTATCAACTGTTGGAGGGTCAAAATCTGCTCTGGCATGAATGAAATAAGTATATTGTGATGGAAGTATGGTATCAGGAATCATTATTTTTAGATTAGAAGTAATTAATCCATCAGAAGGAACTTGTTGCATATAGGAAGTAATTTGTCCATCAATACCATTATTTTGATCTACATAAAGAATAACCTTATGACTAAGAGGAGAGTTTGATTGTACTTGAACTTGTACTATTTTTTGTTCTCCAGGACTAGCTAAAATTTGGCTTGGCTAATTGTTATTTTTAGATCAGGTATTGGAACACTTGCCAAACTACTATAATCTATATTAGAAAATGTTCCATCAAATGAAGTTTCATTTGTAAAAAAACTTATTTTATATTTCTCAGGCGAACCAATTGTTCTCAAATCTAAAGATAGCGGAGTGCGATTTTTTTCTTTTTGAAATAATTTGGGATTTTCAAAATTTGAATATATTATTTTTTTATCACCGAGATTCGTTAATTCTACTAGTGATTCAACGGCCTTGTTATTTTCAAATTGCACCTGAAGAATATAGTCGATTCCACCATATCCCGTTTTATCATCAGAATCTGAATCTATCAGCATACCAT
>Ga0207664_10002887_pt1 | contig 11434 bp, 5 predicted proteins | sample LARL83metaG_FD_184349 | JGI IMG/M metagenome (GOLD analysis project Ga0207664, IMG submission 184349) | Corn, switchgrass and miscanthus rhizosphere microbial communities from Kellogg Biological Station, Michigan, USA - LAR L8-3 metaG... | ecosystem: Host-associated > Plants > Roots >...
GGCGGCGGAGGTAGGGAACCCCACCGAGCCGAGGATAGAGGCCATGTTGACAATCGACCCCCCGCCGGCCGCCGCAGCCATGGCGGGCAACTGCGCCCGCATGCCGTAGAACACGGCGTTCTGGTTGATCTCGATGACTTGCCGCCACGAGTCGAGCGGATACTCCCCCACCGGCGCGGCGGCGCCGCCGATGCCGGCGTTGTTGACGGCGATGCGCAGCGGGCCAAGCTGACTGGCCGCCGCCACGGAACGCTCCGCGAACTCCTGCTCCGTGACATCGCCCACCAGGCCGGCGGCGGTGCCGCCCGCGGCGTGGATCTCGTCCACGACGGTCTTCACGCCCTGCTCGCTGATGTCGCTGACCAGAACCGCGGCGCCGTTGGCGGCGAGCAACCGGGCGACCGCTCGGCCAATCCCCGAGCCGGCTCCGGTGACGATCGCGGCACGGTCCCCAACGTCGTAGGTAGCCATCTTCCTGGTCCCCAGTTCACTCGGGCACCGTGCGGTGCCGGCCGGATCACTACGACAGTAAGTTGCCCCTCAGCGCGCTGTTGGTAACCGTCCGTATGACCTGACGCCGGTGGGACCAAAGGCGGGACATCCGGTCGTCATCTCACACCAGGCCGAAGTACTCCCAGACGTAGAAGACCGTGGTGCCGGAGCGCACCTTCGCCGCGAGCCGGTAACCGCTCGTGGCGGATAGCTCAAGAGTGATGGCGTCGTCCGCCGCTGGGGTCTGGTTGAAGTTGAGGATCACCACCGAGAAATAGTGCCGCGCGATCGCCTGCTGGTAGTACGCCAGGCTGCTATCCGCTGTGCTCGACCATTGCCGCCAGGTGGTGTTCGGCAGGTAGTACTGCAGCACGTCGTTGGTTTCCACCAGAAAGTGCCCGCCGTGCGCGGTGAGCGGCCGGACGACCTTGACGAGCCCGGACTCATCCGGCCAGTCGACCATGGCCCGCGCCTGGGCCGTGCCCATCGCGGCAACCGGGATCAAGGCGGCCAGCGCCGCCATCAGCACGACCCGTCTGCTGGACAAGATGCTCAGCAGGTAGCCGGCCGCGATCACGGCGAACCAGGCACCGAAGTCGACGTGCTTGTTCAGCGAGGTCGTGGTCTGGATGCGCGCCTGGTCGGCAGGCGCGAGTAGGGCCGAGAGCCCGAGCACGGCCAGGAGCAGCGCCTGTGGCCACCGCCCGCGCACGGCGCAGACGACGACCGCGACGAGTGCCGGAATCAGGACCACGGCGGTCCACGACCACGTGTCAGCGAACACCAGCGAGGCGGTGTCGGTTCCATGGGGCCGCCCGGTGGTGGTCACGCGGATCCCGGTCAGGTAGCCGCCCCCGCCGAGGGCGAGCAGCACGCCCAGGACGGTTGCCGTGGTGCCGGCCAGCAGGGCCGCGCGCCGGACGGCTTCCCTCCGTCCGGTGTCCGCCCAAGCGCTCAGCATGACGAGGCAAAGCACCGTGGGGTCGTACAGGGCCGTCGCGTACTTCGTCGCGTTGGCCAGCGCGAGCAGGATCCCGGCGGCGACCATCCGCCGCGTCGCTTTCGCACTCCCCCGGGCTCCGCTCGCACACCACGTCGCGGCCGCTAGGAGCAGCAGCGCCGGAGCGTCGTAGGTCGCATACGAGCCCAGGTGCAACGTCGGTGCGAGCACAGCGAACAGCGCGGCGGCGAAGAAGGCAGCGCGCTTATCCTCAAGCAGCCGGATCGTCGTGCACCACACCAGCGACGTCACGCCGAGCATGAAGACCAGGGAAAGCAGCCGCGCCGCGGCCAGCCCGCCGAGGCTGTCGGCGATCGCCCCGACCGGCGGGTAAATGACCGGAGTACCGGAAAACCACGTCTGGTACAGCGGGATCTGGGTGCCGTCCAGCCAGTGCGACCATTCCAGGTGCCCGGCCGAAAGGTACAGCGCCTCGTCACCGAACGCGGTCCTGTCCCGCACCATACCGGCCGAGAGCGCCGCCTGGAGCGCCAGCACCGCGAGCAACGGCCACGGCACCTGCACTTTCCGCCATCTCCGCACGTCCGGAGGCTAAGCGCGGCAGGCGGCCGTATCGGGCGTTTTCAATGCCCTCTCAGCAACCTCTCACCTCGCCTGAAGGATAGGCTCCTGGCTCGTTCTGGTTCTAGGACAGTGCAGTGACCGCGGTCACGGTCAGCGAGCTGGTGTAATTGCCCGCCGCCGACTCAGGCGCAGGAGGAATCGCCAGCGTCAGGTTCGCGCCGAACGTGCTGGTCCCGTAACCGGTACCGGCGTGCGCGGACGCCAGGAAGGCTGGCGCGCTACCCAGGCCCGGGCTGGCCGGGGTGATCGTCCCGCCGAGCGTGACGCCGGAGGCGAGGGAACTGCCGGTCGGTGTCCACCCGAGTTGGTTGCCCGAGAAGGATGAGCCCGCCGCGGTGCCCGAGCCGATGAAGTCGCCCGCTTGGCCCACTACCTCCCAGCCCGGGTAGGTGTTACGGGTGTCGGACACGACCATGGAGGGCGTTGCGGCGGTGGCGCTGTTCCCGCTCACTGCGAGGGTGACCGTGTTCGCGGTGTCCACGGTGAAGGTGAACGTGCCGACCGCCGGGACGGTCGTCGCCAGTGGAATAGTGCTGACGTTCGGGTCTTTCTGCACGGTCAGGCTGAGCGTGCCGGTAGCACCGGTGACGGCGCCGGGGTCAGTCGGCGTGAACACCGCCGACATCGTATCCGTCCCCGCGACCGAGAACGTCGTGGTCACGGTGGCCACGCCGCTTGAGTCAAGGGCGACCGGATCGCCGATGAGGGTACCGCCGACCTCGAACTCCACCAAGCCAGCCGGCACGCTGGAGCCGGACGTCACGGTGGCCGTCAGGGTAACCGCCTGACCCGCCGTCACCGGGTTGGGCGACGCGGTCAGCACGACAACGGTCGTGGTGGGACCGGCGCACTGCGTGGCACCCTCCTTGTCGCACGCGGGGGGATTCGGGGCGTCGGCGGCCAGGGTGTTAGTGCCGTCGGTGGAAAAGGTGGGATTGTCGCAGCTCGCGATGAACGCGGCCGTCGTCGCGGGCACGTTGGCACCGGGGATCTTCTGTAGCTCCGCGAAGCCGTCCTCGACCAGGTTGATCGGCAGCGCCGAGTAGCCAAGCGCGTCCACCTGCTGCTGGCCCTGGCACAGCAGGTACTGGCCGAAGGCACCCAGGGTGTAGCCCTTGCCGGTCGTCATGCCATTGGACAGGTCGGTTGGAATGATCATGTACGAGTAGTACGACAGCTCGTAATTGCGCGGGTCGGTGTTGGTGTAGACACCCGATAGGTCCGCGGTCAGGTAGTCGGGCGAACTCGGGTCCGTGTTGACCTGCGCCTGCAGCAGCGACACGGCGACATTAGCCGCGGTCGGCGCGGTGTAGTAACCCGCCGCGTTGAGCACCTTGGCAACCGGGAGCCCCTCCTGAAGCGCCCACGAGTACTGCGCATAGCCGATCGTCCCGTTCGACGAGGACTGCGCCACGTACGTCGCGACGCCGGGGTCGCCAGGCTGGGCGATCATGTCCGTTCCGCCCTGGACCGGGAAGGTCGAGGTCTGCGTGCACGGGCTCCGGCCGACCATCGCGCAGTACGACTGCCAGTCGGAGGGCTGGGTGGCGAGCATCCACTGGGTGAACACCGCCGTGCTCCCGTCACCGTCGGAACGGACCACCGGGGTGATCAGCAGGTGCGGCAGGGCCAGCAGCGGGTTGTCGGCCTGGATCTCCGGGTCGTCCCAGAAGGTGACCTTGTTGGTGAAGATGTCGGCGATGGTTTTCCCCGACAGCCGCAGGTTCGTCACCCGCTGCCCGTTGACCTGGAGGTTGTACATGAACCCCAGGCCACCGGCCACGTCCGGCATGTAGGCGTAGCCACGGGCGGGCGGCGAGTCGGTGTTGGCGCCGTCGACGACCCCGTAAGGGATCTCGGACGCGGCGAAGTCCGACTGGCCGCCCGCGAAGAAGGTCCGGCCGGAGCTCGACCCGTTCGGCTGGTAGTTGACCGCGAGCCCCTGCTGAGCCACGCTGTTGATCCAACTGTGGATCGCCGGATACGCCCAGGTTGAGCCTGAGCCGGTGATCGGCACGAAAGTGGCCGCAGAGGCCGATTGCGCGGGCGCGATAATGCCAGCGCACAGGCCGGTTAGTATCGCCGCCACCAAAACCGTCAGCCGAGCCCGCATCTTGCGCGCGGTGTTCATGCCCCACCCCTAGACCAGGGGCGAAGTGACGAGCCCAACCCCTGAAGGAACCTGACTACCTCAGTACCTGGCTATCTCCAGGGGTGAACATTATCAAGGTGATCCGGCCAGTGGGTTAATAGATACCGACATCCCGGATGCCATGAGCGAGATTTCATTTGGCGCTCAGAAGAAGCGCATGCCACTGTCGCGTGACGTCCCAGGCACCGCAAGTTGGGCGCGAAATTTCCTTATTGGCAGCATCATTGGTCCGTGGATGAGGCACTGCGGGAAGGCCGCCGGCCGGAGGTGCTGCTCGCGGACTTCTACTCACGCGAGCGTGACCGGGAACGGGCGGTCCGGTGGCTCGGCTGGGTGGCGTATAACTGGGGCACAGAGCCGGTGGCCTGGTGGGAGATCCCGGACCGCGTTCCCGGCCAGTGGCTGGCCCGCACACGGTTCGCCGTGGCGATCGTCGCCGCCGCCGCCGCGCTCGGCGCGGCGATCGGGTTCAGCCTCTGGGTCGCGATCACATTCCTGTTCCTGGTGATCATGCTTGGCAGCAAGGGCGTGTTCCTACCGAGCCTTAGGCGTCTGTGGCGCGACCGCCCGCGGCCCGGACCGCCTCGGCGGGTCACGCCCCGGTGGCCCCGCGGACGGCGTGCGATCACGCTGTTCACGGTCTCGCTTATCCCAGTTGTGACATTTACCCCCGTACTGGTCAGCCGTTGGACCGAGCCGACGCACGGGGACCCGATCCTGACCTATCGCGCTGACCGCCGTGCTACCGCTGCCCGCTTGGCAGCGTGGCTCGCCAGCGCGGGTCTGGTCGCGGCGATCGTGCTCGGCGCCGGGGTTCCCGTCGGGGCGTGGCTCGGCGTTGACCTCTCGCTGGCCACCGGGGCGGGCCTTATCGCCGCGCTTCTAGCGGGTCCCTACCCAACGGTCAAGCTCACCGAGTTGATCCTGCTCGCGCAGTGGCGGCGGCACGTCCGCCTGCACCACGTGCTCACCGATGCCGTCGTCGGCCAGGTGCTCGTGCGAGCGGGCGAACACTGGACGTTCCGCGACGAAACCGTGCGCATGTCGCTTACCGACGCGCATGCCGCGGAACTCCGTGCGCGAGACCAGGCGCGCGCGGCCCGCGCGGCGCGGACCACCGGGGCGCGGGTGCGACTGGTCGCGCTTATGGACGCGCGGGGGATCGCCCGCGCGCGAGCCGATCTCGCGGCCGGCATCGCGCTCTTCCTCCTGCTGCTCGGGCTCACGCTCGCGCATGGGAGATGGGCCCTGCTGGGCGTGTTCACCGCCATCGCGGCCGTCGCGGGCCTGATCTGCTACGCATTCGCTCGCCGGCTGCTGCGCTCGGCCGTTGCCAGTGTCCAGTGGACGGTGGTGAACGTCGCGCCGTTCTCGCGACGAACCCGGCTGGTTGTCGCCGGTGCCGTCGCCGCCGCGGGGGCACTGCTCGTTGCGACCGCTGGCCCGGCGCTTGCCGCGTTCGCCGCCGCGGTCCTCCCCGCGCTCCTGGTGGTCGTATGCGGCGGCTGGGTGCTGGTGGTGACGCGCCGCGCGCCGCGATCAGGGCGCACCAGTGGTTGGCGGCAGGCCGCCTGGTGGCACCGTCGCTTCCAGGACGCGGTCGTCGCGGCCACGACGGGAACCGCGCTGCTCGCGCTGGCCCGGCGGGACGTGCTGGCCGTCGAGCCGTCGACGGGGCTGCTGTTCCCCGTGGCCGCCTGGGCCAGCTACCGTGCCTGGCGCGCGATGGACGACTCAGGGCGGCTGGCCGTGCGCGCCGCCGCCGACATCACGCTGTCGCTGCTGCTCGGGGCCAACCTGGTGCTCTTCATGGTCTGGCTGGCCAACTTGCTGGGCCTCACCAGGCCCGAAGTGGCGACGATACGCGACGCGCTTGAGCAAGCCGGTACCCTCGCCGACCTGCCCTGGCAGCTGTGGGTCGGCCTGTACGGGGCGCTCGCCCTGGCGGCCGTCGCGTTCGCAGCCTGGCCGACCCGGCTGCGCCGGGCCATCGGGGTATCCGACCGGTTGCTCGTGGTACCCGTCGTTAACGTGGTCCGGCGGCTGCTGACCGGGGTGCACATCGGCCTGCTCGTCATCGTCTTGGTCGCCGTCGCCGGTCCCGCGGCGGTTTTCCCGGTGCTGCGCGACCAACTCGCCGCCCGGTACACCGTCGCGTACCAGCAGCAGCTTGAGGCGGCGGGCGAGCAGGCGGCTTACACCGAGATCAGCAGGCAGTTCACGGCGGCGCCGGCGAACCGCGTCGTCCTGACCGGCATCGTGGAGAAGATTCACGCCATTGACCACCCGCGGCCGGGAGATGACCACGCCACCCGCACGGAGACGGACATCGCCCGCCGGGTCGGCGAACTACAGGCGGCCACGCTGCTCGCGACGGGCCCGAAACCCGTCGCGACCAAGGAACAGAGCGCCGCGGCCACGGCCGGGTTCACTGGACCGATCCGGGATGCGCCGGACCTGCGAACGCGGACGACGAAGCTCGATAATCAGGACAAGAAGGAAGACGCGGCGCACAAGCGGGCCGAGCAGGCCGGGGACCTCGCCGCCGCCACCGTCTCCAGCCTGCTGTCCATTCCGGACATTGGAAGCAATGAGGTGGTCCAGATCGTCCGGGAGTACCTGGGCGGGCTCGTCGAGGAGAGTCCGCTCAAGGACGTCTTCGCCACCTGGACTGAGCGCCTCGCCGGAGCAGTCCGCCCGCCGGACGCCGAGACCCTTGTGGTCCCGGAGCCGGCGAAGCTTGCGACGGAAGCCCTGCTCACGCAGCTCAAGGCGGAAGAGCAGAACAACTTTGCCACGACGCTGCCGAGCACCGAACACGAAAGCGCGGTCGACGCGGCAGTCGACATGACCAACCAGGCCCGCTACCTGTCCGAAGGCGGCTCCGGGCCATGCGCGGGCTGCGCCCGGTTCGAGCCGCACGACGAACCCTTCCACGAGCCCATCGAGGACCACCCCATCCCCTGACGGTCACCAGAGGCGCAAGCCAACGAATGACAGGGGCTTCCTACAGAAGTCCGTGCTGGCGTGCGTAGCTGGTGAAGCCAGCGCCCGTGCAGGGTAGCCGGTGACCGGTAGCGCGCAGTGCGTCAATCAGGGAGCCCGTGAGCTTCCCGTCCCTGCAGGCCCCTGCGAGCAGCCAGATGGTGCCGTGGACATCTAGCCTGTGGAACCTGCCGACCTGGGCTGCTCGACGATCATCGGTGATCGCCGTTGCTGCCTGTTGCTCGGCTGCGGCGAAGACGCTGGCCTCTCCCTGGTCGCGGGCTGTCGAGCCCACGCGCCTGCGCCAGGTGTCGTACAGGCGAATCCCCGCGATTGAGTCCAAGGCGTCGATGAACAGCCACTCCTGACCGGAGACGCCGCCCAGCGAGGAAAGGAGCAGCGCCGACGTCGGTCACGGCTCATCATCTGCCTCGTCGTCGGCTGGCAGGTCGGCGAGGTCGGCCTGGCCGTGCAGGAGCTCAACCGCCCTCGACGGGGTGATCGCTGTCATCCGCAGCGCTTCCAGCACCGCGTGTGCATATCCCGGGGGAACCCGCACTGACTCCAGGTCCGGCTGCGGGGCCCAGCCGAGCGCGTCCAGGAACTCGCTGCGCGGCGGCCTGCTCCTAGCCATCGCACGCTGTGATTCCGCGTCCAGCACGCCGGCGTGGGCAGCCTGGCGGAGCGCGAGTGACCACGAGACGCGGTACCGGGCCGCCACCTCGACCAGCTGGCCCCGGGAGATCCCGCTCGCGCCGATGCCGGTTAGCACGGGCGAGGGCAGCAGGAACTCAGCGGCAAACGCGTCGATGGCATTCTCGCGGTCCGGCCTCGACGCATGCACGCCGAGATCATTGGAATACTCGTCGCCGAGGACAAGGTGCCCCAGTTCATGCGCCACAGTGGCCCGCCTGCGCCCTGGGTCACCGCTGAGGCTTACCACCGCGGCGGCGATGTCCTCGTCAATCACTGAGGCGCCCTCTCCCGGAACCTCCGCGACGAGAACGAACTGTCCCGCCCGCTCGCACACTTCTACCATCGAGCCGACCGGGTCAAGCCCGCATCCAAGGGCATCGCGTGCCCACAGCGCGATCTCCCGCGCCGAGGCCGCGGAGTCCGCAGGCCGCTTGCCGACGAGCAGCGGGCGCGGGTGCAGCACGCTCAGCTCGATGAGCTGTCGCAGGTCGCTTAGCCAGGTTGCCAGGACGATCTCCAGCCGTCCCGACTCTTGGGCTACGACCGAGTCGAATTCCTCGTCGACGGCACTACCGCGTCGCGACACAACTTCGGGAAGGGGCTCTATCAGGTAGCCGATGGGAACGCCCAGCGTGGCCGAGAGCTGGGTCAGCTCCAGCGCGCTAATCCGCCGCGTACCCGCCTCGATCTTGGCGACCATCGTGCGGTCAAGGCCAGCCGGCTTCCCTAGCTCCGCCTGGGACATGCCCGCGATCAGCCGGGTACGGCGCAGTCGCTCCCCGATCGTCCTCCACTCATCCTCTTCAGCCATGATGCGATATCGCACGCATCGCCAATCAGGGCGAACGCGATGAGCGTCATCCGGCACGGCAGCGCCTGCGGCCTGAACGCCCAGGTGGCGGGACGATATGTCCCGCCACCTATTCTGATCTGTGGTTATTCGATTACTGGGGAGTGCACTTATTCGAAGGTGCAGTATTCGCCGGTCACTCCGTAACCGGGCGTGTTCGTCGTCCGTGTCCAGGTTGTGGAACGCCCCGTCCCGTCGGCCGGGCTTCGGTCCGTCGATGGGAGTGTCAGAGCGTAGAGATACAGTTGCGGACACTCTCAAGCGAGTTGAAGGAGCTCAGTTGGCGAGGACCACTCCACCCCGGCCGATCGACGTCGCTGCCGTATTCCCTGAGCTGGGGTCGCTGGCACGGCAGGCAGTTCGCCTGCATCCTCGCCCGGGCCTGCCCACGATCCACGAGAGCTCGGTTGGCGGCCCGCTGCTCTGGCCTGTCGACGAAGAATGGCCCACATGCAGCGACGAACACGGCCATTGGAACCTGCCGGTTTCGCTGGATGACGTCCGCCAATATCGGGACCTGCTGGAAGCTGCATGGCTCCGGCGTGGATCTTCCCAAGAAGACTTCCTCACAGCAGAACAGCGAGCATACATCGGCAAGCTTGAGGAAGGGCACCCTCCGCACAACGAACCGAATCCGCTCCTACCCGTCGTCCAGCTCTACCTACGCGATGTCCCTGGACTCTCCAGCCCTGAAGGGGCTGACCTCCTCCAAGTACTGTGGTGTCCACTCGACCACGATGAGGGCATGCCCACGGCCCGCCTCATCTGGCGAAACTCCTCCGACGTCCACGAGGTGCTCACCAAGCCGCCCGCCCCGCTTGACGTCGACCACTACGGCAACTATGTGCCCGAGCCCTGTGTGCTGCATCCCGAGGTCGTCACCGAGTACCCGGCACCTCTCGAGCTTCCTGACGAGCTTGCGGAGCGCCTCGGTTCCTGGGGGCGCAACGAGTGGGCCAAACTGCACCCGGAAGACGATGACGACGAGGGCAGTGCGTACTACCAGTACGAGCACAGCGTTGCCCCTGGTTGGAAGGTCGGCGGGTGGGGTCCGTGGAGCTTCCGTGACCCGTGGCCCATGAACTGCGAGACCTGCGGCTCGGAATACCGGCCGCTTCTTACCATCGATTCGGGAGAATGGGACGGCGGAAGCGGTAGTTGGATTCCGCTCGAGGACCGCGACCACCCCGGTCCTGTCGGGATCCGGCGTCCGTGGAACCCTCCGATGATCGAGATCGGCCGCGGCTACAACATGCAGATCTACATCTGCCCCACGTCCTTCGACCACCCTCACCTTGAGAACATGCAGTGAAGTCCCGTGCCGCGACATACAGGCGGCCTGTGCGGTCGGCTAGGGCCCGGCTGCACCGCGCACGCTCCAACAGCACGTAACCAACACTGTGTTGCATTGGATGCGACGAGCGATGCCCAAACAACACTCAGGAGGGACGCGGCCACCTCGCCGCACCCCTCCTGAGCTGGGAAGTCAGTCGCTAGAGCGACCTTGAATTACGAACAGCCGCTGGTCGAGCCGCAGCCCTCGCAGACGTAGCAGCTGCCGGCCGGGCGCATCTTGGTGCCGCAGGTGAGGCAGAGCGGGGCGTCCGCCGTGCGGCCCTGCTGGAACTCGATCAGTTCGGCCGTGGAGTGCGGGCCCGCCGACCCTGTTGCCTTGGCCGACGGCTGGCTCGCAGCCGGGGACGCCGACGGCGCCGCGGTCGTGGAAGTGGTTGGTGACTGCGAAGCAACAACTCGTTCTGAATGGGTATTGCTCTCTACTCCTGCGGACTGGGCGAGCGCCACCCGGTCCATCTCCAGGCTCAGCGACGCCGGGTCCTGGCCGGCGAGCTGGGCGGCGCGCTCGGCGGCGGAGAGGATGCCGAGCTCGCTGCGCTGGTCGAAGGGCAGGTGGTCGAGGGCGAGGCGGCGGAAGATGTAGTCCATCACCGAAGTCGCGATGCGGATGTCCGGGTCGTCGGTCATGCCGGCCGGCTCGAACCGCATGTTGGTGAACTTGCCGACGTAGGACTCAAGCGGGATGCCGTACTGCAGGCCGACCGAGATCGCCATCGAGAACGCGTCCATCACGCCGGCCAGGGTCGACCCCTGCTTGCCGAGCTTGAGGAAGACCTCGCCCACGCCGTCGTCCGGGTAGGTGGAGGCGGTCATGTAGCCCTCTGCCCCGGAGACGTCGAACCTGGTCACGGTCGCAGAGCGAGTCTTCGGCAGGCGCCGCCGCACCGGTCGGTGCTCATGCGGCTCAGGGGTGGGCGCAGGAGGAGTCGGAACGGCCGCTGCTTCCTTTTCCTCCTTCTTCTTCGCGGACAGCGGCTGGCCGACCTTGCAGTTGTCGCGATAGATGGCCAGGGCCTTGAGGCCGAGCTTCCAGCCCTCGAAGTAGATCTGCTCAACGTCCTCGACGGTGGCGCCTTCCGGCATGTTGACCGTCTTGGAGATGGAGCCGGACAGGAACGGCTGCACGGCGGCCATCATCCGGACGTGGCCCATCGGCGAGATCGAGCGCTCGCCCATCGCGCAGTCGAAGACCTCGTAGTGCTCGTGCCGCAGGCTCGGAGCGTTCACCACGTGGCCGTGCTCGGCGATGTACTCGGTGATCGCCTCGATCTGCTCGGGCTGGTAGCCGAGGTTCTTCAGCGCGCGCGGGACGGTCTGG
>Ga0207664_10002888_pt1 | contig 11433 bp, 11 predicted proteins | sample LARL83metaG_FD_184349 | JGI IMG/M metagenome (GOLD analysis project Ga0207664, IMG submission 184349) | Corn, switchgrass and miscanthus rhizosphere microbial communities from Kellogg Biological Station, Michigan, USA - LAR L8-3 metaG... | ecosystem: Host-associated > Plants > Roots >...
CAGACGGCACATGATGCGCAACGGCATCGGCGAGCCCACAACGGAAATGTGACTTTCATTGCCTCCGGGGCGCGGCCACTGGGTCGGCGGCCTCGTTCTGGTGGAGGATAAGATACGGGCTACCCGGCTCGGCCTTTCGAGACCGCGCCTGGGCAGGTCAGCTCAGCTGGTTGATCTGCTTGATGATGTCCTTCGCCGCCTCATGCCCGGTGAGCTGGATGTCGTCGATGACCGCGCCGTCGCGAAGCCGGATCAGCCGCTCGGCTCGGGCGGCGATCTGCGGATCGTGCGAGGCGAGCAGGATCGTGATGTTGTTCTCGGCGCGCAGCCGGGCGAGCAGGTCCAGGATCTCGGTCGCGTTCGCGGAGTCGAGGTTGCCGGTGGGCTCGTCGGCGAGCAGCAGTGCGGGGGTGTTGATCAGGGCACGGGCGATGGCGATGCGCTGCTGCTCACCGCCGGACATCCGCGATGGCATGGAACGTTCCCGCGCGGCCAGGCCGACCGCCGCCAGCAGGTCCCTGGCCCGCTGACGCTTGTCCCAGCCGGTGCGGTACGGCAGCACCGGCGCGATCACGTTGTCGAGTGCGGTGAGTCCCGGCAGCAGGTTATAGCGCTGGAACACGAAGCCGACGGTTCGCCGGTAGTCGGCCTGGGCCGCGCCACGCAGCGCGGTGACATCGGTGCCGTTGCTGATGATCACGCCGGAGTCGGGTCGTTCGAGCGCGCCGATCATGTGCAGCAGCGTTGACTTACCGGAACCGGAGGCACCGGTCAGCGCGACGAACGCCCCGGACTCGATGGTGAACGTGACGTCGCCGGCAGCGATGACCTGATCGCCCTGACCGGTGCCGAAGCGCTTGCTGATGCCGCGTAGTTCGAGTGCGGTCATTGTCGGTCACTCCTCGGCTAGCAGGTGGGCGGTGGGCAGGCGGCGAAGGAGCGCGGCGGGCAGCAGCGCTGCCGCAGCGGTGACGATGATCCCGGCGGAGACCGTGGCGATGGCGATGGCCACCAGCCGCGCGGGCAGTTGTCCGGCGAGCCAGGCCGCCGCCCCGAGCCCGAGCCCGGCGCCGATCAGCGACCCGGTGATGCCGATGAGGGCGCCCTCGGTGATCACCAGCCGGGCCAGCACGGCATCTCGCCAGCCGAAGGCGCGGATGGTGGCCAGCTCGGCGGACCGCTCGGTGATGTTGAGGAACACCACATCGGCCACGGCCAGCACCCCCAGCGCGACCGTCGCCCCTGCCGCGATGTAGTCCACTCCGCGGACCTGGACGGCGATGGCGTTGCCGAGCAGCGTACCGACGATCTGGCCGCGGAACGCCACCGTGACTGCGGTCAGCAGGGTCAGCGCCGCGATGCCGGTGGCCAGGCTGACCACGCCGATCAGGGTGCGGCCGGGGGTGCGCAGCACGTTGAGCACCGCCAGCGTGGTGATCCCGCGTGGCTGGTGCGCCCGGCGCACGGCGAGCGCCGGCGGCCGTACCGAGCTGACTGGATCGGCCCGCGCCGCCAGCCAGGCCGGCACCAGGCCGGCGATGAGAGCCACGCCAATCGCGACGGGCACCGCCAGCAGCGCCCGGCCGGGGGAGGCGTCCAGGCCGAGTGCGGCCGAGATCGGCACCGCGATGACGGCGGCCAGCAGCCCGGCGGCCAGCCCGATCCAGGCCAGCTCACCCAGCACCGTGGTGAACAGCCGGGACCGGCGCCAGCCGACCGCGGCCAGCACTCCCAGCTCGCGTCTTCGGGCGCGGACGGCGGCGGTGGCGGCGTTGCCGACGAACAGCACGCACACCACCAGGATGAGTGTGAACAGTGTCACGGATTGCCTGTCGACGGCGTCTAGGATGGCGAGCGCCACCCCCTCCTTGACCCAGTTCTGGGATAGGGTCAGCGCGGGCTGCCCGAACTTGTCCGCAGGCAGGCCGATGGTCACCGGCGACGGCGACGAGCCGGCCACCACGTCCACGTCCAGCCCGGTCCGCTGGGCGATCTGCAGCGCGACCGCGTTGATCCGCGCACGCGAGGTCGCACCGGGACCGGTGACGCCCGCGACCCTGACCCGGACCACGCTGATCGGATCGGCGGCGGGCACGTCCCTGAACGCCTCGGAGTTCTGCAACTCCGGAAGCGCCGACAGTGTGGTGACCAGGTTCACCGGCTGGCTGACCAGGCCGCCAAGGTTCTGGTTCGGCAGCAAGTCACCACCGGCCAGCGCCTGGCGGCTGGCCGCGGTGGCCGGCGCCGCGGGCGCCGCCTGGAAATCGCCGAGCGGCACCTGCGACAGCGCGCCGAACGACTGGATCTTGGCCGGGTCAAACTTACCCGCGACCGTGATCAGCGGGTAGTCCTGGATCGGGGTGGTACGGTTCGGCGGGTTCGCATGCATGGTCACCGTGCGGTACTGGTTGTCCTCGTCATCCATGGGAGCAATGGCCCCGTCCCAGATCGACGTGGGGTTGACCACCCGGCGCGGTGTCAGCGCACCGGACTTCGCGCGCTGGTAGTCCACCGGGCTCACCGACCAGTAGCCGCTGAAGCTCAGGCCGGTGAACTTGCCCTTCGGAATGCTTATCGTTATGTACGCGCCGTCCCCGGTGAGCTCGTTCGAGTACGCCTGCTGGGCCGTGGTGTGATCGGTCGCCACCGTGCGCCCCGGAACCGAGGCCTCGGCGGTCGTCCAGCTAGCGTTCATGTCCGGCATCCTGGACGACGTCGCCAGCTGCTGCACCGTGGTCTGCGCATACTCGTCCATGCCGCTGGCGGACGAGGCCAGCACCGGCACCTCCGGGCCGTTATCGCCCTGGCTCTCCTTCAGGTAGCCGCCGGAGATGAGAGCCTTGTTCAGCCCGTCCAGCCTGGCCTCGGTGTCCGGGTCGATCGCCGCGATCAGCACCGGGATGTTCCAATTGATGTAGTAGCCGGCCTCGGTCGCGCTGGGCTGGGCGGCCGCTGGCAGGTTGTACCGGTTCACCCGGGACCAGCACGATGTGAAGGACTGCGCGGCCGCGCCGAACGGTTGCCCGTCCGCCACCGCGGAACTGCCGGTAGTGAAGGTATTCAGCAGCGTGCATCCGGGTCCGGTGCCATCGGTCGCGACCTGACCGTCACCACCGCTCAGCCGAAGCGGCGTCACATACAGGTATCCGGGTGGCTGGGTGACGCGGCTGACGCCGTTGCCGCTGACCCAGGTGGTGGAGATCCGGTACAGCTGCCGGCCGGACCCCTTCAGCACGGCGGCCGGGATCGGCACGAACATGCCAGCACTGACCTCCGCGTAGCCGACCATAGCGATCGGCGCGGCGACCGAGACACCGGGGATCTTCTCGATCTGCTGCCACTGGTTCATGGTAATCCCGCCGTAGATGCCGGACAGGAAGTCCGGCTGCACAGTGCCGGTCTCGTTCTCCGCCGCCGACCTGGACCCCTTCGGCCGGACCAGGATGTCGTAAGCGGGCAGGAAGTTCGCCGCCACCGTGCCGGTGGTGCGCGCCTGCAGGGTCCGCGACGCCGCCGTCAGCACGGTGAACGCGGTCGCCGCGACCAGCACGCCGAGAACCAGCGCCAGCGCGCGGGCAGCACGGAAGCGCACCTGCGACCACGCGAACCTGCCCATCCCCACACCTCTCGCTTGTCAATGGCTGGCGTCGGCCAGAGACAAGCCCTATGCTCACTCCATACATAGTGACAATGCAAGGATGGGCACCGGATCGTTACCTAGCGACAAGGTAAGGCGCATGCCTCTACATCACGCGGTGCTGGCCCTGCTGTCAGCGAAACCCGCCCACGGCTACGAGCTGAAGACCAGTTTCGAGCAGGCTGTCGGCGATCAGTGGGGCGGGCTGAACATCGGCCACCTCTACCAGATACTCGACCGGCTCTCCCGCGACGGCCTGATCGAATCCGAGCGCCAGCCGCAGCAGGTCAAGCCCGACCGCGTCGTCCACCGCCTCACCGCGGCCGGCCGCGCCGAGCTCGCCCGCTGGCTCAGCGAGCCCGCCACCTCCGCTCGCGGCTACCGCGACGACTTCTTCCTCAAAATCATGGCCGCCGTCCGCTCGGGGGATCCGGTGACGCTCACCTCCGTGCTCAGCCGGCAGCGCACACATCTGCTGCGGCAACTGCACGCCCTGGCCGACGCCCGCAGCACCACCACCGAAGCCGTCGAGTCGCTGCTCATCACCGCTGCCGAGCTGCACATCCGCGCCGACCTCGGCATCGTCGACGCCGCCGAGAAAACTCTCACCACCGATCGGGCCACCGCTATCAGCGGAGAGTCATCCGCGGGCCTGACGCCCCCGCAGACCGCAGCGGGTTAGCGTTGCTGACTGGCGTCGGCAACTGCCGTCCGCAGGGGCCTAAGGAGCCCGTCCCGCGCTGGCAGGCAAGTTCGGCCTACCGCAGGCCTAATGACGCTGGCGTGCCTGCTCCAGCCTCCAGGCACTTGACGGTCGACTGGCCCGCAGGCCACGTCTGATAAATCCTCACTTCACTGCGATCGCGTCGACCTCGATGAGGAACTCGGGCCGGGCCAGCCGCGCCACGCCGATGAGTGTGTCGGCGGGCTTGTGGTCCCCGAACAGCCCGACTCTGGCTTGCTCGATGACCGGCAGGTATTCGGATTTGTAGCCCACCACGTAAATGGTGATCTTGGCGACTTGGTCGGGGCGTGCGCCTGCCGCGGCGAGCGCCCGGCCGAGATTCGCGTACACCTGGCGGGCCTGCGCCGCCAGATCGCCGGGGGCGACCGAGTTGCCGCGGGCGTCCTCGGGTTCTTGGCCGGCGATGAACACCATCGTGGTCCCGGTCGCGACGACGACTTGGGTATAGGTGGCCTGAGGAGGCAGGCCCGCCGGATTGATGAGCTGGATGGTCATGGCACTAGTTTGCGGCGGTGGTGTTCCGGGCTTGCCGGGAACCGCGTAAACCCCAATGCGGACAGGCGGATGCGCCAACCCGGACGCAGCGAGGCGCAAGGCACGTCATGCAGACCCTTGCCTGTCTCGCAGGACCTGCCGGCGCGTGCGGCGCGTTGGACGACGGACAGAACGAGTTCCCTTGGCCAGCAGCGTGCGCAGTGAGCGTGCGCAGTGAGCGTGCGCAGTGTCATGCCATCATCCCGCTGGCTCGCTGATACCGCTTGTGGTATCGTAGGTGGTATGGCATTCACGCTGCGCACCGATTCAGTAGAAGGCCTCGACGACTGGCTTGAGGCCGAGGCCGAGGCACAGCACACCTCCAAGCAGGCCATCACCATTGCCGCACTAAAGGAGTACCGCGAGCGCCGCGACCTTAGCTATGTCCTGGCTCTCGGCGCCAAGACCGCAGCCCGGCACCGCGCGGTGCTTGACCGGCTGGCCGATGCGTGAGCGTCCAGTACCTCACGCCTGACCAGATCATCGCGCTGTGGCGCCAAGAGGTCGGCCCGGACGAGGGCAAGTACTTCGTCCGCGACGCAGGACTGGTTGCGTCCGCCGCCGCCCGGCCCGGCCCGGTCTTTGGTACCGAGCCATACGAGACGCTTATCGACAAGGCGGCCGCTCTGATGCACTCGCTGGTGTGCAACCACGCCTTCAGCGACGGGAACGAGCGCATCGGCCTCCTGGCGGCCGACGTCTTCCTCCAGCTCAACGGCGCCTACATCGACAACAGCGACGAGGACGAGATTTTCAGCATAGTGATCTCGGTCGCCACCCACGAACTCGACGACGTCCCGGCCATCGCCGCACGACTCGCCTCGCTGGTACGTCCTCTCCACCCTGCGCCGTAACTACCGACACGAGCAGCTTCCCTCGATGGCGATTTCCGCTGGTCAGACGGCACAGGATACGAAACGGCGCCAGCCAGCCCGTTACTGGACCGTGACTCTCATTGCCGCCGGTGGCGAGCGCTGCGGTGCGCCGCTCCCCCCGTACTCAGGACCGCGCCACTGCTGCACCAAGTACGGATCAGCCCGTTCGGGCGACTCGCCGGCATGATCGGGCGCTCACCAGGGGGTGAGGGCTACCGTCCGTGGCGGTGCAGGGTATAGCCGAGCGCGGAGATGAGAGGGATCAGCGTGGCTGGCACGAGGTTCGCGGGCACTCCGGCGATACGGGCGAGATGTCCCGGCTCGTCCTCAACGGCGGTACCGGGCGTCGCGAAGGCGAGGAAGAACGGCGCCCAGGCGATGGCCGGAAGCAGCGCGGCGGTCTTGATTGCCATGTCATCTTCGTATGAGTGCTGGCCGGGTCGCCACAGCAGCCACAGGGCGAGCAGCTGCGAGCCGGCGATGCTGCCCCATCCTGCGACGCTGTGGAACCGGGCATGGGGCGGCCAGCCGGGGTTGAACACGTGGCTGCGGTTGAGGTCGGCGAGCCCGGTGCCGGCGATCGTGCCGATAGCCGCCCCGCTGAGCACCAGACGGCTGATCTTCATGCCGGTGTCTCCCTCTCCGGCGTCCCTTTGTGCGCTGACCGGGTCCCCGCGGCTACGTCCGGTTCCTGGCGGCGAAGGCGTGCGCCGGCGGAGGCCGCCTGGCGGCGTTGCAGGGTCCTGGGTAGCAGCGGAAGCGCTCGCATGGCGATCCGGTAGGCCCGTCCCGGGAAGACCAGGGGCTTGCCGGCATCGAAGCCGGCGAGCGCTTCGCGGGCGCACCGCGCCGCGCTGATGCGCATGAACTGGGGCGGGCCGCCGGTCATGCCTCCGGCTGTGCCGGCGATGGTGTCGAATTCGCTGTCTACCGGCCCCGGGCAGACCTGGGTGACGACCACCCCGGTGCCGGCCAGATCGGCACGCAAGGCCTCGCTGAAACCGTCGATGAAATACTTGCTGGCCGAGTACGCCGCGGACGCCGGCAGCACCGTCAGCCCTGCTCCTGAGCCCACATTGAGCACGCCGCCCCGGCCCTGTTTCACCATGGACGGCACCAGGAGCGCGGTCAGCTGGGCGACGGCGATCACGTTGGTGTGCAGTATCTAGCGGGTGCGGGTCCAGTCCGCGACGTCGAACAATGCCTGATCGCCAACGCCTGCGTTGTTGATCAGCACGTCCACGGGCCCGGCCTGCTCACGCATCGCGGTCACCGCCCGCTCCACGTCGCGCTCGTCGGACAGGTCGACAGGCAAAGCCACCACCCGCAGCCGCGGGTGCGCCGCGATCAGCTCGGCGCGCAGTGCTTCGAGCAGCCCGGCCCGGCGGGCCGCAATCACCAGGGTCCCCGTGCGGGCAGCGAGCTGAGCGGCGAATTCCCGGCCGATGCCCGAGGAAGCACCGGTTATCAGCACGGTGCCGCCGTCTACCGGAGGACGTACTGTCACGATCGCGGTCCTTCCCAGGTAGCTGCCTTTGCGCACCGGCCGCTCGCGCATGTGCACTCCAGCGGCGACGCCGCCCTCGGGCGTCACGAGTGCTCCCATACCGGCCAAGTCTGCTGGAAAGAGGGAGTGGTGGCAAGTGGTCAAAAACTTGACACTGCTCAAACTTGCCGGAACGCTGCTCACATGGCCAGCCGCTCTGCACCCCCGGTCCTTCCGAGCCGACGCGACCGGCGCCGGCACGAGACGATCGCCGACATCAAGGCAACCGCACGAGCGCAGCTTGCCGAGGGCGGCCCGACCGGGATCTCCCTGCGGGCCATCGCCCGCCAGCTGGGCATGACCCCCTCCGCCGTGCACTACTACTTCCCGGGCCGGGATGCGCTGCTCGACGCCCTCATCGCTGACGGGTGGGACTCGCTGGCCATCGCGTTGCGAGCCCGCTACGAGCAGACGCGCCCACTGCCGGCGCACGAGCGGTGGATTGCCGTGACCCGCGCCCACCGGGCCTGGGCCATCGAGCATCCGTCGGAGTACCTGCTGCTCTACGGTCATACCGGCGCCCGCGTCACCCCGGGCGCAAACCCCGGTGCCAGCCAGGCCATGTCGAAGGTCGTCGCCGTGCTGTTCACGATGATGCGCGACGCCCTCGCCGCCGGGGAGATCGACACCGAAAAACTCCAGACAGCCATCCCCGCACCCCTTCGCCAGCAGCTCGCCGGCTGGCGCGAAACCACCCAGGAGATGGCCGGCCTTCCCGATGGCGCCCTGGCAGCCTGCCTGATCGGATACGCCCAGCTCCACGGCGCCATCACCTTGGAGCTAGCCGGACGAATCCCTTCGCAGCTCCAGCCCGCTGCTCTGTTCGACCTGCAGATGGCCCACATATCCGGGTCCCTGCACGCGCCGCCACCTCCTTGGTGACCTAGCGTTTGCTGTCAGCTCAGGGCTACCGGGCGGCTCCATCGCGGGTTTGCGCTGGTCAGACGGCACGTGATGCGCAGCGGAGCGGGCAAGCCAGTTACGGGATTGAGACGTTCATAGCCACGTCCGATCTGGCCGGGGATTCAGGAGTCGGTGATCTTCGCGGCAAGGAGGGGCTGCGTCAGGCAGAGGCTGGGTCGGTGCTGCTGTTCGAGGCACCGGCGCTGCGGGCGGACGGGGAAGCTGGGTGCGGGGGTGACGCGGCCCCACCCGGGCTGACCGCTGTCCCTCGCGGTTGTTCACCTTTGTTTATTTAGCAGGTCAGCGCGGCCTGAACATCAATGCGCAGAGCTATAACGAGAGCACCTTCAGGGTTGCCGGGATCGTCGGCACCTCGGCACAGCTGGCCGACAGCCAGCCCGGCAAAAGGAGATTCTTGGTGACTCGGTCCTTCGCCCGCATTGCGGCCGTCGCAGCCGCCGCGGCTACCATTGGCTCGACCGCTCTAGCCGCCACACCCAGTGCCAGCGCATCCCCCGCTTGGACGGCCTTGAATTCATCGCAGCCTGGCGTCATCGAGGGTATCGGCGGCGTAAATGTGCGTGCCGCGTGGGGCGGGACGGGCGCCACGATTATCGGGCACGCCAATAACCAGGACCAGGTAAAGGTGTATTGCTACGTCATCGCCACCACTGTCAACGGCGACCCGTACTGGGATGAGCTTGACGACCCGAATGGCTATTACCTGTCCAATCCCAGCCAGCCCGGGGTATTCGGCTTCGTAGCCGACGCCCTCGTTTACACCAAGGGAGATATCACGGGCCAGGTCAGCAAATGCCAGATTCCCCCCGGATAATAGGCGTTCTGGAGCTATTTCTCGCGTTCCAGGAGGCATCGTGAACCGTTTGAAGATGGCTGCCGCTGCGGCGGAAGCACGCTGCTCGGCTCTAGCGTGGCTGCTGTCACGATGCGGCCAGACCGGTACACCGCCTGAGCCGCCTGATCCTCGCGATCGGTCACGAGTCTGAGAGTTCTGCTATGCGCCGACGCCCCACCGCAGCCGTGCTCGCCTTGACCATGGCGCTGCTTTGCGGCTTGCTGGCCGCGATCACGGCCACCGCACCCGCATCGCGGGCGCAAGCCGCGGTCACCCCCGTGGCACGGGCGCTGGCTCCGGCTGTCCCGAAGCCGAAGGCTAAGCCTGCGATGCAGCGGGTCGTCCGCAACGTGCGGGTTCCGGCCGGGGACGAGATCGTAACCGGCCGTGGCGACCAGGACGGCTGGCACATCTACGCCGCCAGCTCCGGCGGTGGCTGGCGCTGGCAGCCGCTGGCGAGCTTGCAGCCTGGCGGGGTGGGCGACGAACGCTGGATCGGCCAGCAGTGCCTCACCGGCGACGGCCGCTTCGTGGTCGCGGTGGTGGCGCCGTGGCACGCGCAGAACGACGAAGGCGGTAGGGACCGTGGCGCGTTCGCCTACGTCGTGGATGCGCACAGCGGAGCAGTCCGGCCGTTGCTGGCTGGCGTCTCGCTAGCCTACTTCGACCCCGGCTGCGGCGTCGGCGGGCGCGTGGCGTTGACTCGCTTCCTCGGCAGCGACCAGCAGGCGACCCAGGTCACCGTGGCGGACGCGGCCACCGGGACGGTGGCGTGGCGGCGGCAGCTCACCGGCGAGCTCACCTCGGCGGTGCCAGCCGGCGACGGCGGCCAGGTGATCGCGGCGCGAGGGGGTGCGGTCGAGCAGTTCGGCCCCGCTGGCCTTCCGGCCATCGTCGGACGGGTGGCCGGGCAGGCATTCGACCTGCGGCCCGATGACAGCGGCGGCGTAGATCTGCTCGCCGCTCGCCCCGGAGATCACACCGCGGCGGCCTGGCGGCTCGCTGGCCACGCCCTGATGCGACTCGGCAGCGGGACCCTAGGCACCGTCAAGCTCTTCGTCGGCCGCGCCGGTCACAACGCGATGACCGGAGCGTCCAGCACCGCAGGTGGAGCCGTCAGCGGCGGCCTGCGCGCGCTCGCGTCGGCGACGGATACAGCGACAAGCAAGGCGGCTGCTAGTGCCGCCGAGGCCGCTTCCCTGGACGGCGGCGCCGTGCTGCTGTCCGGCGCTACGACCACCGGGACCGTGACTGGCGTCGGCCCGCGGCTGCTCGCGCCCGGCCTGCCGACCGAGGTCGCCGCGCCCGCCCGTGCGCTGCCGACGGCTGCGGCCGTACCGGCGGCCAACTTCACCACACCGAAGTGCGCGGTGCCCCGCAACGACCCGGCCAGGCAGGTCCCGCAGCCGACCGCCGAACAGGTCCAGTGGGCCGTCCAGGAGGCGGTGCACGGCAACCTGACTGGCCAGAACGGTCGACCCGCTGGTGCCTTCAACCTCGGCCTGCCCGCCTATGATCCGAGTCGCGACTTTCCCGTGTCGCTCCAGGTCCCGATGCAGGTGGTGGAGGCGGTCCTGGCGCAGGAGTCCAACTGGGCTCAGGCGAGCTGGCACGCGCTTCCCGGTCTGGCCGGCAACCCGCTGATCTCCGACTACTATGGCCTCCGCAACAGCAGCGGCAGCACGATCGACTACGACCAGGCCGACTGCGGCTACGGCCTCGGCCAGCTCACCGACATCATGACCGTCGGCGCCCCCGGCGTCTCCCCCGCGACACAGGCCAAGATCGCGGTCGACTACGAAGAGAACATCGCCGCCACCGTGCAGGCCATCGCCGGCAAGTGGAACCAGCTCGCCAGCCTCGGCATCACGATGAACGACGGCCAGCAGAGCACCAGCTCGAACTGGTCGGGGTACGCGCTCGAGGACTCGACGGGCGCCGGGCTCCAGTGGACGAGCGTCACCGGGACCTGGAAGCAGCCGAAGGCGACGTGTGACAGCACGCCCGCATCGGCCGCGTTCTGGGTCGGGATCGGCGGAGAGTCGGATGCCTCAACCGGCCTCGAGCAGACCGGGACGGGCGTCGACTGCAACGGGACCGGCGCGGCGCGGTACTACGCGTGGTACGAGATCCTGCCCGCGGCTGCGATCGAGGTGCCGCTCAAGGTGCGACCGGGCGACATGATCACCACCTCGGTGAACATCAACGGCACGACGGTTCTGTTCCAGATCAAGAACCGCACGCGCAAGACAAGCTTCACGAAGACGGTCGTCGTCAGCGACGCGCCCGACCTCAGCTCGGCCGAGTGGATCGCCGAGGCGCCGTCTTCCTGCGACG
>Ga0207664_10002889_pt1 | contig 11433 bp, 9 predicted proteins | sample LARL83metaG_FD_184349 | JGI IMG/M metagenome (GOLD analysis project Ga0207664, IMG submission 184349) | Corn, switchgrass and miscanthus rhizosphere microbial communities from Kellogg Biological Station, Michigan, USA - LAR L8-3 metaG... | ecosystem: Host-associated > Plants > Roots >...
ATGTCCGGGTTGATGCCGGAGTCGAACAGGTGATGCTGCCAGACGAAGAAGCTCAGCAGCGTCACCCCGATCAGCCCGGCCGCGGCGATCTTGTAGCCGAACAGCGGCTTCCGGCAGAACACCGGGAGGATCTCGGACACGATCCCGAAGCCGGGCAGGGCCAGGATGTACACCTCGGGGTGGCCGAAGAACCAGAACAGGTTCTGGTACAGGTAGCTGCTGCCGCCGAGCGCGTCGACGAACAGCGCGGTCTTCACCGTCCGGTCGGTGAGCATCATGTACATGCCGCCGACCAGCACCGGCGCGGCCAGCACCATCAGGAACGAGGTCGCGACCATCGACCAAACGAACATCGGCAGCCGGCTCCAGCGCATGCCGGGTGCCCGGTAGCAGATGACCGTGACGATGATGTTGAACGCGGCCAGGATCATCGAGATCCCCATCAGCCCGAACGCCATCGCGTACGAGTCGGCGCCGATCGTCGACTCGATCGACAGCGGGGCGTAGCCGGTCCAGCCGAACGGGAACCCGCCGACCAGCAGGCCAGACAGCAGGATCAGGAACGCGGCCGGGGTGATCCAGAACGACAGCGCCTCGATCCTGGGGAACGCCACCCGCTTGGACCCGATCATCAGCGGCACCAGGTAGTTGCCGAACGGTCCGAGGATGACCGACGACATCAGCATCATCATCATCGTGCCGTGCTCGCCGACGATCTCGATGTACGCGCTGGAGCTGAAGATGTGATACGTCGGCGACAGCAGCTCGGCGCGGATCGCCATCGCGAACAGGCCCGCCGTGCAGAAGTAGATGATCATGCCGACCAGGTACTGGATGCCGACCACCTTGTGGTCCAGCGTGAACCTGAAGTACCTGGCCAGGCCGGTGTCGGCCGCGGTCTGCGGGTCCTCGACCGGGACCGGCCTGCCGACCATCTGGCGCAGCAGGTCGTTGAACACGCCGAGCCCGGCCAGCCAGCCCACGACCATGATCGCGTAGCCGAACGTGATCGACATGTCGCTGGAGTCGTTCAGAGTGAGCGGGTCGAAGGTGTGGCCGATCGCGTTGCCGAGGAAGTGGCCCACGGCGTAGCCGATCACCGCCCCGACGAGCCCGGTGTGAATCCCGGGGCGCATCCACCATGGCCGCGACCGCCGCGCGTGGGCCGGCCCGCCAGGGCCTTGCCTTTGCTCAGGCTGTATCTCGATGGCCATCCGTCACCTCTTCGTCAGAGTGTCTGCAGGAGCGTGCCTGCTGGAGCCGGTGCCGCTCATGGGTTGACCGGTGCGTTGTCGGGATAGGACAGGCCAGCGCCGCCGCCGAGCCCGTTCTGGACCATGATCTTGGCCATCTGCGGGGCCACGGTCGGGTCGTAGGTCAGCGCGTACGGGGGCAAGATCTTGGTGACCGCGGCCAGCCTGGTCTCGCTGGTTCTGGCCCAGGTCTGGAACGCGCCCGCCGACACCGCCTGGCCGTAGTCCCGCATCGCGCCGTGCCAGAGCCCGCAGAGCTCGGCGCAGCGCACCACGATCTCGCCGGTATTGTTGATCTTGGTGTAGGCGACGTTGTCCACGCCGGGGTTGGCGTCGGCCTTGACCCCGAGCTGGTAGGCCCAGAAGCTGTGGATCACGTCCAGCGAGGTCACGTGGAACTCGATCCACTGGTTGGTCGGCAGCACCAGCTGCGAGGTCTCGAACCCGCCGAACTGCGGGTACCGGTAGGTGAACTTCCACTGCTGCCCGATGACCTGGACCTGCAGCGGGGTCCCGCCCGGCTTCCAGATCGGGCTGGCGCCCTGACCCGCGCCCGCGCCGTTGGTCGCGACCAGTTCCACCGTGCCGAACACGAACAGCCCGAGCACGATCGCCGAGGTGACCGTGATCCAGGTGGCCTGGATCCGGGTGTTCCCGTGAATCGCCGGCCCGTCGGTGTCGTCATCGGGCTTCTGCCGCCAGACCAGCAGCGCGTAGCCGAAGTAGATCAGCACGAAGATCATCACCGGGGCCGCCATCACCGCCATCACGGCGATGGTGAACTGCTGGTCCTCGGCGGACGAGGACATCGTGCCCGGCGGCAGGTGCGGCTTCCACACGAACCAGATGATCAGGTCGGCGATGACCGAGAGGATCAGCCACGGGATGAAGATCCGCAGGACATGATTGCGCCGGTCCTCCGGCGGCGCGGCGGGCGGCCGCGGCGGCGCTTCGGCGGCCATCAGCTGACCACCGTCATGTTGCCGGTCATGTACCCGATCGTCTGCATGGGACCACCAAATCCGGTGTCGAAACCACCGCCACAGGGAATCCGGCATTGCCAGAAGTAGACGCCCGACGCTCTCGGCGTCATGAAGCTGAACTGCATGGTCTTATGCGGCCCCGAGGTGCACGGCGACGTGCTGCACAGAGCCGCGGTCACGGCCGGCGTGTCCATCGGCACGTTCAGGTTGATCCCGGGGATCGAGAACGTGTGCCCGACGTTGCAGCCTGACCACGAATTCAGCACCCTGGTCGGCTTGCCGTCCACCAGCGCGATGTTGCCGATCGTCCCGGTAACCAGGCCGAAGTACGGGTTACGGGCCGGCGTGCAGCCGTCGTAGCCCAGGATGGTCATGTCCACCCGGGTCCCCGCGGGCACCGTGAACAGCGTGGTGTGCACCCACTGGCCGCTCGGGCTCCTGATGAAGTAGGAGACCCAGTCCGGCCGCTGGCTGACCGTGTTCTGCGCGTCCTCCTGCAGCATGATGTGGATCGTCTGCCCGGTGTTGGGGGTCACGCCGGCGGTGAAGTCCTCCGTCGGCGGGCCGGCCAGCAGGAAATGGGCCACCACGAACCACACGCCCGCCACCACGGCGACGAACGCAACGATGAGGGTTGTAACCCGGGCCGGCAGAGACACCAGCCACCACCTCGCTTCTATAGGCGAGCATCGCGTACCGGACAGGGCCGTTAACGCGTCCGGCACCGGAAGCTGTCTCGATGCCTGAAGGATCCTGCCGCCGTCGCAAGCCCGGCAAGGAACACCGCCCTGAATGACGAAATTGTCATGGTCAGCCGGTACACGGCGAACATGGGGTCTTCGCACGTAGTGTGCTTATTTGTAACTACAGGTTCACGTGAGATTGCGAGCAGTAATCACCCGTTTACGGGCTAGCGAGATCACCCCCAAGGGGTTTGTGCAACGGTTTGCGGAGAAGCCGGACTGGCTTGACCCGGCTGGGCATAAGGAGTACATCCTGTGCTAAGCGCCTTTGTAACGCGCCGAGGGGCGGGTCGGTCGCCACACCCCGCTGATGTGGCCAGTGCGAAGTGAAGAGCGCAATGATCACAGATCGGTCAGCCCAACCTCCCGCGGGCGGGCCGCGTATCTTGCTCGTCGACGACGAGGCGAAGATCCGTGGGTTCATCGGCCGCGCGCTGTCGGCGGCGGGTTATGAAATCGATTGCTGCGCGGGCGGCGAAGAAGCCGTCCAGCGGGCCACCCTGGGCGAGTATGGCCTGGTCATCCTCGATCTGATCATGCCCGACATGGACGGCAGGGCGGTGCTGACCGAGCTGATCAAGGCCCGGCCCGAGCAGCCGGTGCTGGTACTGTCCTGCCTGGACGACGTGCCGACCAAGGTCAGCTGCCTGGACCTCGGCGCGCACGACTACCTGACCAAGCCGTTCTCGCTGGAGGAGCTGCTGGCCCGGGTGCGGGTGCAGCTGCGCAGCGAGCCGCACCAGGCCAACGAGGTGCTCAGGGCGGGCGACCTGGTTCTCGACGTCGGCCGGCTCCAGGCCAGCATCGGGGACGGCCCCATCGCCCTGACCCGGCTGGAGTTCCTGCTGCTCAAGGAGCTCATGGAGCACGCCGGCCAGTCGGTGCGCAAAGATCAGCTGCTCGCCTCTATCTGGGGCTACGACTTTGACCCCGGCTCCAACGTCGTGGACGTGTGTGTCCGGCGCCTCCGGTCGAAGCTGGGCTTCGGCCTGATCAAGACGGTGCGTGGTGCGGGATATCAGCTCGCCTCTTAGCGGGCGATCGCGCGGCCTCGTCCTGGCCGGGCTGCGGCGGCTCCCGCGACCCGCGGTGACCGACCCCATGGCCGCCGTCCTGGCCGGGCTGCGGCGGCTGCCCCGGCCAGCACTTCCCCGGCTAGCACTGTCCCGGCTAGCACTGCCCCGGCCCGCGGTGCCCGACCTGACCTGGGTCACGCTCTGGGTCATCGGCCTCGCCTGCGTCGTGCTCTACATCCGGTGGGAGACCATCCCGTTCCACTTCATCTGGGTCGGCTTCGTGCTTCTCACGCTGTGGCTGATGACCTGGCACCTGCACCGCCGGCAGGTCGCGGACAGCGAGCGCCACCGGGTCAGTGAGGAGAACGCCCGGCTGCTGGTGGCCCAGCGCCGGTTCCTCCAGGACGCGTCGCATCAGCTCAAGACCCCGATCACGATCGCCCTGGGCCACGCGGAGCTGCTGGCCAGGGACCTCACCGACCGGGAGCAGGCCCGCGATATCCACGTGGTGGTCGGCGAGCTGACCCGGCTGAAGAGCCTCAGCGAGCGGCTGCTGCTGATCGCCGCCTCGGAGAACCCGGACTTCCTCCGGCCCGAGCCGGTCGCCCTGGACCAGTTCGTCGCCGATGTGCTGCGGCGCTGGCGGCCCACCGCGCCGCGGCGCTGGCAGCTCGGGCAGCTCGACGCCGCGATCGTGAGCGCCGACCGTGAGCGCCTGGGTCTCGCCGTGGACGCGCTGCTGGAGAACGCGGTCCAGCACACCGCCGCGGGCGATGTGGTCAGGCTGTCCGTGCGGGCCGGCGGGCGCCGGGCCCGGCCCCGCATAGTCATCGAGGACGCCGGATCCGGGATCCCCCGCACCGAGATCGGCTTCATCTTCGACCGGTTCTGGACCGGGTCGCCGGCCGAAGGGCAGGCCCGCAAGACCCGCGGCACCGGCCTCGGGCTGCCCCTGGTCCGCGCGATCGCGCACGGGCACGGCGGCGAGGTACGGGTGCGCAGCACGCCGGGGTCGGGAAGTACATTCGAGTTCGTGTTTCCCGCCGACCCGGCCAAAACCCAGCCCAGCGCCCGCGCGGCCGAGTTCCCCAGCCCCGCCCCGGCAGGCGATCCGTACGCGAACATGAGGCTGGGATGACCGGCCGCAAGCACATGCGCACCAGACTCGTGCGCCCCAGACTCATGCGCCCCGGCATCATGAGCACGGTCGCGGCGCTGCCGCTCGCTGCGATCTTGCTCCTGGCCGGGTGCAGCTCGGGGGGGTCGCCCTCGGCCGGCGCGGGCCAGCCGCTGCCCGCCGCCAGGTCCTTCACGCTCAAGGAGCTCGACCAGCCCGGCCAGCAGATCTCGCTGGCCAGCTACGCCGGGAAGCCGGTCATCATCAATTTCTTCGCGTCGTGGTGCACGCCGTGCAAGAAGGAGACCCCGCTGCTGGCCAAGTTCTACAAGAGCTCGCACGGCAAGGTAGTGATCATCGGGGTGGACGCCAACGACGAAGCGGGCCCGGCCAAGAAGTTCGTGCAGGCCGCCGACGTCACCTACCCCGTGGCCGTCGACCCGTTCCCGGCCAAGACCACCACCTCGTACGGCGTGTTCGCGCTCCCGCAGACCTTCTTCCTGAACTCCAGGCACCGCATCGTCAAGAAGATCCTCGGAGATGTCACGTTGACCCAACTCACCAAGGGCGTGGCCCTGATCGATAACCGGAACACCTCGCTGGCGGCCGGCGCCCAGGGCCAGGGCTAGCCGATGACCGGCCCCCCGAGCTCGCTGGAAGGACACGCCGGACCGCCGGCCGGCCCCCCGGGCGGCGACCCGCCCTATGTCCCGATCCGCAAGGCCCCCTGGCCCACCAGCCCCGCGTGGCCCACCCGCCGCGCCCCGCGCTGGCTGCTGCTCGCCGCGGCGCTGATCGCGGCGGGCGCCCTGCTGGTCGCGCTGGTGCACCGGCCCTCGCAGGCGCAGCGCGCGTCCGACCTGCGCGGGTTCGTGAGCGACATGACCGCCGACATCCAGTCCTGCGCCGGCGGGGTCAGGGACTCGATGACCGCGCTGCGGCAGATCCAGTCGGGGGCCAGCCACGACGTGGCCATCGCGGTCACCATCGCCAACACCGGCGCGGCCAACTGCTCGCCCGCGAACAACGAGCTGCTCGATGACCTGGAGACCTACCAGGTCACGGAGTCGCTGCACAGCTTCGGGCTGGCCGCCGTGGTGACCGGATTGGTCGATTGGGCCGCTCCCGATGCCGAAGACGTGCAAACTGACGTAGCCCGTGTGCTTTCGGCACCAACACCGCAAGCGAAAACCAAGGCGACAGCGGCGCTGCAGCAGGCCCGGCAGAAGCTGGACGCACAGCGCGCGAAGGTCTACGCGATCGTGGAGTCGGCCAGCAGGTCGCTGTCCGCCAATGTCGCACCGCCGGAACTGCCGACCTGAGGTAGCCGAGCTGAGACGTTCCCAAGCCAGATCGATGACGTGAGATGGAGAGCTGACTCCCGATGCCTGGGATGAACTCCGGTCTGAACATCGATAACTCGACGCTGGTCACGGCGTTCCGGACCGCGCTGCTGCACCAGGGCATCCTCATCCTGGCCATCTTCGCGGTGCTCGCCGTGGCCTGGGTCAGCGCGCGGGAGTGGCTGCGGCCGCCCCCGGCGGCCCGGCCAGCGGTCCCGGAACCGGCGTGGCGCGAGCTGCTGCGGATCGGCTTCGGGGTGCTCTGGATCATCGACGGCCTGCTGCAGGGCCAGCCCGGCATGCCGGCCGGGCTGCCCTCCCAGGTCATCGAGCCCACCGCATCGAGTTCCCCGGGCTGGGTGCAGCACATCGTGAACTGGGCGGGCACCACCTGGTCGTACCACCCGATCCAGGCGGGCGCGGCCGCGGTCTGGATCCAGATCGGGATCGGCGTCTGGCTGATCGCCGCGCCGCGCGGGCTGTGGTCCAGGCTCGGCGGGCTGGCCAGCGTGGCCTGGGGCCTGGTGGTCTGGGTGTTCGGCGAGGCCTTCGGCGGCATCTTCGCCCCGGGCCTGACCTGGCTGTTCGGCGCCCCGGGCGCCGTACTCTTCTACTGCGCGGCCGGCGCCCTGATCGCGCTGCCCGAGCGCAGCTGGCGGTCACCGCGGCTGGGCCGGGCCATCCTCACCACAGGCGGCGTGTTCTTCCTCGGCATGGCCGTGCTGCAGGCCTGGCCGGGCCGGGGCTTCTGGCAGGGCACGGCCCACGGCAGGCCGGGCACGCTCACCGGCATGATCAGCGACATGTCCGGCACCCCGCAGCCCGCCTGGCTGGCCGGGTGGGTACGCGGGTTCGCGTCGTTCACCGCCGCCCACGGGTTCGCGGTCAACCTGGTCGCCGTGATCGCGCTGGCCGCGGCCGGCGCGGTACTGCTCGGCGCGGGCCTGGGCTGGCCCGGGGCGGGCCGGGTGCTGACCGCGCCGCGGGCCCGGCTGCTGCTGCTGGGCACGGTCGGCTTCGTGATCGCCTTCTGCCTGGCCGACTGGGTGCTGATCGAGGACATCGGCATCTTCGGCGGCCTGGGCACCGACGTCAACAGCATGATTCCGCTCGTGCTGCTGGTCCTGGCCGGGTACCTGGCCCTGACCGCGGCACCCGCGCCCGTGGTTGAGGCGGTCTCCGCCACGCAGCCCGCCGCGCAACCGGCCCCGGAACCGGCGGCAGAGCCAGCCCCAGAGCCGGCGCCCGCGCCCTCCGGGCCGGGCTGGCGGAGCCGGCTCCGGCCCCAGCAGATGGCCAGGGACTTCGGCTCGGCCAGCACCTGGGTGGTGCTGACCACCTGGGCGGTGGCGATCACCGTGATCGGCGCCGCGCCGATGGCCGTGGCCCAGACCAACCCGAACGCCGACCCGATCATCGCCGAGGCGATCGCGGGCAACAGCGCCCCGCTGAACTTCCCCGCGCCCGCGTTCCAGCTGACCGACCAGAACGGCAAGCAGGTCAGCCTGGCCAGCCTGCGCGGCAAGGTGGTGCTGCTGACGTTCCTGGACCCGGTGTGCACCAGCGACTGCCCGGAGATCGCGCAGGAGTTCCGCGGGGCCAGCCAGGTGCTCGGGGCCAGCGCCAGCCGGGTGGAGCTGGTCGCGATCGTCACCAACCCGCTGTACCGCTCGGTCGCCTACACCCGGGCCTTCGACCGCCAGGAACGCCTCACCGACCTGCCCAACTGGCTGTTCCTGACCGGCAGCCTGGCCCAGCTGCGGGAGACCTGGAAGCGGTACGCGATCGAGGCCCAGATCCTGCCCGCCGGCGGGATGATCGGCCACAACGACGTCGCCTACGTCATCGACGCGAGCGGCCGCACCAGGACCGAGCTCAACTTCGACCCGGGGCCGGGGACGGCCAGCACCAAGTCGTCGTTCGCCGTCGAGCTCACCAATGCCGCCAGACAAGCCCTGAAATCTTCATCATGAACGCAACCCGACGCCTTACTGCCGCAGCCAGCGGGCTGGTCTGCGCCGGGGTGATGGTGGTGGGCTGCGGCAGCACACCCGCCCCCACCGGGCAGCCGGCGGCGCCGGTCCCGCCCCCGCTGGCCACCTCGTTCGCCGCGGGCCCGGGCGCGAGCTGGGCGGTCGTGCAGATGGGCGGCCCGGCCGCGCAGCACAACAACTTCTGGGAGCTGTTCGCGCGCCCGGCCGGCTCCGCGCGCTGGCGGCTGGTCACCCCGTCCGGCGTGGCCGACAACGGCGGCCTCGTGGTCGCCGCGGCCGGCGGTTCGGTGCTGACCGGGTTCCGGCCGAGCCAGGACCTGACCTTCTCCCCGCTCGCGGCCAGCAGCGACGGCGGCACCAGCTGGTCGCCCGCGGGCCCGCTCACCCCGGGCCTGGCGGCCGCGCCCGACGCGCTGGCGGCCACCGCTGGCGGCCAGGTCATCGCGCTGACCAAGGGCGGTGGGGTGCAGTTCGGCAGCCAGAAGAGCACCGCGTGGACCCACCTGGCCACGGTCAGGACCGTGGCCAGGACCGCGGCGGGCCGGGCCTGCGGGCTGACCGGCCTCACCGCGGCCGCGTTCAGCAGCACCGGGACCCCGCTGCTGGCCGCCGGCTGCAGCCACCCGGGAACGGTGGGCATCTTCGGCGACACCGGCAGCGGCTGGTTCCAGGCCGGGCCGGCCAGGCCAGCGTCCCTGGCCCACGAGACCATCGCGGTGGTCCGGCTGGCCGCGGCCGGCCCCGGGGTCACCGCCCTGCTGCGGGCCGGGTCAGGAAAGGACGGCAGCCTGATCGCCGCCTGGTCGCACGGGATCGGAAGCCCGTGGACCCTGTCCGCCCCGCTGCCCGTGGGCGCGCAGCGGCTGACCTCGACGGCCGTCGGCCCGGGCGGCTCCATCGGGGTCGTCCTGGGTGCCTCCCGGGGCGAGGTCCTGGCCGGCCCGGGCGCGTCCTGGCGGGCGCTGCCCGCCCTGCCCCGGTGGACGGCCACGCTCGCGCTCGGGCCGGGCGACGAGATCGACGCGATAGCCGCCCACGTCCGCACGTTCTCTGACTACTGGCTGCAGTCGGGGACATCGGCGGCCTGGACCCTGGCCCAGACGACCAAGGTGGACATCCCCTTCGGATCGTCGGGGTGACGCGGTCATGAGCTACGTCAGAGTGAGGCGGTCATGAGCTACTTCACCGAGCACTGGTCGTTCGACCCGTTCCTGATCGTCGCCGTCGTGCTGGTGATCTGGCACGAGATCGGCCTGGCCCGGCTGGCCCGCAAGTCCCGCCCGCAGCGCACCAGGCAGCGCAGGCTCCGCTCGATCTGGTTCTACGCCGGGCTGGCCGTGCTGATCATCGCGGTCGAGTCGCCCATCGACTACTGGTCCGACGCCTACTTCTTCGTGCACATGATCCAGCACCTGCTGCTGATGTTCGCGGCCCCGATGCTGATCGTGGCCGGGGCGCCGTGGCAGCCGCTGATCGACGGCCTGCCCTGGCGCACCGGGCGCAGCGCGACCGCGGGGGTCATGCGCGGCGGCTGGTCGCGGCCGCTGCGCGCGGCCGGCGGCTGGCTGCTGCGGCCCTGGGTGAGCGTGGCCGCGCTCAACGCCGCGATGCTGTTCTGGCACATCCCAGGGCTGTTCGACCTGGCCCAGAACAACTCGGCCGTGCACATCTGGCTGATGCACTCCAGCTTCCTGATCGCCGGCGTGCTGTTCTGGCTGCAGTTCATCCCGTCGCCGCCGTTCCGGATGCGGATGCCGCCCACCTCGCAGGCGATAGCGATCGTGGGCACGAACGTCACCATGTGGATCCTGGCCATGGCCATGGGGATCCTGACCTCGACGTCCTGGTACCCGGTCTACGGCCACATCCCCGGGGTGACCCTGCCGCCGTTCGCCGACCAGCAGATCGGCGCGGGGATCCTGTGGGTCTGCGGGGACTTCTGGGCCATCCCGACCCTGATCGTGGTGGTCCGCCGCATCATTAGGCAGGACGGCAGCGTCGGCACGGCGGTGGACCGCATCCTGGGACGAGGGCGCCAGCCCGCGCCGGGCGCGGCAGCGGCGGGCACGCCAGGTACCGGTGCGGCCAAGACCGGGTGGGCGAGCCGCGCCGGGCGGTGAACAGCACCCCGCTGCTATTGCGTTCAGGCGCCTATTGACTCCAGGGCCGAAGTGAACGCGGTCTCCCAGGCGGCCATGGTCCGGGTCGGCCCGGCCTCGGCGGCGGGCTTGATCCGGTCCAGCATGGCCAGGGCGCTGCGCACCACGGCGCCGGACTTGGCCGAGGTCACGCCCGCGTCGCCGAGCTCGAGCTCGTGCTGCAGGTTGTCCCGGCCGTGGCCGGGAACCACGTCGAGCAGCAGCAGCGCCCGGCCGACGGTCCTGGCCTCGGTGCAGGTGTCGCCAGAGCTGGTCACGACCAGGTCGGCCGCGGACATCAGGTCGGGTATCTGGGTGGTGAAGCCGAACGCGCGCACCCGCGGCTGGCGCTCCGCCACCGCGCGCAGGCGGCGCTCGAGCTTCTCGTTGCGGCCGGCGACCGCGAGCACGTGCACGCCCGCGTCGCCCAGCGCCTCGGCGGCCTCGGCCACCGGGCCCAGGCCCCAGGCGCCCGACATCAGCAGCACGCAGCGCTCCACCGGCGGCACGCCCAGCTGGGCGCGGGCCTGCCACTGCGGGGGCGGGTTGTAGAACGCGGCGCGCACGGCGGGCGGGATGACCAGGACCCTGGCCTCGGGCTCGAACCGGCGCACCGCGGCCTCGGCCACCACGGAGGTGACCAGGTACAGGTCCGTGTGCGGGTGCACCCACAGCCGGTGCGGGGTCACGTCGGTGCAGAACACCACGTGGGTCATGGACGGGTAGCGCTCGGCGAGCGTGCTGACCGCGGACGCGCCGGTGGCGAACACCGAGATGGCCAGGTCGGCGGGATGCTCGTCCAGGTGGGCGCGCAGCCGCGGCACGATCCGGCGCCGGGCCGCGCCG
>Ga0207664_10002891_pt1 | contig 11420 bp, 10 predicted proteins | sample LARL83metaG_FD_184349 | JGI IMG/M metagenome (GOLD analysis project Ga0207664, IMG submission 184349) | Corn, switchgrass and miscanthus rhizosphere microbial communities from Kellogg Biological Station, Michigan, USA - LAR L8-3 metaG... | ecosystem: Host-associated > Plants > Roots >...
CTTGCCGCGCGCCCGGGGCCGGACACCGGCCTGGTCACCGTGCACAAGCGGGCGGCCGGCGAGGTGCACGCCCTGCGCCGCCTCGCCCTGCCGTCCACCGTGGGGCTGATCGAGACCTCGGGCGGCCAGGAGGACGTGCAGTCGTTCGGCTGGGAGGCCGCCGAATCGCTGCGCCTGGCGATCGGCCACGGCCACGCCGTCACCTCGTGCGAGCTGCTGACCGCCTACCGCGCGGCGACCCTGTCCCCGCACGAGGTCCCGCCCGGCTGCCGGGCGCTGATGGACTCGCTCACCGGCGTCATCGGCCCCATCGAAGCCGACCGCCCGTTCGGCGAAGACATCGAGCGCCTCACCGCGGCAGCCCGGCCCCTTGGGCTCGTGGCGGAATAATGAAAGGCTGAGACGGGTTTGCAGGCTCCGTGCCCGGTGGGGCACACCAGCCATCACCACCTCAGCGACCGGGGAACCCAGCATGAGCACCGCAAGCGAAGCCCAGAGCGAGGCACACGGTCACCAGCACCGTGACGTCTCCGGTGGCTGGCTGCGCCCGGCGGTGTTCGGCGCCATGGACGGCCTTGTCACCAACGTCTCGCTGATAGCCGGTGTCGGCGGTGGCGGCGGCTCCCACCAGTTCATCGTGCTCACCGGGCTGGCCGGCCTGGCGGCGGGCGCGTTCTCGATGGCCACCGGCGAGTTCGTCTCGGTGTCCTCACAGAACGAGCTGATCGGTGCCGAGGTCCGCAAGGAAGCCCACGAGCTGAAGCACAACCCGGACTCCGAGCGGCAGGAGCTCGCCGAGACGTTCCGGATGCGTGGCGTGGACGCCGACCTGGCCGATGAGGTCGCCCGGCAACTGTCCCTCCGGCCGGACCACGCCCTGGCGGTACACGTTCGCGAGGAACTCGGCGTCGACCCCGAGGAGCTGCCCTCCCCCTACACCGCCGCGGGTGCCTCCCTGGTCACCTTCGCCGTCGGCGCCCTCATTCCCCTGATCCCCTACCTCGCCGGCCTTAACTCGCTCGCAGTGGCACTCGGCCTGGCCGCCCTCGCCGCCTTCATCGGCGGCGGCCTGGTTGCGAAACTGACCGACCGCCCGTTCTTCCGCGGCGCCTTCCGCCAGCTGATCCTGGGCGCCGCAGCCGCCGGCCTCACCTACCTGATCGGCCGCGCCGTCGGCACCCACGTCTGACCAGGGCCCAACGTTCACCGATCCGGCAGCCCACCGGCCCTGCCTGTCGTCCCGGCAAATTACCAACCCTCCGGCCCGAACGACTCATCATGATGAGCCTCCGGTCCGGACAGCAGCGACAAGTCCGATTCCACCATCATGGTCACCAGCTCATCGAAACCGACGGTCGGCTCCCAGCCGAGCTTCTTGGCCACCTTCGACGGGTCCGCGCACAGATGGTCCACCTCCGCGGGCCGCACGAACGCGGTGTCGGACACGACGTGCTCCTGCCAGTCCAGGCCTGCCGCGGCGAAGGCCCGGCTCACCAGTTCCTCGACGCTGTGCGTCACCCCGGTGCCCACCACGAAGTCGGCGGGCTCGTCCTGTTCCAGCATCAGGTGCATGGCGCGCACGTAGTCCCCGGCGAAACCCCAGTCCCGGCGCGCCGACAGCGTGCCGAGCCGCAGCTTGCGCTCCAGGCCCAGCTTGATCCTGGCCACGCCGAGTGACACCTTGCGCGTGACGAACTCGGCCCCGCGCCGCGGCGACTCGTGGTTGAACAGGATCCCGGACACCGCGAACATGCCGTAGGACTCGCGGTAGTTCTGGGTGAGGAAGTGCCCGTAGACCTTGGCCACCCCGTAGGGGCTGCGGGGGTGGAACGCGGTCCGCTCGGTCTGCGGCGACTCGGCCACCATGCCGAACATCTCCGAGGACGAGGCCTGGTAGAACCGGATCTGGGCGCGGCCCGGCGTGCGCGAGGCGCTGATTCCGCTGCACACCCTGATCGCCTCGAGCACCCGCAGCACGCCCAGTCCGGTCACCTCGCCGGTCAGCTCGGCCTGCTGCCACGACATCGGCACGTAGGAGATCGCCGCCAGGTTGTAGACCTCGTCGGGCTGAACCCGCTCCACGGCCGAGATCAGGCTGCCCTGGTCCAGCAGGTCACCGCGGACCAGCCGGACCTCCCCGAGCAACTGGCGGACCCGGCGGACCCGGGGATTGGACTGGCCCCGGACCAGGCCCCAGACCTCGTATCCCTGCGCAAGCAGGTATTCAGCCAGGTAGGAGCCATCCTGGCCGGTGATCCCGGTGATCAGTGCGCGTTTGGGCATGGCCTCCCCGCCGATGGTCACGGCGTGGGTTCCGCCGCGCTGAACTCAGGGTACGACTGCGTCTCGTGCCAGTGCTGACGCACGCGAGGCAGGTGTGGTACTGGATGGTAATGTTCCCTGCCTAGGAGCCAGCGGGGGCCCTGGGCATCACCCGACACCGGACCGACAAGAGGTGCGAAGCTGCGTGCAGACCAACCAGCGCCCGCTCCGGGTAGCCCTTGTGTCCTACCGCAGCAAGGCGCACGTCGGTGGCCAGGGTATCTACCTACGGCACCTGTCCCGCGAGCTGACCGCGCTCGGGCACCACGTGGAGGTCTTCTCCGGCCAGCCCTATCCCGAGCTTGAGCCGGGGCCGGTGCTGCGCACGCTGCCCAGCCTGGACCTGTACCGGGAGCCGGACCCGTTCCGCACGCCGAAGCTGTCGGAGTACCGCGACTGGATCGACGTACTCGAGTTCGGCTGGATGAAGACCGGGGCGTTCCCCGAGCCGTTCACGTTCAGCCTGCGGCTGCGCCGCGCGCTGCTGGCCAGGCTCGCGGACTTCGACCTGGTCCACGACAACCAGGTGCTTGCCTATGGCCTGCTCGCGCTGCCCAGGGCCGGGATGCCGCTGGTGACGAGCATCCACCACCCGATCAGCGTGGACCGGCGGATCGAACTGAAGGCGGCCAGGGGGCTGAGCAAGCTGGCCAAGTGGCGCTGGTACAGCTTCGTCCGGATGCAGGCCAGGGTGGCCCGCCGGTGCGGCACGATCCTGACCGCCTCGCAGTCGTCGGCCGCGGACATCTGCCGCGATTTCGGCGCGGCACCGGACAGGGTGCGGGTCATCCCGCTCGGCGTGGACACCCGCCTGTTCCACCCCCGGCCCGCGCCGCGCGTGCCGGGGCGCATGATCGCCGTGGCCAGCGCCGCCGACTCGCCGATCAAGGGGGTGGCGACGCTGCTGCGGGCGTTCGCGAAGCTGGCCACCGAGCGGGACGTGCACCTGGTCGTGGTGGGCAGGCCGGGGCCGGGCGGCCCCCTGGAGAAGCTCGTCGCCGAACTCGCGCTCGGCGACAAGGTGCGCTTCGCGCACGGCATCAGCGACGCCGAGCTTGCCGAACTCGCGGCCAGCGCCGAGGTCGCGGTGGTGCCCTCGCTGTACGAGGGGTTCTCGCTGCCCGCGGTCGAGCACATGGCGTCGGGCACGCCGCTGATCGTCAGCCGCACCGGGGCACTGCCGGAGGTGGTCGGGGACACCGCGGTCATGGTCAAGCCCGGCGACCCCGAGGAACTGTCCGCCGCGGCGGCGGACCTGCTCGACTCCCCGCAGCGGCGCGGCCAGCTTGGCGAGGCCGCCTGGCGCCGGGTCCAGGAACGGTTCGCCTGGCCCGCGGTTGCCCGGGCCACCGTCGCCGAGTACGAACGTGCGATCGCCGCCCGCCGCGGCGCGGCGCCCGGCGGGCCACTGCCCGCGGGCCGCACCTCGCCGAAGGGAGCCGAGCCCTGCTGACCGTCGACTTCCGGCGGTTCCCCGTCGGGCCGGGCAACCGGCTGCTCGATCTGGGCTGCGGCGCCGGGCGGCACGCTTTCGAGGCCTACCGGCGCGGCGCCGACGTGGTCGCCTTCGACGCGGATCACGGCGAACTTCAGCAGGTCAGCGTGATGACCGCGGCCATGGCGGAGGCCGGCGAGGCGCCGCGGGGGGCGCGGGCGCGATCGGTGCGCGGCGACGCCACGGCGATGCCGTTCGGTGACTGCTCCTTCGACCGGGTGATCGCGGCGGAGGTGCTCGAACACATCCCGCTCGACCAGCGCGCGCTCGGCGAGATCGCCCGCGTGCTGCGGCCCGGCGGGCTGCTCGCGGTGACCGTGCCGGCCTGGCTGCCGGAACGGATCTGCTGGCGGCTCTCTGACGACTACCACAACACGCCCGGCGGCCACGTCCGGATCTACACCCGGCCCGAACTGGAGGCCAAGCTGCGCGCGGCCGGGTTCGAGGTGGGCGGCCACCATCACGCGCACGGCCTGCACTCGCCGTACTGGTGGCTGAAGTGCGCGGTCGGTGTGCACAAGGACGGCCACCCGCTGGCCCAGGCCTACCACCGGCTGCTGGTCTGGGACATCATGAAGCACCCGCCGGTGACCAGGCTCGCCGAGCAGGCCCTCAACCCGCTCGTCGGCAAGAGCATCGTCGTGTACTCCCGCAAGCCGCCCGGCGCCCCGCTGCCCGCCGCTGCCCCGTCCGCCGCGGGCGTGGCCGAGCCCGCGGCGGCGCACGCCCGTGGGTGAGCGTCTGGCCCGGCTCGGCGCAGGACGTTCGATGCCGTACGCAACGCGCGTGGCCGGTGCCGTCCCGGCCGTGCCCGGGATCCTGACCGAGGCGGAGATACGTGTCACCGGCGAGGTCATCGCCGCCGGGCAGCAGGAGTCCGGGGCGATCGGCTGGCCGGACGGCCTGGTGGACGCGTGGAACCACGTGGAGTGCGCGATGGCCATGTCGGTGTGCGGGCTGCGCGGGCCGGCGCGGCGGGCCTACGACTGGCTCCTCGCCACGCAGCGGGCCGACGGCTCCTGGCCCAGGCGGACCGCGCCCGGCGGGCACGCCAGCGATGACGTGGGCGAAAGCAACCACGCCGCCTACGTGGCCGTGGGCGTCTGGCACGAGTACCTGGTGACCGGGGATGCCGGCTTCGTGGCGCGGATGTGGCCCGCAGTGCGCCGGGCGATCGAGTTCACCCTTGGCCTGCAGACGCCACGCGGCGAGATCATCTGGCAGCGCGGCCCGACCGGGGTCCCGGCCGGCTACGCCCTGCTGACCGGCTGCTCCAGCATCTACCAGAGCCTGCGCTGCGCGGCGGCGCTGGCCGACTTCGTGGGCGAGCCGCAGCCGGACTGGGAACTCGCCGGTGGCCGGCTCGCACACGTGGTGGCCTGCCACCCGGAGGCGTTCGCGGACAAGTCCAGGTTCTCGATGGACTGGTACTACCCGGTGCTCGGCGGCTCGGTGCGTGGTCCTGACGCCACGGCGTGGCTGGCCGCGGGCTGGCCGGACTTCGTGGTGCCCGGTCTCGGCGTCCGCTGCGTGCGCGACGAGCCCTGGGTCACCGGGGCGGAGACCTGCGAGCTTGTCCTGGCCCTGGACGCGACCGGGGACCGGTCGCGAGCCAGGCAGATGTTCGCCGAGATCCAGTTCCTGCGCGATCCCGACGGCGGCTACTGGACCGGGTGGCAGTACGCCAACAGGAAGCACTTCCCGAACGAGCGCAGCGGCTACACCGCGGCGGCGGTGATCCTCGCCGCGGACGCGCTGTCGGCCACCTCGGGCGGGAACGCCCTGTTCCGCGCGATGGGCGCCGGCGCCGCCACGACGCCGGCCCCGGATCCCGGCCGGTGCGGCTGTGCCCTGGCCACGCCATAGCCGCGGGGGGCAACGCCCGCCCGTCCTCCGCCCAGCCAGCCCATCGCGCGACGGCCATCCGTCCCCGGCCAGCCCGGTCCCCCAGCCGGGCGTCATGATCGTGGTCGATCACCGGGGTGGCAGACCCAGCGATCGCCCACGATCATGACTCCGATCCGGGGCGGCGGGGCTGGGGGGCCGTCGTTCGGCTAGATTCCCTCGCCGGTGCGCTCGAGAAGGCGCAGCGAGCCCTCCACGGCCACCTCGGTGAACGCGCCGGAGGCCAGCGCCCGCAGGTAGATGTGGTACGGCGGCCGGCCGCCGTCGGCGGGATTGGGGAACACGTCGTGGATCGCGAGCGCGCCGCCGTGGGCCACATGCGGTGCCCAGCCCTCGTAGTCGGCCTGCGCCGCGGCCTCGCTGTGCCCGCCGTCGATGAACAGCATCCCCAGCGGGGCACGCCACAGCCGGGCCACGTCCGCCGACCGGCCCACGATCGCGATGACGTCGTCGTCCAGGCCCAGGCCGGCCAGGGTGGCGCGGAAGTGCGGCAGGGTATCCAGCCGGCCCGTCGCCGGATCGACCAGGCTGGCATCGTGGTACTCCCAGCCCGGCTGGTTCTCCTCCGAGCCGTGGTGGTGATCCACCGTGACGACGGCCTGGCCGGTCTGCCGGGCGGCACACGCCAGGTAGATCGTGGACTTGCCACAGTAGGTGCCGACCTCGAGCACCGGGCCGGCAGCGGCGTAGGCGGCCGCCGCCCGGTACAGGGCCAGGCCCTCGGGGGGCGGCATGAAGCCGCGCGCCGCCTCCGCCGCGCGGCGCAGTTCGTCGGGCATGGCGGGCACCCCGCCGGGCATGACGCCGGTATCGGTCATGGTCTGATCCTGGCATCGCCCCGCTGCGGGCACCGGCCCTGACGGAGGAGAATGCCGCCATGAGAGTGACCGTCGACCGCGACCTGTGTGAGGCCAACGGCGTCTGTGCCGGCCTGGTGCCGGAGATCTTCCACCTCGATGACGAGGACGAACTGCACATCACCGAGGGCGCGGTGCCGCCCGAGCTGGCGGACCAGGCCCGGCATGCCGTGCAGTCGTGCCCGAAGACCGCGCTGAAGCTGGCCGAGTGATCCGGCGGCGCTAGGCGCCGGGCTGCTGCAGCTCGATCCGGTTCCCGGCCGGGTCGTACAGGAACGACTGGCGCCCGGTGCCGACCGGGACCGGGTCGGTGACCCGCAGGCCGCGGTCGCGCAGTTCGGCGACCGCGCCGTCCAGGTCGGTGACGGCCAGGGCGAAGTGCTGGCCCCGGTCCGGCGGCACTTCCGCCTGGATCAGGTGCACCTGCTGGCTGCCCGCGTCCAGCCAGGCCCCGTCAAAGTTGAAATCGGGCCGGTCGGCGCGCTCGGTCAGGCCGAGGACATCGACGTAGAAGGCCCTGGCCGCGGACACGTCGCGGACGTTGATCGAGACATGGTGAAGCCCGGCGGGTCGCATGCCCCCAGTCTGCTGTATGGGCCGCGCGGCCCGCTACGCCGGGCGGACCGCCTCCAGCCGGGCCAGCGCCTCGGCCAGGACCTCCTGCTTCTTGCAGAACGCGAACCGCACCTGGGACTGGGCCACCTCGACGTTGTCGTAGAACACCGAACTCGGGATGGCCACGACCCCGGCCCGGTGCGGCAGTTCCGTGCAGAACCGCACGCCGTCGGTGTAGCCGAGCGGGCGGACGTCGGTGGTGATGAAGAACGTCCCGGCGGGCCGGTACACCTCGAACCCGATCGCGGCCAGGCCGTCGCAGAAGAAGTCCCGCTTGGGCCGCAGGTCACCGGCCACGGAGGCGAAGTAGCTGTCGGGCAGCGCGAGCGCCTGGGCGATCGCGTACTGGAACGGCCCGCTGGACACGTAGGTGAGGAACTGCTTGACGGTGCGGACCGCGGTCACGATCTCCGGGCTGCCGGTCACCCAGCCGACCTTCCAGCCGGTGAACGAGAAGGTCTTGGCCGCGGAACTGATGCTGACCGTGCGCTCGGCCATGCCGGGCAGCGATGCGATGGGCAGGTGCGTGCCGTCGAACACCATGTGCTCGTACACCTCGTCGGAGACGACGAGCAGGTCATGCTCGCAGGCGATCTCGGCAAGGCGGGCCAGCTCGTCCGGGGTGAACACCACGCCGGTCGGGTTGTGCGGGGAGTTCAGCAGGATCAGCCGGGTGCGCGGGGTGATCGCGGCGCGCAGCGCGTCCAGGTCGGGCCGGAAGTCCGGTGGCCGCAGCGTGACCGGCACCCGGGTCGCGCCCGCCATCGCCACCGAGGCCGCGTAGGAGTCGTAGTACGGCTCGAATGCGATGGCCTCGTCGCCCGGCTCCAGCAGCGCGAGCAGCGCCGCCGCGATGGCCTCGGTCGCGCCGACGGTGACCAGCACCTGGCTGTCCGGGTCCAGGTCGAAGCCATAGAACCGCTTCTGGTGCGCGGCGATCGCCTGCCGCAACTCGGGGATGCCGGCGCCGGGCGGATACTGGTTGCCGCGGCCCGCCATGATCGCGTCCGCCGCGGCCTGCGCTATCTCGGGCGGCCCGTCGACGTCGGGGAAACCCTGACCGAGGTTGACCGCCCCGGTCGTGACGGCCAGCGCGGACATCTCGGCGAAGATCGTGGTTCCCATCCCGGCGAGCCGGGCGTTCAGCAGTGGTCGGTTCACCCGGCCATGACATCATGCCGCGGCGCCCGGTGTGACCTTGGGCGCCATGACGTACGCTGCGGGCATGCGCGTCGCTTTGTGCCAGTTGCCGGTCAGCCCCGATCCCGCGGTCAACCTGGACCGGGTGCGGGAGGCCCTCGCCGGCGCCGCGGGGCGCGGCGCGGATCTCGCGGTGTTCCCCGAGGCCACGCAGGCCAGGTTCGGCAGTGACCTGCGCGCGGTCGCCGAGCCGCTGGACGGTCCGTTCGGCAGCGGCCTGGCGCAGGCCGCGCGGGGCACCGGGGTGGCGCTGGTGGCCGGGGTGTTCGAGCCTGCGCCCGGCGGCCGGGTGTACAACACCGTGGTGGCCTACGACGCCACCGGTACCCAGGTCGCCGCGTACCGCAAGATCCACCTGTACGACGCGCTCGGCGAGCAGGAGTCCGCCATGGTCGCGCCGGGCGCGCAGCCCGTGGTCGCGGATCTGTGCGGGGTCAGGGTCGGCTTCATGACCTGCTACGACGTCAGGTTCCCCGAGCTGGCCAGGGCGCTGGCGGTGCGCGGCGCCGAGCTGATCGTGCTGCCCGCCGCGTGGGCCACCGGCCTGTTCAAGGAGGAGCACTGGGTCACCCTGGTGCGCGCCCGGGCGATCGAGAACACGGTCTGGGTGGCGGCGGCCGGCCAGGTGCCCGACCACTCCGCGCCACCCACCCGTGCCCCCACCGGGGTCGGCCGCAGCATGATGGTCGACCCGATGGGCACGGTCCGCGCCGACCTCGGGCCGTTCCCCGGGCTCGCGGTGTCCGACCTGGACAGCGCGCTGACCAAGCAGGTCCGGGCCACGCTGCCGTGCCTGGAGCACCGCCGCGAGGACGTGTTCGGCCCCGGCTGAGCCCGGGCCCCGCGATCAGCGGTAGCGCGCGTGCCAGAGGACCGGGTGCTCGGCCGCGCTGCTCACGGCGAACCCGGCCCCGGTGAGCGTCCCCTTCCCCGCCGTCACGGCATTGATCTGCGTAACGATGGCCCCGCCAGCCCCGCCGCCCGCAGGGTTACCGTCCTGCCAGGTCAGGCCGTCGGCGGACCACCAGGCGAGCATGACCGGCGGCCCGGGCGGCCCGGTGTGACCTACGGCGGCGAACCCGTGACCCGCGGCGGTCAGCGCGGTGACCACGGCCGGGCCTGGCGGCGCGGGCAGCCTGGCGTCCCGCCAGGTGCGTCCGCCGTCGGCCGAGACGGCGGTGAACGGCACGGGTGGTGACCCGGCCCGCCACGCGTAGCCCGCGGCAACTGCCCGCGTGCCTTGGGCGGTGACCCGCGTCAGCACGGCTCCGGCCGCCCCGGCCGGAAGCGGCAGCGCGGTGAAGTTCCACGCCGAGCCGCCGCGCGAGGTCCACGCCGCGGGGGTGGTTCCCGCCGAGCCCACCGCCACGAAGCCGGGCCCCGCGGCGGTCACCGCGAGCATCTGGCTCCCCGGAGTCCCGGCAGGCACGGGGCCGCCCGGGGCTCGCAGCGGTGCCCGGGCCCAGGTGCTGAGGTTCTTGGAGTACCAGGCGGCCGGGGCGGTGGTGCCGTCCGTCCGGGCGCTGCCGACGACCACGTAGCCGGCCGGGCCCGCGGCCGCCTGCAGGAGGGCGTTGCCGTGCGCCGCGAGCGGGCTGAGCGCGGATACCGGGGTCCAGGACGCGCCGGTGGCCGAGGTCAGGATCACCGGCTGGGACGCGGGCCGCGCCGGGGGAACCGGCGCCTGGGCGGACGGCGCGGCGCTGGCCTGGCCGATCGCCAGCCAGCCGTCACCGCCGTGGACCACGCTCACCAGTGCGCCGCTCCGCCACGCCTGCGGCAGCAGCACGCCCACCGGTGCCCACCGGCCGGACGAGGCCAGCCACAGGGCCGGCGAGCCGCCAGCGGAACCGGCCGCCACCAGTGAGCGGCCGTCCGCCGCCAGGCCGTTGACCGTCATGTCGGGGGTGGCCGTCGCGGCCAGGACCGCCTGGCCCACCTGCTCGCGTACGGCAAGGCCGATGAGGATCAGGTGCGGGCGGAAGCCCGCCGCCCCGTTCCCCGGCTGGCCGTTCCCCGCCACCACCACGGTGCCGCCGGGCCCGGCGGTCAGGCCGGTCACCCCGGTGCCGGGCCCGCCGGTGGTCTGGTGCCAGTCGTGGCCGCGGGCGCTGGAGAACGCCACCTCGGTCCCCCGCACGGCTGCGGCGACGACGAAGCCGTGGCCGTTGCCCGACACCGCGGTGACCTGGAGCGAGGCCCGCCTGACCGGGGTCAGCTTGCCCGCGTACCGCCAGCTGAGGCCCTGGGCGGACTGGTAGGTCACAGCGTCCCGGCGCCCGGCGGCGTGCCCGGGGCGGACCGCGACGAACCCGGTCCCGCTGGCCGCCAGCCCGGCCAGCCCGTTGGTCGCGCCGTGGCCGGCCGGCAGCGTCACCGGCTTCCAGTCCAGGCCGCCGTCCGTGCTCCGCCACACGCCCGCGACCGGCCGCCGGCCCTGCCCGGCGGCTCCGCTGACCGGGCCGCCGGCCACGACCACCCCACCCTCGGCGGCGGCCCAGCGCAGGGCCGTCACGCGCCCGCCGCGAGTGGTCAGCCCGTGGGCTGGCCCGGTCCGGCGCTGCCAGGGCCGCCCGGCCGATGAGGTCCACACCACGGGTCCTGGCTGCGGGCCGGCGTGCGCACCGACGGCCACGAACCCGGTGCCGGTGCCCGCCAGGCCGAGCACGGTGTCCCCGGCCACCGGGGGCAGTGCCGGTGCCGGGTGCCAGGTCCTGCCATCGGGCGAGGTCCAGGCGGCGTACTGGCCGAGTGCGAGCCAGGTGCTGCCGCTGTGTGCGACCAGCACCGGGGCGGTGCCCTGGCCGCCGACTGCGGCGCCGCCGGCGGTGGCACCTGGAGCGGCCGCGCCGGGGGCACCCGCGAGGCCCGGGCCAGTGGGTGCCCCGGCCCCCGCAGCCACTCCGGGGCCCGGGGCTGCGCCAGCGCCGGGCACAGCGCCGGCACCGGGGCCGGCCATGGCCGCCCGCGTCCAGGTGTGGCCGCCGTCGGCGGAGTAGAGGATCAGTGGCACCGGAGCCGGCTGG
>Ga0207664_10002892_pt1 | contig 11415 bp, 10 predicted proteins | sample LARL83metaG_FD_184349 | JGI IMG/M metagenome (GOLD analysis project Ga0207664, IMG submission 184349) | Corn, switchgrass and miscanthus rhizosphere microbial communities from Kellogg Biological Station, Michigan, USA - LAR L8-3 metaG... | ecosystem: Host-associated > Plants > Roots >...
TTTCGGATTGGGTCGCTTGGGTGTGGTTGGGATGACGAATCTCCTCCCCGCTTGACGGGCGATTGGGCGGCCAGGGTGGCGTTTGGGTTTTTCCGGGGAAGGGGTTTCGGATTGGGTCGCTTGGGTGTGGTTGGGATGACGAATCTCCTCCCCGCTTGACGGGGAGGTGTCGCGCGAATGCGCGACGGAGGGGGCGTGAATTAGTCTGTTAAGACGGCGTACATTTGTTCGGTTTCGAGGTACAATTACGGTGACAGATGAGCCACCGAAACGCCGCTCGAATACGAGAGATCAGCTCTCACATGGACGTGCTCGCGCTGGAGCGGGCCCAACTGATAAGCGAGTTCGAGAGCGAGCGTGGTTATGAGCTCGACGGCGCGACTGGAACAGTCGCCTGGCTGAAGAGTTTCTGCCGGCTCAGCGTCAGTTCCGCGATGGAGATCATGTCAGTCGCTCGGCGCTTGCACGAGCTGCCCGCGGTGGAGTCGGCGGCGAGTGAGGGGCAGATCGGTTTCGAACAAGTTACCGTGCTGACAGATGCTGCGGACCGAGTCGGCTCCAAGCAGTTGCTAGAGCGCCAGGCAGAGCTCATCGAAAAGGCCGAGGCAACCGACCCGAGCGCTCTACGCAAAGAGGTCAACCGCGTGGAGATTCAGGTGGACGCAGAGCGCATGCGGAAGGAGGCCGAGTGGGCCTATCGAAGCCGGCGGCTGCAGGTCAGAACTATGGCCGACGGCCGGGTGCGTCTCGACGGCTTGCTGGATGCCGAAGGGGGCGCGGTCGTCAAGACCGCGCTCGACGCCGCGCTGGGTCCGCACAGCAATGGCGACGAGCGGACTGTCACTCAGCGTCGAGCGGATGCACTTGTAGACGTCGCGAAGCGCGCGTTGGACGGTCGCCAGTTCGGCTCGTCTGGCCGGCAGGTTCCGCACCTCAATGTCGTCATCGACGGCAACACCGGCGCCGCGGAGCTGCTCGGTGTCGGGCCGATCGGAAAGCACACGGTCGAGCGACTGCTCTGTGACTGCGCGCTGAGCGTTGACGGCAGCCCGGAGGTCCGCACCTTCAGCGGGTCGAAGCGGCGAAGCATCGCGGGCAGGCGGCGCCACTGCCACTTCCCCACCTGCGACCGCCCGGCGGAGTGGTGCGACGGCCACCACCTGGAGCGCTGGAACGGTCAGAACACGACGCGCGACAACGGGGCGCTGCTCTGTGGCTTCCACCATCGCCTGGTGCATGAGGGTGGCTGGCAGTTGCTCAGAGAAGGCGACGAATTCGTCGCGATCTCGCCTTACGGCGAGAAGTTGCGGAGCGCTAAGTCGCCGCCGGCCGCCTGAAGGCGCCGTCCACCGGACGGTAGATCGTGACCGGCGCATCCAGAGCCGCCTTGAACTCCTCGACACGAGCTGCTTCCACCAATGCCACCAGGCTGCCGCCGAAGCCGCCGCCCATCAGGCGCGCGCCCAGGCAGCCCGGGGCCGCCCAGGCCCGCTCGGCCAGCCGGTCGAGCTCTGGGAGTGACACCTCGAAATCGTCGCGCAGGCTCTCGTGGCCCTCGCGCAGCAGCCGGCCCAGCTCGGCGTGGTCATTCGCCTCCAGCGCCGCCACGAACATGCCGACGCGGCGGCCCTCGCTCAAGATGTGGCGGAGCCGGCGCTCGTGGCCCTTCCCCGCCACCGCCTCCTCCGCCTCGCGGCGGCGGTCGTTGTAGGGCGTATCCGCCAGGTCGCGGCTGATGCCGCTCTCGATCACCGCGATCGCCAGGTCGCTTGGGATCGGGACCGGCTCATAGTCCAGCGACTCGCAGTTCAGCAGCAGCGCGCAGCCGGCCAGGCCCAGGGCCGAGGCGAACTGGTCCATGATCCCGACCTGCACAGCGCTCGCCTGCTGCTCCGCGCGGCGGCAGGCCTGGGCCGCCGCGACGCCGTCCAGCTCCGGCGCCAGCGCGGCAGCCGTCGCGACCAGCAGCGCCGCTGAGGAGCTGAGGCCGGCGCCGGCCGGGATCTCGGACGCGATCGTCGCCCGCAGCGGGCCCCGCCCGAGCTCCTCGGCGACCGCTTGCACATACGTTTCGTCGCCCTCCACCTGCCAGGTCTCCGCCTCGGCCAGTGCAACCGCCAGGTGGCGGTCCACCGCCGCCGGGAGCACCAGGCCGCCGACGTAGTCGACGTGCTCGCCGATGAGGTTGACGCGGCCCGGTGCGGCGGCGACTGCCGCCGGCTCGCCGCCGAACGCATCGCGGAATGCCTGGCGGGCCGCCTCTAGGACCGCTTCCGCTTCGGCTTCTCCTTTGGTGGTTCCGCAGGCCTCGAGTAGGCCGTAGCCGAGATTACGGACCGGTGGGAGCCGTTTCGGATGTTGGTGCCGGTGCTGCTGCGGCTGGCGATGGCGCGGAACGCGCCGCCGCGAACGCCCAGTTCCCGCGCACCAGGTAGAGGGTCAGCCCGACCAGCGCCATCGCGTTGAGGCCGTGCAGGCCGGCCAACGCCGAGCCCGCCGTGGTCTGAACGCTGCCGAAAAAGCCAAGGAAGGCCTGGATCACCATGAGCCCGAAAAGGGCCGCCGTCAGCCACTTCACCCGGGCCGCGTGCCGCGCACCGAAGGAGAGGCCGATCATGACCAGGATCGTCAGCGGGATCAGCAAGCTGCCATTGGCGGTGTGCAGGTTCGCGAAAGTGTCGCCGAGCTTGAAGCCGGAGAAGACCTCCGCGCTCGTCGGCTCGCCGGACGACGGCGTGGCGCCCCACACGCTCCATGCGGCAGCTGCGATGAGATAGAACTGCAGCCCCAGAAGCGCCAGCAGGATGACGCCGGCGATCGAGTAAGCGCGACGGAATCCGGACATGCCGAACCCTCCTGTTGATCAGATGGTCGGCGCCACTGTAGCTGCTGCCAGCCGTTCTGTCTGTCCCTCGCTGACCCCGATGCGCAGGTGCAGCCGCCGCAGGAAGCCCGGCGCCCACCAGTTCCACTCGCCGAGGATTCCCATCAGTGCCGGCACCAGCAGTGCCCGGACGATGGACGCGTCCACCAGGACGCCGACGACCGTGCCGACGCCGAGCTCCTTCATGAAGACGATGTTCGAGGTCGCGAAGGCGCCGATGGCGACGCACAGCAGCAGCGCGGCCGCGGTCACGATCCGGCCCGTCCGCTGCAGGCCGAGACCAACCGCCTCGCTGTTCGGCAGGCCGGTGTCACGCGCCTCCTTGATGCGCGACAGCAGGAAGACTCCGTAGTCGGTCGACAGACCGAAGATCAGAGCGAACAGCAGCACCGGCTGTGTCTGCTCCAGAGCGCCGCTGCTCGTGAATCGCAGCAGCGACTGCAGGTGCCCGTACTGGAAGACGAAGACCAGCGCGCCGAATGTGACGCTCAGCGTCAGCAGGTTCATGAGCACCGATTTGATCGGCAGGATCGCCGAGCCGGTCATCAGGAAGAGGATCACCAGCGTGGTCAGCGTGACCAGTGCGACGGCGATCGGCAGGCTGTTGAGCAGCCCCTTCTGCAGATCGACGAAGGTCGCGGACAGGCCGCTCACCTGCATCGGAAGGCCTGGATGCAGCGCGCGGATGGCCTTCACCGCGTCGAGGGCCGGGGTGGCGTAGGGGTCGCCCTTGAGCGCCGCGTCGATGCGCCAGACGCCGTCGCCCTGGTAGGCCGCGGGCGCCACCGCGATCACGTTCGCGACCTTGGCGATGCTTCTCGCGACCGCCTGCACCTGCGTCGCGTCCGCCTGGGCCGCCTTCACGACGATCACCGCGGGAGCGCCGATCTGCCCGGGGAAGTCGCGCTGCATCGCCGTGCCGACGACGTGGGCGCTCGCGCTCGGCGGCAGCGTCGTGTCGTCGACCGAGTTGAACTTGATGTTGAGGAAGGGGTAGCCGACCAGCAGGAGCACAGCGGCGCTCACCACAGCTACGATCACCGGCCGGCGCATCACGCCTCGCGAGAGCGAGTACCAGAAGCCGCGGTTGGTCGCCTCCGAGCGCTGCCAGCGCTTCGGGGCGAGCGCGTTGACCCGCGTCCCCAGGAGCCGCAGCACCGCGGGCAGGACGAGCAGCGCGGTGCCCGCGGCGATGACGACCACGATCACGCCGGCGACGCCCATCGAGAACAGGAAGTTGAGCGGGAAGACCATCAGCGCAGCCAGGGCGGCGGCGACCGTCAGCGAGCTGAAGAGGATGGTCCGGCCGGCCGTCTTGACCGTCGTGGTCACGGCGTCCTCCACCGAGCGGCCCTTCGCCAGCTCCTCGCGGAACCGGGACACCATGAACAGTGAGTAGTCGATCGAGAGGCCGAGGCCGAGCCCGGTCGCCAGGTTCAGGGCGAAGATCGAAAGCGGCGTCTCGACGTTGACCAGCCGCAGCCCGAAGAACGTGCCGAGGACCGTGATGCCGCCGACCAGCAGCGGCAGCGACGCCGCGATGAGTCCGCGGAACACCCACAGCATGAGCAGGAAGAGGATCGGGAAGGCGAGCCCCTCGGCCCGGCCGAGGTCCGCCTGGACCTCCGCCTGGACCTCGGCGAAGGTGGTGCCGACCCCGCCCAACGTGACCGCCGAGTCGCCCTTGAACTTCGCCTGAAGCCGTGCCGCCGAGGCGCCGACCGCGTCGTCGTCCGCGCTGCGCTTGAAGACGCCGATGACCAGGGTCTCGGTGCCGTCGCGGCTCACCAGGGCCGGGTCGTGCGTCTGGTAGTAGGTCCAGGCCGCCTTGATCGCCGGGTCGGCGGCGATCGTGTTCGCCACCCTCTGCACCTCCGCCTTCGCCGCGGAGCTGGTAAGCGGCCCCGCCTTGACCAGCGCAGTCACGTCGCGATCCGGGCGCGCGCCCGTTGCCGCCGCGAGCGTGTCGCTCGCAGCCTGGCTCTCCGAGTTCGGGTTGAAGAAGCCGCCCTGGTGAAGCTGCGAGGACACGCCGCCGCCGAAGGCGCCCGACAGCACCATGAAGGCGAGGGCGAAGCCCGCCACGAACCACGCGCGCGTGTTCGCCATGCGCGCGATGCCTCCGGTCAGCCGATCCAGCATGTCTAGGCCTCCTCCCCAGTCGTTTGCGCCGACGTCAGCGCCATCAACGCCAGCGCGTCGAGCGCCGCGTCACCGTCGAATTCGGGATCGATCAGCCGCTGCAGCGCGATCCCCAGGAACGCTCCCCAGATCGCGGCGCCGATCGCCGGCGCGGACAGGCCGGCGGGGTTCGGGCTCTCGGCGAGCACCGCCTCGCTGATGCGGGTCACGATGTCGCGCCGCTCGTTCAGGAAGCCGCGGATCTTCTCGGCGACCTTGGGGTCGTGCATGCCGATGCCGACCATGTCGAAGATGACCTTGTAGGCGTCGCGGTTCCAGATCTGCCACTGCTTCTCGGCGGCGAACCCGGTGGCGGCCTGCTCCAGCCCCGGCATTCCCTCGAGGTCCAGCTTGGCGACGGGGCAGCCGTGCTCCAGCGCCGCCAGCAGCAGGTCCTCCTTGGTGTCGAAGTAGTAGTGCGCCAGCCCGGTCGCGAGACCCGCCCGGCCGGCGATCTCCTTCATCGTCGTGTCGCGGTAGCCGTCGTCGGCCAGCGACTCGAAGGCAGCGTCCAGGATCTTCGTCTGCGTCTCGGCACGGGTCATGGGGCCACCTCGGTTGAATAGCCGTTCAAAGTTTGAATGAATATTCAATCAAGGCGTGGCCCTTTGTCAAGGGGGCGCGGCAAAGACGCCCGGCGATGCGTCAGCCCGCGGCTTTGATCGCCTCGGCGGTGCGGCGTGCGAGCGCCATGATCGTGATCATCGGGTTCAGGCCTGTCGCGTTGGGGAAGGCGCTGCCGTCGCCGATCCAGACGCCCTTCATGTCGTGCAGCTCGCCGCGCGTGTCGCAGACGCTGTCCGCCGGGTCCGTGCCCATGCGGCAGGAGCCCGTCTGGTGGGCGGAGAAGATCGCCTGAGCCCTGGGCTCGACCGGGACCTCCTGCGCGCGCCGGATGAAGTCCTCGACATCGTCGCCGCGGCGCCAGGCCAGCGGCTCGGCGTTGAGGGTGTGGATCTCGTCCGCGCCGGCCGCCTCGTGGACGCGGACCTGGGCCTCGAGCCCGCGGCGGAAGTTGCGGACGTCCACCTCGTCGGTGACCGCGTAATGGTGGACCGCCTCCCCCTTCGCGTCGATCTCGACGGAGCCGCCACCGTGGTCGCGGATCAACCCGATCGTCGTCGAGGCGTTGGCGAGCCGGGCTACGTCCTCCTTGTGCTGGCGTCCGCCGCGCCAGGGCAGCGAAGCACCGGCGAGGCCCGGACCGTACTGCACGCATTCCAGCAGGAACCCGTAGCCGTCCTCGACGTCCACGTGCTCGTCGGAGAGCGCCGTCTGCGGCGCGCCCCACCACGGCTGCTGCGGGTCGGCGTAGACGCCGAACAGCGCCGAGACCGGGTGGATCCGCAGGTGCTTGCCGGTGGCGGGGCCGCCGATGCCCGACCGCAGCAACAGTGCGGGCGACTCGAGAGCTCCGCCCGCGACCACGACGCGCGGGGCGCGCACCGTGAGCCGGCCGCCGTCGGCGAAGGTCGCCTCCACCCCGGTCGTCCGGCCACCTTCGAGCAGCACCCGGTCCGCCCGGCAGCGCACCGCGAACTGCGCGCCGTGCTCGAACGCGTCCAGCAGGTATGTCTTCAGCGTGCCCTGCTTGGAGCCGGTCTGGTCGCCGAAACCGAGGAAGCCGGCGCTCGCCGGGTCGTAGGTCGCCGGGTCGGCGTTGCGCACGAGTCGGCGGTGCGACCAGCCGAGCTTCTGGCAGCCCTCCACCAGCCGCGAGTTCGGGCCGTTGAAGTCGCTGCACTCGTCGTTGGCAGCGATGCGCTCCAGGACCGCGTCGAGGTGCGCGTCGAACTCCGGCCCATCCAGGCCTTCGAGGCCGAGCTCCGCCCACTCCCGGCGGATCGCCGGCCGGGTGCGGACGCAGTTGGTCCAGTTCACCGTGGTGCCGCCGCCCAGGCAGGCGCCGGCGAGCAGGCTCGCGCCTTCGAGCGAAGCCGCCAGGCCGCCGCGGTAGTAGAGGTTGGCGTACGCGGTCAGCTCCAGCTGGTCGAAATCGGCCTCGTTGAAGTAGCCGCCTGCCTCGAGGACCACAACGCGCATGCCGCTCTCCGCCAGCCGCGCCGCGATCACGCCACCGCCGGCGCCCGAGCCGACCACGACGGCGTCGGCCTCCAGCGTCGCATCGCCGCCCGAGGGCAGTGTGCGGATCAGCTTCGGCTCGTCCGGCGGCGCGCTCAGCGGCCCCGGGTAGCCGCTGACCTCCCATGCCGGGTTGCGCTTCTCGGGAGTCCCGGGCAGGCCGTAGTTCAGCAGCAGGGTCAGCGACTGATAGGCCTTGACGCCGGCCGCCGCGTCGTCGGAGAGGGCCGCGAGCTCGCTCAGCTGGCGCTCACGCTCCTCCTGCGACCCGTCTTTGAAGCCCTGGGCGCCCAGCACCTCCAGGAGGAAGAACAGACCGACCGCGAGGTCCTCGGGGAACGACCCGATCAGCATCTCCAGCACGCTGTCCACGCCGAGATCCGAGGCCGCGGAGGCGAAGAACCCGTGCGGGTCGTCGGCGACCTCGATCCGCGGCACGATGGTGTCGCAGACGGCGCGCAGCGTCTCCCGCTGCGACTCACTCAGAGTCAGCGGCTCGTCAGGCATCAGGAGTCCCGGTTCGCCCCTCCCCTGCCCTCCCCGGAGGGGAGGGTGTTGAGCCGCCGCTCATCGCTCCGATGATCAGGAACGGCTCCTTGCCGCTGGCCACCTCCTCCGGCAGTGGAGCGTCCGGCTCCTCGTCCGAGTAGTCCTCCTCCAACGCATAGAAGCGGACCAGCGGACGGCGCCGCCCGGTCACCCGATCGCGGATGGTGCCCAGCAGCATCGGGTAGCGCTCCTCCAGCGCGTCGAGCACCGCACGCTGCGTCGGCGCCGACACCTCGAGCTGTACCTCGCGTTCGGCGCCGGCGAGGGTGCGCAGCTGGCCCGGCAGAATGACGCGGATCAAGGGATCCGCTGCACCTCCACCGAGAGGACGCCCGGCAGGTCGTGCGCGAGCGTCTGCCAGGTGTCGCCTGCGTCATTCGACGCGTAAACCTGGCCGCCGCTGGTGCCGAAGTACACGCCGGACGATTCGCAGTCGTCGACGGACATCGCGTCCCGCAGCACGTTGACGTAACAGTTGTCCTGCGGGAGCCCGTTGGTCAGCGCCTCCCACTCGTTGCCGCCAGTTCGGCTGCGGTAGACGCGCAGCTTGCCGTCCATCACGAAGTGGTGCTGGTCTGACGTGATCGGCACGACATAGATCGTCTCCGGCTCGTGCGCGTGGATGTCGATCACGAAGCCGAAGTCGGTCGGCAGGTTGCCGCTGACCTCCTGCCAGCTCTCGGCCCCGTCATCGGTGCGCATCACGTCCCAGTGCTTCTGCATGAAGAGCGTGTCCGGGCGCGAAGGGTGCATCGCGATGTGGTGCACGCAGTGGCCGACCTCGGCGTCCTCGTCGGGGATCTGCGCCGATCGCAGGCCCTTGTTGGCGGGTTTCCACGACTCACCGCCGTCGTCGCTCTTGAAGACGCCGGCCGCGGAGATCGCGATATACATGCGGCCCTCGGTCTTGGGGTCGAGCACGATCGAGTGCAGGCAGAGACCACCGGCGCCCGGCGCCCACTCGCTGGCGCTGGGATGCTGGCGCAGGCCCGGCAGCTCGCGCCAGGACCGGCCGCCGTCGTCGCTGCGGAACAGGGCGGCGTCCTCGACACCGGCGTAGACGACGTCGGGGTTGTGCAGCGAGGGCTCCAGGTGCCAGACGCGCTGGAACTCATAGGGGTGAGGCGAGCCGTCGTACCACTTGTGCGGGCCGACCTCGCCCTCGTACCGAAAGTCGTTGTTGACCGGCTGCCAGCTCTTGCCGCCGTCGTCCGAGCGCTGCAGGACCTGGCCGAACCAGCCCGTCGACTGGGAGGCGTAGAGGCGGTTCGGGTCGCTCGGGGAGCCCTTCAGGTGATAGATCTCCCAGCCCGGGAAGTGCGGGCCGGTGATGTCCCACCGCTCGCGACCCTCGTCCGAGGTGAAGATGAAAGCGCCCTTGCGCGTGCCGACCAGCAGTCGAACCTGGCTCATCCGGATATCCCTCCACGAGTGCAAGCGTCGGAAGAAAAAGCAACTGTAGGGTAGCGCCACATGCGAACATCTGCTCGTTGAGCGACCTGGGGCTGAACACCGCGGATCCGACCACCCTGGTAGTCGATCTCAACTGCGCCTTCGCCTCGATCGAGCAGCAGCACGACCCCTCGCTGCGTGGCAAGCCCATCGCAATCGGCGCCTATACCGTGCCCGCGGCCACGATGGTGTCGTCGTCGCGTGAGGCCCGCGCGCTCGGCATCAAGACGGGGATGAAGGTCTTCGAGGGCCTCGCCATCTACCCCGACCTCATCGTCCGCGACCCCAACCCACCGCTGTACCGGCAGACCTCGGACGGGTTGATGGACATCCTGCGGCGCCACTCGCCGGACGTGCTCCGGATGTCCATCGACGAGGCCTCTCTCGATCTGGCTGGCACCCCGGGCCTGGCCCGGCTTGGCCCGGAAGGCGTCGCCCGCGAGATCAAGCGCGCCATCCGCGCCGAGCTCGGCGAGTGCATCACGGCCTCCGTCGGGATCTCGACCTCGATCTGGATGGCGAAGCAGGCGTCGAACCTCGACAAGATCGACGGGCTCAGCCGCATCGACCACCGGAACCTCGTCGAGGTGTTCGGCCGCCTGCGGCTGACCGACCTCTCCGGGATCGCCGACGCCTCGGCGCGCCGGCTGGCCCGCGCCGGCGTGCTGACACCGCTGGAGTTCCTGCACTCGACGCCGGCGAGCCTGCGGCCGTCGGGCATGCACGAGGACGTCGCCAAGGCCTGGTTGCGGCGCCTGCGCGGGTTCGAGGTGTCCGGCTTCGAAGGCGTCGAGCGGAAGAGCTACAGCCACTCCCACGTGATGGCCCAGGCCACGGCGGACCAGGGCAAGCTCGAAGAGCTGCTGATGCGGCTGTCCGAGATGGTCGGCCGCCGCTTGCGCGCCGGTGGCCGGCGCGGCAGCACGGTCGGGGTGTCGGTGGTCTACCGGCCCGTTGCCGGGCACTTCAGCAAGCAGCGGACGCTGGCAGCTCCGGTCGCCACCGGCGAGGAGATCTACCGCGCCGCGCTGGAGCTGCTGCGCGCCCGTGACCCCCGGCTCGAGGTGGGCACGCTCGGTGTCGGCGTCAGCGGGCTCACCCCGGTGGATTCAGGCCAGCTCGACCTGTTCGCCGATCGGACCCCGCGCCGCGGCGACCGCCTGGAGGCGGCGATGGATGCGATCCGCGATCGCTTCGGCGAGGACGCGCTCCAGCGCGGGCGCCTGCTCGGGCGCGCGCGCGTGGTTCGGGATCGGATTGCGTTCGGGAACACCGGGCATCCGGATGAGAGCCCGGAGGACGAGCTTGGCGAGGCCCCTCCGGCCGGCTAGACGCCGGCCACCTCCCCACCAAGTGGGGAGGAGTCTTAGCGGACTCTCCCCCGCTTGGCGGGGGAGTCCCGCCGAAGGCGGGGAGGGGGCCACGGCGAGTCGTCTAAGCAGGCGGTGAAGGGAGCGGCGCCGTGCAGGTGCCGTTCTTGCCCAGGTCGCTTTGCGCCACCGAGCTCACGTAGGCGCCACCCGCGTGCTTGTGCGCCGCCTGGCTCACGTACCAGCCGTGGTTGCAGGGGTGCGTGCCGGAGCCGGAGTCGTTGCTCTTCGGCGCCTCGGTCGCCTTCGGGGAGGGCGTCGGCTCGGGAGCTTCGGTCGGCGAGGGCGTCGGCAGCGTCTGCACGCTGGGCGACGGGCTCGGCTTGCCGTGCGGTTTCGGCGACGGCTGGGCGGCGAACACGGCGACGGCGCCGGTGAGCGCCACGAAGATCGCGAGGGCGCTCGCCCAGACCAGCTTCATCGATAGGTAATAACGCACGGTCGCCGAAGACTAACGAATCGCGCGCGATTTAGTTGAGCGGTAGCACTCCGGCGCCGCCGCGGGCGAACGCGTACGACTGCTCGATGATCGCCCAGACGACCTCCAGCTCCTCCTTGTCGCGCGGCCCGTAAACCATCAGCTGGGTGGCCGGCATGACGCCCTGCTCGACGAGTGGATGGTGCTCGCCCCAGCCCGCCTCGACGACGGCGCGCGCCTGCTCCGGCGCCAGGGCGAGGTGCAGGCTGCCGTCATAGGCCGGGTGCAGATGGGCGAACTCCGTGCCGCGCATGAAGGCCTCGGGCGCGCCGCCGGCCAGGTCCGGGTCGAGGTGGAACGCGCGAGCACCGGGCACCGACACGTGGCTGCGGCCGACGGCCACTCCGGGTAGCTCGCGGCACCGCTCGAACAGCTCCTCCTGCAGCTCCGGCGGCGCCGTCTGGTCCAGCTGCTGGTGC
>Ga0207664_10002893_pt1 | contig 11411 bp, 10 predicted proteins | sample LARL83metaG_FD_184349 | JGI IMG/M metagenome (GOLD analysis project Ga0207664, IMG submission 184349) | Corn, switchgrass and miscanthus rhizosphere microbial communities from Kellogg Biological Station, Michigan, USA - LAR L8-3 metaG... | ecosystem: Host-associated > Plants > Roots >...
AGCAGATCTCATGAAAATCGAACCGAACCGCGTGCAACAACCCCCACGAAAAGCCATACGCGACACCGACAACCAAGCCACGAGAAGAACCCGCCACACCAACAGCCAACCGCGTGACCGGCACAACCGACACAGCCAACAGAAATGCCTGCGCAACGAGCAGCGTCGACGCATCACGATGCAACAGATAGAACGGCGCCAACACAGCCAGAACAGGACTGAAGTGGTCCCCCAGCAACGGAAACCCCGGTCCCTTCAGATCCGACGTAGGCCAATGACCATCAGCATACGAACGCACGGCCTGCTCAAAGATACCCAGATCATATCCCGTGCTCTGATATTCCCGATACAACACGAGCGACCAAGCAGAGTAACCGACGAAGAACAACCCAGCCAGAACCCAAACACGACAGGTGATCGACACCACGAAAGCGTCCCAAGAGGACGCTGAACAGAACCTGAATCAACCTGAAGCGAATTAAGCCACCCGAACCAACCTGAACCGAAATAAGCCGCCTGAACCGAACTAAGCCAAGGGCAACCGAACGACAAACCGAGCACCGGGCTCATTGGATGTGACCGACACAGTGCCACCGTGCGCATGCACGATGTCCCGCACGATGGCGAGCCCAAGCCCAGCCCCACCAGCATCCACACTACGAGCCTCATCCAGCCGAACGAACCGATCGAACACCCGCACCCGATCAGCCTCCGGAACCCCCGGCCCATCATCGGCAACCAAAAGCTCAGCCAGAACCCCAACCCGACCAACCGAAACACGCACCACACCACGAGCGTGACGCGAGGCGTTGTCGAGCAGATTGGCAACAACCCGAGCAAGCTGAGTATGGCTGCCCGTCACGGTGACCGGCGAACAATCAGACGTCAAAGTGACACCGGACCGACTAGGCCGCCCAGCCAAGCATTCCGCGACGACATCAGCCAAATCAACCCGATCGTCAACAACAGGCTGCGCCTCCAACCGAGCCAGCAACAACAGGTCAGCGACGAGACCCTGCATCCGCTCCAGATCCACAGCCACGTTCGACGTCGCCTGCCGCCAGTCGATCCGCTCCGAATGCGCGAACAGCACCTCCAACTGCGTACGCATGGACGTCAAAGGCGTACGCAGCTCATGGGACGCATCAGCGATGAACTGCCGTTGCTGGTCTACGGATTCCGACACACGCCCGAGCATCGCGTTCATCGTCGTCGCGAGGCGGGTGATCTCGTCGCCGGTCTTCGGTACCGGGACACGACGGCGCAGGTCGGTAGCGCTGATCTCGCCGACCTCGGCACTGATAGCAGCGACCGGCCGCAACGAGCCACGCACCGCGAACCACGCCACCACGGCGACCAGCAGCACGACCAGCGGCACGCCGATCAACAACTGCTGCCGCACGTTGTCCACCACGGCCTGGCCGCCCTCCGAGAGCGGGACCGCCGCATAGACAACGTAGTGACTGTCCGGGGTCGGCGCGGCCGAGACCTCTACCTGCCACAACTGGCCCTCGAAAGCCGCGCACGGGTCGGCCTGCGGAGCGACGTAGGTCAATGGCGCAGCCACGAACACCGAGATGGCGCGTTCGGGGACATAGAAGTTGGGCGGGGTCAGCGCGCCCTTCGGTGGCGCGAGATACGCCAGGCTGGTGGCGGGCGGGCCGCCGGCCGGGCAGGAGGACACGCGATTGCCGGAATGGTCGACCACCTCGTACATCTCGAACTGAGCGGCGTCGCTGGCGGTGACCTTCCTCGGGTCGCGTAGCACGGTGATCAGCGATGCCAGGTCGTCGGCGTGTTGGGCGGCGAGCGAGCGAGCCTGGTCGATCACGTTGTTCTCGAGGGTGTTCTCGAACCAGAACGAGCCGGCGGTCAGCGCGATCCCGGTGGTGAGCGCGGCGGCGACGGCGACCCGAAAGCGAGTCGAGAAATGCGGCATACGCAAATGAGGCCCATGCAAGCGGGGCCTACGCAAGCGGGGCCCACGCAAATTTGGCCTACGCATCGGAGGCCACGACCCGGTACCCGGCCCCGCGCACGGTGACGATGGACCGCCGGCCGAACGGGATGTCGATCTTGCGACGTAACGCGCTGATGTAGACCTCGACGAGGTTCGGCTCCGCCTCACTGGCGTCGTCCCACAGGTCGGCGAGCATGTCGGACTTGGTCACGACGTCGCCGGCCCGTTCCATCAGGTACGCCAGGATGGCGAACTCCTTGGCGCGCAACGGGATCAGCGCGGCACCGCGTCGGCACTGGCGGGTGCCGAGGTCCAGCGACAGATCGGCCAGGCGCAGCACGCTGGCGCGGGACGAGCCGCCGCGCCGGGCCAGCGCGCGCAGCCGGGCAAGCAGGACTACGTACGAGAACGGCTTGGAGAGGAAGTCGTCGGCGCCGGTGTCGAGGGCCTCGGCCTCGTCGTACTCGCCGTCCTTGGCGGTCAGCATGAGAACCGGCGCGGCGCAGCCGGCGGCCCGCAGCCGCTGGCAGACGCGGTAGCCGTTGAGGCCGGGCAGCATGATGTCCAGGATGATCGCCGTGTACCGGGTCTCGGTGGCCATCCACAGCCCGTCGCGGCCGTCGTGGGCCAGGTCGACCGCGTAACCCTCGGCCTCCAGCCCGGCGCGCAGGGATTCGGCCAGGCGCTTCTCGTCCTCGACGACCAGAATCCGCACGATCACCAGACTGCCACGGCCCGCGCCGCGACGCTGAAGCCGAGTTCAGACAGCAGAGAGGACAGCAGAGAGGACGCAGAACAGACGATGGCCGCCGGACGAGACGAGACGAGATGCGACGAGACGACTCGAACACGTCCGGCGGGCCATGTACCCCCGATCACCTATCCGGTGAAGCCGCGGAAGATCGAGGTGAACTGGAACGGCGACTGCGAGATGCCGCTGCACGCCGGGCTCACGCCGGAGCAACTGCCGTTGTCCCGGCCTTCGGACCAGAACGACACGAACGCGATGTGGTTGCTGTTGGCCCAACTGATGAAGGTGTTGCCGTCGGCGAGGCTGAACACCGGTCCGGTGTCGTTGTCACCGATCATCACCGTGCCGCCGAACATCTTGTTCAGTTGCGCGGTGGACAGGTTCGGCCAGATCTGCGCCATCTGCTTCAGCGTGCTCTGCGCGGCCATGATGACGGCCTGGCCCCATTCCTCACCGCTGGAGGAGAAGTCCATCAGCATCGGGTTGACGATGCCGACCTGCACGCCGTTGGACACAGCGTTGGACAGCACGTCGGTGCCGATCGACGGGACGAGGCCGAAGCTGTCGGCCTGGATCTCCAGCGTGTAGCGGACGGTCGTGCCGGGGCGGTCGCGCTGGACCTGGGCGATCGCCTTGTTCATCGTGTCGATCGGCACCGATGCCTCGACATCGAAGTCGATGTGGTGGGTGCCGACCGTGTCGATGACCTTCTCCACCGCGGCGGCGAAGTCGGCCTGGCCGGAGCATGTCTGGTTCAGGTACGGACCCTGTGCGCCGCCGAAGGACACCGCGACGTCGCCGCCCATCGCCCGCAGCGCGCTGATCTGGCTCATGATGCTCGAGTCCGTCAGCGGGATCGTGCCGCCCCACGACGGGTCGCAGCCGGTGCTGTCACCGAGGATGAAGGCGAGCGTGAAGTACTTCTGGCCGGTGGCCTTGGCCACGTCCTGCAACAGCGGCGTGCCCCGCGTGATGTCGATGTACGGGCCGAATCCCGGTTCCGGACCGGCCGAACCGGTGCCGCCGCCGGTCGTGGTCGTGGGCGGCGCGGTGGTGGTCGTCGTCGGCGGCGGAGGGGGTGGCGTCGTGGTGGTCGGGCCGCCGCCGCTGCCGGGCGGGCCGGACAGGACGAGGTCGTCGGCGAAGTAGGTGGGTTGGCCGTACCAGCCGTGCACGAAGATCGTCACGCTCCTGGTCGACGCTCCGGTGTTGAACGACGTCGAGAGCTGCGTGTACGAGCTGCTGCCCTGGGCGAAGGTGCTGGTGTCCGTGGTTCCGGTTCCGGTGTCGCCGAGGAAGTCGTAGCCGCCGTCGACGAAACCGCTCAGCGTGTACGACGAGTTGGGCGCGACAGACACGATCTGCGAGCACTGCGCGAAGTCCTGACCGGCCGGGGTGCCGGACAGGGCGCCGCTTCCCGAGTGCACCGGTGTGCCGACGGCGGCGGTGCCGCCGGTACACGTCCAGCCGGACAGCCCGGACTCGAACCCGGGATTGGCGAGCAGGTTGGTGGTGGCCGCGTTGGCCGATCCGGCCGTCATGGCGATGGCGACGGCCGCGGCGCAGGACAGCGCCGCCGCCGCGGTGCCGGCTACCAGCCGGCGAGCCCGAGGAGTCATGTGTACCTCCGACTAGGCACGAGTGCCCCCGGGCGCAGGGAGTCCGGAGGTCGTTGATTCGAAGGTGGACTAGACCAGTTGTGCCTGTCAAGGTCTAGACCAGCTCACTCGTTAACAGCCGGGAGCAGCAGGTTCACGTCGCCGAACTCGTGCCACAGGTAACCGCTTTCAGCGGCGGTCCGGTAGCACCGATCCAGCAGATCGCGCGGCGCGATCGCGGCGAGCATGTCCAGGTGCGACGCGCGGGGCTCGTGGAATCCGGTCAGCAGGCCGTCGACGACGCGCACACCGCGTTCGGGCGTCACGATCAGCTCGGTCCAGCCTTCCGCCGGGCGGACGACACCGTCGTCGCCGGCCGCGCTCTCCAGCGCGCGGACCGCGGTGGTGCCGACGGCGATAACGCGGCTGCCGGCCGCCCGTGCCTGGTTGACCAGCCGGGCCGTCGTCGGCGACACGGCGAAGCGTTCCGGATAGGGCCGCTCGTGCGCCTCCGGCGACGCCACGCCGGTGTGCAGCAGGACGGGCACCAGCAGCACGCCGGCCGCCACGAGGCGCGTGACGAGCCGGTCGGTGAACGGACGGGCGGCGCTGGGCATCTCCGCGCTGCCGGGCTGGGTCGCGAACACCGTCTGGTACGCGGACAGCGGCCACGATCGCGGCACGTACCCGTAGCGGATCGGCTGCCCGTGCGCGCGCAGGAACTCCGCCACGGACGGGCATTCCGTGTGGATCTCGGCGATCCACAGGCGTTCCCGCGAGAACCGGCGCAGCAGCCGCAGTTCCGCGCCGCCCGGCAGCGGAAACCGTTGCCCGGAAACGCCTCCCGCGTACGGGACGGTGGCCTTGTTCGCGTTGCGCCGCAACTCGACCAGCCACGTGCCGTCCGGCCGCTCGGTGGAAAGGTGCAGCGTCAGCGCGCGGCCGGGGACGGACACGGCCGCCGGGAGGGTCGCCGACGTGTTGACGACGAGCACGTCCCCGGGGCGCAACAGGTCCGGCAGGTCGATGAACGCATGGTGGGTGACCTCGTTCGGACCGATCGTGCCGACGAGCAGCCGCACGTCGTCGCGGGACGCACCTCTGGCCTCCGGTGGCTCGCTGGCCTCCGACGACGGTGGCAGTGCGAAGTCGAGCACCGTCATGCCGGGACCGCCAGGTCGGCCAGCCGGATCCGGCCCGACGGCGGCCGGTCGGCCAGCAGGCGCCGGAACGCGGGTGTCACGGTCTCGGGCAGCGGCCGGTCGCTGATGTCCTCGCCGGGGAACGCCTCCTGGTGCATCCGCGTGCGCAGGTCACCGGGGTCGACGGCCCACACCCGCACGTCCGGCCGTTCCGCCGCGAGCACCCGGCTGACCTGCTCGATCGCGGCCTTCGCCGAGCCGTACCCACCCCACCCCGGGTACGGCTCGACGGCCGCGTCGGACGTGACGTTGACGATCGCCCCGCCGCGCGCGGCCAGGCCGGGCAGCGCCAGCTGGGTCAGTGCCAGGGGCGCGTACACGTTGACCTCGTAGACGTCGCGCAGCGCGGCCAGCGGGTAGTCGGCCAGCGCCGGCTGCGGGCTCGGGCCGAGGATGCCGGCGTTGTTCACCAGCAGGTCGGCACCGCCGTACTCGTCGGCGGCCGCCACGAGGGCCGCGCGGTGGGCCGGGTCGGTGACGTCGCCGGGGATCGCGACTACGCCGTCGATCGCGGCGGCGGTGAGGGTGCGGCCGTCGACGACGACGCGCCAGCCGTCCGCGGCCAGGGCCGTGGCCAGCGCGAGTCCGAGGCCGCGGGACGCGCCGGTGATGATCGCTACAGGCATACCGGGAACGCTAGGCGCGAACCGCCGGCCGGCCATCGGTCGCGGGACGCGCGTGGCCTCGGTCTTTGGACCTAGGTCGCCCGACCGAGCCGATGGGCCACGAACATGGGTACCGTGCGGGTATGTCCTGGTCCGAGGACTCGCAACTGCGCGCGGTGAGCGCGGCCGTGCTGGCGGTGACGTCGCGGCTGTCCGTGCGGGACGTGCTGCGGACGATCCTGGAGTCCGCGCGCACGCTGCTGGACGCGCGGTACGCGGCGCTGGGCGTGCCCGACGACAACGGGTCGTTCGCCGAGTTCATCGCCGACAGCATCAGCGACGAGCAGTGGCGCGCGATCGGACCGGTGCCGCGCCAGCACGGGCTGCTCGGCGTCATGCTGCGCGACCCGAACCCGGTGCGGCTGGCCGACATCCGGTCGCACCCGCGGTTCGGGTGGTGGCCGTCAGCGCATCCGGTGCTGACGGACTTCATCGGCATGCCGATCACCGACGGCGACGAGATTCTCGGCGAGCTGTTCCTGGCCAACAAGCGCAAGCCGGGCGGCTTCACCGAGCGGGACCAGGAACTGCTGCGGCTGCTCGCGGCGCACGCCGCGATCGCGCTGGTGAACGCGCGGCTCTACGAGCGCAGCCGCGAACTGTCCATCATGGAGGAACGCAACCGGATCGCGCGGGAGCTGCACGACGCGGTGACGCAGAAGCTGTTCAGCCTGCGCCTGACGGTGGACGCGGCGGCAACGCTGCTCGACCGCGATCCGGCGCGGGCCGCGGCCGAACTGGCGACGGTGCGAGAACTGGCCACCGACGCCACCGGCGAGTTGCGCGCGATCATGGTCGGGCTGCGGCCGGTGGACCTGGCCGGCGACGGGCTGGACGTGGCGCTGCGCAAGCAGGCCGACCTGCTCGACCGTGTGCACCGCGCATCGGTCCGGTTCGCCGGCGAGCCGGTGCCGGGGATGAGTGCCGCACAACAGGAAGCGGCGTTCCGGATCGCGCAGGAGGCGTTGCACAACGCGCTGCGCCACGGCGATCCAAAGCACGTCGTGATCACACTCGCCGTACGGGATGGTGTCGCGGAGTTGCGGATCGCCGACGACGGCACCGGATTCGACACGGACGTCAACACGTCCGCGACGCGCCGGCTCGGGTTGGCGTCGATGCGCGAACGCGCGGCCGCGGTCGGCGGGCGGCTGTCGGTGACATCGCGACTGGGCGATGGCGGTGCCACGGTGGCGCTGACGGTGCCGATCGACGGGGAGCCGCGCGATGGCTGATTCGATTCGGGTACTGGTCGTGGACGACCATCCCGTTGTGCGGCAAGGAATCCGCACGTTCCTCGACGTGCAGGACGACCTCACGGTAGTGGGTGAGGCCGCCGACGGCGACGCGTGCGTGGCGATCGCGCAGCAGTGCCGGCCGGACGTGATCCTGCTGGACCTGCGGATGCCGGGCACCGACGGCGTTGCCGCGCTGCGGGAGCTGCGCCGGGTCGGCAATCCGGCCCGGGTGCTGATCATCACGAGTTTCACCGAGCCCAGCGCGGTGTTGCCGGCGGTGCGGGCCGGCGCGGCCGGCTATGTCTACAAGGACGTCGATCCGCCGGCGCTGGCCGCGGCGATCCGCGCGGTGCACGCGGGCCATGTGCTGCTGCACCCGGATGTTGCCCGCCTGTTGTCGACAGGTGAACACCATACGACGCCGACGTCGTTGACAGCGCGGGAACGTGAAGTACTCGCCGAACTGGCACGTGGCCGGTCGAACCGCGAGATCGCCCGTACATTCGCGGTATCCGAGAAAACTGTGAAAACACACGTGAGTGCGATCCTGGCCAAACTCGGTGTGCCCGACCGCACCCAGGCCGCGTTGCACGCGCTGCGTACCGGCATGGTGGACCACTAGGCGCCTGGGTCCATTCGGCGGATACGAGCCACTACGTCGGCCGGCGAGATACCGGTGATCGTTCCATCGCGCTACTGCCCGGTCATTACGGCGGGACACGCGCGACGAACGGCGACGATGCACCGGAACTGTCCATGGTGACCGCCGCGAAACCACCCGACGGACCGTCGTCGCCATTTCGACCGTCCGGGACCTAAGCACGGTTCGTCATTGGCCGGCCGGTAGCCGGGGCCTTACCGTTCGATTGCAGGCACAACAACCGGGAGGCGAGGGCGCATGCCCACCACGAATCATGTCGGCCGGTGGGCCGACTACCGTTTCAGGTTCTCCAGATCATCCATTGTCCTACCGCCGCCGTAGGTGGACAACGTTGCCGATCAGCTCCTGACCAGGCCTTGAGCAGCACGAACCGCCGATCCGCTGGCTGGATCGGGCGGGGGGTTCGACGCTGCCCGGCGGTCAGATGCGTCACGCGATTCGCGACTCGCAAATCGACTCGCACGCCGTGGCCCGTACGGATCAGGCCAGTCCGCCGTTTGTTTCAGCGCGGTTACCGATCTGGATGTAGACCACCAACGTCGGTGTGTCGCCCGCCGCCAATTCGACTTTTACGGGGATGCCAACATGAGCACCACGCCAGTCAATCGTCCGTCGACCGACGCGGAGTCAATCCGTGAAAAGATCACAGAGTCCGCCGGTGGCGCGCCCGCCTTCCGTACCGATACCACGCCAGAACACGAACATTTCCTGGTCCGGCTACCGAGCAACGCGCTGGACCGGCTGTCCGGGATCGCGGCCAATATCGGAATGACGGTGCTGCGCATCGTGCTGGCTCTGGTTTACCTCTGGTTCGGCGTGCTGAAGGTGATCGGTCATTCCGACGTGTTCGGCCTGGTACAGGCCACGGTGCCGTGGTTCGACGCGCACTGGTTCGTGCCGACACTGGGCGTCATCGAGATCCTGCTCGGCATCGGCCTGTTCCTCGGTCGCGCGCGTCGCCTGGTGCTGATCGGTGTCATGGGGCACCTGATCGGAACCTTCTTGACCTTCATCGACGCTCCCAGTTGGATGATGCACAACGGGAACCTGCTGCTGCTCAACATGAATGGTGAGTTCGTGCTGAAGAACATGGTTCTGATCACCGGTGCCTTCGTTCTGCTCGGCGCGACGAAGTCGAAGGTCCCATGGCTCGGTCTCCGGCTCCCCTTCAACCGGCAGCCCTCGGTCGGCGAAGCACCGATCCCGCGCGCGGGTGCGTGATCGGTAACCGGAACCGGTCGGTGCCCAGGTGGTCGGCGCTACCTGGTCGCTGGCGCAAGGCGGCCGCGGATTATTCCGCGGCCGCCTTGCGCGTTCCAGGGATCGGTCAAGGGGATTTTGTATACGATATTTTGCATGGTGCGGCAGCTGTTGACTTTTGACATCTTGTGACATAACTGGGGCCGCCGCTCAGCCGATCGGCCGTGTCACGTGGGGATCCTCGCCGTATCTGGTGAATTTCTGGCAGTGTGTGTGCGTGGCAGTGTGGTATCGGCGCGCGCTGTTGGCTCGGCTCGCGCTCGCGGTGGTCGCCGTGTCGGTGGCCGGCTGCACGGCGAACTCGGCCGGGCCGGTGCTCGTCAACGGATGGCGCTCGCTGCCGATGCCCTCGATCGAGGCGCGGGTGCTGGCCGTCGTGCCGGACGGCGCCGGACTTCTGGTGCTCGGCTCAGTTCCCGGCACGGCCGGCCGCGCGCCGGCCGCGTGGACGACCACCGACGGCCTGTCATGGCAGCCGGTCCCGCTGCAACCGCATACGGTATACGCCTACCAGGCCGAACTCGTCGCGGTCGGCGCCGCCGGCGGGCACGTCATGGCGCTGGGCCAGGCTTTCGGTGGCGCACACAGCAATCCGCGGCTGACCGTGTGGAGCGGCAACACATCGGGCCTGGTGGAACACCAGCAGCCGTTCGAGATGTTCGGCGGGCCGCACGCGATCGGCGTGAACGACGCGGCCGCGCTACCCGGCACCGCGCTGCTGGCCGGCCAGTGGGACGGTCCGACCGGCCGCTACGGCGCCGCGGTGTGGACGTCGGCCGACGGCGCGACATGGCACCGCAACGCCGAGGATCCGGCGCTGGTGTCCGCGGTCGGCGAGCAGACCAGCGCCCTGGGCGCGGCCGGGGGCGACGGCGGGTTCCTGGTCGTCGGCGACACCCTGCACGGCGCGCTGCTGTCCCCGCTCGTGTGGACGTCGACGGACGGCGGGACGTGGCGCCGGATCGCGCTGCCGACCGGACCGGTGACCACCGACGAGGGCGGCGCGACCGCGAACCGGGCCGCGTGCGACGGCCATGGCTGCGTGGTCGCCGGGATCGCGTTGGGCACCCCGTGGCACGCGATGTGCTGGGCGATCAACGACACGACGCCGGGCGCCGGGACTACAGGCCCCAGTGGGACGACGATGTAGGTATCGCAGGCACTGCTCGCGGGTGACCGGGCCTATGTGGCGTTGCGCGTGAACAATCGGGCGCGGCTGGAGTCGACCGGGCGCGACTGCACCGGCTGGCGCGACGTGCCGCTGCCGATCGGCGCCGACGACGTCCGCGTCGGTGCCCTCGGCAACGGTCTGCTGCTCGCCACGACCGATGCCACGACGAGCCAACTGTGGCTGCGCAGCCCGTGACCTGGTCGGTATCCACCGGGTAATTAGTGCACTTCAAAGACACTGGTTTCCGATCGGAATTATTGGCCGTGACACCGGGTTGGCCGGAGCGTAGGAGCCAACCAACCACTGTGGAGGTAGCCATGAGCATCGTCGTGACCGGAGCGACCGGCCAGCTCGGCCGACTGGTGATCGAGGACCTGGTGTCCCGTGTCGGGGCGGACCGCGTCGTCGCCAGCACGCGTAACCCGGGCGAGGCGGCCGATCTCGGCGTCACGGCTCGGCACGGGGACTTCGACCGGCCCGACACGCTGCGCACCGCGTTCGCCGGCGCGGACAAGCTGCTGCTGGTGTCGACAGCGGCCGGCAGCAACGAAACCCGTGCGGCACAACACATCCGCGCCATCGAGGTAGCGGCGGAGGTCGGTGTCGGCCACATCGTCTACACGTCGATCACGGCCGCCGACACGTCGAAGATCGCGCTCACGCGCGCACACCGGCCGACCGAGGAGGCCATCCTGGCCACCGGCATCCCGTACACGTTCCTGCGCAACAACTGGTACCTCGAGAACGACTTCGGCACCGTCCAGGGCGCGCTCGCCACCGGCACGATCGCCACGTCGTCCGGCGGCGGCCGGTTCGCGCCGGCGGCGCGGGCCGACTACGCGCGGGCAGCGGCCGCCGTGCTGGCCACGGACGGTCACGAGAACACGATCTACGAACTCGGCGCC
>Ga0207664_10002894_pt1 | contig 11409 bp, 11 predicted proteins | sample LARL83metaG_FD_184349 | JGI IMG/M metagenome (GOLD analysis project Ga0207664, IMG submission 184349) | Corn, switchgrass and miscanthus rhizosphere microbial communities from Kellogg Biological Station, Michigan, USA - LAR L8-3 metaG... | ecosystem: Host-associated > Plants > Roots >...
CGGTGCGCAGCGCGTTTGTCGCGCAGAACGGAGACGACAAGCTCATCAACCAGGTTCTGGGGCTGATCGAGAAGGACTACTACCGCAAGGTCGACCGGTCAGACCTCGTCAACAAGGGTCTGGCAGCGGCGGTGGCGAGCCTCAACGACAAGTACTCGCACTACTACAACCCGTCCGACTACAAGGCGTTTCAGAACGAGGACAACCCGCACCTGAGCGGGATCGGCGTCGACATCCAGCACGACCCGCAGGGGCTGCGCATCAACGGAGTGTTCGCCGACTCGCCGGCGGCCAAGGCCGGGCTCACGCGCGGCGACATGATCGTCGGGGTGGGGTCCACGTCGCTGGCCAACCGTTCGGCCAACTTCGCCGCGTCGCTCATCACCGGCCGGGCCGGAACGAAGGTGACCCTGACCGTCCTGCGCGACAACCGCCGTCGCGTCATCACCGTGCAGCGGGCCAACCTCGTGATCCCGGTGGCGGACCACAGGATCCTCGATTACAAGCAGACGAAGCTCGGCTATGTCCAGTTGACGAGCTTCACGTCGGGCTCGGGCGACCAGGTGCGCAGCCAGGTTCAGCAGGTCATGCACGGTGGCGCGCGCGGGCTGGTGCTGGACCTGCGCGAGAACGGCGGCGGTCTGCTCAACGAGGCCGTCAATGTCGCCAGCATCTTCCTCGGCGACGGCACCATCGTCTCCACCGACGGGCGGGCCCAGCCCCGCCAGGTGTACCTGGCCAAGTCCAACCTGACGATCGCCCCCAAGATCCCGATGGTGGTGTTGGTCGACGCGGGGACCGCCTCGGCGGCCGAGATCGTCACCGGCGCGCTGCAGGACCGCGGCCGCGCCAAGGTGGTGGGAACCCACACCTACGGCAAGGGGGTCTTCCAGGAGATCGAGCCGCTGTCCAACGGCGGTGCGCTGGACTTCACCGTCGGCGAGTACTTCACGCCCAGCGGGCGCAACCTCGGTGGCGGCGGCGTCAGGCAGGGCAAGGGCATCCAGCCCAACGTCTATGCCGACACCAAGGGGTCGGCCAAGACCGACACCGCGCTGACGGTGGCCGAGAAGACCGTCGCCGCCGAGCTCGGGCAGTGACGCCGCCGGCCGCCCGGGCCGCCGATCCGCGTTCCACGTCGCGGGTCGCGCTGCTGGTCCGCCAGGGGAAGTTCCTGGTCGCCGAGCCGTTCTTCGGCCCCGGCCCCCGGCTGGTGGTCACCCGCGACAAGCGCGCCGGGGTGGGCGACCTGGTGGTCCTCTCCGGGGGCGGCGGGTCCGGCAACGGGCGCCGGGGCGGATCGCGGCGGGCCACCGTGGCCCAGCGGCTGGGCCGGCCCGAGGTCGCCCGCGACGTGATCCGGGCGCTCATGCTCGATCGCGGCCTGCAGGGGGCGTTTGACCCGGCCGTGGAGCGCGAGGCGCGCCTGTCGGCGTCGGACGGCGCCGCGGATCTCTCGGGGGCCACGCTGCCGGGCGGCGGGCGCCGTGATCTCCGCGACCTGCCCACGTTCACGATCGACCCGATCACCGCGCGCGACTTCGACGACGCGATCTCCGCCGAGGCGGTGGGCGACGGCTCGTGGCGGGTGTGGGTGCACATCGCCGACGTGTCGGCCTACGTGCCCCCGCGTTCGCTGGTCGATCGCGAGGCCTACCGGCGCTCGACCAGCGTCTATGCGCCGGGGATGGTGGAGCCGATGCTGCCGCGCGCGCTGTCCAACGAGGCCTGCTCGCTGGTGCCGGGAGCGCCGCGGGCCACGGTGACGGTGGAGATGATCGTGTCCGAGCGCGGTGTGCGGCGGTCCTCGATGTACCGCTCGCTCATCCTCTCCAACGAGCGTTTGGACTACGACCGGGTGGACCGCATCTTCGCCGGCTCCGAGGCCGCGAGCGAGCCGTGGGGCGGACCGCTGGCGGTGGCCCGGGCCGCGTCGGCCGCGCTGGGCGAGGCGCGGCGCTCGGCCGCGGAGGCGGGTGGTCGCGGTGGGGGCGCGCTCGAGGTCGACTCGGCCGAGCCCCAGTTCAGCTTCGACGCCGACGGCAATGTGGTGGCAGCCGAGCTGTCTGAGCAGACGGAGTCGCACCGGCTGATCGAGCACCTGATGATCGCCGCCAACGAGCAGGTGGCGCGGTTTCTCTCCGATCACAAGATCCCGGCGCTGTACCGCGTGCACGAGCGACCCGAGGCGCCCGCGGTGGAGCGGCTCATCGACCAGCTGGAGTCATTGGGCGTGCCCACGCCGCCGGTCCCCAAGGGTCACCTGACCCCGCAGCAGGCGGCCGACGTGGTGGGGGAGGCGTCGGTGATGGTGGCCGACTGGGTGCGGCGGACGGGCCGGGGCGGCCGGGCCCTGACCAGCCTGGTCCTGCGCTCGCTCAAGCAGGCCTACTACGACCCGCGCAATCTCGGCCACGCGGGGCTGGCGCTGACCCACTACTGCCACTTCACCTCGCCCATCCGCCGCTATCCGGATCTCATCTGCCATCGGGCGCTGTTGAGCGCGATCGCGGGGGAGCCGGTTCCGGAGGCCTCGTGGGTGGCCGGCGCCGGCCCGTGGACCTCCAAGCGCGAACGCGACGCCATGACGATCGAGCGCGACGCCGACGACATCGCGCGGTGCTTCCTGCTCGAGCGCGAGCTGTTTGCGTCCGGCGATCGCGACGGCGCCTTTGACGGCGAGATCGTGGGGCTGATCGGCGCAGGCGCATTCGTGGCCTTCGGCGAGCGCCTGCAGTACGAGGGCCTGCTGCCGGTGCGCCGCCTCCATGACGACTGGTGGGAGCTCAACGAGCAGGCCACGATGCTGGTGGGCACGCGCCACGGCGGCGCGATGCGCCTGGGCGATCCGGTGACCGTCCGCGTCGGGCGCATCGATGCGCCACGGGGTAGGGTGGATCTCCTTCCGGTCGACGAGCCGGACGAGGACTGAGCTTCTTTACAGATGGCCAAGGGCAAGAAACGCAAAGCCGCACCGGGGGACGTCGCCACCAACCGCCAGGCGTCCTACCGCTACAACCTGCTCGAGCGCTTCGAGGCCGGTCTGGTGTTGACCGGCACCGAGGTCAAGTCGCTGCGCGAGGGCAAGGCCCAGCTCAAGGACGCCTACGCCATGGTTCGCGACGGGGAGGTGTGGCTGATGGGCGTCTATATCCCGCCCTACGGGGCGGCCGCGCGCGACAACCACGACCCCGAGCGGCCCCGCAAGCTGTTGCTGCACAAGTCCGAGATCGAGCGACTGGTGGGGCGCACGCAGGAGCGGGGCCTCACGCTGGTGCCGACCCGCATGTACTTCTCAGGGCCGCGCTCGCGGGCCAAGGTCGAGATCGCCCTGGCCAAGGGCAAGGATCTGTTCGATAAGCGCCAGACCATCCGCAAGCGCGAGGTTGCACGTGAGATTCAGCGCGAGTTGCGCGAGGTTGGCCGCTGATGGGCACTGATTGACGCGCTGCGTGCGGCCCGCTTCAGGTGGGTAGCACCTAGGACATGACCATAGGTACATCAATCGTGCTCATTGCGGTCGGAGCGATCCTCAAGTGGGCGGTCACCGCCTCTGTGAGCGGGATCAACATCCAGACCGCGGGGACGGTCCTGTTCGTGCTCGGCATCCTTGGGCTCATTCTGTCCGTCCTGTACACGTTCGTCTGGGCGCGGCAAAGCCGCCACACGACGACGCGCACCTACGTCCCGCGGGACGAGCAGACCACTCGGTACCAGTAACCGGTGCGTTAGCTGCGTGGGCTGGCTTTGGCGACCTGGCTGGGGTCGCCGAGCTCAGCTTGCGCGTAGCTTGCCCAGCCCAGGGCGCTGGGGGCTCGCTGCGGGCTAGTTCAGCGTGCGGGGGAGATGGCTGGCGTCCATCCCGACCACCAGCAGGGCCACCAGGCCGAGGAAGACCGCGCCCACGAGCAGCCGGTTGCGCGGGCTGACGCGGTAGAACGCTTCGGTCTCGGGACCGCCCTTGCGCCGGTGCTCCCAGCGCCGGTAGGTCTCATAAGCGGCAAACAGCGCGATCAGGAAGATGATCGGGTTGGGGAACACGAAGGCCAGCACGACGATGCCGAAGAACCCCACGAACCACATCCAGGGGGACATGGCGGCCATCGCCCGCCCGCCGTCCAGCGGGACGACCGGGAGCAGGTTGAACAGGTTGATGAAGAACCCCGTGTAGCCCAGCGCCCGCCAGAAGTCGTTTCCGGTGGCCTTCCAGATGACCAGGCACGCCGCGGAGCCCACGGTGCCCAGCACCGGCCCGGCCAGCCCGACGCGCGCCTCGGCCAGCGCGTTGCGGCCCAGTGACTTGGAGGCCACGACGGCGCCCAGGAACGGGATGAACATGGGAGCGGAGGCGGGGATGCCCTCGCGGCGCAGCTGGATCACGTGGCCCATCTCATGGACGAGCAGCAGCACGACGAAGCCGATGGCGAACCAGAACCCCCAGATCGTCGTGTAGGCCAGGATGGAGACCGCCATCGAGCCCGCCGTGACCAGGAACTTGGCCTTGGGCAGGAGCAGCAGGATCGCCTTGATCTTGGCCAGGAAGGCGATGATGGCCACCCCGATCGGGGCGATCCGGCGCTTGTAGAAGGACTCGCGCGAACGGGGACGGCCCGGGGCGGCGTTGGGGTCCTCGTGCTCCGCCTGTGGGACCTCCAGGCCGGTCTGGTGGTAGGGCTCCGGGAGCGTGGGCGTGCCGGTGCCGGTCGCCGCGGGTGGGCCTGCGCCGGTGCCGTAGGGGCTGGGGGAGTCGCCGTACTCCATCTCGGTGGTAAGGATTCTCGCAGGCCCGGCGGGGCTCTTATGCATGTCTTCAGTGCGGCAGGGCGGATTGTGCGCCGCCCCGGGGTTGGTTTGAAAGCTCACGCCACTCACTGAGGTTCTCGGCGGTGCGTGGCGTCAGCATTCAGCCCGTTGAAACGACACGCCACGCGCCGCGCAACCGGATGGGGGGTGGCGTGAGCTTTCAATGCCGGCGACAGCGCGTTGTTCGCCGGCGCGGGCGGCCCGCCGGTTCCGTGCTTGGTCCGCGGTCCCGGCGTTTGCGCCCGCACGTGGGCGTGTTTGGCCCGACAGGCGGTCGTATAATCGAAGGACAAGACATAACCCCCGGGGACGACAGGCTTCGACGTGGTCGGTTCGTGGGGGTGGTTGCGAGTCGAGGTCCCGGGAGGCCTCGTTAAACACCCGGGAAAACCATAAGTGCGGACTCACACGAGTACGCGCTCGCCGCTTAGTCACTAAGTACTAAGCCGTGAGCTCTCGGCCCCCCGCTCGCCTGCGGCGGGGAGGCTGGGATCAACTAGCAGGCTTGCCCGGGGAGGTCCGCTTCAGCCAAACCGGGGACTTCTCATGAAGCTGGTTCCCCACAACCCCGCCGGCGAGGCGAGTGGGGGATGAGATCAGAGCGCCGGCTACGCTCGTAGACGCCACCTTTTGCGCGACCGCGGACGCGGGTTCAATTCCCGCCGTCTCCACTGGTAGCAGCGGGTGCGAAAGTCCCGGACTTTCGGCCCGCTGCAGGTGTTTAGCGGTGCGAAGACTGGGGCCGTTCGCACGAACGAATTCCCGCTCTTTCCGGCTGTCAAGCGGATGGTCGGCCACAAGTCGGCCGCAGCTGTGGCCGGAATCGGCCACAAGACGCCGCGGGAGTTCTGGTGCGGCGATCCGTCAGGTGAGGTGGCTAGCTTCGCCGACGATGTCTGCTCTACGTGAACGCCGCGCGCGACCGACGATTCGGTGCCTCCGCGGCGACCTCGGCATGGAGCTGCCGACGGTCGACGTCGACCTCGGCGCGATCGAGCACCCGCTGATGGACGAGACGCGTCGCCTGGCGCCGACTGCCCCGCAGGGCCAGAAGCGGATTCTGGCGATCGACCATCCACTCGTATACCGGCTGCGGCATGGGCGCTGGCGCGGCGCGACCTGGCTGGAGGAGGATGCCGCGCGGTTCTGGCTGCTCGCCGGCGCACTGCGCGCGGCAGGCTCTCGCGAGGACGCCTACGAGGCGTTCGTGGCGCTGCACGAGGCCGGGGAGCTCCTTCCGACCGAGGACGATCAGCTGCGCGATGTCTTCGAGCGCGACGCCCGGGTCCTGGCCGCTGCCCGCGCCGACGCTGCGCCTGCGCTCGTGGCCGCAGCCGCAGCGCCCGACCGTGATCTGTTGATCCGATTCGGCGAGCTCGTCGACGTACGCCTGTTGGTGTCGGCGGCGGGCGACGAAGTCTGGGTGGCAATCGCGACGCGTGCTGCCGATCGCTCTTTCGTGGCGGACGGGCTCCGCGAGCTGCTGTTCGCGATCGTCTTCGAGGCTGCTGGGGCGGAGGTGTCGGAGCCGCGGCCCGACTGGCCCTCGGGGCCGCTCGAGTGGTTCGAGGTCGCGCGCCTCGGGCTCTGCGAGATAATCACTCCGGCTTGACGCCGCCGAGACGCTCGACGTCCTCGACGGTCACGCCGGAGGCGTACGCGATCGTAGCCGCGTTGCCGCCGAGCAGCGCCTGGCGGGCTCGCTCGATCCGCGCGGCAAAGTCGTCACGGTGACGCTCGACGTACTCGTCGACCGCCTTTTCGACGATCTCTGACTGCTGGAGACCGCTCATCGAGGCCGCGTAGCGGACCTTCTCCTTCGTGGACTCGTGAACTTTGATGGGGGACTGTGCGCGTGCCATTCGGTACCTCGGTACTAGGCTACCACTCGTTATCGGGTCGTGGCAAGCCATCCTTGAGCGTGCGACTGCACAGCTTTTGCAAATTTGGCCTCCCGGTTATTCTCAGCCACTATGGCCGACGCCGAGCTTCTCACCGTCTCCCAGGCAGCTGAGGCGCTCAGCGCCTCCACGCAGACCATCCGCAACTGGATCCGCGGCGACCTGCTGAAGGGCGTCCGTATCGGGAATCGGTTCCTGGTTCCGCGGACGGAGGTGGAGCGGCTCCGTGGTGATGTTGGCTCTCCTGTCGGGGAGAGTCCGTGGGCGTGCGAGGCTGACGACAGGGGCGTCGCTCTCCCGCGGGCCGGGGATGCCGCTTGGTCGACAGATCCCGCCGAGGGATTGCTGGGTTCGTGATGGCCGATTCAGAGCAAGCCTTCCAAGAGGCTCGGGAGGCGTGGCGAGCGGCGTTGCGCGGCCATGTGCTGGCGCCGCCGGACGCGGGCTTCAGCGCCCGCCTGGCCGCGCTTGCCGCCGCGGCGACCCAGCGCGCCGCCGCGTGCGAGGCGGCGTATGCGGACGGGTTTGAGTGGCCACCGGCCCGCGGCGGGGCCAAGCCGCCGTATGAGCTGCAACCGGGGAGCGGTCGGCGCGGTCCGGCGGAGCTGTGGGATCGGTTTGACGAGGCAGTCGCGGAGCTTGACCGGGTCAGCGAGGGCCGCAGCCTGCGCGCGGTCGCCCGCGCCTATGAGGAGCTCGGCGACGTCGCCGAGCAGCTCGCCGCCGCGGTCGAACGTGGGGACCGCGCCACCGGGCTGCTGCCGCCGGTCCGCAGGCGCCGCAGGTCGGCCTAGCCGCCGGGGGACCGGGCGCATCCCGGCGATGTCCCGCCGCGCTTCTGAGGCCTAGGCGAACGGCGACCGAGGAAGGGGGGCAGGCGACGGAGGGGGGACGAGGTTCGCGCGTGAGATTGAAGCTGGGGATCTCGCCGCTGGCGCGACGAGATGAGTTTACGCGCGGCGCCTGCCGAGGGCTCGTGGTGCGTCCGTATAGCCCCGGTTGCTGCGAAAACTATGCGTATGGGGTATCTGAGACAGTCCGTGGTCCCAGCTCAGCGCGGTTGCCGATCAGCCCACCTGGGTGCGGTCGTGGATGGTCATGCGGGCTGTAGTCGCGCGGCGCTTGGTCCGTGGCTCGGGGCGCTCCGAGGCGGGGCGCGAAAGGCCGGCGCGCGGGGAGTGAGGGTCGTGCGGTTTCAAGCTGGGCGGTCGTGTCCGCGGGGGTGGCAGGCGATGAGTTCCGGAGCCGCCGTTGGTCTAAGGTCGCATACACCGGAAAGGAGCTTCTATGTTGCTGGAAGGAAAGAACGCGCTGATCTACGGCGGGGGCGGCGCGATCGGCGGCGCCGTGGCTCGTGGCCTCGCGCGCGAGGGCGCGCGGGTGTTCGTCGCGGGCCGCACGCAGGAGCCGCTGGAGGCGGTAGCCGCCGACATCCGGGCCGGCGGCGGCCGTTGCGACACGGCGATCGTTGACGCGCTCGACATCGCGGCGACCGCAACTCACGCGGACTCGGTCGCTGCCGAGGTTGGCTCGATCGACATCGGGATGACCGCGATCAACCACAACGACGTGCAGGGCACGCCGATGCTCGAGATGGCGATCGAGGACTACCTCGCTCCGGTGATCACGGGCGTGCGGGCGTCGCTCGTGGCCTGGCAGGCGCTCGGTCGCCACATGGTCCGCAATGGCGGCGGGGTGCTGCTCAACTTCGGCGGGGACGGGCCGCCGGTGCGCACGCATCCGGTGGGCGGGCTCCAAGCGGGCCTGGCCGCGGTCGAGGCGATGCGCCGGCAACTCGCGACCGAACTCGGCGCGCACGGCGTCCGCGTGGTCACGCTACGCACGGGCGGGATTCCCGAGGCCGTCCCGGCGGACTTCGCCCATCGCGAGCAGATCGAGGCGGCGATCGCCGGTCAGACGCTGCTCGGCCGCGCGGCGACACTGCGCGACGTGGGCGATGTCGCGGCCTTCGTGGCCTCCGATCGCGCGCGCACGATGACGGCGGCCACGGTCAACGTCTCCTGTGGGACGCTGATCGACTGACGCGCAGCGTCGCCAGCTCGCGCGCGTGACCGTGCCCGGCGTGTCGGCCAGCGACGGGCGCGACGAGCGCACCGTGAGCGGCGCAGTCGCCGGATCGGTTGTGACGAGCATGTCGTCGAACGCCGCGACCGCAGCGTTCACCGCCCCGGCCCCACTGGGCGACGACCATCACGCGCGATCGCTCCAGAGGCATCCCGGTAGCCGATCGGTTTCTGCGACGGCTCCCGCAGCTGACGAGTGCTATTCGCGCGCAACCCGCGCGTGAGCGGCGGCCGGCACTCGGAGTAGGCGTTGCATGGGTACGAGGGGCACTGCCAACCTCCGGTGGGACCAACGCCGCATGTAGCGAGATGCGAGACGCAACCGATCCGCGAGAAGAGCCCTGCATCAACCCGGTCGTCGTCTGTCGCTCAACTGTCCCACTGACGGGCGCTCCAAGAGATGGCGACCTCGCCGGCTAAGCCGTTGTCTGCCATCACTTCGTGAGCTGCGTAGCAAGTCGTGAAGGAGTTCGCGAAGGGATCGTTCATGGGTGCGCAATGGTATTGCGGCGAGTCGGTCAGGTCCCAATGGAAGGTTTCTGAGAAGGTGAGCTTCGCCAGGAACGGTAAGCCACCTCGGCACCCGTCCGGGGGGCAGTTCACGTGGTATTTGACCTCGTTGTGGCAGCCGCGGAATGTCCCGCCTTCCGTCGCCCACAAGCCCGACGCGCCGTCCCTGATCTCGTGCGGTGGTCGCGTGACCCAGGAGTCGGTGGCCCATTTGGATTCGTGGACCAAGGTCAGCGCCTCGCTGCTGTCGCCTCGGAAGTGCAGAATCCCCGTGCACTTGTTCCCCAGACCGAGGGCGGCCGCGCTCTGAGTGCGGAGACCGGCGGACGCGACCGCAAACAGGGCAAGCGCTCCAACCACAGCCAGAACACGGGTGGAGCTCATACATATGGTTCGCATCTGTCTCCTCGATGATCTGACTGCGAATTGACGCCTGTCGTCACAGCCCGGTTCGCCGGGCGGCAGCGTAAGTGTGGAGGGGAGCGCCTTCGGCCAAGTCCGGACGGATCGACAAAAGCCGCCCGATATTCGGACGGAACGGCAAGACGGACGCCTCGAGGGCGCAGTCGCGCGTACGTGCCGCCCTCCTGCTGGTCACCGCCCGGCTCGGTGTTCGGCCCGGAGTTGGCGAGGGGTGAGACCGTAGTGCTCGCCGAACGCGCGGCTGAACTGGGCGGCCCGTGGCATGCCGACGGCAGCGGCGGTCTCGGCGATCGACTGGGTGTTGGTCGGATCGCGGAGCATGGTGTGCGCGAGGGCGAGGCGTTGGCGGCGCACCTCGCCGAGAACGCCGTCGGACTCGGCCGGCAGTGCGGCGTACAGGGTGCTACGCGAGATGTGCAGCGCGTCCGCGATCATCGTCGGCGACAGATGCGGATCGGTGAGGTGGAGGCGGATGTAGCGCCGAACCTGCAGCCAGCGAGCGGGCGCGGTGTCGGCGCCATTGATGTCGCCCCCGGCCAGCGAGCGCGTCAGCATGGTCAGCAGCGAGATCCAAAGCCCCGGGAGTTCGGGCAGGTCCATCCCGGCTAGCGCTCCAAGATGTCCGGCAAGCCCGAGCAGCGCCGGGCGAACCAACCCGGTGAACGCCGCGTCCTGACGCAGCCGTCGCTGATCGTTGAACACCGCCAGTTGCGCGTCCGTAACCGGCACCGACTGGCGCGGGACGTTGACCTGAATCCCGTACAGGCCCTCCCGGGTATGCCAGCGCCCGTCGGTCTCGCCAAGCAGGACGGCGGCTCCGTCGGTGAGCGAGAACCGCTGGCCGTAGCAGGATCCGCTGCCATCGGGGGTCGGGGCGAGCATCATCAGCCGCAATCGCTCCGCGGGCGCGACTGCCTCGCGCGTCCAGCTGCCGACCGCGGCACCTGAGCGATATTCGACAAAGTCAACGGCCCCGACCTTCAGCGCCTCCACGGAGGCGTCAAACTCGTAGGGAAGCCTCCCCACCGGTTCAAGCTGCATCGGCACGTCGACCGCCTGCGAACACCAGCCGCGCCAAGACTCAAAACGATCGTGCGCAGCGAGGCCCGTCGCCTCGAAACGCTGATGAAGCCCCTTCGTCATCCCGCCCCTCTGTTCTGGCCGCTGCCCGCACGCCCCTGCACAGCGGCAGCCTACCAGTCACGCGGAGGGCTCAGCTGCAGCTACGGGCGGCTGGGGTTGACCACGCCGGCCACGTACCAGTTCCGGTCGCGAAGACCACAGTGGAGCACGACCCGATAGGAGTTCGTGCCCACCGTCCAGTTCGTCGCGCTGGAGTTCGGATGACCCGTCGCCGTCTGTCCCGCGAACCCGCGGGCGACGATCGGAGACGCATCGATCGAAGCGGCGAGGGTCCTGGTGATCGAGACGCCGATTGCAATTCGCCGGTGCTCAGCACCCGACCGCGAGCCCCGCTTCCGGGCGAATTGCGTGTCTTTCGGAACGACCGCAGCTCCCGCCCTGCTTCGACGTTGGCGCGGGTAGCTGGCGATCGCGCGCACTCTTTCGCATCCCGCGGAGTAGGAGTGGCTCGGTGCCGTCGTCGAGCTTCTGCTGCTCGTCCGGACCGAGAGCCTCAGACGCGCCGTTCAGGCTCTCAGCAGCTCTCGCATTGCCGGCGAGACACT
>Ga0207664_10002895_pt1 | contig 11408 bp, 11 predicted proteins | sample LARL83metaG_FD_184349 | JGI IMG/M metagenome (GOLD analysis project Ga0207664, IMG submission 184349) | Corn, switchgrass and miscanthus rhizosphere microbial communities from Kellogg Biological Station, Michigan, USA - LAR L8-3 metaG... | ecosystem: Host-associated > Plants > Roots >...
GGGGCAGTGGTGGTCGTTATAATAGAGAGACAGAAAGAGCAGACTTTTCTTTCGAAACTTCGAATCTGAAGGGAATTCCGCCACATGGCGACCACGAATGCCGGCGCCCCGTCTGCGCAGGCTGACTCCTCCCCAAGTCCTTCCAAACCGGTCGTTAACGACTTCAGCATCCAGGTAGCTACGGTGAACGGCTCCGGCTCGCAGTCGGCCAACAGCATCCTGCTGCGCAGCATTTTCGCGATGGGCGTGCCGGTGAGCGGCAAGAACCTGTTCCCGTCCAACATCGCCGGACTGCCCACCTGGTACACGATCCGCGTCAGCAAATATGGATACGTCGCCCGCAGGAAGGATGTCGACGTCCTGATTGCCATGAACGCGGAGACGGCGCGGGAGGACATCCTGTCGCTGCGTCCGGGTTCGGCGGCCATTTACGAAGAGGCCATGAACCTGAAGCAGTATCGCGATGACGTGACCTGCTATCCGGTTCCGTTTGACAAGCTGACGGCTGCTGTTTGCCCCGAGGCCAAGCTGCGCAAGCTGGTCAAGAACATGATCTATGTGGGCGTGGCCGCGCAACTGCTGCAGATGGACATGAAGGCCGTCGAAGGCGCGGTGCGCAAGCAGTTCGCGAAGAAGCAGAAGGCGGCGGACCTGAACTGGGGCGCAGTCGAGGCGGGCGCGAACTACGCGAAGGAGTCGCTGACGAAGCAGGATCCTTTCGTCGTGCAGCGGATGAATGCGACGGAAGGCAAGATCATCATCGACGGCAACGCGGCTTGCGCGCTGGGCGCGATGTTTGCGGGCGTCACGGTGGTGACGTGGTATCCGATCACGCCATCGTCGTCGGTGGTCGAGCAGCTGATCGACTACCTGAAGAAGTACCGCATCGAGCAGGACGGCAAAGCGAACTTTGCGGTGGTGCAGGCGGAAGACGAGCTGGCGGCGATCGGCATGGTGCTCGGCGCAGGCTGGGCGGGCGCGCGGTCGATGACGGCAACGTCCGGTCCGGGTATCTCGTTGATGGCCGAGTTTGCGGGCCTCGGCTACTTCTCGGAGCTGCCGGGCGTGATCTTCGACATTCAGCGTGTTGGGCCGTCTACCGGACTGCCGACGCGCACCTCGCAGGCGGATCTGCTGTCGGTTGCTGTGCTGTCGCATGGCGACACGAAGCATCCGATCCTGCTGCCGGCCAACGTGAAGGAGTGCTTCGAGTTTGCAGGCGCGGCGTTCGATCTCGCCGAAGGGCTGCAGACGCCGGTCTTCGTGCTGAGCGATCTGGATCTGGGCATGAACAACTGGATGTCCGATCCGTTCGCGTATCCGGAGAAGCCGCTGAACCGGGGCAAAGTGCTCACGGCCGAGGATCTGAAGAAGGCCGGCGAGTTTGCCCGCTACAAGGATGTGGACGGCGACGGCATTCCGTACCGCACGCTGCCGGGGACGGATCATCCGAAGGCGGCGTACTTCACGCGCGGCAGCGGACACAACGAGAAGGCGCTGTACTCGGAGCGTCCGGAAGACTACCAGAACCTGATGGAGCGGCTGGCGCGGAAGTTCGAGACGGCGCGCACGATGGTGCCCGCTCCGCTGGTCGTGCAGACGGGCAGGTCGAAGGTGGGCGTGATTGCCTACGGCACCTCGGATTTTGCCGTGGCGGAGAGCCGCGATCAGCTGAAGAAGGAATACGGGCTCGAAGCGGATTATCTGCGCATCCGGGCCTATCCGTTTGCGAAGGAGATTCACCAGTTCATTGCGTCGCATGAGCGCGTTTATGTGGTCGAGCAGAACCGCGACGCGCAAATGCTGAGCCTGCTGAAGTTGGATCTGCCCTCCAGCGAGACACTGAAGCTGCGCAGCGTCCGCCACTTCAATGGGCTGCCGATCGACGCGCGGTCCGTCACCGATGAAATCGTGCTGCAGGAGGGGATCTAATGGCGGCCAGCGCTACCAGTACAGCAGGACCTAAAGTGAACCGCATCGGATTGCCGGTGCTGGAGTATCGCGGCGGCAAGACGACGCTGTGTGCGGGCTGCGGGCACAATGCCATTTCCGAGCGAATCATCGACGCGATGTTTGAGATGGGCGTGCAGCCGGAGCGGGTGATGAAGCTGTCGGGCATCGGCTGCTCGTCAAAGAGCCCGGCGTATTTCCTGTCGCGCGCGCACAGTTTCAACAGCGTGCACGGGCGCATGCCGTCGGTGGCGACCGGCGCGCTGCTGGCGAACAAGACGATGCTGGGCATCGGCGTATCGGGCGACGGCGACACGGCATCGATCGGGATGGGGCAGTTCGTGCACCTGATGCGGCGCAATCTGAACATGATCTACATCATCGAAGATAACGGCGTGTACGGGCTGACGAAGGGGCAGTTCTCGGCGACGGCCGATCAGGGGTCGAAGCTGAAGACGGGCGTGATCAACGATCTGCCGGCGATCGATACCTGCTCCCTGGCGATCCAGCTGGGCGCGACGTTTGTGGGCCGGTCGTTCTCGGGGGACAAGAAGCAGTTGTTGACGATGCTGAAGGCGGCGATCGCGCATAAGGGAACGGTGATGCTCGATGTGATTTCGCCGTGCGTGACCTTCAACGATCACGAAGGCTCGACGCGCAGCTACAAGTACATGCAGGAGCACGAAGAGGCCGTTGCCGAAGTGGGTTTTGTGCCGCATTTCGAGGAGATCGACGTGGAGTACGATCCTGGCACGACCATGGACGTAAAGATGCACGACGGATCGAGCCTCCGCCTCAAGAAGCTGCATGAGGATTACGATCCGACGGATCGCGCGCACGCGGTGAAGACCCTGATGGAGGCGCACGAGAAGGGCGAGGTGCTGACGGGCGTCTTCTACATCGATACGAAACGGGATTCCTTTACGGATCTGCTGAACCTGGTCGATGAGCCGCTGGCGACCCTGCCGCAGGAGCGCGTGCGCCCGGGCAAGCAGGTGCTCGAGGAGATCATGGGAAGGCTGAAGTAAGGCAGGCTACCTTCAACGTTTGAACGCCCCGGCTTTTGGCCGGGGCGTTCTGCTTTCGAGCCAACCCTTCGCCCAAAATGCGAACGAACTGGGCCGCCAACCACCGCGGAACTATCCTGGAAATGCTCAGCCGTTTTTACTCCCCTGCGCTTCTAAGTGCGGGGAGGATTCTTTGTGAGGCGAATTTTTCTTCTTCTCGTCGTGGTGGCCGCTTGCTGTTCGGCACAGGCGCAGACAGGGGTGTATGCCGAATATGGCGTGTCGTGGTTTGGGATTCCCAACCTGAGCGTGCAGAGTGGTCCAACGTTTGGTTTGTACTACCAGCATTGGGGGATTCCGTTTGTGCGGGTGGGACTCGATGCGCGCGCGTCGTTCATTGGGTCGGGGTCGGAGGTGGAGGATACCGGGCTAATCGGCCCTCGGGTGCAAATCAAACCCCACATCCTGCCGCTGATGCCCTACGGCGAGGCGCTGATCGGGGTTGCGCATATGAATGTCGGCCAGGGAGTCGCGCATACGGAGGGCAACGAGTTCACCTGGGCACTGAATGCCGGGCTGGATCTCACGGTCCTGCCACGTATCGACTGGCGGATGGTGGACTACACATACGGTGGCATTCCGGGAAATTCGCTGCAGTCGAACCCGAACACGGTGAGCACGGGCATCGTTGTGCGGCTGCCGTGAAAGCAGGAGACTGGAGCAGGTGACACGTCAGGCGCTGTAGTTGGCTACGACACGCGTGACTTTTCCGGAGTTGTCGAACTCCATGAACTCTGCGGTTCGGTTGCCACGGTTGTTGTCGTAGTAGAGCACGATGCTGCTGAGACCCCAGAGCGGCTCGACCAGGTCGAAGCGCAGGTTGGGAATTGCGGCGAGTCCGCGAGCGAAGTAGGCGCGGAGGGCGTCGATGCCGCGGATCTCGCCGGAGCTTTCCGGGAGCAGACGCGCAGCAACGGGCGAGCGAAGTACCACGTCCTCGGCATAATGCGAAAGGATGCGCTCGAGGTCGTGGGCGTTCCAGGCGTCGACCCATTCACGGGCAAAGTGGCGGACAGTCTCTTCGGTGAGCGGTTCGGCCATGATGAATGGTAGCTGATTGCAATGATCACTTTGGCTGGACAGGGCTGGCACTACAGCCACAACTCCGGCAGGCCAGCGGTTGCGTCCGAGCAGCCAACATGTTACAAACGAACAAAGGCATGATCCGCGCCTCCCAACCCGCGATCTGTACCATGCCCGGCAGCCGCTCCGGCTGTTGTTGTCGCTAGTTCGCGACGCCCTCTCGTTTCCCTGCAAATCAGTATCCGGCTGCACCTACAGGAGCATTTCCCTATGGATTCTTCGCCTCGCCGTTTTTCGCCTCGCTTCTCTCTGGACACCTGGGCTGTGTTTGCTGCAATCGCGGCTGCGATCATCGTGCGCGCAAGCCATATTCGGATCCCCTGGTAAAGATGGCCGATTCGGTTGTGCTGGCGGCGCCTCGCCGGGTTTCTCTGCCCGGGCGCCTCGTTGCCCTGGTGCCGGGTGTGCTGTTGCTGGCCGCGGTGGGGTATACGGGGAAGTTTCTCGAGGGATTTCTCGCCGAGGAGAGCCGGGCCCATCATCTGCTGCTGCCGAATATTGAGTACGTGATCTGGGCCATTGTGCTGGGCCTCGCGGTCTCGAATATCGTCGGCGTGCCGGCAGTGTTTCGCGCAGGGGTAGCGAGCTACGAGTTCTGGCTGAAGACCGGCATTGTGCTCCTGGGTGCGCGGTTTTTGATGGGGGACCTGCTGCACCTGGGCGGGATTTCGCTGCTGCTGGTGTTTTTCGAAGTGGCCTTCTCGCTGGTGTTCATGACGTGGCTGGGCCGGACGTTCCGGCTGAAGCCGAAGCTGGTGTCGCTGCTGGCGATTGGGTCTTCGATCTGCGGCGTGTCGGCGATTCTGGCGACATGCGGAGCGATTGAGGCCGATGACGAGGATACCTCCTACGCGATTGCAGCGATTCTGGCCCTCGGCGCCATTTCTCTGGTCGTCTTTCCGCTGATCGGGCACGCGCTGCACCTGACGGACCGGGCGTACGGGTTGTGGGCCGGGCTGGCGGTGGACAACACAGCGGAGTCGACCGCGGCGGGCGCGATCTACTCGGACGCGGCGGGCAAGGTGGCGGTGCTGGCGAAGACCTGCCGGAACGCGTTCATCGGATTTGTGGTGTTGGCCTATGTCACCTACTGGGCCTCGAAGGGTCAGGCGGAGCAAGTAAAGAACAAGCCGCTATTCCTGTGGCGGAAATTCCCGAAATTCGTGTTGGGATTCCTGCTGATTTCAGTACTGGCGTCGGTGGGCGTGTTCACACGGGCGCAGACGGTTTCCATAGGAAACCTGTCGCGGTGGGCGTTTCTGCTGGCCTTTGCCGGGGTGGGGCTGCGATCGAATCTGCGGGAGTTGGGCCGTCAGGGGGCGCGTCCATTCCTTGTGGGATTGACGGGCGAGGTGGTGATTGCTCTGATCACGCTCGGGCTGGTGTATGGGGCGGGGCGGATGTGGGCGCTGTGAGGCGGCCACTGGCCTAGCCGATCCTGCCAACCGATAGCGAACCACCGGTGATGAACGCTTTTCGAGTCTCGAAGCTGTGGAGAACTACTCTTCGGCAGGGGCGGGAGTTACCACCCAGCCGGTACCAAAGAGCGCTTTGATCCGGTCCCAGGAGGCGGCACGCTTGCGGCTGCGCAGGCCATCAGTGCCGGCGGCGAGCAGGTAAAGGAGCAGCAGCGCGGACCAATCGGCTACCGCGAGCAGGCGGTCCCCGGCGCCGGCCGAGTGGTGCACGAAGTAGGAGACATGGGCGAGGACAAGGGGCAACAGAATGGTCCGGACCAAAGCCGCCATTCGGCTGCGGAAGAGCATGCTGGCGCGGTTGCGTCCGGCGACCACCAGAGTTTTGATACCAAAGCCCGAAACGAGCAGCAGCAGCATTTGTCCGGGATTATGGTCGTGCCAAGCCCAGGTCACTCCGCAGAGGACCATCAGACCGAGGAGGACTTCGGCGGCGAGTTTCCAGGAGATCGCAAACCAGTCGCTCAGGAATTCGAGGCCCTTTTCGACGATACCGATGAGGCGCTGATCGAGCTGGATGATGGTCTCGAGCATAGGTCTGCCGAAAACGAGCGAGCCCGCGCAGCTTTCGGCAGGGTGCCCAGGTGCGACTGTAGCGCAGAGTTGGTGAATTCAGGATACCCCAGGAGTGGGACATGCGAGGGGGAAATTGTGCAGTTCGACAACATTGGTACCGCGTGGTGGTGCAGGGTCCCGGATCGGCTGAGGGACACATCAGGAGTGGCCGACTGAGGCCCACCCGCGTGGCTTAAGCGACAAGGGCGGGTCCGCGGCGTTGTTCAGGCGGATACAGTTGCGTGTTTTGGCTCGTCAGCTTCCCGGGCGAGGAGACGGTCCAGAGAGAGCGCGCCGCCGCCTTTCATGATGATGAGGGCAGCCAAAGCCAGGCAGACCAGCGGGTGTTCGAAGCCAGGGGCCTGTGGCGTGCCGAGCAGTCCATTGTGCAGATGCACCTTCAGGATGGCGACCATCATCACGATGGCAATGCCGAGGGCCGCCAGGCGGCTAAACAGTCCAACGATGAGCAGAATGCCGCCGGCGAATTCGGCGAGGATGGCACAGGCGGCGAAGAAGGCCGGGATATGGAGCATCCCGGTAAACGCGTGCATCGTGCCGTTCCAGCCATAGCCGCCAAACCAGCCCATGGCTTTCTGGCTGCCATGCGCGAAGAAGACGATGCCGAGAACCAGCCGCATCAGCGCAATCGTCACGTCGTTCGACGAGCGCAAAAATTTCTTCATGACCGATCTCCCTTCGGGCGGGCAGATTTCGACAGAACCGAGAGCGGCTGCGGGACGTTGGGCCATGGTGAGCGAACCAAGGGATGGATGGCAAGGAGATTCAGCGGGCGGTTGCCAGCGGAATTAACGCGGGTCAACTAAACTAAGGAGGGAACCCACGTTTGCGCGGGAAAGGCGGCTCCCTGGAGCGGACCGCCGAAGGACTCAATCACTTGATCGGAAGTAACGTTCTCACAAAGGTCTTTGGAACCAGTAACGAACGGGCGGTGAAGCGTCTGCTGCCGACCGTGCAGGTTATCAATGCGCTTGAGCCGCAGATGCTGGCGCTGAGCGATGAGCAGCTGCGCGCCAAAACGGCGGAATTTCGGGCGCGGATTGCCAAGGCTCTGGAAGGGATCACGGAAGAAGACGCCCGCGTTGCGGCCGAGAAGCAGGCGCTGAACGACATCCTGCCGGAGGCGTTCGCGGTGGTGCGCGAGGCGGGCCGCCGGACCGTCAACATGCGGCACTTCGACGTGCAACTGGTCGGCGGCATGGTGCTGCACCAGGGCAAGATCGCCGAAATGAAAACCGGCGAAGGAAAAACGCTGGTAGCGACGCTGCCTGTCTATCTGAATGCGCTGGCGGGGCATGGCGCTCATGTCGTTACGGTGAACGACTATCTGGCGAAACGCGATGCCGAGTGGATGGGCAAGATTTACGAGTTCCTGGGATTGACGGTGGGCGTGATCGTCCACGACCTGGACGACAACCAGCGGCGCAAGGCATACGGATCGGACATCACCTACGGGACGAACAACGAGTTTGGCTTTGACTACCTGCGCGACAACATGAAGTTCGAGCTGGCGGATTGCGTACAGCGCGGGCACTACTTCTCTATCGTGGACGAAGTGGACTCGATCCTGATCGACGAAGCGCGTACGCCGCTGATCATCAGCGGTCCGACGGATCAGACCACCGACAAGTATGCGCGGGTGAACCGCATCATTCCGCAGCTGGAGCAGGGCGAGGAGATCGAGAAGAGTCCCGAGGAGAAGATCCTCACGGGCGACTTCGTGGTCGACGAGAAGCACAAGACGATCTCGGTGACCGATGAAGGCTGGGAAAAGATCGAAAAACTGCTGGGCATCGGCAACATTGCCGATCCGGAAAACTGGGAGCTGAAGCATCACGTCGAGACCGCGATCAAGGCGCACACGCTGTACAAGCGCGATGTGCAGTACGTGGTGAAGGACGGCGAAGTCATCATCGTCGATGAGTTCACGGGACGCATGATGCCGGGGCGGCGCTGGTCGGATGGGTTGCACCAGGCCGTTGAAGCGAAGGAAGGCGTGAACATCCGCCGCGAAGACCAGACGCTGGCCACGATCACGTTTCAGAATTACTTCCGCCTCTACAAGAAGCTGGCGGGCATGACGGGTACGGCGGAGACGGAAGCTTCGGAATTCGGTGAGATTTACAAGCTGGACATCGTGGTGATTCCAACGAACCGGCCGATGCAGCGGATCGAGTATCCGGACGTGGTCTACCGCACGGCGAAGGAGAAGTATTTCGCGGTAGCGGAGGAAATTGCAAAACTGCACGAGAATCAGCAGCCGGTGCTGGTGGGCACGACGTCGATTGAGAAATCGGAGCTGCTGTCGCAGATTCTGGCGCGCAAGGGCGTCCGGCACGTGGTGTTGAACGCGAAGTATCACGAGCGCGAAGCGGAGATTGTCGCGCAGGCTGGACGTCTCGGCATGGTCACGATCGCCACGAACATGGCGGGCCGCGGCACGGATATTCTGCTGGGCGGCAATGCGGAGTTCGTCGCCAGGCAGGACCTGGTGAAGAAGGGAATGGCGCGCGCGATCAGTCCGGCGGAGGGGGCGATTAATCCCACCGCGGCGCACGGCATGCTTCGCTTCTACTACCAGGGTCAGGAGTTCGAGACATCGCAGGAGAACTGGGACTCCGTGTACGAGACATACGCTGCGGCGGCGGCGCAGGAACACGATGCGGTGGTCGCGGCGGGCGGACTGTGCATCCTGGGTACGGAACGGCATGAGTCGCGGCGCATCGACAACCAGCTGCGCGGACGTGCCGGACGCCAGGGCGATCCGGGCGCGTCGCGCTTCTATTTGTCACTCGAAGACGATCTGATGCGCATCTTCGCGCGCGACTGGGTCGCTCGCCTGCTGCACAACAGCATGGAAGAGAATGTGCCCATCGAGTCGCGCATGGTCTCGAACCAGATCGAGAAGGCGCAGAAGATGGTCGAGGGCCAGAACTTCGAGGCCCGCAAACACCTGCTCGAGTACGACGATGTGATGAACAAGCAGCGCGAGGCGGTCTACGGACTGCGTCATCAGCTGCTCAAGGGGCTGGATCAGAAAGAGCTGATCGTCGAGGACTACGTCCCGAACCTGATGAGCGATCTGCTCGATGAGTATGCGAGCGAGAAGATTCACCCGGATCAGTGGGACTACAAGGAGCTAAGCAGCAAGCTGCAGGGACAGTTTGGATTCGATCTGACGGCGGAGCTGCCGGAGTACACGCAGCTGACGCGGCACGAGCTGGGCGAGAACATTTTCGAGCGGCTGAAGGCGCGGTATGAGGCGAAGGAGCAGCTGATCGGATCCCAGGCCATGCGCTTCCACGAACGCATGATCATGCTGAGCGTGCTGGACGGGCTGTGGAAGGATCACCTGCTGAACATGGACCACCTGAAAGAAGGGATCGGGCTGCGCGGGTATGCGCAGCAGGATCCGCTGGTGGCTTACAAGAAGGAATCCTTCGAGATGTTCGAAGGCATGATGGAGCGTTTCCAGGAAGACACAGTACGCTTCCTGTTCCTGATGAAGATTGTGGGACCCGACGGGCAGCCGGTGGAGATCGTGGCCCGTCCGCGGCCCGCGATTCCGGCACCTCCTCCGGTGGCTTCCGCCGATGGATCGGGGAACGGGCACAAGCAGCCGGGTTTGCCTGCAGGTGCGCCTCCACCGCCGATTCCAATTCCGACGCGGGCGCCCTCGACTACGATTGACGAGCTGGAGCGCGAGTTTGAGCGCAAGAAGAAGCGCGAGCTGGAGCACGCACGTATGGCGGGGGCAGCGGATGCTTCTGGTCCGGCGCAACGACGTGTCGGGGAGAAGGTGGGGCGGAACGATCCTTGTCCCTGTGGGTCGGGCAAGAAGTACAAGAAGTGCCACGGCGCGACCGAGGGGTAAAGCAGGGAAGAGGCAACAGGCAACAGCGATTAGAAGGTGCGGCGATCTGCTGCACCTTTGCTTTTTTGCGCGCGGTCGCCGAACGTCTATTAGCGACGAAGCAAGGGAAAGTTGCAGGTCGTTCGACTGCGCGCTTCGCGCTCCTCGCAGGATGACAGCTGTCTGCTTCTAGCTTTGGCGTGCGCTGGCGCGGCGGTTCTTGCCAATGATGCCGGCAATGATGATCAGGAATGCGAAGGCGCGCACGATGAAGACCCAGGGGCTGGCTTCGCTGGGGTTCTCGAAGAAAATGCGCGCGGTGCGATTGAGGCCTTCAATCAAAAACGCAGCGGCAAAGGCGAGAAACAGCGTGTCGCGGGTGTCGCGCCAGAAGCGCAGAAAATATAGCGCGGCGAGGAGCGAGGTAACAGCGATGACGCCGAGGAGAAAGCCTTCAACGATGGAGCCTTCCATTATCGTTCGCCCTCCCAGATGAGTCCGAAGAGAAGAATAACCATGGCCACAGCCGCGGTGATGAGGCGTGCCGGGTAGAGATCGATTTGCGTCGGGAAGATGACAATGTCGAGGAAGACCAGCAAATTCGAAACGGCGAGGCCGAAGAAGCATACGGCGCTCCACAGGAGCAGCCGCTTGCGGCCGACTGCGTACGCACGGGACAGCAGCACGCCACAGGTGAGCGTGACGAGGAATCCCAGGATGTAAACGGCGGAAGCCATGGCGATCTTTCTTTCTAGTCCTTTTTCGGCTCCTTTTCAGCCGGGTTTTGCCTGCGAAAGCGGAAGGCGCTCGCGAACTGGCGCACGGAGGGCGAGGCCTTGGAGTGAATCAGGCTGGAGATGCGTATCAGCTCACGGCGCCAGAAGCGATCGACTGCCTGCATGAGCTCGGGTTGCGGCCACGCCTCGTTGAACGCGCACTGGCCGGCGTCGAAGGTGGCGAGGCCGCGCGACTGGAGGTCGCGCAGAATGTCGGTGGTTTGATCGGTGGAGATGTAGAGCTGGTGGGCGAGGTCGGAGACGGTCCAGAGACGCGGGCGGCGGTTCCAGAGGAGCAACAGAGCTTCCAGGTGCGGAACGCTGTCGATCTCTTCGAGAATGAATTGATCCACCTCCCGGCGGAGGCTGGTGTCTTCGTGCATGACCGCAGATCGACCCTGAGGAATAAAGCCCGAACAACTTTTCGGCGAATTCCAGTCTAGGATGCGATGGTGTATGCCGTGGTGGTCTCGGAGCGGGGCACCAAATTATTTTTCTTCCGTGGTGGACGCGGCGAGCCACGCAAGGTAGTCTTCGCCGCCGCATTCCGGCGCCAGGACGATTACCTCGGGAACTTCGTACGAATGGAGTTTGCGCAGCGCGGCTTCGAGTTCGGCGAGCCGTGGCT
>Ga0207664_10002897_pt1 | contig 11403 bp, 7 predicted proteins | sample LARL83metaG_FD_184349 | JGI IMG/M metagenome (GOLD analysis project Ga0207664, IMG submission 184349) | Corn, switchgrass and miscanthus rhizosphere microbial communities from Kellogg Biological Station, Michigan, USA - LAR L8-3 metaG... | ecosystem: Host-associated > Plants > Roots >...
AACATAGCAGTCGGTAATCGCGGGCGAGGGCGGCGCGCCGTTTCCTTTCCTATTTGTTTCCCGGGTGCGGGCGATGCCGCGGTCGCAGGGCAGGCCGACTCGGCGTCGAGTGCGTGGCATTAGCCCGTGTCCCGCAGCCGTGCCCTCACCCCGCCCCCGCCGCTTACGGGGGTTAACCCCACCCCGCTATGGGGGTGCATATCAGGGTGTTTCCGGGGATTGTCCGCATGTTTTGTCCGCCCGCTGCCTCATAGCGTGAAGCTCGTCTGCCGCGCGATGACGGGGAGGTCCGGCGCGGCCCGTGATGAGACCCGAGGGGACACGTTGAACGAGGGCAAGAGTTACACGAGCGAGCGCGGGCTGTTCGCCTGGCTAGGGCGAGCAGTCGTGCGGCACCCGTGGCGGGTGATCGCACTCTGGGTGATCGCGGCGGCCGCGGTGATCCTGACATCGCCCGGCCTGCCGACGACATCGAACGAGAGCAGCTTCCTCCCGAAGAACTACGAGTCCATCCGGGCGATGGACCTACAGGACAAGGCGTTCCCCCAGACGGGGAACGTAACGAGCGCGGCGGCCATCATCGTGTTCTCCCGCACCGACGGCGGGCAGCTGACCGGCGCCGACTCCGCGCAGGCCACGGCGATCACGAAGACGCTGGACGCCAAGCACATTCCCGGCATCGTCAGCATCACGGCCGGGCCAGAGTCGGCGAACCACCTGGTGCAGAGCGCGATGGTCGCCATGCCCAACTCCGTGGTCAACGGCAACGGGAACGCGTCGGACAACGCCATCAAGGCATTGCGCGCCGATCTCAAGCCGCTGGTGGCCGGGACGCACCTGGAAGAGGGCGTGACCGGGCAGGCGGCGCAGAGCCTGGACAGTGAGCAGTCTGGAAATAACGCCGATCAGATCGTCCTGCTCGCGACCCTCGCGCTGATCCTGATACTGCTGCTGATCATCTTCCGCAGCCCGGTCATCGCGCTGCTGCCGCTGATTGTCATCGCGGTCGTCTCGCAGGTCGCGACCGGCCTGATCGCCACCGTCAACAAGGCGCTGAACCTCAACACGGACAACTCGATCTCGACGATCCTCATCGTCGTGCTGTTCGGCATCGGCACCGACTACATCTTGTTCCTGATGTTCCGCTACCGGGAGCAGCTGCGCCGCGGCGAAGACAAGAAGCAGGCCATGGTCAGCGCGGTCACCCGGGTCGGCGAGGTCATCTCCTCGGCCGCCGGCGTGGTCATCGTCGCGTTCCTCGCCCTGATCTTGTCCACCCTGAGCGTGCTCCGCTCGATGGGCCCGGCGCTGGCGATCGCCGTCGGGGTCACGCTCATCGCGGGCCTGACGCTGGTCCCGGCGGTGGTGTCGCTGCTCGGCACGAAGGTGTTCTGGCCGTCCAAGTCGTGGAAGCGTGAGCCGCGCACCGCACGGTTCGGGGCGATCGGCAACGCGCTCGGCCGCCGGCCGGCCCTGTTCGCGGCGGTTTCCGGGCTCGTCCTCGTGGCCCTGGCGGCCGGCGCGCTCGGCTTCAAGCCGACGTTCGACCTGTCCTCGGCCGGCATCCCGGCCAGCGCGGAGTCGCAGCGGGCACTGGTCACCCTGGAGAAGGGCCTGCCGCCCGGCGCGACCGACCCGACCGACGTCCTGCTGCACTCTTCATCCGGGCCGCTGACCACTTCCGAGCTCATCCGTTACAGCACCGCGCTCAAGGCACTGCACGGCGTTGGCTCGGTCGCGGCGCCCGCCATCAGCGCGGACCACCGGACCGCCGACTACCCGGTGACGCTGAGCTACAACCCGGTGTCCACCCAGGCCGTGAACGTGATGAAGAGCTCGATCATGCCGGGGTCGCACGCCGCGGCCCCACCGGGCACGTACGCGCTCGTCGGCGGCACGACTGCCGTCTACGCGGACATCCAGCGCGCGATCAACCATGACTACGCGGTCGTGTTCCCGGTCGCGGCGGTCATCATCCTGCTGATCATGATGCTGCTGCTGCGCAGCGTGGTCGCGCCGTGGTACCTGCTGGCCTCGGTCGGCCTCGGCTTCGGGGCCACGCTCGGCGCGAGCGTGCTGGTGTTCCAGGTGCTGCAGAACCAGGCCGGCCTGGTGTTCCTGCTGCCGGTCTACATGTACCTGTTCGTCGTGGCCCTCGGGACCGACTACAACATCCTGATGATCGCGCGACTGCGGGAGGAGGCGAGAGAGGGCCGGGATCCCCGGCAGGCCGCCGCGATGGCGCTACGGCACACCGGGCCGGCGATCGGCGCGGCCGGGCTGATCCTGGCCGGCACGTTCGCCTCGCTGATGCTCGCGGGCAACACGATCCTGTCCCAGCTGGGCTTCGCGGTGTCGTGCGGAATCGCGCTGGCCGCGTTCGTGATGGCGATGTTCTTCTCACCCAGCCTCACCGCGCTGATCGGGCAGCGTGCCTGGTGGCCCGGGCACGGCGACCGGGCGGCGAAGGCGCCGGCGGCCGAACACCAGCCCGGGTCCCGCGCGCTGCGCTAGGAGCTCGCTGAATTAGACCGTAGTCTGGGGCCAAGACGACAGGTTTTACCTGGTCAGAACCATGCTGATACGTCAGAGCGTGGCAAATTCAGCAAGCTCCTAGGTAAGCGCCCGACCGCCCCGGCGTCCGGAACCACCCGGCCGCCGGGGCTGGTCCGCATCATTCATGAAAACGCTCCACCAAGGACGGCCGCGATGAACTGCCCCTTGCCCTCCGTGTACGCCTCGCGGTCGTGCCCGTGCTGCCGCGCCAGCTCGCGCTTGACGTCCGCGTACCGCTGCACGAGCCGGCCGTCCCGGCGGAGCGCGTCACGGAACGCGAGCTGCTCCGCCCACCGCGGGTGCCCGGGCTGCATCACGTGCAGGTGCGCCTTCCGCCGCTGCCCGGACGCGTCCGGCTTGACGAAGAAGCGCCGCCACGGCCGCTGATCTAGCTCCGGCGGCACGTAGCACCAGCCGTCGGCGGTGAGCCGCCCCGCCGCCTGCCCGGTCACCGCGTCGAGGTCATCCACGGGGGCCATGAGGTCGATGACCGGCTTGGCGGCCAGCCCGGGAACCGAGGTCGACCCGACATGTTCGACCCCGCCGGCCAGCCACGGCGCCAGCAGCTCCGTCAGCCGCTCGCGCTCTGCCCTGCCCCGGTCGGCCCACCGGGGGTCATACGGGCTGAGCTCAGCCCGCTCATACGCCCAGGCCGGAACACCGTCGCTCATGAGGCCACGCTAACGCGGCCGTCCGGCAGCAACGGGAAGGGCCCGGTCGATCGCGTCCTGAGGGGGAGTCAAAGACGCGCGATCGACCGGGCCGGTCTCCAGTTAACGACTAGCTAGCCCCGAGGGTTCCTCAGCAGCCGTCGGAAGCCCACGGCCTGGTGCCGTACTGCCTGAGGCCCTCGCAGGCGCCAAGCGGCTGGTCGACCCTCTCCGGCCGCTACCTATTCGGAGGCTCGCCGGTGAGGCCCCACACGAGCTGGTCGATGGGGTCTGGCTCGGTCGCGGCAAGATCCACCCAGGTGAGAGCGTCAAGGAAGAGCGGCAGGTTCTTGGGATGGGGGCCGGGCAACAGGACAGGTACGACGGCGCACCGCCGTTTGGTGCGCTGCCGGAGAAACGCGTCGAGTTCCTGCGCTTGCCAGGGACCCAGCTCGGAGCCGATGATCACCGCCGCGGCCGGGATCTTGGCAATGACTTCCTCCAGCGCAGGCTGCCACATCTCTCCGGGGCGCAGTTGGCCCTCGTCCAGCCACGGGCTCAGCCCACGAGCCCGCAGCCGCTGGGCAAGCTCACGGACAGCCGGCTTGTCCTTCCAGTTGTGACAGAGGAAGACGTCGAACTCCGCGGCCTCCTCCTCCTTATTACCCCGCAGCACCGTGGCGGCGGCCGCGGAATCCCGGCCGGCGTCCGCCGAGGCGTCCATCGCCGCGGTGTGCTGGTCACTGCCGTTGACCAGCTCATAGTCATCGCGCAGCGAGACGATGTTCTCGCAGACCGGGCACCGGATGTCCTGTCGGCCCAGACGGAGGACCCGCTGGACCTGCTCGGCGGTGAACCCGATGCCGTCGTGCGGGCAGGTGTACTGACGCTCCCGCGTGACGCTTCCTGGTGTGGCGCGGCGGTCGAGGTGTGCGTGCACGAAGCGCTCGAACTGCTTCCGCAGCGCGTCAGGTACCCGGTCGTACCCGATCCACAGCTCCGCCTTGCCCTCACCGTCATTCTTCACGGCGACGGTGCACTCGCCGCCGCCAGCGGCGAACCTTGCCGCCGACTGCCAGCTGTCTACCCTGGTGAACCGGTTACTGCGGGTCAGCCGCACGATCAAGGTCGCGTACACGCTCTCGACCGGTCCTTCAAACCGGAAAACGACAGCGTCCCCCTTCGGCGTCTGGGATGGCGGCAGGTCGCGACGGTAGGCCGAGGGGAAGACCAGCTGCACGCCGTCCTCGGTTGGCTCGCGCAGGACCAGCTCGTGCTGCACGAGTTCCTCCAGGGTGGCGAGCACGAGCAGCCGCTCCTGCCGCTCCTCGACCACCCGGCCGGTAGACGGGACCGCGAAGTTGAGGCTGACGACGTCCGTCTCCAAGATGCAGCCGAGACCGTCCGGCTCCTCCCTGGCGGCGTTCACGATGGCGCCGGCGTAGGTGTCGAGCAGTTCGGGCTGCAGCAGCACGTAGTCACCCCACTTCAGCCGCTTCACCAGGTCAGCGGACTCCAGGCGGGCCACGCACCCCTCGAAGACCGAGGCCAGCCTGGCCGACGCCTGCTCCGGTGAGCCGTTGCCGGCCGACCCGGCGGCCTGCTCTCCGATCAGCAGCTGCTGGCCCTTGGGCACCGCCTGCTGGAACCTCCGGCACAGTTCGTCAATCGGGGTCAGCAGGCTGCCCGATGCCGACTTCTGGCTCATGACGAACTGCTTGACCGCGGCGAACAGCGCGGTCGAGGTGATCTCAGGTATCCGTGTCCAGTCGATCGCCGCGAGCAGCCGGGAACGCAGCTGGCCGACGTTCGTCCCCTCCCGCGCGCTGGTCTTGAAGTACGCATCGAGCGCGTAGTCCGTCATCAGCTTGTGGATCCGCTGGTCGGAGACGTTGATGCCGCCACGGTCGGCTCGGGCGGCGACCAGAAAGGCCGTCAGGCCGCCGGCCGTTGCCGGATGGGCATGCCGGACCGCGCGCGCCCAGTGCTGCGCCCCCGCCAGCGGTGCGGTCTCGTTTGTCGCGTCGAACAGGATAAGGGCCAGGGCCGCGCCCTCGAGGTGCAGCTGGTGAACGATCCGGTAGCCGGGCTGGCCGGCCAGGTCCCACAGCAGGACATCCCGGTTGTCGGCCGCGGGATCCGCCTCGTCGGCCGTCGGGAGCCGCCATATCCGGCGTCCGTGCGTCGACTCGGTGGCCTGGAACGGCTCGCCGGCCAGCACCATTGACAGGCCCGACTTCCCGACTCCCGAGTCGCCGAGGACCAGGACCTTCGCGTTCGCGTAGGTCGTGATCTCGACCGGAGTGCTGACCGCCTGGTCCCAGTCCCCGATCAGGGTGAGCTCCGCCGTGCCCGGGTCGACCAGCGCCATCAGGCCGTCCACGGCGCTGACCGCCAGCCTGGTGAAGTGCGCCGCGACGCTGCGCGACGGCGGGTCCCGGAACCAGAGCTGGGCGGGGGTACCGTCGAGGGACCAGGCAAGCAGCTCACCCCTGGCCGACCAGATCAGCGCGGTGCGCCGTTCGCGCACGAATACCATCCCCGCGGCCGCGATGGTCTCCACCACGGTCGAGGACACCGAGTCGTCCGGGTGCCATACCTTCAGCGTCGCGTCCATGGACGCTGAGACGATCCATTCGCCGTCGATCCAGCTGAGGCCGGTGACGGTCGCGGCGTGGTCTTCAAACTGGCGCACCGGCTCGCCGTCGGCGGCCCGGTATACCCAGACCGTCGGCGTCCCCACGGTGCAGGCCAGCATGCTCCCGTCGGGCGACACGGCCAGGTTGACCCCCTCCGAGGAGTTGCCCGACATCCGGTTCCTAGTCAGCACCCGCTCCCAGACCACCCCCCGCTTGGGCTCGACGACCTTCAGCGTCATCCGGCCAGGCACGGACGGCACCAGGACGGCCAGCCGGTCGCCCCCGGGAACGAACGCCAACGAGGTCGGCGCACCGAGAGCCTGCATCCGCGTCTCCGCCGCGAGCGGGGAGAGCGGCCCGGACAGGTCGACCAGCCTCGCCTGGCCGTCCTCGTCACGGAATGCGAGCTTGGCGCCGTCCGGGGACCAGGTCAGCCCGGGAGCCAGCGCGCAGGTCAGCTGGAGCCGTGACTGGCTGCGGGAACCGCCGGTGATGTCCGAGACGGTCAGCTGGCGGCCCACGGAAAGAGCGATCCGGTTAGCCGCCGGCGACAGCGCGACGCTGACCCGCTGATCCCGGCGGTCCGGCCAGGTGTCGGCACTCCAGACCTGGCCCCGGGTCCAGGGCCGGTACGGCCGGCGACCTGCTGGATTGCCAAACGCATCAGTCCCTTGGGGCACTGAGATTCACTCCCGGCCGTTAGCGCAACGCATCACCCGTGGCCCATATTGCCTGCAGGCTCCCAGTTCTTATTATCCATCAAGTCGCCCCCAACTGGCAGAGCCCGAGGTATATCTCTGGTCCTTCAGGGCCCGGTACAGTCTGGATATGGCGGATCGCGAGCCAGGCGTGCACAACGACGCCGTGGCATGGTCGGACTTTGACGCCGACGAGTACTGGCACATCAATTATTCTTCGGTGCTGCCGGAGGACGCAGAAATCATTCAGTGCGCGAGTAAGTTCCTTATTGAGGCATGCGGACCGCCTACACGTTCGAAGAGAGCCGTGGACGTCGGCGCCGGCACTAATCTCTATCCGGCACTGCTAATGCTTCCCTGGGCCGAGCACATCGTCTTTACGGAGTATGCGTCGCCTAATATCAACTGGCTCACGGAGAACCTGGCTGATGCGCCCGGCGAATGGCAGTGGCGGCCTTTCTGGGACCTAGTCGCCGACCGGACCTGCTACCGGACCGTTGAGCAGCCACGACGCAGGCTCGCGGCCGTGCACGAGATCCGCACGGTCAGCATCTTCGACTTGCCGGTGCGAACTTGGGACCTCGGCAGCATGTTCTTCGTGGCGGACGGCATGACCACCGACGCGGCGGAGTTCGAGTTGGCGGTACGCTCATTTCTCAACGCGCTTAAGCCGGGCGCCCCGTTCATGATGGCCTTCATGGAAGGCTCGAGCGGTTACGACGTTCATGGCGTCAGATTCCCTGCCGTGCCGGTAACTCCAGCGTCCCTGGACGCGCTTCTCGCTGATCTTCCAGTTACGGGCACCAGCGTCCTCCGGACGGATAACTCCGTTCGCCGGCTCAGGCATGGATACGATGCCATGCTCCTAGTCACCGGATTCGTCACGGCATGACGAGGATGCGCTTTCCGCGCTTCCGGCGGACGAGCTGGAAAAGGAGCAGCTTAAATACGCGCGCTCGATGATCACGGTTACGCCCCACTGGCAACAGGGGTCGTCGGTCCTTCACCCTGCGTGGTCTGCGGCGTCCTCCGGGCCGCCGCCGGAGCGAAGGTCAACACCTCACGCCAAGCGACCACTCAATCGATCGGGAAGATAACAATCTAGCAGCCTACAGCAAAAGCAGGCCGACCCGGTGTAATGTAGGATTAGGTTGCATTTTACGGTCCGGGGCCGTTGTGACTCGAATTAGGGCAGGATGCCAGTGAAGTTTGACGTGATGACTACGATGGAAACCTTAATTCGTTCCAATAACCCCTTCAGCACCTCGAGGAACCCGCTAACCTTGCCGTCCATGGTTGATGTTGCCGATGTTCTGCACAACGCCGACGCTCCGTGGAACAGATTTTCGCCCGAGGACTACTGGCAGCAGAACTACCACAAGCTGCAGGCGGAGGACCGAGAAATCATCCGCCTGGTGAGCCAATTTTTCATCGCCGCGTTCGCGGGCCGGCCGCTCGCCCAGCTGGGCATCGACGTTGGCTCTGGTACGAATATCTATCCAGCCTTGTTGATGCTCCCGTGGACCGACCAGATCCTGCTGACGGACTACTCCGAGGGCAACGTTGAGTGGCTCCGCCGTCAGCTCGCGGACGACTCCGGCGGGTGGACGTGGAGGCCCTTCTGGCACGAGTTGCAAGGAAAGGAAGGCTACGACCAGATCGGCGAGCCGCGTAAACAGTTGCGCGAGGCATGCCAGAGCGAGAAGGGGCACGCGGGAATAGAACGTCACAGCGTGTTCGAGTTGCCGGCGGCGCGCTGGGACCTGGGCACCATGTTCTTCGTGGCCGAGTCGATCACCGAGGATCCTGACGAGTTCCGGGCCGCGCTCGCGGGCTTCACCGGGGCACTGAAGCCCGGCGCCCCGTTCGCGACGGCCTTCATGGCGGGCTCGCGCGGGTACCCAGTGGGAGGTACGCACTTTCCGGCCCTGCCCATTACTACCGGCCATGTTCGGCAGCAGTTCACCGAACTTGGCGCGCGCAACCTGAGCGTAAAACTGCTACGGACCAAGCACCGGGTCCGGGACGGCTACGAGGGGATGATCGTGGCCACAGGTGTCCTTCGTGAGTCGTGACAAGGCTGGTTAGCTATGGAGATACAGACCAGGCGGCAGATCCTCGAGATCTGGCGGGCGACCGTTGACTTCTCCTTCCGTGGCGAAGAATGGACCTGGGGCGGCCGGAGCGGACGGAATTCGATCAGCGATGCCGAGCAGCTCCTGACCATCCTGTATCCCGCTACCACCATCGACTCGCTCAAGGTCGACGCCGTCGACCAGATCGCGGACGACGTGCTCGAATACCTGCGCGGGCTGGGCAATGCCCAGGACATCCCGCGCCTCCTGATGAAATTTGTCGGCGAGTACATGACGGCCTACCGCGTCGACGGCACGCCGGATTTCTCCGGTGGCAACTACTTCGACGTGGAGGATTCCGCGGCCGGGACGATGCAGCCAGAGCAAGGAAAGCTGCACGTTGTTGACTCGTACTCGATGTCCGTCACGCTGTGCCTGTCCACACTGGGCTTCCTGCGGGTTTACCGGCAGGGCCTGCGGAGCCAGCGGATGATCCAGGAGGTCAACCGGCTGGAGCAGCTCTCCTCGCAGCGGCTGACCGCGGCCATGGTCGGCCTGCTGCGCAGCTTCACCGTGAATACCTTCGACCCGACCGACCCGCCCGGTGAGGTCATGTGCACGATGCTCAACCAGGGCGGCGTCGCCACGGATATCCTCGTCCGCAACCTGCTCGACGATCTCGCCGAGGTTCGCGCGGCCCTGCGCCAGGAGGTGACGATCGGCAGCGGCCAGCTTGGTGAAGAGCTCGAGAACCTCGGACGGCTGTTCGAGTGCGGCTGGACCTGGGGTGTCGTCGACGGGGCGCCCGAGATTGACTACGCGACAGATATCGGCGAGCAGCCGGTCGGGGTGGCCGAGGCGCGGCCCTACCTGTACTGCACCGTGGTCGCCCTCGACGGCATCCAGGACCTCTTCAGTGACCGGACCCGTATTCTCGGCCTGCTGAATGAGGAGCAGCAGCGGCTGGCCCGGTCACTGCAGTTGCGCTGGGACCTAACCCGGCGGTTCTGGGCCAAGGTGGCCACCTTCGGCCTTGAGCGCTGGCCGCTCGAGGACCTGCCGTGGATGACCACCGACGGACGTGAGTCCGACTACTACTCGGTGCTGCTCACCTCGATCCTCATCGAAGGCGCGGGCAGCGACCAGATCGACGTCGAGCGAGTCGGCCGGGTACTCGAAGAGCTTTCCAATCGCGGCCGGATCACGCGCAGGCCGATGGCGGACGACCCCGCGATCGCCCTGCACATGCCGGGCATGCGACTGCGGCTCATCGGCAGCGAGAAGGTGGCCGCGGGGCCCAGGCTGGCGTGGACGGTCTCCAGCTTCACCCTGCTGGTGCTGAAGCGGCTGCTCCGGGTGGCTGAACTGCTCGACGACGGTGCCCTGCGGGTCCACTACCTGCAACTCAGCGACCAGATCTGGAGGCACGTCGAGCGCCGCCGGATCCAGCAGCCAGGCGCGCGGGGACTATGGGACAACCCCCTGCAGGTATTCGCCGGCCCGTCGTTCGCCGATTACGACATACCGTCGTGGTACCACACCGAACGCGTCATCGAGGTGCTGGTCGCCGCCGCCAACGTGACCGCATCGCAGTCAACCGCCGCCCCCGAGCTGCACCAGATCGCCAGTCAGCTCCTGGCCGAGGCAGAGCACCGCTTCGACCTGGAACGGCTGCGCGGCACCGATGACACCGGAATCCAGATGCGGGAGAGCTTCCAGGTAGTGGCGGCGAAGCTGCGGCGAGCCAGGGAGATACTCGCCGAGCGCCCGGGCACCGCGAGCGTGCTTGCCAATGACGTGCTCCGCGAACTCGACATGGTCGATGCCGCCCGGCAGGACACGGTCAGGCTGAGCTAACGATGATCGTCGTCGCAACCTCGGACAAGGGAGGCACCGGCCGCTCGGTGACCGGAAGCAACGTCGTGTACCGGCGTGCCCTGCAAGGCGGTGACGTCTGCTATCTCGACTTCGACTTCGGTTCGCCGACGGCCGGCGCGATCTTCGGCGTCAGCGCGGTCTCCCGCGGCACGACGACCGGCCGGGGCACCCACTCCTACCTGCTCGGCCGGTCACCAGACGTGGAGCGCTGTGACGTCTGGCAAAACTCCGACCGGACCAGCCTCCGGCAGCGGCCGCCGGGAACCGGGCGGCTGACGCTGCTACCCGGGGATTCCGGCGGCGGCGAGTTCTCTTCCGACGATGCCGTGGTCGATCGCTGCATCGACCTCTTCCTCCGGCTGCACAGCGAGTACGAGGTCGTGCTCGTTGACCTGAGCGCCGGCCGGTCGTACGCCGCGGAGATCGTCATCGCCGCCACCGCTTCGCCCGCGCTGGCCAACGTGACCACGAGATGGCTGGTCTTCCACCGGTGGACGCGGCAGCATATCCTGGCGGCGAACGGCCTGGTCTTCGGCGAGAAAGGCCTGCTGGACACCGCCGATGAGCAGGGCATCGGACGCGACCGACTCATCGAGGACATCCGTTTCGTCCGGACCGCGATCGTCGACCCCAACGCGCCCGACCTCGCCGGGCTGCGGCCGCCGCAGCTCGCCTGGCTCCGCGAGACCAACAGAGGGCTGCAGAAACTGGCCGCCGAGCTGAAGGTGGGCAGGTCCGCCATGCTCGGCGAGGTGCCGCTCGACCCCGTGCTGCAGTGGCGCGAGCAGCTGATCACCGATTCCGACGTCTGGGCGCGGCACGTGGCAAACCAGGCCACCATCGAGGCGTTCGACCTGATCGCCAAGAAGATCGTTGACGAAGCCGCCTGGGAACAACTGTGAGCGAC
>Ga0207664_10002898_pt1 | contig 11403 bp, 9 predicted proteins | sample LARL83metaG_FD_184349 | JGI IMG/M metagenome (GOLD analysis project Ga0207664, IMG submission 184349) | Corn, switchgrass and miscanthus rhizosphere microbial communities from Kellogg Biological Station, Michigan, USA - LAR L8-3 metaG... | ecosystem: Host-associated > Plants > Roots >...
AAGAGCTATTGGTTGTGCGGTATCGGCGGATATTGCCTGGGCCTGATCACCGGACTATTGGGAAGAGGAGCGGTGATGAGCTGCACTGTGGCCGTAGAGGACGTGGTGCTGCGTCATCTGCGTGATCAACTGATGGTCCTGGAGCGGGAGGGCGATACGGCGGCACGACACGCCGTAGCCGCCATAGTCGCGGATGAAAACGTTCACCTTGAATCTGGAACGGCGATGGGATCTACGAGTCCGCTTTATCGCCCCATCCATGGTCTGGTAGCAGCCTCCACCGAAGCGGTGATCTGGCTAGGTATGCAGCTATAGAGGGACTTGCCTTCCGAAGACACTGATGTATACACTGTATACATGACTGCCACTGCCGATAAGATCCACGCCGCCGCCCGCAAGCTCCTGGACAAGGAGGGCGCGGAGGCGGTGACCATGCGCCGGGTGGCGCAGGCCGTGGGCATCACGCCCATGGCCATCTACAGGCATTACCCGGACCGGGCGGCCCTGCTCAATGCCCTGGCCGACACCGGCTTCCGTGAGTTGGCGGAGAGCCTCAAGGCCAAGCGCTTCAGCGGCGACCTGGAGACCAGGCTCGCCAAGATGGCGGACCTCTATCTCGACCACGCCATGGACAACCCGCGGCTCTTCGAACTGATGTTCCTGGCCAAGCGCGAGGGCGCGCGCCAATACCCCAAGGACTTCAAGGACCGGCAGTCCCCCACCGCCACGCTGATGGCCGATGTCATCGCCGAGGCCATGCGGCAGGGCGAGCTCAAGCAAGACGACTACTGGGAGATCACCTTCGAGATCGGCGCCCTCTCCCACGGCCTGATCATGCTCTACCTCGGCGGCCGCGTGTCGCTCACGCAGTCCGCCTTCCGCGCCCTGTACCGGCGTTCCTTCCGGAGATACTTCGATGGCATCCGTGTTTGACCTGAAGCGCCTGGGATGGGGTGTGGGCGCGACCCTGCTCACGGCGGCACTCATCTGGTTCGGCACCGGCCTGCATCCCTTCTGGCCGCTGATGTGGTTCGCGCCGCTGCCGGTGCTGCTGTTTGCCAACCGCGCTTCCTGGTGGGGCGCGGCCCTGGCGGCGGCCCTGGGCGTGATGCTGGGCGTCCTGAACCTGTGGCCCGTGTTCCACGGCCTGCTGCATGCGCCCTGGCCCATCATCCTGCAGATCTATCTCAGCGAGGGCATCGCCTACGCCCTCGCCGTGTCCCTCTATCGCGCGCTGCTCCAGCGCGGTGCCCATCGGACGGCGCTGCTGGCCTTCCCGGCGGTGCTCGTGTCGTTCGAATATTTCCTCAACGTGAGCTCACCCCACGGCACCGCCGGCAGCCTTGCCTACTCGCAACTGCAGTTTCTGCCCTTCCTGCAGCTCGCCAGCGTCACCGGTCCCTGGGGCATGAGCTTCCTGCTGCTCTCCTTCTCCACCGCCCTCGCCGTCGGCTTGCATCTGTATCCGACTGCGCCGAAGCAGGCCCTGCGCATCGGCGGCACCGTGGCCGCGGTACTGGTCCTGGTGCTGGCGTTGGGCACGCTGCGGCTCTACACGCCGGTGCACGGCCCGCAGGTGAAAGTGGGCCTGGTGGCCTCCGATGGAGTCGCCGGGGAGAATGACCAGGTGCTGGATCCCGGCGCGCCGGCGGACCAGCTCTTCGCGCGATATGCCCTTCCCGTGAAGGCCCTGGCGGCAGAGGGGGCCCAGGTGGTGGTGCTGCCGGAGAAACTCGCGGTGGTGCTGGATCAGACCCTGCCGGAGACTGACGCTGCCTTCCAGAAGCTGGCCGACGGCAGCGGCAGCACACTGGTGGTGGGGATGGTCCGAGTCGGCAAGGATGAGCAGAAGTACAACGAGGCCCGCGTCTACCAGCCGGGCCGGCCGCCCCTCAGCTACGACAAGCAGCACATGCTGCCGCCCTTCGAGTCCGACTTGACGCCGGGCACCGCCCTCACGGTGCTGCCGCATGGCAACGCCGCCTGGGGCGTGGAGATCTGCAAGGACATGGATTTCACCCCGCTCTCCGCCGACTACGGCAGGCAGGGCGTGGGCCTGATGCTGGTGCCCGCTTGGGACTTCGCGGCGGACTGGGTCTTCCACGGACACATAGCCATCATGCGCGGCGTGGAGTCGGGGTTCAGCGTGGTGCGCTCGGCGAAGCGGGGATCGCTGTACGTCAGCGACGACCGCGGCCGCATCCTGGCGGAGACCTCCAGCGCCTCTGCGCCTTTCGCCACGCTGCTCGCCAGCGTGCCGGCGGTGCATCACCACACCTTCTACACCATGGCGGGCGATTGGTTCGCGTGGCTGACGCTGCTGGTATTGCTCTACCTCCTGGGACGACTCGTCCAGCTCTGGAAATCCCCGCGCCGGACCTGAGCGTCCACCTATGGGAATCTCAGGTGATTCCCTTGGACATAAAGGGGTTTTACCCCGATGGGAAGTGTCGCGCCTGACCTCGATAATGGGCACCAGGCCTCAGGGAAGAGGCCTCCATACAGGTGAACCATGGCCTCAGACACGACCCAATCCCCATGCCCCCTCCTCAACATCAGCAGCGCCGACGACCTCGCGGTCCGCGGCCGCGTACTGGCTGCGGCGAAGCAGCGCTTCAACCGCTTCAGCCATGAAGACACCACGCTCGACGACCTGGCCCGCGCGGCCGGCCTGAAGGTGAAGCAGGTGCGCAAGCATTTCGCCGACGTGTATTCGGTGATGATCGCGCTGCAACGCACCCTCGACCATCCCTTGACCCACCGCGGCACCCGGCCCAACTCCGGCTTCGCGGCGCGGGAACACCGCCTGGCCCGGGCCCGGGATGTGCGCCCGACAGAAGCCTGAGACCCTGCGACCCGCGGGAGATGAAGGCCGCCTTCCGGCGGCCTTTTCGTCACTGTCACTGCACCCTTATACGGCCAGATCGAGCTCCCTGCGAAGCAGGCGGCCGCATTCATCCGGGAGCAAGGGTGGACTGAACAGATAGCCCTGCACGTAACGACAGCCTTCGCCCTCGAGGAACGCCAGTTGTTCCGGGGTCTCCACGCCCTCCGCCACGGCCTTGATACGCAGCCGTTCCGCCAAGGCCAGCAGGCAATGGATGATCGCCGGATCGAAACTGTTCCTGCCGATGCCCATGACGAAGTCGCGATCCAGCTTGATGGCATCGATCGGCAGGCGTTTCAGGTAAGTCATCGATGAATGTTCCTTGCCGAAGTCATCGAGCGCGATCCGCACCCCGAGCAGCTTGAGTTCATCCAGCATCTGCAGGTTGGCCTCGATGTCCCGCATCAGGACGCTCTCGGTGATCTCGAGCTTCAAGGTGGTGGGATCGAGACCGGTGACCGTCAAGGCTTCCCTCACCGTCTCGACCAGCGCGCCTTTGGTGAACTGGCGCGGCGAGAGGTTCACCGAGACCTGCAGGCGCGGATTGCTCGCCGCCTCCTGCCAGGCTTTCATCTGGCGGCAGGCTTCCCGCAGGGCCCAGCGGCCGATCGGCACGATCAGGCCCATCTCTTCCGCCAACGGGATGAAATCCGCCGGGGAGATGATGCCGAACTCAGGATGCTCCCAGCGCAGCAGGGCTTCCACGCCGTACACGCCGCCCTTGCGGATGTCGAACTGCGGCTGGTAGTGCAGCCTGAACTCGTGCCGCTCCAGGGCCCAGCGCAGCGCGTTCTCGCGCGAGAGTCGCAGCAGTGCCTGGGCGTGCATGTCCTGGGTGAAGAACCGGTAATCGTTGCGGCCCTGCTCCTTGGCGCTGTACATGGCCATGTCCGCGCTCTTGAGTAATGTGGCGTGGTCTTCGCCATCCTGTGGATACATGCTGATGCCGATGCTGCATCCTGGATGCAGGTCCATCCCGCCGGCGGGCACGGCGCTGGAGAGTGCGGTGATGATGCGTTCACAGGTGAAGATCACCGCCTTGGGGTCGCCACAATCCTCCATCAGCACCACGAACTCGTCGCCGCCGAGCCGCGCCACGATGTCCTCGCGGCGCACGCAGTGGGTTAGGCGCTTGGCGATCTCCTGCAGCACCTCGTCCCCGATGTGGTGGCCGAGGGAGTCGTTGATGGTCTTGAAACGGTCCACATCGATGAAGAGGAGTGCCATCTGCTGCCGGCTGCGCCTGGCATGGGCGATGGATTGGTCGAGGCGCTCCACGAAGCTGCTGCGGTTCAGCAGTTGGGTCAGCTGATCCTGGGTCGCCAGCTTGCGCATTTCGCGCTCGGCTCGGTTGCGCTCGGAGGCGTGCACGGCGACGGTCATCGAATCGGCCAGGGCGGTCGCCAGCTCCAGGTCTCCCGGTATCCAATCTTTTCCACCCTGGCGCCATTCGTGCAGGATCATGCCGCGCAGGCCGCCGCCGTTGCGGAACGGCACGAACAGTGCCGCGGAGGCATGCACCGCGCGAAAATACTTGTTCCACGTGGACGACAACATGGGCGAGCGCGCCACGTCACGGACCGCGATGGAGCGGCTCTTGGCCAGTTGCTCGAATAGCCCGGCGGACGTGCTCCTCTCGATCTCGAGGAAGGCTTTGCTGGCGTGTTTGCCGGCATTGAAGACATGCACACAACGGAGCTTGTCCTTGCTGTCGTTCATGAACCAGATGCTGACCCGAGTGCAGGCCGAGGCATGCGCGGAATATTCGCTGATCAGCTCGCACGCTTCGCGCAAGTCGCCGCCGGTGATGCGCCGGTCCAGGGCGATCTCCAGCAGCTTGGATTCCTTGCGCTGCGTGCGGTCGGCTTCGTCCTGCACCCGCAACTGGTAGTTCGTGCGCGTGGTCACCTCATCGGCGAGTTGTCCCCGCGCCTCGCGATAGGCCATGCGGAACTTAAGGTTAGCCAAGATCTCGCGGCCGCCCTCATCAGCCAGCAGCCAGAGGACCGCGAGTATCGCAAAGCAAGCCATCGTGATCGCGATGCCCTAGAAGCTGAAGGCGGATATGAACCTCACCATCAGCGGACTGAACATCGCCGCCAGATAGGAGACGTACACATGGCGATGGGTGGCGAGTGCCAGCGCCGGCACGGCCGCCACTATCAACAGGAGGGCGACCAATGCCACCCGATGCACTGTCGAGTTCGGTGCGAAGAACAGCCATCCGCCCAGGCCCCAGATGATGCCGAGCGTCACGGTCAGGGCCAGGAACGAGTCCTGCCAGGTCCTGCGGCCTGCCTCGGTGAGCACGAACCAGCCGTAGGTCCAGCTCATGGTCAGGCGCACCAGCGAGACACCGATCGCGAATATCAGCCAGGTCACCACGAGGTGCGCAGGCCGCAAGTCCCAGAATGTGAAACCGGCGAAGCCCGCCAGGCAGATGATCCCGATGTCCATCCATCGGCCGGAATGACGGATGGTGGTGATACGCTCGCCCTGCAACAGGCGCTCCATGAGAGCAGCCTTTTCCTGCGTCTCCGGAGTCACCATCAGCTTCGAAGTCATCGTCGCAGACATAGGATTCTCCGTCGGCGGCCCGCGCCGAAGTGGGCATTCCCGGCTGGCCTGTCCATCCACTGCATAACCCGCTGAGGGCAGGTTCGACCGGGCGCGGATGGGGTGCCGGTAGCGAGCTATTCTTCCTGTAGGCCGGCATGACTGCCTTGACGCAAGTCAGCCGCACTTCTCGGGGATTGCCTGATGTGCCAGCAATGACAGGGGGGTTGAGGTCCTTTGTTTACAAAAAAACCCGCCGGAGCGGGTTCTTTCTAGGGCATAGCCGCGCCTCGACCTAGCGCACGGCTTTCTCGGCGACGGCGTAGATCTCCTCCTCACTCAACAGCACCAGATTCGCGGCCGACGCCAGCGGGATGTAGGAATCCTTGCCGGCCACCCGCGCCTTCCTGATGCCCGGCGCGTGTTCTTCCAGGTGCGTGAAGATCTCCTCGGCGATGCCGCCGGTCTCGCGCCCCTCGTCCACCACCAGCACCTTGCCGCAGTCCTTGGCATGCTTGGCCATGAGTTCGGCGTTCAGCGGCTTCAGCCAGCGCAGGTCCAGCACCCGCGCCTTCTTGCCGGTCTGCTTCTCCAGCTTCTTCGCCACGCGCAGGGACATGGGCACGCCATTGCCGTAGCTGATGATCAGCAGGTCCTTGGAGTTCGGGTCGTAGACACGCCCGTCGCCGATGGGGATGGCCCGGTCCGGCGCCGGGTACTCGAACAACCAGCCGTTGTCCTTCGGCTCGTGCAGGTCCTTGGTCATGTAGAGCGCGATAGGTTCCATCCAGGCCACCACCCGGCCGTCCACCTTGGCGAGCGCGGCGCAGGTGCGCAGCATCATGGCCGCATCGTCGCCGCGGCTGGGGCAGGCGATCACCAGGCCCGGGATGTCCCGCAGCGCCGTGAAGCTGTTGTCGTTGTGGAAGTGGCCGCCGAAGCCCTTCTGGTAACCCAGCGAGGCCACGCGCATCACCATGGGGTTCCGGTACTTGGCGTTGGAGAAGAACTGCAAGGAGGCCGCTTCGCCGCGGATCTGGTCACAGGCGTTGTGGAAGTACGCCAGGTACTGGATCTCAGGGAAGGGCAGCATGCCCATATAGGCGGCACCCTGGGCCATGCCGAGGATGGTCTGCTCGTCCAGCAGCGTGTTGAACACGCGGTGGCTCTTGAAGGTCTTGTACAGGCCTGAGGTCACGGTATAGACGCCGCCCTTCTGGGCCACGTCCTCGCCGAACACCGTCATCTCCGGGTACTTGGCCATGAGGTCGAACAGCGCGCGGTTGATCTGGATGGAGAGGTGGCGCGGCGCGCTCTTCTCCGGCAGAGCCTCCTCGGAACCGAAGGCGGCGACGCGGGCCGCGTGGTCCGCGGGGCGGGTGGCTTCGGCATTGACCTTGTCGGCATGGTAGGGCGCAAGAGGCGCCATCACCTGTTCCGCCGTAGTGAGCTTCGGACGCAGGGCTGCCTGCTTCGACGCTTCCTGCACGCGGCTGCGGCAGCGCTCGTACATCTCCAGCACTTCGCCGGACGTAAGCAGGCCCGTTTCGAGGGCCGTCTCCGCCGACATCAGCAGCGGGTCGCGGGACTCGGAACGCTCCAGCTCCTCGGCGGTCTTGTACTCGGTCTCGGCGTCGGTGCCGGCGTGACCCAGCAGGCGCACCAGCTTCAGGTGCAGGAAGGTGGGCTGGCGGGTGCGGCGGCAATGTTCCACGGCGGCCTGGGTCTTGTCCCAGGTGTCCACCAGGTCCAGGCCGTCCGCCTGCACGTAATGCAGGCCGGCGCGGTTCCTGAAGTTGGCCTCCACCCAGCCCTCCGGCGTCTTCACGGAGATGCCGATGGAGTTGTCCTCGCAGACGAACAGCACCGGGCAAGGCAGCTTCTGGTGCGCGGTCCACTGGGCCGCATTGAAGGCGCCGAGCGCGGTCGAATGGTTGGAGCTGGCGTCGCCGAAGCTGCATACCACCACGCTGTCCTCCGGGATCGGCGGGGTGACGCCCAAGCGTTTGGCCTGGGCCAGGGCCACGGCGGTGCCCACGGCTTTCGGCAGATGGCTGGCGATGGTGGAGGTCTGGGGCGGGACCCACAGCGGCACCGAGCCCCACACCTTGTGGCGGCCGCCGGAGATGGGGTCCTCGCTGGAGGCGGCGAGCGACAGCGCCGTGTCGTACACCATGTCGATGCCGAGCTTGCGTGCCCGCTCCTGCATGAAGGCGCCGGAGCGGTAATGCAGGAAGGCGATATCCGTGTGGCGGGTGACGCGGCCCACCACGGCATTGATCTCGTGGCCGGAGCTGCCGATGGTGTAGAAGCCCTCGTTGCGCGCACGCATGGCGCGGGCCTCGATGTCCTGGTGGCGCGAGAGCATCTGCGACTCGAAGAGCTCCAGGAAGTCCCGACCGGTGAGCGCGTGGCCGCGGCGCAGCGGTGCGTCCAGCGCCGGGCGCGGCGCCTCTTCGGTCCAGCCTTTGACGAAGGCGACGAAGTTGCCGTCCACGATCTCCGCGCGGTTGATGCTGCGGGTGGCGGCTTTCGCTAGACCGGTGGCTTTGGGTTCAATGGACATGGCTTTCTCTTAGGCGGCACGGGACATGGCCTGGTGGGCCATGGCGAATTCCTGGAGGCTGGTGAAGCGGAAATCCGGCTGCACCTTCTCGTCCGGGGCGCGGGTGGCGCCGAAGCCGGGCTTGCCGTGGCGGCGGTGGATCCAGCAGGTGGAGAGGCCGAGCTTCTTGGCCGGGATGTGGTCGTGGTACAGGCTCTCCGCCACGTGCAGCAGGCGCGATGGCAGGTAGCCCTCGTCCTCCAGGTTCGACAGCAGGTACTGGAAGTTCTCCATGTCTGGCTTGTAGCTGCCGATGTCCTGGGCGGTGTAGACATGGTCGAACTCCACTCCCAGCTTGGCGTTCGTGTAGCTGAAGGATTCCCGGTCCACGTTGGAGAGGATCACCAGCTTGAAGTGCTGCTTGAGATAGGCCAGCGCCAGCGGCGTATCCTGGAAGGCTGGCCAGTTGCCAACCGAGCGGCCGAAGGACTTCATGTCATCCGGTGTGGCGTACACGCCCCAGCTCGCGGCCATGCGCTTCAGCACCCGGCCGAGTATCTCCGGGTAGAGCATGGTGGGGTTCTCTTCCTCTTCTTCCCACTCGAACTTGCCGAAGGCCTCCACGAAGGCGTCGTCGCTCACCTGGATGTTCTCGCGGCGGCGCCAGGGGGCGAGCGCGGCGCGGATGCCGGTCTCCCAGTCGATGAGAGTGCCGTAGCAGTCGAAGCTTAGAACGTCGAAATCGATTAGACGCGGCATATCAAGAAAGTCGCAAGTGTGCAGAAGTGTTTTGCGTCACAGCCGTATTGCTCATGCGAAACCGAGCGGAGATAGCTAATAGCAACAACGTTAATAAATCTGGAACGCCAGTCCCGCCTCCGCCTCCAGTCGCCGGTGGAGTGTTACCAGAGCCTGTGTTGGAACCGCTTCCGTTGCCTTGTCTCCTGGACGGCTCCCTTCGACCCACGTTCAAAGTGAAATCATTGTTATCGAGACGCACGTCCACGCCGTATGGGTCAATCTCAGAAAAACTATCGTCTCTATAATCGGGAACCCACTCAACGTATGGGTTCGTCTCAGATAAGATCTTGCCCGTAACTTTGAAATCTATATGGCCCCCAGCTATTACTTTACCAACATTGCATGTTAGTAAATGCCGGACCGCTATGCCTGGACTGTACGTCCCCGAATTGCTGAGCGTGCAACCTGCGCTAACATCATGAATCTCAGTTAGGCTCGGAACGGTGAACAAGAGCGTGCCACTCTTCATAGGGGCCGTGCCACTGTTAGACACCGTTGCTATGAATGTCGCAGTTCCACCGATGATGGTTGGGTTCGGCGTGGCCTTCAGGCTAACGCTGGCATCAATCGTCGGCACATTTCCAGCTCGGTTGTACCAAATATCGCCCGCCTCTGGCTCAATGACGTCAGGCTTTCCGTCCGAGTTCATATCAGCCACGACTACGTCGACACTGCTGTAACCTACGCCGGGTACAAAGTAGGCTGCCGGGCTGGCGAACACTCCGACAGATGATTGGCGTATATAGTCGAATTGGGTGAAGCCATCATTGCCGACAATAATGTCTGGCAGGCCGTCACCATCCATGTCTCCTATGGAAATTGAAGATGGATTTGTGTCCGTCGATGGAGTGGCCACTTGAGTAAATGTGCCGTCTGGGTTCTGAAAGAAAACTTCGATCGAAGCGAGGCCGCCGCTCAATACGATATCGGTAAGACCATCTCCATTTAAGTCGGCGACTGCCATGTGTCCGGCCGTAAAAAGCAGTCCGCCATATGACTCCGGTGATGAAAATCCTGTACCTGTATCTCTTTGTATCGCTAATCCACCTGTCACACTCGCAGTAGCGTAGGGCGCCGGAATGGGGGTGATGATGTCTTGGACGCCATCTCCACGCAAATCGAAGACTCCACCAACAAACGCTATCGGTGAATTGCGCAGTTGGGTAAGTGTTCCGTCGGAATTCATCTTGATGAGATAGAGATAACTTTGCTGAGCGGGCGGATGCGAGTAGTCGGTGCCTGATAGTACGATTTCTTTGTGCCCATCCTCGAACCAGTCCGTAACTTGAATCCCCAGCGGAATCCCTTCATCCAGCGTAGTCGGAGCAGCAAACTTGTCGTTTCCTAAGCCTTTCCAAACATACAAGGTGCTGTACATAACGGCTGCTATGTCCACGTGACCATCGCCATCAAAATCGCCGACAACCACTGCTCCATTGAGAACCTGTCCCGGGGAATTGCAGGTGATGTCCAGATCGATTTCTTCTGAATCTTGCTGGAGAAGGCCGTCCGTGTCCTGGCGCGTTATATACAACTTGGGCTTTGTAGCTACCTCAGGCGGTGAAGTCTCCGCACACTGCCCAGGTGAGAATGACACCCAATCCTCGCGACCTGAGCCGTCGAAGTCGGCCACAAAACTCGAGGTGCCCTTAGCCGGATAGATAGCTGCTGGATAAATCGGATCCGCCGAACCCATATTGCAGTGCTGAATACCGCATATGGCAACCATTAGAACAGTCAACCACTTGTTCACGAACCTGATCTCCGCGCTCTGGCACTCATGTTAAAACGCATTGACCCCGGTCAGCTCTTTACCGATCACCAGCTGGTGCACGCTCTCGGTGCCTTCGTAGGTGATTACCGACTCCAGGTTCAGGGCGTGGCGGATGGGACAGAACTCGGTGGTGATGCCGGCTCCCCCTAAGAGATCGCGGGCGTCGCGGGCCACGTCCATGGCGGTGCGGCAGTTGTTCCACTTGGCGAGGGAGACCTGGGCAGGCTGCATCTCGCCCTTGTCCTTCAGGCGGCCGAGCTGCAGGGACAGGAGCTGGGCGAGGGTGATCTTGCGTGACATCTCCGCCATGCGCAGCTGCACCAACTGGTTGTTGTCCAGCGGGCGGCCGAACAGCACGCGGGTCTTGGAATAATCAAGCACTTCCTTCAGGCAAGCCTGCGCCGCGCCAATCACGCCCCAGGTGATGCCGTAGCGGGCCTGGGTCAGGCAGCCCAGCGGACCCTTGAGCCCTTCCGCCTTGGGCAGGCGGTTGGACTCGGGGATCACCACGTTGTCGAAGTACAGGGCCGAGGTGATGGACGCGCGCAGCGACATCTTGTGATGCACCTCGGGGGCGTCGAAGCCCTTGGTGCCTTTCTCGACGAGGAAGCCGCGGATACCCTGCTCGGTCTGGGCCCACACCACCGCCACGTCGGCGATGGTGCCGTTGGTGATCCACATCTTGGCGCCGTTCAGCACCCAGTCGCCGCTGGCGTTCTTCTTGGCGGTGGTCTTCATGTTGGACGGATCCGAGCCGCCGTGGGGCTCGGTGAGGCCGAAGCAGCCGATCTTTTCTCCTCGAGCCATGGCGGGCAGCCACTTCTGCTTCTGCTCCTCAGA
>Ga0207664_10002899_pt1 | contig 11403 bp, 12 predicted proteins | sample LARL83metaG_FD_184349 | JGI IMG/M metagenome (GOLD analysis project Ga0207664, IMG submission 184349) | Corn, switchgrass and miscanthus rhizosphere microbial communities from Kellogg Biological Station, Michigan, USA - LAR L8-3 metaG... | ecosystem: Host-associated > Plants > Roots >...
CAGCCGCCATGCACCAAAGGAGCCTAACCCGCGGCGGCGATCGCCGGGGCCGACCAGACAGCCACGGCCAGCGACCCCCAGATATCCGGGATACCCCGCACTCGGCCCGCAGCCTAGCGTGAGATCAACAGCCAGAACGCCACAGCAAACGGAGAAGCTAATGACCACGCTCAGGATCGAGCACGCGATCCACGACTACGCCACCTGGAAGACAGCGTTCGACAGCTTCGCCGAAGCACGCGCCAAGGCCGGCGTCCGCAGCTTCGCCATCCGCCAGCCCGCCGACGACCCGAAGTACCTCATGCTCGACCTGGAGTTCGACACCGCCGGGCGAGCCCAGGCGTTCGCTGAGTTCCTGGAACAGCACATCTGGTCCTCGCCGACGTCGTCACCGGCGCTGGCCGGCCCGGCACAGACCCGCATCCTCGACCTAATGCCAAGCCAGGAACACTGACCCGCCTGTCCGCATCCGCAGACTGACAGCTTGTCCGGAAGGCGCAGATCACCCGCAAACCCGCAGCGCCGCGGCCCCGGCCGCGAGAATGACCGGCAGCTCGAAAGGGAGGGCGGCGACGTGCGGATTCCAGGTCGCCGGGTTTAGCCGTCAGGACGCGGGTGCCGGCGGTGCTGCAGGTACGGTGCGCGGCGCGGCCGGACCGGCGCAGAGGATGTGGTCGGCGAACATGGTGACCGCGACGTCGATGAGGCGGACGTACCGGTCACCACCGGGGTCGTTGGCGAGCTGCTGGCTGGCCAGGCCTGCGACCAAGGCGGTCCAGAGGTCGAAGTCGGCGTCGTCGCGGAGCCCGGCGCGGGTCAGGATGGTCCGGACGCTGGTGAGGATCTCGACTGCGATGGCGTAGGAGTCGGGTGATGGCTCGAATCCGGGGATGGTGCGCAGGAACAGGAGCTGGTAGCGGGCCTGGTCCTCCGTCGCGAACCCGACGAAGAGGGCGGCGACGACCCGCAGCGCGCCGCGGGGATCGTCGGGGATCTGGGCGGCCGCGAACCGGCGCGCCAGCTCCCGGTTGCCGTCGGCGAACATGTGGTCGTAGAGGGCGTTCTTGGAGGCGAAGTAGGTATAGAGCGATGGGGGTTCTATATCGACGGCGTGCGCGAGCGCTCGCAGGGACAGGGCGGCCAGGCCGTCAGCACGCACCATGGACCAGGCGGTTTCGAGGATCTCCTGCTTGGCCGCCTCGTGGCGGGCGCGGCGGCGGTCGCGGCGGCGGGGCTGGCTGGGCGTCGTCGGGGTCACGAATTGACTCTAGCCGATAACCATGCGACTATCCTAATAGTGTTCAGAATTCCGAAGACCGATAGGATTAACGTGCCGGAGATGACAGCCGCTAGTGCAAGCCTCACGGCGCCCCTGGGACACCGCGAGGCGATGATCCTCGCGGCGACGGAGTTCGACCGGATGACGGCGCAACTGGAGGCCCTGGCTCCAGGCGACTGGGCGCGGCCGACGGTCTGCGGGCTGTGGGACGTGCGCGCCATGGCCACGCACGTACTCGGCATGGCCGAGGCGCAGGCCTCATTCCGCCAGTTCGGCCACGACTTCCGGGCAGCAGGCAAGCGATCCGGCGGGAAAATGATCGACGAGATGACCGCCACGCAGGTGCGCGAGCGGGCAGCACTGACCCCCGCGGCGATCACCAGCCGCCTGGCGGCAGTCGCCCCCAGAGCGGTGCGGGCGCGCCGCCGGACACCGGCGCTGGTGCGGTGGGCCGTGCGCATCAAGAACGACCCTCCCTTCGATGCCGAGCGATGGCCCTACGGCTACCTGGTGGACACCATCTTCACCCGCGACACCTGGATGCACCGCCTCGATATCAGCCGGGCGACCGGGCGGCCCATGGAGGTCACCGCCGGGCACGACGGCCGCCTAGTGGCCGGCGTCGTCGCCGAATGGGCCCGCCGCCACGGCCAGCCGTTCACTCTCAATCTGTCCGGCCCGGCCGGCGGCCAATGGCAGGCAGGTGAATCCGGCGAGCATCTCGGTCTCGACGCGCTCGACTTCTGCTGGATCGTTGCCGCGCGCCAGCCCGGCACCGGGCTCCTGGCCACCGAGGTCCCGTTCTGACGCCCCTCACCCGATGCCGCGCCGGCAGGTCCGAGGCAGCTTGCCAGGGCCGGACGGCGGGACGAGCCCAACAGGAGGATCCATGGCGATCGCAATCTACTTCCACCCCAAGTCCCTCAGCGAAGGATTCACCACTCCTGCTTCGGGCCCGCCGGCGATCTGATGGTCTACGAGGTGTGGGAATCGCAGCAGGCTTTCGAGGACTACGGGCAGGTGCTCATGCCGATCCTGCACAAGATCGGGATTAACCCTGGAACGCCAGATGTCATGCCGGTTCACAATCTCGGTACCTGACCCAAGAAGAGACGCACAACGGCTGCCGCACGCGATCGGGCCGGCTCAGTCGGCCACTGATCCAGCCGCAGTCAGGCGAGACGACCTACGGCGTCGCTAAGCCGGCGAACTCGCCGCGTCGGCCTTGGTGGTCGTCGGGACGATCGCCAGCCACGTCCACGGCTACCGCCGACGGTGCCGGCCAGCTGATCGCGCAGACCAGCCAGCAGTCCGCCCGCGACGCGTGTGCTAGGCCGGCGGTTTGCCGTCGGGAACGTAGTGCCGGCTGCCGTCCGCCGGATCGACCCAGACCCGCATGATCGCTCCGCTGGACGGATCCCGGAACCGCTCCGCCGTCGGCACCCAGCCCGCGCCCGGCGCGCTGGACTGGGCGTGCCCCCGTCGCCGCAGCCAGCCCGCCCGGGACGCGTCGGCGGTCCCGCTGGCCGGAGCCCCGCCGGGCAGGAAAGCCGCGCCCGGCAGCTCGGCCAGCGCGGCCGCCGCCTCGTCGGTGTAGACAGCGCCGAGCGCCAGCTCGGTCCGGCGCCTCAGCTCCTCCAGGCTGAGCCGTCCCGCGGCGAAGTGCTCGCGCAGCATCGCCACGACGCGCTCACGCTCGGCGTCGCCGATCAGCGTGCGTCCCTCCCCGCCTTCAGTCACGGGACCAGGGTATCTAGGCGGGCGCCACCACTACCGCGCTGCCGTACGCCACGATCTCGGTCAGCTGCTGGCCGATCTCGGAGGAGTCAAACCGCATCGCGACGATCGCGTTGGCGCCGAGCAGCTTCGCGTTCTCGATCATCCGGTCGATCGCGTGCCGCCGGCTGTCCTCGAGCAGCTCGGTGTACTGGGACACCTCCCCCTGGCGCAGCGCCTTGAGGCCAGCCCCGATCGACTTGACCATGCCCATGCTGCGCACCACGAGGCCGAACGCCACACCGAGGTCCTGCTGCACCGTCATACCGCGCAGCTCGAACGCGGTCGTCACCGGAAAACCACCTGTCTCAGTCATGGCGGAAGTACATCGGTCCCCGCGAGCGCTGTCAACGCGGGCGTTACTGACTAGCTCACGCAGGCCGGGCCGAGCAGCTGCTTGAGGTCGCCGATCAGGGCCGGCGACGTCGCGACGCGGAGCTTGTCATCGAGCCGTACCACCGTCGTCCGTTCGGTCCCGCGCAGCCGCAGATGCACCTCGGTCGGGCCAGGGTGGGTGACCAGCACCTCGCGCAGCCGCTCCACCACCGGCGGCACGCACCGCGCGATCGGCATCGACACCACGAAAGGGCCGGATTCGTCCACCGCCAGATCCGGGATCGTGAGGTCCATCGCGATCAGCTTCGGCACGTCGTCGCGGCGGTCCACCTTGCCCTTGATCACCACGACGGCGTCCTCCGCGATGGCGGTCGCGTACAGCTGATAGGTCTGCGGGAAGAACAGCACCTCGATCGCGCCCGCGAGATCCTCCAACGTGGCCGCCGCCCACTGGTTCCCCTGCTTGGTGACCTTGCGCTGAACCCCGGACAGGATCCCGCCCACCTTGACAATCTGGGCGTCTTTACTAGCAGGCTGAGTCTGACGTGATACCACCGTACGTTCGGAAGAATCTTCTTCCATCAAGTCAGCCAGGGAACAGTCGCTTTCCCTGGCGATGATGTGCTCGATGCCGAACAGCGGATGGTCAGAGACGTAGAGCCCGAGCATTTCGCGCTCGAAGTTGAGGCGCGTCGTCTTGTCCCACTCCCCGGTCGGCACCGGCACGTCGAACGCCGCCGCTGCCTCCTCATCTTCGCCGAACAGCGAGTCCTGGCCGATCGCCTCGTTGCGCTTGAGGTCGATGACCGCGTCGACGGCCTGCTCGTGCACCAGCACCAAGCCCTTGCGGTCGTTGCCGAACGAGTCGAACGCGCCGGCCTTGATCAGCGACTCGATGACCCGCTTGTTGCAGACGACCAGCGGCACCTTGTTGAGGAAATCGGAGAAGCTGGTGAACGCGCCCTTGGATTTGCGCGCGGCGACGACGGCCTCGACGACGTTCACGCCGACGTTGCGGATCGCGGCCATGCCGAACCGGACGTCCTTGCCGACGGCGGCGAACGTGGCCACCGACTCGTTCACGTCCGGTGGCAGCACCTTGATGCCCATCCGGCGGCACTCGGCCAGGTACAGCGCGGACTTGTCCTTGTCGTCGCCGACCGAGGTGAGCAGCGCCGCCATGTACTCGGCCGGGTAGTTCGCCTTCAGGTACGCGGTCCAGTACGCGATCAGGCCGTAGGCGGCCGTGTGCGCCTTGTTGAACGCGTAGCCGGAGAACGGCACGAGCACGTCCCAGACCGCCTGGATGGCCTTGTCGGAGTAACCCCGCTCCCGGCAGCCCTGCCGGAACGGGACGAACTCCTTGTCCAGGATCTCCTTCTTCTTCTTGCCCATCGCGCGGCGCAGCAGGTCGGCCTGTCCCAGCGTGTACCCGGCGAGGATCTGCGCCGCCTTCTGCACCTGTTCCTGGTACACGATCAGGCCGTAGGTGGGCTCGAGCACCTCCCGGAGCGGCTCCTCGAGCTCGGGGTGGATGGGGCTTATCTCCTGCTGGCCGGTTTTGCGCAGCGCGTAGTTCGTGTGCGAGTTGACGCCCATCGGGCCCGGGCGGTACAGCGCGAGCACCGCGGAGATGTCCTCGAAGTTGTCCGGCTTCATCAGCCGCAGCAGTGTCCGCATTGCCCCGCCGTCGAGCTGGAACACGCCGAGCGTGTCGCCGCGGCCGAGCAGCTCATAGGTCGGCTTGTCGTCGAGCGGGAGGCCGAGCAGGTCGATCTGGACGTCCCGGTTGGCCTTGATCGACTGGACCGCGTCGTCCATGATCGTCAGGTTGCGCAGCCCGAGGAAGTCCATCTTGAGCAGCCCGAGGCCCTCGCAGGTCGGATAGTCGAACTGCGTGATGACCGCACCGTCGCTGTGCCGGGTCCAAACCGGGATGTGGTCGGTCAGCGGCTCGGCGGACATGATCACGCCGGCCGCGTGCACACCGGGCTGGCGGATCAGCCCCTCGATACCCCGCGCGGTGTCGATGACCTGCTTGATCTCTTGTTCTGATTCGTACAGGCCGCGGATCTCGGTGGCTTCCTTGTACCGCTCGTGGCCCTCGTCGAAGATGCCGGCCAGCGGCATTTCCTTGCCGAGCACGGCCGGCGGGTACGCCTTGGTGATCCGGTCGCCGAGCGCGTACGGGAAGCCGAGCACCCGGCAGGAGTCCTTGATCGCGGCCTTCGCCTTGATCGTGCCGTAGGTGACGATCTGCGCGACCTTGTCACTCCCCCACTTCTGCGTGACGTACCTGATCACGTCGGCGCGCCCGCGTTCGTCGAAGTCCACGTCGATGTCGGGCATGGACACGCGTTCGGGGTTGAGGAATCGCTCGAAGATCAGCCCGTGGTCGATGGGGTCCAGGTCGGTGATCCCCATCGCGTACGCGACGATGCTGCCCGCCGCGGAGCCGCGGCCCGGGCCGACGGCGACGCCGTTGTTCTTGGCCCACATGATGAAGTCCGCGACCACGAGGAAGTAGCCGGGGAACCCCATCTGGCAGATGATGCCGATCTCGTACTCGGCCTGCTTCTTGCGCTGCTCGTCGTAGCCATCGGGGTAGCGGCGGTCCATGCCCCGCCACACCTCGGCGGCGAACAGCTCGTCCTCGGTGCTGACGCCTTCGGGCAGCGGGAACCGCGGCATCAGGTTCACGAACTCGAACATGCCGCTGCTGTCCACCCGGTCCGCGATCAGCAGCTGGCTGTTGCGGCAGCCCTCCAGCCAGTACTCGCTGGTGTTGATCCGGTACATCTCGTCCGGGGACTTGATGTAGTAGCCGCCGCCCTCCAGGCGGAACCTGTCCTGATCGAGCAGTGTCTTGCCGGTCTGGATGCACAGCAGCGTGTCGTGGCTGGTCGCGTCTTCCTTGCGGGTGTAGTGCGAGTCGTTGGTGACGACCGGGGGGATGTTCAGCTTCCTGGCGACCCTGAGGAGATCGTCGCGAACCCTTTTCTCGATGTCGAGGTCGTGCTCCATCAGCTCAAGGAAGTAGTTCTCCTTGCCGAAGATGTCCTGCCACTCGGCCGCCGCCTTGACCGCCTCGTCGAACTGGCCGAGCCGCAGCCGGGTCTGCAGCTCGCCGGACGGGCAGCCGGTCGAGGCCATCAGCCCCTTGACGTGTTCGGCGATGATCTCCTTGTCCATCCGAGGCCACTTGACCAGCCAGCCCTCGGCGTAGGACCTGCTGGACAGCCGGAACAGATTGTGCAGGCCTTCCTTGTTCTGGGCCCAGATCGTCTTGTGCAGGTAGGCGCCGGAGGCGGAGACGTCGTCCTTCTTCTGGTGCGGGTCGCCCCACAGGATCCGGTTGGTGTTGCTCCGCTGCTCGGGGGCCACATAGGCCTCGATGCCGAGGATCGGGGTGATGCCGTTCGCGGTGGCCTGCCGGTGGAACTCGGCGGCGGCGAACATATTGCCGTGGTCGGTCATCGCCACGTGCGTCATTTGCTGTTGCTGTACTTCCTTGAACAGCTCCTTGAGCCGGGCGGCGCCGTCCAGCATGGAGTACTCGGTGTGCACGTGCAGGTGGGCGAACTGTTCCTGTGTCGCCATCGGCGATCCGCCTCCTCCGGGCACGCTGCGCACCACGCAGCCTCATCGCAGCCTCGTCTGGCGGGCAGCCTGCGTTAACAGGCGACGGCCTCGGGCCCTGCTTATTCAACAGAGGGGGCGGCGCGCTTGGGTAAAAACCGGTGCTCCTACCCTAGCGGAGCCGGCGGGTTCCGTCAGGCTGGCGCGCCGACGGTCTCGCCCTCGGTTTGCCCGCGCCGGTTTCGTCTCCGCCGGAAACTCACAGGCCACATTTGAACGCTGTTTACGCTACGCGTGTCTTCTTATCGCGACGGCTGGGACAAACCGGGCCATAACGGTCCGCTAGCCCCGCCGTAACGATAAAAGGACGACTGTAGCCTTACGGGTGTTGCACTTCTGCGGCGGGGCGTTCGGCGAACCATTCGCGGCCGAGGAGGATGGCGAAGACGGGTGCGGGGGCGCGGACTAGCAGGTTCATCAGGCGACCGGAGCGGCCGCGGCCGCGCTGGGACACGTGTGCGGCCAGTGCCGCCTGCTTGCGCATGCCGTAGCGGCGGACGTTCACCTGGTGGGTGATCGCCGCGCGGGGACTGCCACCGTGGCGAACGTCGCCATGGCCGACCCGGACGACCAGCCGGAGCACCCGCATCGGCCAGTACAGCCAGGAGAACAGCTCGCGCGGAAACGTGGCCTCGAGGACCCGGACGCCGGCCAGCGACGCCGCCTCGGCGCCGACCTCGTGCACTTTGACGTGGTCGCGGTGGCCATAGCCGCCGTTGGCGTCATAGCTGAGCAGCAGCGTCGCGTTTTCCTCGCGGATAATGCCGGCCAGCCTGGCGGCCGCCTCCGTGACCGGAGCCCGCGCGAAGCGCGCACGGCCTGGCGGGTCCGGGTACAGCAGCGGTCCGTGCCCGCTGTCGGCGTAGCCCAAGTGCACGACGCGGGCCACACCGAGCACGGCCGCGCTGGCACGAAGCTCGGCCAGCCGGCGATCGGAGGACTCCCCCATGCTCCCGTCGGTGGCCACGACGACCACGACGCGGTTCCCTTCGCTGGCCAGCTTCGCCAGCGTCCCGCCGGTCAGCAGGACCTCGTCGTCCGGGTGGGCGTGAAAGGCGAGGACTGTCCGCATATGTCCCTAGTATGGCCGAGTGCCTTTCGACCTGCGGACCGCTTCGGTCAGCGACGCCGACGACCTCCTGGATCTCTGGCATCATGCGGCGGAGAACGACGGCAGGCCGACAGACACCCGCGCCGCCGTCGTCGCCCTCATCGAACACGATCCGGCAGCGCTGATCGTCGCCGAGCACGATGGTGAGCTGATCGGGTCGGTGATCGCGGGGTGGGATGGCTGGCGGAACCACCTGTACCGGCTGGCAGTGCACCCGGACTGGCGCCGAAGAGGCGTCGCAAGCGCGCTGCTCGACGCGGCAGAGACCCGGTTCGCACAACTCGGCGGAACTCGCGCCGACGCCATGGTGCTCGCCGGGAACGACCTGGGCCAGCGGATATGGCGGGCCCGCGGTTACCGCCAGCAGGACGACTGGCGGCGCTGGGTCCGGGAGCTGTAAAACGCTCGCTCGCACGGGGTAGCATCCCGGGGCATGATCACTGGACTGCATGCGATCGTGTACTCCCCGGAAGCCGAGAAGGTGCGCGCGTTCTTCGGCGACGTGCTAGGCCTGGCATCGGTCGACGCGGGCGGCGGCTGGCCGATCTACGCAGCCCCGCCGGCCGAGATCGCCGTGCACCCAGGCGAGAGCGGGCACCAGCTGTTCCTGATGTGCGACGACATCCACGCCACGCTGGCCGAACTATCGGGAAAAGGCGTCGAAGTGGCACAGGGCGTAACCGAGGAGCGCTGGGGGCTGCTGGCCGCGGTCCGGCTGCCGGACGGCACTGAGCTTTCCGTATATGAGCCGCGGCACCCGTCACCGATGAACTTGCCGTAGCTCGTTCGTCATACATCCCGCGGGCGGTAAAGCACTGGCCAGCCCCAGACCGGTCGCTGTAAGGTCAAGATAAGGTCAAATCGGGGTCAAGTAAACGAGCTCGCGATATAGCTTGATCATTGACGAGGACGCGATATATCGTTTTGCAGGACAGCAACGGTGCGGAGCTGCGCACGGGAGGAATCAATGACGCAACACAGCGGGGGTCCCGCGATCCTCGTGGAGGGCCTGACCAAGTCATTCGGCAACGTACACGCGTTGCGTGGCATCGACCTGGCCGTGCCACGCGGGACGGTACTCGGTGTGCTGGGGCCGAACGGCGCTGGCAAGACGACCGCGGTCCGGATCCTGACCACGCTGCTTCAGCCGGACGGCGGGCGGGCGCTGGTCGAGGGCTACGACGTGGTCCGCGACGCCGCGGCGGTGCGCCGCTCCATCGGCCTGGCCGGGCAGTCCGCGGCGATCCAGGAGGAGCTCACCGGCCGCGAGAACTTGGAGATCATCGGGCGGTTGTACCACCTGCGCTGGCCCGAAGCCCGGAGCCGCGCGATTGAGCTGCTCGAACAGTTCAACCTGGCCGACGCCGCCGACCGCGCGGCCAAGACCTACTCAGGCGGCATGCAGCGGCGGCTCGACCTGGCCGCGAGCCTGGTCGGCAAGCCGCGGGTGCTGTTCCTCGACGAGCCGACCACCGGGCTTGACCCCCGGTCCAGGCTCGGCATGTGGGAGATCATCCGGACGCTGGTAGCCGGCGGCACGACACTGCTGCTCACCACCCAGTACCTCGACGAGGCGGACGAACTGGCCGACGAGATCGTGGTCATCGACCACGGCAAAGTGATCGCCGCCGGGACCTCCGAAGACCTGAAGGGCAAGGTCGGCGGCGACGTCGTGGAGTTCACCGTGCCGGACCGCGGCAGGATCGATGACGCGGTCGCGGCAATCGCCAGGATCGGCGAGGGCGAGCCGCATGCGGACGCCGACACCGGGATGGTGACGGTCGGCGTCGGCGGCCGGGGCTCGGACGCGCTGGTCGACGCCGTCCGCGCGCTGGACGGAGCCGGCCTGCAGACCCGCGGGCTGGCGCTGCGCCGGCCATCCCTCGACGACGTGTTCATGGCGCTGACCGGGCACGCCGCGGAGGAGGAAGAGCCGGCCGGGGGCCGCCGCCGTGGTCGCAAGCGCGGCAACGATGGCGACAAGGGCAAGGACAAGACCAGTGAGAGGGCGGCGTCATGACCGCGATCGCAGAGCCGGCCAGCGTCCTGCCGGGTAGCAGCGGGCCTGGTATCGGAACAAGGCTCAGCTGGGCGGTAACCGATACGCTCACCCTTACCCGCCGCAACCTGCTGGTCTGGCTGCGGGTACCCGCGTACATCGTCTTCACCGTGGTCCAGCCCGTGATGTTCGTGCTGCTGTTCCGCTACGTGTTCGGCGGCGCGATCCCGGTGGGAGGGATCTCGGGTGGCTACGTCAACTTCCTCATGCCGGGGATCATCGGACAGACCGCGGCATTCGCCACCTTCGGCACGGCGATCGCGCTCGCCCAGGAGCTGAAGAAGGGCGTCATCGACCGGCTGCGGTCGATGCCGATGGCGCGCTCCGCGGTGCTCGCCGGGCGACTGGTAGCGGACACCAGCCGGATGCTGATCACCATCCTGATCATCGTCGGGGTGGGCTACGCGGTTGGCTTCCGGTTCAGCAACGGCCCGGCAGCGGCCGTCGCGATGGTCGTGCTGGCCACCGTGTTCGGCATGGCGATTTGCTGCGTCGCCGCGTGGACCGGCCTGGCCATCGGGGACGAGGAGTCGGTGCAGGCGTTCGGCATGATCTGGCTGTTCCCGCTCACGTTTGTGAGCTCCGCCTTCGTGCCGATCGGGTCGATGCCGGGCTGGCTTCAGGCATTCGCGAAAAACCAGCCGGTCACCAACGTGATCGACGCGATGCGATCGCTGGCGCTGGGCCATGGCCTGCCGCTGGAGACGAACCTGCTGAAGAGCATTGCCTGGCTGGCGGGCATCTACATCATCTTCCTGCCGCTCGCCGTGCGGGCATACCGGAAGGCCAGCTAGTCATCCGGGCCTGGGGTCGTCATTCCTCACGACCCCAGGCCCAGCAGGACGAGCCCGCGAGCAGTGTCGAGATTCCCCACGCCAGCGCGGAGAGCAGCCCGTGTGCCATGCGCCCCGTCCATCTGCTCGCGAGGGTCTGCCGGCCATCGCACCCCTACGCCAGTCAGCGCCCAAGTCATGTGACACAAGATACGCATGGTGCCCAAGAGGCCCGCTAGCGGATAGCTCCCATGTCAGAAAAGGGCCTCCTGGTGAAAAAGGCGCCAGATCCGGCGCCTTTTCTGCCACAGAGCACTTTTTCAACACGAAAACAGCCGCTGCCCGCGCGGGGCGAAAGGTGCATATATCGAAATGTCGGGCGCGGGCCGCGGGTGCGGGTTCGGGCCGCGGGTGCGGGTTCGGGCGGGCC
>Ga0207664_10002900_pt1 | contig 11402 bp, 12 predicted proteins | sample LARL83metaG_FD_184349 | JGI IMG/M metagenome (GOLD analysis project Ga0207664, IMG submission 184349) | Corn, switchgrass and miscanthus rhizosphere microbial communities from Kellogg Biological Station, Michigan, USA - LAR L8-3 metaG... | ecosystem: Host-associated > Plants > Roots >...
CGGACCACGTGGCTAGCCTGCTGTCTTGCAGACGGACGGGAGCGAGGAGCTGTCCCCGTTGTTCTCCAGGGTGAGCAGCCCGCAGAAACTGGCCAGGCCGACCTTCCAGGTGCCGCCCTGCTTGATGGCCACCCCGGACTGGTTGGCCAGCGCAGGCGAACCGCCGATCAGGATCGAGTAGGTGACCTTGGCCTGGCTGGGCGACGTGACGGTCACCTTGGTGACCTTGGCCGTCGCCGAGGCGGCGAGGCCGCCTCCAGCCTGCGAATTGATGATCGTGGCGAACTTCTGGCCGTCCTGCAGCAGGGCGACCCGCTTGGCCACCGGGGTCTTCGCGTTGAAGAATGTGGTCCAGTTGGCCGCGATCTGTGACGCGGCTGATCCGCCGCTGGTGGACGCCGGAGCGGACGCCGACGACGCCGGTGCCGAACTGCCTCCAGAGCCCGAATTATTGCCGCTGCTCGAACAGGCAGCCACGCCTGCGGCGAGCGCGCATGCCAGCACGATCTGCTGGATTCTCCGCGGAGCTACCATTTTGCTATTTTCCAACTTCCCGCTCGTTCAACATCGACTCGCGTGCTTTTAGGCTAGGCCTTCCCAGGCGCACAGGCCAGCCGAATGCCGCTCCTACCAGCCCATTCCTGACAGCCACGTCAGCCTGCCCGGTCCGGGCGGGTCAGCCGGAAAGCGCATCGCCCTTAGCCGCATCGATTTCCGCCCGGTCGGGCAGGCCGCGTACCAGCCCGATCAGGCAAACGGCAATAGCCGCGCCGATGACGTCACCCGCGACGTATACCCACCACCCGGAGAAGTCCACGGCCACGATGTCGGGGCCCAGGGTACGCGCCGGGTTCATGGACGCGCCGCTGATCGGGCTGGCGAACAGCCCGAGCAGCGCCACGGTGGAGCCGACCGCGATCGCCGCGTTGTGGCCAATGCTCCGGTGCCCGGTGGCGGTGTTCAGGATCACGCTGACCAGGATCGTGGTCAGCACGATCTCCATGAGGAACGCCCGCCAGTCACCACCCGGCTTGGCGATGGGGTAGTTCCCGCCCGCGCTCACATTGCCGAAAACGACCTGGAGGAACACGGCGGCCAGGATGGCCCCGGCGAACTGGGCCGCCCAGTAGGGCAGCACCCACCTGGTGGGGAACACGCCGCGGCCGGTGAAGGCGAGGGTGACCGCCGGGTTGATGTGCAGCCCGGACAGCGGGCCCCAGGCGTAGATGAGCGCCATCACCAGCGCGCCCGGCGCGATGACCGCGGCCGCCCGGCTGATCGGCCCCCCGCCGGCGTAATGGTTGATGACTCCCGACCCCGCGGCCACCGTCACCAGCAGGTAGGTGCCGACGAACTCGATGATCACCCGGATCCACAGCGGCCGCGACCGGAGCGTGTCTTCCTCGAAGCGGATCAGATAGCGGCGCCCGAGGTCGAGCTCGTGCTGATCGCCTCCGTCCAGTCCGGTGTCCGGCATGGCTCGCCCTCCCGGGTCCGGCGCCCATCCCTCCCGGGTCCGGCGCCCATCTTTGATGATGCTGGGGTCCAGGCCGGCGGGTTACCTCATCCGCGGAGGATGATGTGGGATAGCCGTGCCGGGGCCTGAGGTCAGGCTGTGGTACCGCGGTCGCACTCGCCTCCCGGACCGGGGGCGGGAAGGGAGACGAGACGGACGCCAGCGGCCAGGCGGGCACATCCCGGCCCGCCCAGTCCCCGGGCGAAACCGAGCCCGACGCGCGCTACACCTTTGCCAACGAGCGGACGTTCCTGGCCTGGATCCGTACCGCGCTGGCCCTGGTGGCGGCGGGGCTGGCCATCGTCCAGCTGCTGCCGCCCTTCCCGGGCCTGCACTGGGGCAGGCCCGCGATCGGGATCCCGCTCATCGCGCTGGGCGGGCTGGTCGCCGTGCTGAGTTACCTGGAGTGGACCGCGAATCAGCGGGCGCTGCGCCGCGGGCAGCCACTGCACCGGTCCCGGCTGCCGTTCCTGCTGGCGGTGGTCATCGCAGTGGTGGCCGTGGTCGCCGCGGTGCTGGCGGCGGTGTCCCGGTGAGGTGGCTGCGGGCCGGCCGGGCGCCCCCGGACGACCCCGGGCTGGCCCGGGAGCGGACCAGCCTGGCCTGGACCCGGACCGCCGTCGGGTTCGCCGCGATCGGCGCGGCGCTGCTGCACAAGTACGTGACGGTCGGCGTGGTCGTGCTGGTGCTGAGCGGCGTCGTGCAGGCGTGTGGACGGCTCGGCCGCCCGGGTGGGGCGGGGCAGGCCCGCCCGGGGCCGCTGCTGATCGTCGCTCTCGCCGTCACTGGGATCGCCCTGGCGGCGCTGGCCATCGCGGTGTTCGGCCCGCCGTCCAGCGGCATGCGGCTCTGACCGGGCCGGCCAGGCGCGGTCAGCCGTGGCTGGCGGCCAGCGCAGTCAGCACGGCGAGCAGGAAGGTGGTGCTGGCGGCCAGGCCGTGCACGAGGGCCAGCCGGGGCACGCCGCGCCGGGCTGGCGGGCCGCCCGCCTGGGTTGCGGCCCGCCGGGCGGCCCGGGCATGGCCGATGAACCAGCGCAGCCCGGCCGTGATCGTCACCACCAGGACGCCGAACGCCACCCAGGCCAGCGGGTGGTAGTGGGTGCCGACGAAGATGAACCACAAGCCGAGGCCGACGAGCCCGAGCGCGGGATGGCTGAACTCGAGCAGCGGGTGCTCGCCAGCCGGCGTGTGCACCCTGACCCGCGGGATGGGCGGCAGCTCAGCCAGGCGGGTGACCGGGGGCGCCATGGTGACTGGGGGCGCCATGGTGACTGGGGGCGCCGTGGTGACTGGGGGCGCCGTGGTGACTGGGGGCGCCGTGGTGGCCGGGACCGGCCGGGCCGGCTCAGGCACCGGGGCCGGGCGGCCGGCCTGCCTGGTGATCAGCAGCGTCGCCCCCAGAGCGGCGGTCAGCACCCATACCACCAGGGCTGCGATAGCCACCGTGGCTCCCTTCACACCGCCAGTCCGGCCGGGCCGGAATCGGTCACGCCCGCCTCAGGCTAGCGAACCCCGGGCGGTGCTCCGGGCAGGCGGCAATGATCACCGTGGCGGCCAGGTCCGGGCAGCGGGCCACCTGAGGGATCAGCCCGGCGCCGGTAACGGCCGAGGCCGCCGCGGCCACCTGGCGGTCGCTGGTCTCGAACAGCAGGTGGCCGCCGGGCGCCAGCCACTCAGCCGCCGCGGTCGTCACCCGCCGCAGGAGGTCCAGGCCGTCCGGGCCGCCGTCCAGTGCCTGCCGTGCCTCGTGGTCGCGGGCCTCCGGGGGCAGCAGCCCGACCTCACCAGTGGGCACGTAGGGCACGTTGGCCAGCAGGATGGCAACCGAGCCGCGCAGCGTGGCGGGCAGCGGGCCGAAGAGGTCGCCCTGGTACACCCGGCCGCCCACCGTGGCCACGTTGCGCCGGGCGCAGCGCACCGCGGCCGGATCGACGTCGGTGGCGTGCAGTTCGACCGGGCCGCCCATCGCGGCCAGCGCAACTCCCAGCGCGCCGGTGCCGCAGCACAGGTCGACCACGGCCGGCACCGGCGCCAGCCGGGGCAGGCGGGCCGCCTGGCGGATCAGGAACTCGCTGCGGCGGCGCGGGACGAAGACCCCGGGGTCCACTGCTATCCGCAGGCCGCAGAACTCGGCCCAGCCCACGACGTGCTCGATGGGCTGGCCGGCGGCCCGGCGCCGGACCATATCGCTGAGGTCGGCCTCGTCCGCCGCCGCGTCCAGGAGCAGCCGGGCCTCCTCCTCGGCGTAGACACAGCCGGCCGCCCGGAGCACGCCAACGACCTGGGAGTACGGGTGAGATGACAAAGAAGCGGACATACGGTGCCCTTCGGCTGCCGAGGGCACTCCCCGGGGCAGCTAGGCCGGCTGGGCGGCACGGCCGCGAGCGGAGAGCACCCGGCCTGTTCGTGCGGAAATGGGTGTCACCTCCTCGGGCGGTGCCTGCCTGTGCCGGCCAGACTACCCGGTCCCAGCCAGGGGTCAGATACCCCGCCTGATCAGCAGGATGATGAGCACGATGATCACGATGACCACGATCGTGCCGATGCCGATGAACATCGGTGGTTCCTCTCCGGTGGGTAAGGCGGGTTCCGCCTCAAGGCCGCGTCTGCCGGGATCGGCGGGCGCCGCCTCCGGGTACCCGGCAGGGCTGGCGTAAAACACCGGCTCGGCTGCGGGCCGGGATGTGCCCAGCTCAGCGCGGCAGGATGTGCGGGTTGAGGATCCCGGCCGGGTCGAACGCCGCCCGGATCCGGGTGAACAGCGCCCGTTCCGCGGCCGACCGGGCCAGCGGCAGCCAGCGGGCCTTCAGCGCGCCGATGCCGTGCTCGGCTGAGATCGAGCCGCCCAGCGAGGCCACGAACGCGAACACCGCGTCCTCGTGACGGCCGTCGGCCGCGGCCGCGGGCACGATGTTGACGTGCACGTTCCCGTCGGCGACATGACCGAAGGTGATCACCTGGGCCCCCGGGTCGGCGCTGGCCACGACCCCGGCGACACCGGCCGCCAGCTGGACCCAGCGCGCGGCGGGCACCGAGACGTCCAGCTTGATCGCCGTGCCCAGGAAGCCGGCCGCTTCCGGATGGCGCTCCCGGTAGGCCCACAGCCGGGCCCGGTCGGCCGCGGACTCGGCCACCGCGGCCGGACGGTCCCCAACTACCCCGGCCAGGCCGTCCAGCGCGCCCGGGCCGCCCGCTTCGAGCAGCAGGCCGAACGGCGCGGGCGGGTCCAGTGGCGGCGGCAGGCCCGCCCGGCGGGCCAGGATGTCCAGGCCGGCCGCGGTGACGAACTCCGCGGACAGCAGCCCGGGCACCTCGGCCACCGCCTGGCCGGCCAGGCTGTGCAGCTCGGCCAGGCCGGCCACCCCCACCAGCACGGTGACCAGGCCACGGGGCCGGGGAACCAGCCGCAGCCGGGCCGCGGTGATCACCGCCAGGGTGCCTTCCGAGCCGGCCAGCAGCGCGGGATAGTCGTAGCCGGTGTTGTCCTTGGCCAGCCCGGCCAGGTGAGACAGCACCGTGCCGTCGGACAGCACGGCCTCGATGCCGCGCAGCTGGGCGCGCATCGGCCCGTAGCGCAGCACCCGCAGCCCGCCTGCGTTGCTGGCCACCGCGCCGCCCACGGTGGCGCTGTCCCGGCTGGCGATGCGGATGCCCAGGTCCAGGCCGGGCGCGGCGCCGGCCACCTGGCTCAGGGTGACCCCGGCCCCGGCGGTGACCTGGGCCGCGTCCAGGTCGGCCGGGCCGAGCGTATCCAGCCGGGCCAGGCTGAGCACGACTTCGCCATGCCCGGGCACGCCCCCGCCGACCAGGCCGGTGTTCCCGCCCTGCGGCACCACCGGCACCCCGGCCCCGGCGCACAGCGTGAGCACCGCGGCCACCTCGGCGCTGTCGCGGGGCCGCAGCACCGCCGCGGGCGGGCCACCGAACCGGCCGGTCCAGTCGGTTCCGTACCCGGCCGCCGCGTCCCCGGTCAGCACGTGCGGGTCCCCGACCACCCCGGCCAGCGACCGCAGCAGCACGGCCGGCACCACGGCGCGGTCAGCCCGTTTCATGATCACGGTCAGTTCTGGGATGACGGTCAGTTCTGGCTGGCACCGGGCACAGGACGACCACGATCATGAAGTGGCCGCCGGGCCGGGCGCGGGGTCGCGGCGCGCCGCGCAGGCTTTCATGGCGCGGCCGAACGCACCGGCCCGGTCGCGGTAGTCGCGGAACTGGCCGAAGCTGGGCGCGGCCGGGGAGAGCAGCACCACGCCGTCCGGCTGGGCCCAGGCGAAGCCGCGGGCGACCGCGCTGTCCAGGTCCGGGCAGGCCGCCACCCCGACATCCGGCAGGTCCCGCGCCTCAATGGCGGCCTCGATGCGCGGCCCGCTGTCCGGCACGGTCAGCACCAGGGTGCGGGCCGGGCGGCCGGCCAGCCCCGCGGCCAGCGGGGCGTAGTCGATGCCGCGGTCCTGCCCGCCAGCGATCAGCGCGACCCGGCGGCCCGGGAAGGCGTCCAGCGCGGCCAGCGTGGGCAGTACGTTGGTGGACAGGCTGTCGTCCACGAAGGTGACCGCACCGACCGTGCCGATGATCTGGAGCCTGCTGCTGAGCTGCTCGAAGCCGGCGGCGGCGGCGCGCAGCGCGGCGTCGTCGCGCGCCTGCGGGACGCCCATCGCGGCCAGGCAGGCCCGGGCGATCAGCGCGTTGCGCCGGCTGTGCGTGCCCAGCAGGCCGAGCGGCTGCATCCAGTCCGCGGCCGGGTCGTCCGTGGCGTGCACCCACTGCACCCGCGGGCCGAGCAGGGCCACCCGCTCGCGCAGCAGGTCGCTGTCCCCGTTGGCCACGGTCAGCCCGGCCCCGGGCTGCGAGCACAGGGACAGTTTGTCCCGGTAGTAGTTGTCCACCCCGTGGTGCCAGGGCAGGTGGTCGGGGTGCAGTGCGGTCACCGCGACCACTGGCGGGGACCAGGCCAGGTCGGTGGCCTGGTAGCTGGACGTCTCGATCACCCAGTAGTCGTAGGCCACCCCGTCGTGCGCCGGGTCCCAGGGTGGCTGGCCGATGTTCCCGCCGGTCAGGCACTGGTAGCCGCAGCGGGTCAGCAGGTGCCCGGCGATCGCGGTGGTGCTGCTCTTGCCCTTGGTCCCGGTGATGCACAGCACCCGGTCCCGCCGGGCTTCGGCCAGCCACAGGCCGAGGCCGCCGGTGACCGGGATGCCGCGCGCTTCCAGTGAGCGCAGATCCGCGCGGTAGCGGCTGATGCCCGGCGACTTGACGATCACCTCGCAGCGGGCCAGCGCGGCCAGCCCGCCATCGCCGGTGGCCAGCACCGGCTGCCCGGCCACCCGGGCCGCGGGGGGCTGGTCGTCCACCAGCACCGGCGTCACGCCCAGCGTGGCCAGCTTGCCGAGGTTGGCCCGGCCTTCCACGCCGAGGCCCCATACCCCGACGGACCGGCCGCGCAGCTCAGACCAGGAGATCGTCGGGCGCATAAGCATCCGGGATGAAGTGCGTGCCGAGCGGGCGGAGCAGCGCGTCGGCCGTGGTGAACTCGCCGGGCAGGCCGTCGAGTTCACCGGCCAGCGCCTGGAGCAGCCTGGTCTGGGCCCGGTCCGGGCGCTGGGCGGCCAGCGCCGCGGCGGCCCGGCACTCGCTGACCTCGCCCACGCACTCGAACGGCTTGCGGTCGGCCGACGTGGCCAGCAGGGCCCGGAACCGCCCGGCCAGCTCGCCGTGGGTGTCCGGGCCGGCCAGCGGCTCCCGGCCGCCGAAGATCCGGTCCAGATCGGCGGCGGGCAGGTACGGCGCCAGGATCAGGTCGATGAAGCAGCACTTGTCGCACTCACCGCACCAGTGATCCAGCCGGAGCTGCGGGTTGGTGTAGAACGCGCGGTTACAGCTGCGGAAGCTGCCGTGGTACGCGGTGAGATGGGCGAAGCGCTGGGCCACCCACAGCTCGCTGAACGGCCGCAGCTCGGAGAAGTAGCTGACCGCCCCGCCCAGTGATTCGCTGAGCACCTGGCGGAACGCCGCCTCGAACGACACGCTCTTCGAATACTGGTGGTTGATGGGCCGCCCCCTGGTCTCCAGGGTGGGGGTGGACGCGGACCATTCGTTGGACATCACCACCGCGTCCCGCCCATCCAGCACCGCCGCCATGACGGCAATGGCGGAGATGATCCCGGTCACCGGGACGTGGCCGTTAAGAAAACCAAGGGCCGTGGAGCGCAGCAGCTGCGCGTCTATTTCCCGGCCCGCGCGCAGCACGGGCAGCCCGGTCACTGCCGCCGGGCGCTCGATGGCCTCGAACAAGTCACCCGGACGGCTCACCACGAACAGCGCGGGCTGGGCGCGCGCCCGCACCAGCTCGACCGTGACGATGGAATCGATCCCGCCACCGAACGGGACCAGCGGGCGGGTGGCCGGCGCGGCCGCCGGGCCGGGAGCGGGTGGCCCGCTGCGGGCGGCCGGCCCTTCGATGCGCAGGCCGGACAGGTCCAGGCCGTTGCGGTAGCCGAACTCACCCAGCCCATCGAGGTAGAACGCGCGCAGGAAGTCCCGCTCGTGCTCGGTGACCGCGGTCTCGCCCAGGTCGATGACGGGCGGCGCCGCGGTCTTGTAGTAGGACACCCCGGCCAGCAGGAACACCAGCCGGGCGGCCAGGCCGGTCTGCGGGGCGTCCCACCGCCCCGCGGCCGGGAACGTGAGCCGCTCCTCGAACCGGTACTCACCGAGGGAGTACCGGCAGGTCAGCAGGCCACGGGCGGGGTCGAGCCGGTAGCCGTCGTAGCGGAACGGCGGGGGAGTGCTCATCGGTGGTCCCGCAGCCGGGCCACGGCCGCGAACCGCCCGCACGGGCGGTCCTCGCGGTCACTGAAGAACAGCCCCGGCTCCCCGGCGGGCCCGGACCCGGTCGCGGTGCCGCTGCCCAGGATCTGCCGGTCCGGCACGCCCGACTCGCGGATGATGCGCCGGTTGGCCGCGGGCAGGTCGAACAGCCAGCGCCCTTCGCCGTCCGCGTGCATGATCCCGGCCACGTCCCCGCCGAAGTAGCGGTCGGCGGCGGCGGCCACGTCCGCGCCCACCTGGTAGCGGCCGGCCGCGACCGCCGGGCCGATGGCCGCGAGCATCCGGCCGGGCCGGGCGCCCAGCGACTGCATCGCGTGCAGCGCCGCGCCGGTCACCCCGGCCACCGTGCCCCGCCAGCCCGCGTGCACGCAGGCCAGCACCCGGGCCTCCGGGTCGAGCAGAATGATCGGCACGCAGTCGGCGACCAGGATGACCAGCACGGTACCCGGGTCGGTGGTCACCACCGCGTCGGTCTGCCCGATCGCGTCGTCGCGGCGCAGCGTGCCCCGGCCGCGGTCGGCGGCGGACACGACCGTGGCGTGGTTACCGTGCGCCTGCTCGCAGAACACGAAGTCGGCCAGGTCCGCGCCGATGGCGGCGGCGACCCGGCGCCGGTTGGCCAGCACGTCGGCGGGCTCGTCGCCGACGTGCAGGGCGAGGTTCAGCGTGGCGTACGGCGGGGCGGACACGCCGCCCCGGCGGGTGGTCACGATCGCGTCCACACCGGCGGCGTCGAACGCTGGCCAGGCCAGCACGTCCAGGCCACCGTGCCGGCGCAGCCCGGCCCCGGCCGTTGTCGCTGCGGTCATCCGCGGTCATCCCGTGTCATGCGCGGTCGAGGCCTCCAGGTTCGTGGTGCGGCGCCGGCTCGAAGCCTACGCCAGCGGGCCGGGCTGCTTGCCCCGCCGGCCCGGCGAGCCGGCGCGGGACCCGGGGCGTTCTGCGCAATATGCTCAGCGCCATGCGCTATGAGGCGCCATGAGGGCAGCCGTGGTCGTCAACCCCACCAAGCACGGCAACATGCCCAAATTCCAGGCCCGGGTGGACGAGGCGATGACCCGGCATGGCTGGGCTGAGCCGCTGTGGCTGGAGACGACCCCGCGCGACCCCGGCCAGGGGCTGGCCCGGGCGGCGCTGGCCGCCCGGGTGGATCTGGTCCTGGCCAGCGGCGGCGACGGCACCGTCACCGCGTGCGCCGAGGCGGTGGCGGGCAGCGGCATCCCGCTCGGCGTGCTGCCGGCCGGCACCGGCAACCTGCTGGCCCGCAACCTCGGGCTGCCCCTCGACCCCGCGGCCGCGCTGGCCGTCGCGCTGACCGGCGCGGACCGGCGGCTGGACATGGGCAGCGTGAACGGCCATCCGTTCGTGGCCATGGCCGGGATCGGGTTCGACGCGCAACTCCTGGACAGCACCGGCGAGCCGGTCAAGAAGCGGCTGGGCTGGGCCGCCTACGCGCTGTCCGCCCTGCGCCACCTGCAGGCCCGCCCGGTGCGGGCCAGCCTGCGTGCGGACGGCGGGCCGGTGCTGCGCCGCCGGGCCAGCAGCGTCATCGTGGGCAACGTCGGCGCGCTGCAGGGCGGGATCACGCTGCTGCCCGAGGCCAGGCCGGATGACGGGCTGCTCGACCTGATGGTGCTGACCGCGCACGGCTGGGCCGGCTGGCTGGCGCTCATCGTGGACGTGCTGCTGCGCCGCGGCCGGACCCGGCATATCGCCCGGGTGCGGTTCCGTCAGCTCCGGATCGACCTGGACCGTCCCCAGCTGTGGGAACTCGACGGCGAGGTGATGGGCAGGGCCGCCACGCTGCTGATCACCGTGCAGCCGGGCGCGCTGCTGGTGCGGGTGCCCGCTACGGCGTGAATGCCCGGCCGTTAGGCGGGTAGAGGGGGCGGGCGCCGCGGAAGGACACCGCGGCCGACGACCCCGAAGGTGGCGCGAACGTGTGGACCCGGCTCGAGCAGTCTGAGCTGGCGCGGCTGGCCCGCCGGCAGACCGGCGGCAGCGCTGGGCTCCGCCCGGCACCCGACCAGCCCGCTGGCTCGGACCTGCTCCCGCAGATCAAGCACATCGTCGTGCTGATGATGGAGAACCACTCCTACGACAACTATCTCGGCATGCTCACCGGCCGCGGTGAGGGATTCCCGCTCGGCCCGGACGGCGAGCCAGAGGTGTCCAACACCGGCCAGCACGGCGAGACCGTGCCCGCGCACCACCTGGCCAGCACTGTCCAGCACCCGGAAAACCCGTCCCAGAGCTGGCATGCCACCCACCTGCAGTGGGACGACGGCAAGCTCGACGGGTTCGTCAGCGCCACCCAGCAGCTGTGCCCGGGCCAGGACCCGGCCGTGGCCATGGGCTACTGGACCGAGGACGACCTGCCGTTCTACTACGGCCTGGCCCGGACGTTCCCGCTGGCCGACCGCTGGTTCTCGTCCTGCCTGGGGCCGACGTTCCCGAACCGCCGGTTCCTGATCTCCGGGACGGCCCACGGGCTGATCGACGACCTGCCGGTGAGCCTGGCCGACTACCCGGCCAACGGGACCATCTTCGACCTGCTCACCCGGCACGGCATCTCCTGGGTGGACTACCACCCGGTGGCCGGCGGCAGGAGCAAGCTGCGCCGGGCGTTCCGGCACCGGACCAAGGCGCTGCGCCGCCGGCTCCGGACACTGCGCCGGCTCGCCCCGTCCGGGCTCACCGGGCTGCAGAAGGACATGCAGTTCACCGCGGACGTGTACCCGCTCGGCATCGCCCGGTACATGCTGCACGTGCGTGGCCTCGACGAGTTCTTCCGCGACGCGGAGAACGGCACCCTGCCCGCGGTCAGCATCGTGGACCCGGATTTCCAGGCCTACTCCGAGGAGAACCCGCAGGACGTGCAGAAGGGCGAGAGCTTCGCGGCCGCGGTCGTCAACGCCTGCCTGCACGGCAAGGGGTGGCCTGGCACCCTGCTGATCTGGCTGTACGACGAGCACGGCGGCTACTACGACCACGTCCCGCCGCCGGATGCCGTGCCGCCGGACGGCGTGCCCGGGCGCAGCCTGCTGGCCAGC
>Ga0207664_10002901_pt1 | contig 11398 bp, 5 predicted proteins | sample LARL83metaG_FD_184349 | JGI IMG/M metagenome (GOLD analysis project Ga0207664, IMG submission 184349) | Corn, switchgrass and miscanthus rhizosphere microbial communities from Kellogg Biological Station, Michigan, USA - LAR L8-3 metaG... | ecosystem: Host-associated > Plants > Roots >...
AGCAACCAGGAAAGTGGCAGTTTGAATTCGAAGTTGCGGAATAGGGCCACCGTCGCATGCTCATCTGCTTGCGTCGACGACCCCAGCACACGCTCCGCCGCTCCATTCTCGATCTTCCAGTCTTTCAGTTTGCGCTCGTGGGCCGATGCCCCCACACGCAGCATGCGCCGCGGACGCGGTTCGCCCGCCGCCCACGATTCCAGATTCACCACAATTTCGAAATCTTCTTCTGGAAGCTTCTCGCAGAAATCCAGCCGCCCATACACGTACGTCGCGTCAATTCCTGCATACACCGAGTCGAGCACGAACTGTTTGCCGTGCATCGAGCCGGCGCGATGGTCTGCCGTATACACGGCCGCTCCCATCCACTCGAAGTACCGCACTTTGTCGCCGGTCACGCGCGGGTGAATGTAGGCCGTCTGCGGCACAAACGACGGACGCACTTCCGCGCCGGTAATGGGCTGCGCCAGATAGTCCGGTGGCGTAGCGCCCAGCGCCTGATACACGTTTGAGAGATGCTTGCGGTAGAGTTCGTCGAAATCGCGATCGTTGGCCGAATGATGCTCCGGCCCATACCACCAGTTCCAATCGCTGCCCTCACCAATCAGAAGCTCTTCAAAGGCCAGCTTGCGCTGCGCCTCAGTCGCGCGGGTCGCGTTCTGCGCATAAAACTCGCGCGCGTGGTAAAGATAGTCCCACGCCCGGTTATCTTCCGGTGCCCCGATCCATACGTTGAAGTTCGCGTTGATCCACGATCCCGGCACCAGTGACGGCAGTTTGCCAAAATCTCTATGTCGCGCAATTGCCTCGGAAATCGTTACCGCCTCGACACCCGGATCGTTTTGCAACACGTCATAGAACCGTCGCAGGAATTCGCGTCCCGACTTCGGGTAATACTCCCAGGCATTCTCACCATCGAGAATGATCGAGATGACAGCATCGCGGCCTTTGGCGAGCACCGGCTTCGCGGCTTCCTTGATGTTGCCAATCAAATGCCGCGCCGCATCCGCCGGTGGCATCCCCGAATACACAAACCCGATTAAATCGGAAATCGTATGGTCGCGAAACACCAGGTGCATCGCCGCCGAGCCATTCTCGTAGCGATGGATGTTGTAGAGTCTCTCCGCCAGCGGCCCCGGCAGCCGGCCGTTACAGTCGCGAGCGAAGAATGATCCCGTGCTCCGCCCAAGCACCCCTTCGTCGGTCGCCATCCACCGAATGCCCAAGCTGTGGGCAATGCCCAGCACTTCCTCAGAGACGCTGCCCTCCGACGGCCATACTCCTTTGGGGCGAATGCCGAACACACTCTCGTGCAGATCGAGAGCGCGCGTCAGTTGCTCGCGAGCGTCCTCCGGATGCCGAAACCGGTTCTGCGGCAGCGGCAACCCCGGTGACGACACCGCCCCCGCACTCGTATCGCACACCAGCGGCAGGATCGGGTGATAAAACGGCGTCGCTGAAAGCTCAATCGAACCTTTCTTTGCAGCCTCCGCGTGCGCCGGTAACACTCTGCCGATCAGTTCGCGCTCCCGCGCAATCACAAACTTCTGATCGTCGAGCGAGTAGCCGTGCCCTTTGGCAACCAGCGCCGCAACATCTTTCTCTTCCAGAAAGTATTCGTCGAACCAGGCAATCTGCGACAAAACCTGCAGGTCCGTAAAATCTTGCGGCTGAAAATATCGCTCCGCGCGCTCGGGATGGTCCCCATGCTCCCGAAACCTCTCCCACAACTCCCGGTACCGCGGATACCGCCCAATCAGATTCTGCGGATTCGCCTGAAACAAATACTGCAGCGCGAAGCGCCGCTCGTCTTGCGACAAATCCCTGGCCGGTTTCGCCGCCACTCGCAGAAACGGATCCTGCGCCGTCCCCGCGGCATAGTCTTGAATCTGCACCATCAGAGATGGTACGAGGTTGAAGTTCTGATGGACGTTGGGAAACTCGTCCAGCAACTTCACCATGCCGTAATAGTCTTTGAGCGCGTGCAGCCGCGTCCACGGCAGGCGATATTCGCCGGTGACCAGATCCTTATAGAACGGCTGGTGCTGGTGCCAAAGCAGAATGACGCGAAGCGAAGGCATGGCTGGAATGGTCAGGATAGCACGTAGATTTCTTCACTTTGCGCACCAATGGAGTAGGCCAATTCTAAAATTTCCCCGGGCTTATAATTCCTGATCATGCAGGCCCTGCTTCGCAACCTCCGGTTCGGCTCGCGGATGTTATGGAAAAGTCCGGGATTTACGATAGCGACGATCCTCACTCTCGCCTTGGGCATCGGCGCGAATACCGCCATCTTCACTGTGACCAGCGCCCTGCTGTTGCGGCCATTCCCCTACCCAGACCCGCAGCAACTCGTGAGTATCACCGCCAGGGACAAGACCAAAGACCGCGAGGGCACGCTGCTGCGTTACGAACTCGTCCGCGATCTCAACCGCTCATTCGAGTCTGTGGCGGTGTGGACGAACGACGACCTGAACCTCACCGGCTCCGGTGAACCAGTGCAAGTGCCGGTGGCGCGCGTTTCGCCGAGCTTCTTCTCCATGCTGGGGCTGCGACCTCAACTCGGGCGGATCTTTACCGAGGACGAAGGACGTCCCGAAGGCAAACCGGTGATCATGCTCAGCGACTCCATGTGGCGGAGCCGTTTCCGTGCTGATCCCCACATCGTCGGCCAGACGGTCACACTCGATTCAATGCCGCAAACCATCGTCGGCGTTTTGACCGCCGATGTTCAGTTCCCCTTCATGGGTCCCGCCGATATTTGGACCCCGCGCTACTTTGAGTATTCGCTGATGACCCCGCAACGCCTTCGCATGGGTGTCGGCTACCTCAGCATGGTGGCGCGGTTACGGCCGGAGACGACGTCGGCGCAAGCCAGCGCCGAACTCGCCGTACTCAACCAACGCTACCGAGAAGTGAACCCCACCATGCCCGACGCCGATCCTGCCGTGGTCATGGCACTCGAACCACTGCGTGAACTGGTCGTCGGCGGCGTACGCAGCAAGATTCTGATCCTCTCTGCCGCCGTCGCGCTCGTGCTTCTGATTGCTTGCGCCAACGTGGCCAGCCTGTTGCTCTCTCGGGCACTCGTCCGTCGCAAAGAAATCGCCGTGCGCACGGCGCTGGGTGCATCGCGCAGCACTCTCATTTGGCAACTTCTCACGGAGAGCATGCTGCTCGCGCTTATTGCCGGCGTGCTCGGAGTGGGTCTGAGCTGGATTGCCACCCGCGCCCTGATCACCTGGGGAACGACACAGCTTCCGCAAGGCATTCCGATCAGCATTGATCTCCGCGTCCTCCTGTTTACGCTTATCACTTCGGTCCTCGGCGGAATCTTGTTTGGCACGGTGCCAGCTCTGCAGTTGGCGCGGGCGGACCCAAATGCTGCGCTGCGCGATGAGGGTCGCAGCACTTCCGCCGGTCACACGAGGACGCAAATGAAGAACCTGCTCGTCGTTGGCCAGATCGCGCTTTCCCTATTGCTCCTGATCGGCGCCGGATTGCTGATCCGCAGTTTCGGCAGGCTGCTCCGCATCGATCCCGGCTTTGACGCCGAGAACGTCCTCACCATGAGCGTCTCGCTGCCCACGGTGAAGTACGCCAAGCCGGAGCAGCAGATTGCTTTCTTTGACGAAGTACTGCGCCGCGTCTCGGGCCTCCCCGGTGCGCGAAGTGCCGCAACATCCGCTGCCTTGCCGCTAGCCTGGATCCGCATCACGCCGGTTCTGCCGGAAGGCCAACCTGAGGTACCGCTGTCTCAACGACCCTTCATCGACATTGAGGCGATCAGCCCCGATTGGTTTCGGACCATGCGCGTTCCCGTCCGCTGTGGCCGGGATTTCACCAGCGCCGACAATTCCCAGGCGCCCAAAGTTGTAATTGTGAATGAAACCTTCGCCCGTCAGTTCTGGCCCAACCAAAACCCGCTGGGCAAACACATCATCGTAGGTCGAGGGCCAGTCGCGTCCGAAGTGATCGGCATGGCCGCCGACATCAAGAACAAAGGCATCGAGCAGGACACCCAATCGCAGCTTTACCTTTCGTTCTCACAGTTGCCGTGGGGCAACATGAATCTGCTGGTGCGGACGGCTGTGCCGCCACAAAACATGACCTCAGCCGTTCGCGCACAGATTGCAGCCGTAGACCCCGAGCAGCCCGTAACCAAGGTTCAGACGGTGGACGATCTCGTGGAGAACTCGCGCGCCCAACCCCGCTTCACCATGATGCTGCTCAGTGTCTTCTCCGCCGCGGCACTGCTGCTCGCCGTGATCGGAATTTACGGAGTGCTGTCGTACTCAGTAGCACAGCGCCGGCAGGAGTTTGGCATTCGCCTCGCGCTGGGAGCGGAACGCACAGACATCCTTCACCTGGTCGTCCGCCAGGGACTCATCCTATCGATCACCGGGATTGCTCTCGGCCTGATCGTCGCATTATTCCTCACCCAGCTCATGTCGAGCATGTTGTACAAAGTCGGCACGCGCGACCTGGCGACCTTCGCCCTCACTCCTCTTGTGTTTCTCGGCATCGCCCTGCTCGCTTGCTATCTGCCGGCACGCCGCGCCACCAAAGTGAACCCCATCGAAGCGCTAAGGTGATACGGAGTCTCTCCTTGACAATCTACATATTGAAGGGCAATATGTAGACCGTCTAGGTGAACGCATGACTCCTCTCGAAAAAACTGACCTTTTGCAGGGAACGCTCGACATGCTGATTCTCAAAGTTGTCGCTCTTGGCCCGATTCACGGGTACGGAATCTCGCTGCGTATCCGGCAAATCTCGAAAGAAGTGCTCTACGTCCAGCAAGGTTCACTTTACCCGGCGCTGCACCGGCTGGAAAAAAGAGGTTGGCTCTCGGCAGATTGGGGTGAATCGGAAAACGGTCGGCAGGCAAAATTTTACCGCCTGTCCGCGAAGGGCCGCCGCCACCTGACGGCCGAGGAAGCTACCTGGACCCGACTCTCCGATGCGGTCAAGCTTATTCTCGGCACGGCGCAGCAGGAGGGCTAAATGACCCGCTGGGAGAATCTATTTCACAGGCTCCGCCGGGACGAAGAACTCGACCAGGAGATCACCTTCCACATCGAAGAGTTGACCCAAGCCAACATTGCCCACGGAATGACTCCCACCGAGGCACGCCGTCAAGCCATGATTGCATTCGGCGGCCGCGATCAGGCCAAGCAGAAACTGCGGGAGGTTCACAGTTCCGCCTTCCTTGACAGCCTCTCTTTCAATCTGCGGGCAGCGATCCGTTTTATTCGGCGGGCTCCAGCGTTCTCGGCTGCCGTTATTTTGATTCTCGCAGTAGGCATCGGAGCCAACAGCGCGGTGTTCTCCGCCATCGACGCCGTTGTTCTGATTCCGCTGCCCTTCCCCAACGGGGATGAGCTTGTCGCGCTCCACCAGCACGATCTGAAGAATCGAGACGCCAACCATTTCGTCGCGCCAGTGAGGTTGGAAGATTGGAACAGGCTCAATTCCACTTTCCAGGCGATCAGTGGCTATTACATGGATGACCTGTCTGAAATCTCTGGCCCACTTCCTGAAAAGGTGACTGAAGCGCTCGTCGCTCCCCGCTTCCTACAGGTCCTGGGAACCGCGCCGGCACTCGGCCGCGACTTCACGCCTGACGAAGAACGGTTCGGCGGACCCGACGCGGCACTCGTCAGCTACGCCTTCTGGCAGCGCCGTTTTCACGGCGATCCCGCCGCTTTAGGCAGCAAGCTTCGCATCGGGTCGTTCTCCTACTCCATCGTCGGCATCATGCCAGCTTCGTTCCGTTTTCCCAACGCCGATGTGGACCTCTGGGTCCCGAGCGCGCCCGACGCGCCCTACGCGCAACGTCGTGACGCTACATGGTTCACCGTGATCGGCCGCATGAAACCTGGCGTGTTGCTGCAGCAGGCACAAGCTGACCTCGCTACTGTCCAGAACCAACTCGGCAAACAGTTTCCCAAGCCCGACGCTGAATTAGCTGTGCAGAGTGCACCCTTGAAAGAAATCGTGGTGGGATCTGCACGCGATTCTCTTTGGCTGCTTTATGGCGCGGTTTCGCTGCTGCTGCTGATCGCCTGCTCCAATATCGCAGCCCTGTTGCTCGCGCGAATGTCCGACCGCGAGCATGAGATTGCCATCCGCTATTCACTGGGTGCTCCCCGCTCGGCGATCATCATTCAACTGCTCACCGAAGTGCTCGGCCTTGCCGTAAGCGGTTCTCTGCTGGCGTTGCTCGCGGTGGCAGCGATGTTAAGAGCTTTTCATTTGCTCGCGAATACGCTGCCGCGGGCCGAAGAAATTACCCTCAACTGGAGAATTGTCCTCTACTCGCTTGCCGCCACACTCATCACTACGCTGTTGTGCGGACTGTTTCCGGCGATTCACGGCACTCGACGCGCCCTTGCTCACTCCCTGGCGCAAACCGGGCGCACTCAGGTTTCCTCCCGGAATCGCGTGCAATGGGGGCTCGTTGGAATTCAGGTAACGCTTGCCGTGACCCTGCTGGTTGGCGCTGGCCTGCTGCTCCGCAGCCTGCAGGAAATCAGTCGAGTCTCTCCCGGATTTGATGCCAGCCACGTGCTGACTTTCCAGATCACCGGTTCCTGGGGAGAAACGACTGACATGAAGGCCGTCGTGCAGCGCATCGATCGCACTTTGGATGGATTGCGTCGCCTCCCGGGCGTCGACGGAGCCGCAACCTCCGGAATGCTTCCAGGTGTCAGCGCCCTTCACCAGATCGAGTTCAAGATGGATGGAAAGCTGGATCCCAACCGTAAAATTGTCGCCGACAGCCGATATATTTCGGCCGGATACTTCGACACCATTCGGATTCCGCTGCTCGTCGGCGAGCCGTGCAAGGAGGCCTCTACCACCACTGATATCGTTGTGAATCGCAGCTTCGTGAATCGGTATCTCAACGGAACGCCGCCGCTCGGTCACCATTTGCAAGCCGCCGCCTACAACGACTTTCGGCCGGAAGGCCAAATTCTTGGGGTTGTGGGCGACGCTCGGGAGCAAGGCCTGAACACGCAGCCGGTTCCCACCGTCTACTCCTGTTTTAGCGCCCCTACTCCCTTCCCGAATTATCTGGTGCGCACTCGTGGAAACGCGATGAGCATGGCGGAAACCGTTCGCCGCCGGGTTCACGAGTTGGAGCCTGCTCGTTCCGTCTACGGATTCATGCCATTGCTGCAGCACCTCGATGAGGCTTCCGCTGAGAATCGCTTCCGCACCATTCTGCTGACCATGTTCGCCGCGTCCGCACTCCTGTTGGCCTGTATTGGTCTCTACGGAACGCTCAGCTATCTGGGGCGCCTGCGACAGCGGGAGGTAGGCGTGCGCCTCGCGTTGGGCGCGCTGCCTCGGCAAATCGTAATCAGCTTCTTGCTACAGGGTCTTCGCGTCACGGCGATTGGCTGCCTGGCGGGCCTGATCCTCAGCTTCAGCGGAGATCGTTTGATCGGCAACATGCTGTACGGCGTCTCGGCACTCGATCCAGAAACCTACCTTGGCGTTCTGCTGCTCATCCTGCTGGTTGCCACCAGTGCGTCGCTGATTCCAGCATGGCGGTCGGCCCGCGCCGAACCGACCCAGGCCCTTCGTCAACCGTAGACTCAATTCCTACGGGTAAGACTCGATGCCAGACCGCCCCTCCGTCCGGTACACTAAGGGCGCATAAAGACCAAGCCCACGCATGAGCCCCGAATCCACGCTCGCCGCCCCCCAGCTTCTCACCGACCAGGACCTCTATCTCTTCAACGAGGGCAGCAACTACCGCATGTACGAAAAGATGGGAGCCCACCTCGTCACCCACAATGGCGAGGCCGGAGCGGTCTTCAGCGTGTGGGCGCCGAATGCGCGGTCCGTGTCGGTTGTCGGCAGCTTTAACGGATGGGACTCCAAAACGCACCGCCTCAACCCCCGCGGCTCCTCGGGCATCTGGGAAGGTTTCGTCCCCGCCGTAACGCGCGGTTCGCTGTACAAATATCACATTGAATCGCAGCGCCACGGATACAACATCGACAAAGCCGACCCGATCGGCCTGTTACACGAGAAGCCTCCGCGCACTGCATCGGTGGTCTGGGATCTCGATTACCAGTGGAACGATCACGAATGGATGCAGAAGCGCGCCGCGCGCAATTCGCTGCGCGCCCCGCAGGCAATTTACGAAGTGCATCTCGGCTCGTGGATGCGCGTCCCCGAAGAACACAACCGCCCGCTGACCTACCGCGAGACCGCGCCCCGGCTCGCGCAATATGTCGGGCAGCTGGGCTTCACTCACGTCGAGTTCCTGCCCGTGATGGAGCATCCCTTCTTCGGCTCCTGGGGATACCAGACCACCGGTTATTTCGCGCCCACCTCGCGCTACGGCACGCCGCAGGATTTCATGTACCTCGTCGACTACCTGCACCAGCACGGCATCGGCGTGATTCTTGACTGGGTACCGTCGCACTTCCCTTCCGACGCGCACGGCCTTGCCTACTTCGACGGCACGCATCTCTACGAACATGCGGACTCGCGCCAGGGATTTCATCCCGACTGGAAGACGCACATCTTCAACTACGGCCGCGCCGAGGTGCGCAGCTTTCTGATGTCGAGCGCCATGTTCTGGCTCGACAAGTATCACATTGACGGCCTCCGTGTAGACGCAGTCGCCTCCATGCTCTATCTCGACTACTCGCGCAAACAGGGCGAATGGATTCCCAACAAGTTCGGCGGACGCGAAAATCTCGAGGCCATCGACTTCCTGCGCCGCTTTAATCAGGAAGCCTTCAAAGAGCATCCCGAGATTCAGACCACGGCTGAAGAATCGACCTCCTGGCCCATGGTTTCAAAGCCCACCTACGTCGGCGGGCTCGGCTTCGGTATGAAGTGGGACATGGGATGGATGCACGACACGCTGAAATATCTTCAGCAAGATCCCATTCATCGCAAGTATCACCACAACCAACTCACCTTCCGCATGCTCTATTCGTTCCAGGAAAACTTCGTGCTGCCCCTTTCCCACGACGAAGTCGTGCACGGCAAGGGGTCTCTGATCGGCAAGATGCCCGGCGACGAATGGCAGAAGTTCGCCAACCTCCGTCTGCTCTTCGCCTACATGTATGCGCAGTCTGGTAAGAAGCTTCTCTTCATGGGCGATGAATTTGGGCAGGTGCGCGAGTGGGCGCATGACTCCAGCCTCGAGTGGCACGTTCTGCAGTATCAGGTTCATCGCGGCGTGCAGGCTTGGATGGAGCAATTGAACCGCCTTTATCGCAACGAACCGGCCATGCACCTCCTCGACAACGATCCCGCGGGATTCGAGTGGGTTGACGCCAACGATAGCGCGACCAGCACGGTTTCCCTGCTGCGCAAGAGCGAGTCCCCGCGAGATACGATCCTCGTCATTTGCAACTTCACGCCCGTGCCCCGCACAGGCTACCGGGTCGGCGTCCCTCACGGCGGATACTGGCGCGAACTGCTGAACAGCGACGCCCGCGAATACGCCGGCAGCGGCATGGGCAATATGGGCGGAGTGCACGCGGAAGAAATTCCTACACACGGCCGCCCCTTCTCACTCAAGCTGACCTTGCCGCCGCTGGCCGCCTTGTTCTTCAAAGCCAGCTAGAGTCACGGGCTCCAAACCCGTGACCAGCATCACGGCACACTCCTCCGAGGCGTGGTAGAAACTAGTCGTTTCCTTCGCAGTTGTCCCTTCTGCTCTCGATGAAAGGAGGCGCTGTGGAGCAACAACCAGTCTTCAGACCCGGTCGCGTCGTATCCCTCATTACTCTCGGTTTCTGTGCTCTTCTCTGTTCCTGCGTCGGCGCTACCAGAGTGCCCGTTCGCGCCACGGGTCCGGCGGGCACGCTCCAACCGAAAGCACTCGATCTCAATTTTGTTCAGACTGGCGCGACGCAGCGCCAAGAGGTGGCTCATCAACTCGCCGCCGTCGATACGTACTACTCCAATCCCCGCCTGTTCTGGGCAAGATGGAGCGAATCGCGCTGGGGATACTGGTGGGCCGTAGGAATGCCCTGCAATAGCTGCATGGCAGCCGATGCTCACCGAAAGTGGCACTTCAAGAACTTCCTCGTAGCATTCGACGAAAACGGATTGGCCACGACCAAGGACACGATCACTGACGACAAGCTTCTCTGGCGCGCGCTGCACTCCCGCCTGCTGCAGGCACAGCCACCTGCTTTGGCTTTGTCGCCGCCCATCCGTCTGTCTCTCACCGTGGCGGACCCGGCGGCAATTCTGCTCAGCAAAGATCAGATGGAGTTCGAGCGATTGGACGAGGCAACTCCCAGTGTTCGCGTGCCCGTTAGTAATGTGATTCGATTCAGCCACACGGGGACGATCCTGGGTGTTAAGAACACACCCGGCCCCACCTGCCACGAACTGGAACTCTCCGAGAAGACGATCCTTGGGAAAAAAATCAAATTCTGCGCGACCCCCGATCAGATCGGAATTCTATTTCAGTACCTGCAACAAGCCGGATCGCCCGCGATGAAGTGGGAGTAACCGGTCCCCCGAAAGGAGTCCGTATGAGCGCACACGTTCACCTGATGCATCACGGCCACGTTGGCGGCGCCTGGAAGCGGTGGCTGGTTGAGTTGAGTGTCTTTGTCCTGGCAGCCGTCGGCTTCTACTTCGGCATCGCGAATTGGACCGAAGGCGAATTCGAGATGGGCCTCATGGTATTCGGCTGGTTCCTGGGTCCGGCAATTACCTACGCCTTTGGCTATCTATGGCTCCCGCCCGACTCCTTGAATGAGCTTCCTCTCGATCAAAGCCGTTCGATGCGCCAGCGTTGGTCAGACTTTGTGCTACTGGCCACCTTCGTCGCGATTCTCGTGATCGCCGCGGCCTACGCCCGGGCAATTTGGAGGAATTACTCCTACGCCAGCGTGCCCTTCGCGGTGGCACTGGTGTTCGTCAGCTGCTCGCTGCTGGCAGCCTGCGCCGTGGCAAGTGAGAAGTATCTCTCCTGGACCATGCCTGAAGCGATTGCAAGAACAATCTTCGGTTGGCGCACACAAATTCGTAGCGCAGTTCGCATCTGGGGAACATGGGTTTTGAACCTGCTCGGAGTCAAACGGGCCGTCGTCGTCGGTGCGCTCCTGGCGCTGCTGAGCCTGACGATCGTTGTGAGTGGGACTATCTTCGGGCCGGAATATAGAGGCTACGAAATTGTCGCCGGAAACGAGTCATGGGCAACCGTGGAAGGTATCGACCAACCCGCGCTTCAGACCTTTCTGCTGCGTACACACCGTGCGGTATATGTGCTGGGCCTTTTCGTCGCAATCCTCGCATTGGTGCGCATTCTGCCGTGGCAGCGATTGCGGAGCATCAGCGGCGGCAGAACTCTCGCCACCATGGCTGGAGCGATTGCGCTCTTTGAAATCACGGATATCGC
>Ga0207664_10002907_pt1 | contig 11386 bp, 6 predicted proteins | sample LARL83metaG_FD_184349 | JGI IMG/M metagenome (GOLD analysis project Ga0207664, IMG submission 184349) | Corn, switchgrass and miscanthus rhizosphere microbial communities from Kellogg Biological Station, Michigan, USA - LAR L8-3 metaG... | ecosystem: Host-associated > Plants > Roots >...
CATCGTGACCGCGGGTGCGGCGCCGCCCTAAGTGCCGAAGGTCATCAGCCGGCTGCGCCCTTCAGCCATTCCACGTCGCCGTAGTACCCGGCCGGCGCGGGGTGCTTCAGGTACTCCTGGTACTGCGCCCGGCTGGTGCCGATGTCGGTGTTGGCGCCGTGGCCGGGCATGACCAGGGTGTCGTCGGGCAGCGGGTGCAGCTTGGCCACGATGGCGGCGACGATGGTCTCCACGTCGCCGGCCCGCGAGGTCTTGCCGGGGCCGCCGTCGAACAGCGTGTCGCCGCTGATCACCGCCCGGCCGACGCGCAGGCAGATGCTCCCCGGCGTGTGCCCGGGGGTGTGCAGCACGGTGCAGCGCACCGAGCCGACGAGCACCTCCTCGCCGTCGGCGACGCGCCGGTCGATGCGCGACTCCTCGATGTTGATCTCCCGGTCGCCGACCAGCACCGGTGCGTGGGTGGCGTCGCGCACGGCCTCGTAGGAGAACCAGTGGTCGGGGTGCCAGTGGGTGGCGAGGACCTGGCTGACCCCGCCCTCCGCCGCGATGGCGTCGAGCAGCGGCCCGGTCTCCAGGGGCATGTCGACGAGCAGCGACTGGCGCTGGGCCAGGTCGCGGACGATGTAGGCGTTATTGCCGTACGGCCCCATGGGGCCGACCTTGACGATGCGGACGTCGCCGTCCTCGACGACGCTGACCAGGCTGGCGGTGTCGTGCTCGGTCATCGGCTCGGCTTCCTCGGCGGTGGGGTGAACTTGGCGGGGTCGAGCCCCTGGGCGCGGAGCTCCGCCTTCCAGGCGCGCTTGCCGGCCTGGTAGGCGGCGAGCTCGTCGGGCGTGGTGACGTCGGCGAGGGTGGGGAAGTCGGGGATGGCCTTCTCCCAGCCCTTGGGGCGCACCCCGTACTGCTTGGCGAGGAGGCCGAGCACGATGCGGGACTTCATCGGGCCGAAGCCGGGCAGCCTGGAAAGCCGCTGCTTCAGCTCGGCGGCGGTGTCGACGCCCTGCCAGATGCGCGAGGCGTCGCCGCCGTACTCGGCGCTGACCAGGGCGCAGAGGGCGCGGACCCGCTCGGCCATGGCGGCGGGGAAGCGGTGGATGGCGGGCGGCGTGGCGAAGGCCTGGCGCATCCGGTCGGGGTCCATCGCCGCCAGCTTTCGCGAGTCGAGGGTGCCGAGGCGCCTTCGGATCTCCAGGGGCCCGGCGAACGCCTTCTGGACGGTGACCTGCTGGTCGAGCACGAAGCCGATCAGCAGGGCGGTGGGGTCGGCGGCGAGGAGGCGGTCGGCCTCGTCGTCCCCGCTGTAGGGCAGGCGCGCTGGCGCACCCGCCGGAGCCGAGGCTGTCCTGCTCATGCGAGCAAGCGTAGACCCTCCCGGCGGGCGGCCGCGAATGCGCCTAGAGGGAGTCCTGCTCGGTGGCCACGCCGGCGCTGGCCGGGTCGGCGACCACGGTGATGGTGTCGCCGGGGTTGGTCAGCACCTGGTAGCTGCACAGCCCGCTGCTCCCCGTGTTGAGGAAGCAGATGAACGGCGGGTTTCCGTTGACCGTCGGCGCCGTGGTGCCGCCCTGCCAGACCAGCCAGATGCCCGCCCCGGGCGTCGCCTGGGTGACGAACGAGCACCCGCCGGAGCCCGGGTCCCACACGCAGTTGGTCCCGACCGTGGCGGCCGCGTGGCCGGCGCCGGTGGTGGCGGCGAAGGCCGTGGCCGTTGCCGCCAGGGCCACGGCGGCGCGTCGAATCAGCTTGCCTGCCTGCATCGTCGATCCCTTCCTTGTCCAGCCCGAGGGCTGCTCCGTTTGATGCGAAGAGCCTACACACGCCCCCGCCTTGGAAGTCAACCCCACGGCGCCAGGAGAACGGCGATCCGACCCGTGTAAGCGCTTTCGCCCTCCTCGCCCGATTAACGGCGTGGACCCGGCAGGCTCCAGTGGCGGGAAAGCACCGTCACCCTGGCGGTCCGCAAGGAAGGCAAGGAGGAAGGCCAGTGAGGAAACCCCTGTTGAGGACCATGGCCGTCGGGCTGGTGGCCGTCGGTGCCCTGGCGGGCGCCGGCATGACCCCCGTCCACGCGGCCAGCAGCACCTTTACTGACGCGACCGGCGACGTCATCGACCCGCTGCTCTCCCAGAACATGATGATCGCCCCGCGGTCGACGGCGGCCCGGCCGTACGCCGACATCACCAACGTGAGCGTCGCCGTCAGCACCGGCGTCGTCAACTTCACCGTCACCGTCAACGGCAACGTGCAGACCTTCCCGGTGGCCAACGGCGACGCCGGCGTCGAGATCAACGCCTGCTTCGACATCCCGGGCAACGAGGCCATCGCCAACGGTCCGGTCAAGGTCGGCGTCGGTCACCACGGCGCTCCCGTCTTCGACGGCCCCTACAACTCGCGCTACGGCTGGAAGGCCTGCGCCTGGGTCAACGCCTCGGCCGGCGGCACCAGCAACATCGACGACTGCGGTGTCGCCCTGTTCGATCCCATCGGCCAGTACACCTTCTTCGACAAGGCCCAGATCACCAACTCGGGCTTCACCTGCCCGCCCGTCACCGGCCACAGCAGCTTCACGTTCCAGTTCCCGGACACCTGGATCACCCTGGCGGCGCCGCCGCTCCCGACCGAGCAGGGCGTCCAGCGCCACGAGAGCCGCACCTTCCTGAGCAGCGGTGACGTGGTGAGCAACCTGACCGTGTCCAGCCAGGTGACCGCCAACGTCACCCTGCCGACCACCGTCTGCGAGCCGGTCGAGTGCAGCCTCCTCGGCCCCATCCAGGGCGTGGGCGGCCTGCTCATCACCGTGGACTGGGCGCCCGGTCGCCAGTACTGCGACCCGCCCTTCACCTCCTGCGTCAACGACGACGGCGGCAGCGGCGCGGGCAACGGCTATACCCTGGGCACCGTGCCGCTCGGCTTCCCGGCCGGCGCCATCCAGGACTGCGACCCCAACAACCTGCAGGCGAGCTGCCCCCCGCCGAGCACGACGGGCAACCCGCCGACCCTCGGGGCGGTCAACTACGACCCGTGCTACTCGGGCCAGAGCACGACCGGTGAGTCGGCCCAGGACAACGGCGACCTGTACGCCGCGCTCTCTCTCGCCGGCCAGGGCGGCCTGTGCACCGTCCACACCGCGAACGGCACCCCCTTCCCGTGGCCGTACGAGTACCACACGGTGAACGGCCGCACCCTGGTGCCCGGCACTCCGCAGTACACCACGGACTCCGCCGGCTTCACCGCCGCCTAGTCCTGGAAATCCCTGGCGGGACAACAGAAGAACCAACACACCCTGCGTGGAGGCGGTCCGCAAGGACCGCCTCCACTGCTCATTTTTCAAGCCCAAGGAAGGTTTTGGAGAGGTAGTGGGACCCCAGCCCAGCGACCCGCGCCGCCGCCTCGCGACGACCGCGGCCCTGTTCGGCGTGCTGGCGGCCACCATGGCGGGGGGCGGCAACGTGCTCAGCCCGAGCCAAGGGGACACGCTCGCGCCAGTGTCCGTGCGGCTGTCGACCGAGACGGTGGCATCACCGGTGATGGAGTCGGTCAACGCCCCGGCACGTATCGTTCGCATCGCCCTCCGCCCGGGATCGGGGGGCAGCGAGGCGTGGGCGTTCGGCTACACCTCGTCGATCGGCAGCGAGCGGCAGCCCGCCGACGCGCTGGGCCAGCTCGTCTTCCTGCACTACCTGAGCGACAGCGGCTGGCAGCTCGACGACGTGCCGCGGGATGGCTCGGGGCAGGTCGCCAACCCGCGCCTCACCTCGCTCGCGGTCACCCCCGGCAACGAGGTCTGGGCGGTCGGCGCGGACGGCGCACTGGTCCACCACACCCCGGGCGGTGGCTGGAGCCTGCTCAACTCCGGCGCCGGGGTCACCCTGGAGTCGATCAGCCTGACCGCGTCGGGCGGCGGCGCGGTCAGCGGCTACGCGGTGGGCGACCAGAAGGCCGGCGCGATCACCGCGCTGCGGCTGAACGGGGGCGCCTGGCAGCCCGACTCAGCGACCAACCTGTCGGGCAAGACCCCGGACCTCGTCTCGGTCTCGGTCTCCCCGACCAACCCCGACGAGGCCTGGGCGGTCAGCGGCGACTCCTCGACGTCGCTGGTCATCCTCCACCGCACCTCGCTGGGCTGGCAGCAGGTGACCACCGGCGAGGCCATGTTCGACAGCCCGCCCGCGCCGACGCAGAACGACGGCACCCCCCAGGGGCGGGCCACCGGCACCAGCACCCAGAACCAGGCGGCCAGCGGCGGCGCCGTCACCGTCACTGGCACCGGCGCGTGGGTGGTGGGGCGGATGCAGCCCACCGACGCCACCCACCCGTTCGGCGACGTCCAGACCGGCGACGCCAGCCGCCCCTTCGCCGTCCAGCTCACCGCGGGCGGCGGGGGGGTCAGCGGCTACACGGCGAAGAGCTACTGCCCGGCCCTCGACACGGTGGCGGTCAACACCGCCTCGGCGACCACCGGGACGGCCAGCCAGCAGCTTCTCTGCGACGACGTGTTCCCGCTGGCCGCCTTCGGGCTCACCGCGGTGCAGTCGTTCGACAGCGGCGAGACCTTCGCCGCCGGCATGGGCCTCTTCCACTTCACCGGCGGTCACTGGGTGCGCGAGACCGACCCGGTCGGCTACCTCTCCGACCTCAGCCTGGCCTCGCCGACCGAGGGCTGGGTGTCCGGCACGGGGAGCAACGCGATCAGCGGCGGCGCCTTCAGCGAGACCATCGCCGTCGGCCACTGGACAACCCAGCCGACCGTCCCGGGCATGGCCCGCTGGCCGGAGGCGCTGCAGAAGAGCCTGGAGGCGGTGGCCCTCGACCCCGGCGGCAGCGGCCAGGCCCTGGCGGTGGGCGACGACGGCGCTGCCACCCGCTACCTGCCCGGCCACGGGTGGCAGCAGCTCTTCACCGGCAACGCGCTGACCATGCACGCCATCGCCTGGCCGGCCACCAACTCGGCCTGGGCGGTGGGCAACGGCGGCTGGGTGATGCACTGGGACGGGGCCTCGTGGTCGGCCTCGCAGGTGCCGCTGGCCGGCCCGCTCGACCAGCGCCCCAACCTCTACGGCGTCGCCTTCAGCGACGCGGCGCACGGCTGGGCGGTCGGCGAGGGCGGCGGCATCTACGCCTACAGCGGTGGTCGCTGGCACGTGGACCAGGCGCGCGACCCCGCGAACCCCACCCTGTACACCGTGGTCACCACCGCTCGGGGCGCGGTGGTGGCCGCGGGCGCTCAGGGCTCAGTCCTGGTCCACCAGGGCGGCGGGTGGGCGCCGGATTCCGGCGCCCATGCCCTGGCCACCCAACCGGGCTCGCCGGCGCCGGACACCACCCAGCCGGTGTCCACCTTCTACGCCTCGGCCGCGCTGCCCGACGGCACCGTCGGCCTCGGCGGCAGCTACGGGATGCTGCTGGTCGGCCAGCCCGGTGGCCTGCACCGCACCGAGAAGACCGTCGACGGCACCATCACCGCGCTCGCCCTCACCGGCAGCGGCGGCTCCTACCGCGCCGTGGCCGCGGTCAGCCCGCGCAGCTCGACCAAGTTCGTCGGTGGCCAGCTGGGCACCACCCAGGGCTGGACCATGCTCGAGGACGGCGGCGGCTGGCACGACATCGAGTTCGGCCACGACCTGACCATGTGGACCTCCACCGACACCGCCGCCCAGCGCGACGCGGTGTACGGCATCGCCCTGGAGCCCGGCAGCCTGCGCGGTTGGGCGGTCGGCGGCTACCCGGCGCTGACCGCCGACGACGACAACCGCAGCTACGAGCGTGGCACCAGCTCCAGCTCGGCGTACCGCATCGACGTCGGCGGCGATCCCACCCCGCCGTCGAGCGGCACCGCCCTGCCCGACCAGCCCACCACCGGGTTCACCTTCGCCTTCCTCGGCGAGAGCGCCTGCGCCGGCGGCGTCTGCGGCGCCGCGCTGGGCAGCGGCCCGATGTCCGACGTGGTACTGCTCGAGGCCCAGCAGGAGATCGACCAGGTGTCGCCCTCGCTGACCCTCTTCGGCGGCGACATGCGCCGTGCCGGCCTGCCCGAGGAGCTCGGCGAGTTCAAGCGCTTCATCGGCGGCTGGACCATGCCGACCTACGCCGCCATGGGCCCCCAGGATCTGGTGACCGGACTGGACACCGGCCAGGTCTTCCCCGGCGCGCCCAGCCAGTCGCTGCCCGGGTCGAACGGGTTCTACACCGCGGCCTTCGCCGGCCAGCCCGCGCCCTGGGGGAACGGCCCGGCACCGGCGGGAGTCACCCCCAAGACGGTCGCTGCCGACGGCACCGCCGACACCACCCGGGCGCGCACCCACTACGCCTTCGACTACGCGCCCGACGGGCTGCCGCCGCAGGCCCGCTTCATCGTCCTCAACACCAGCGAGGGGACGCTGGAGAAGAGCAACGAGAACCCGCCGATGAGCGGGACCTCGACCCAGCTCGACTGGCTGGGGCAACAGGTCGACGCCGCCAAGGCGGAGCACCTCCCCGCCATCGTCGTGCTCAACCAGCCGCCCACCGACCCGCGCGGGGTGCGCTCGGACAGCAGCACCCTGGTCGACGGGGCCGCTTTCGACGCCACCATCCTCCAGCACCAGCCGGCGGCGGTGATCGCCTCGGGCATCCGCGCCAACCTGGCCGGGACGGTGCCGACCACCAGCGTCCCCCTGTTCATCAGCGGCGGGGCGGGCTCGCCCCTGGTCGGCGACAAGCTGGCCCTGCACGGCGACTACCACTCCTGGCTGCTGATCGGCGTCGACCCCGCCCACCCGGCGCCATCGGGGCAGGCCAGCGTGACGGTGCAGTCGATGCCGGTGCTCGAAGGCGTGGCGCTGAACGTCGCGCCCCATGCGGGCTCGCTGCTCGGTGGCATCCCGGCGGGGGCCCCGGCGGGGGTGCGGGCCTTCGGGCGCCTCCCCGACGCGGGCCTCGGCAACCTCAACGGCGGCAACCCGGATCCGGCGCAGTCGAACGCCCAGGACATGGTCGTGCCCGACCCCGAGGTGAGTGCGATCGGATGCCTGCCCGGCCAGGACAACCCCTACTGCACCGTGCCCGGCGCAGTCCAGCCCTACCACCGCTTCTGGAGCGAGGACCCCAGCATCGCCGACTTCGTCCAGCCCTGCCCGGGGGCCAACAACCCGATCTTCGCCTGCAAGGACCCGAGCGGTGCGCTGACCGAGGACGACCAGGACGGCTTCCTCTGCACCTTCCAGCCGGGCAAGGTCTGGATCGACGCGGTGGTCGGCATCCACAAGGCGCGCGAGCAGATCACCGTGACCCCGGGCAGCGGCAGCGCCTGCAACGGCTTCGTGCCCACGCCGGTCAAGCACAACCCGATCAAGGTCGTCCCGCCGGTGAACATCGTGGCCCCGGCGCCGGTGCCCCAGCCGCAGCCGATCCCAGCGCCGCCGGTGCGCGCGCATCACCCGGTGCCCTTTCACCCCTTCAACACCAACCTGGTGCCCGCCGTGCTGCCGCCGCCGGTGCCGGTGCTCGCCGCCGCGCCGCCGCTCCCCGCCGCGGGCACGGCCGCGAAAAAGGAGGAGGAGCGCGAGAAGGCGTTCGAGCACTCCAAGGAGAGCGGCGGCCAGCACCAGGCCGTGGCCTACGACGGCGCCACGAGGGACGCGGGCTGGGACGTGCGCCCGGTCGCGGCGGTGGGCGCGGCGATGCTGCTGATGCTCATCGCCATGTCGGCCTGGGCGTCGGCCCGGCGACGACCGCAGGCAGCGGTGGACTTCAGGCGTTGGGAGTGATGTCGGACATGACACGTCGTATTCGTCCGACCCGCAGGCGGGTCGCAGCGCTCTTCATCCTCACCCTGGTGGGGGTGCTGGTCCCGACCACGCTGCGCGCCGGCGCGGCGGCTCCGAGCGGGGCGTCGCTGCCCGACTTCGGAAATGCGCCGTACCAGAACTCGGCGCCGTCGACGTGGGCCTTCCAGGTCACCTCGGGCGGCATCCAGCCGGGCCAGACGGTGCGCTTCTCCTTCCTCGCCAACGGCAAGCCGGGCGACCGCGCCCACTCCGTGAGCTTCGCCAGCCTGGCGCCCGGCGACGTCCAGGGCGACATCCGCGTGGCCCAGCTGCCCGTCTCGGTGGTGCCCGGGACCATGTGCCTGGGCACGGGCAGCCAGGGCATGTCGAGCGCTGTGGCCAATCCCTACACGCAGACCATCGACCTGCAGCCCACCCTCACCGCGCCGATCGTGGCCGGCACGGTGCTGGTGTACTGCTTCCAGTCCAACATCGTCGGCTTCCCGCTGTCCGCGGGCGCGGGCTACTCGATCGCCTACACGGAGCCCGGCGGCACGGTGGAGGCCCCCTACTCGGTGCTCGCCGCCACCGCCACCACCGAGCAGGTGGCGATCAGCGAGGCGCAGAGCGGCACCGACGTCACCGACGCCGGCCTGGGCGGCTCGCACCTCGCCGTCTACGGCACCACCTACGCGATGAGCCTCAAGGGCCGGCCCAGCAGCACCTACGTCTTCTCCGGGCAGGGCTACGACACGGCGACCTTCGTCCGGGACGCGGCGAGCGGCACCACCGTCGACGTCGAGGGCACGGCCGGCTCGCTGCCGACGCCCGGGTGCACGCCGGGTCCGGGGCAGTTCTGCACCGACGCCAACGGCGCGGCGTCGGGCACGGTGACCGTGACCAGCAAGAACCCCAACCCCGAGTACGCCATCATCACCGGCGCGCTGGGCGCCCAGGGCGAGACCGAGCCCAGCGCGGTCAGCCTCACCGCGGGGCCGAGCGGCGCCACTCTCTCCCCGCCGACGCCGACGCCGGCGGGGACCCCGACCGCCAGCGGCGGCAACGCGCCGTCCACCTTCGACGTCGGCTGCAACGTCCACGCCGCCAAGGCGATGGCGGAGACCAAGGGGCTGGGCAGCACCGAGTTCTCCGACCTCTTCCGCCAGCGGCTGATGCCCGCCGCCGCCACCGAGTGCAGCCTGCTCAGCAACCTGATGACGTTCTACGGCGTCACCGACGAGCTCGGCCTCAGCACCATGTTCGGCAACGGTGACAGCCCCTTCGCCTACGTCGGCACCGACCGGCCGCTGAGCAGCACCGAGCAGGCCAAGTACAAGCCGGCGACGTCGACGATCTCGCAGATCCCCGTCGCCCTCGAGCCGGTGGTGGTGACCTACAACCTCAACGCCCAGAACTGCAACGTCGGCACGCTCCAGCTGCGCAGCCAGGTGCTCAGCGCCATCCTGCTCGGCCAGGTGACGCGCTGGAACGACTCGCTGATCACTGCTGACAACGGGGGCCCCCAGGGCCAGCTGGCCAAGTGCAACCTGCCAATCCTCGTGGCCCACGACATCGGCACCACCTCGGCGATCATCAAGGACTACCTGAGCAAGCGCATCCCCGCGTGGGCGCCGTACCGGCAGGCCGAGCTGGCCGACTCCTGGCCCGGCGGCGCCCCGGTGGCCTGCACCTCGAACGGGTCGCGACCCATGGCTCTGTGTGTTTCGGGCAAGCCTGGCATGATCGGCTACGGCTTCTACCGCGACATCGCGCCCGCCGGCCTGCCCGTCGCCGACGTCGACAACCCGACCGGGTTCTGGTCGGGCACGTCGCCCGCGTCGGTGCTCGACGGCTGCACCGCCGCGGCGGGCACCGACACGGTGAGCAACCCCTCTGTGCCGGCCAGCGCCAGCGGCGACTGGAGCAACGCGTCGATCACCGACACCGCGTTGCCCGGCAGCTATCCCATCTGCACCTTCGACTTCGTGGTCACGGCGACGACGTGCCGTGACCCGCACGTGCTGACCAGCTACCAGTCGCTGGTCGCATTTCTCGACTCCGCGCTGAGCGACTACGCCCAGCGCGACCTGCCTGGATCCGGTTTCGCCAAGTTGCCCGGGTCCATCACCACCTTGTCGCAGACGGGCACCAACGCGCTCCAGTGCTAGAGGAAGGAGAGGAACACCGGCCATGAGTTCGACACAACAAACCGCCAACGAGGAGTCGCGCCCGCTGCTGCTCCGCGTCGTCGTCGCCGTTCCCTCCGCGATCGGCGGCTGGATCAAGGAGCCCCGCCTGCCCAAGCTGCCGCCCATCGGCAAGCTGACCGCGCCGCTGCTGCTCGGCCTCGGTTTCATCCTGCTGGCGATGTTCATCATCATCCTGCGCTACGTGCAGAGCCCGTCGGTGACGGGACGGCAGGTGCCGTACAGCCAGGTCCTCGCCTACGCCAACCAGCACCGCGTCGACACCGCCACGCTGCTCAGCGAGGACGCCATGGTGCAGCTCAAGCTGAAGAGCGGCGAGATGGTCTACGCGTCGTACGCGCGCAGCGACGCGGTCACCAGCGACCTGGTCACCGCTCTGACCAGCACCGACGCCACCGCCAAGGATCCCGCGGCGGGCGCTCCCGCCAAGCTGAGCTTCGACCTGCAGTCGAACAAGTCGTTCCTGCGCTTCATCGACCAGTTCCTCATCCCGCTGCTCGTCCTCGCCTGCTTCTTCTCCTACTTCTTCCTGCTCATCACCGGCAAGGCCAGCGGCGCCGGCGACTTCATGGGCTTCAGCAAGATGCGCGCCAAGGTGCGGCGCAAGCGCAGCGGCCAGAAGAAGCCCGGCGAGGGCGGCTTCCACAACGTCGCCGGCGTTCCCGAGGCGCTCATCGAGCTGCAGGAGGTGGTCGACTACCTGACCGCGCCGGCCCGCTTCGCGGCGATGGGCGCGCGCGCACCCAAGGGCGTCCTGCTCTGCGGCCCGCCCGGCACCGGCAAGACGCTGCTCGCCCGCTCGGTTGCGGCGGAGGCCGGCGTGCCCTTCATCTCGCTGTCGGGGTCGGAGTTCGTCGAGTCGCTGGTCGGCGTCGGCGCCGCCCGCGTCCGCGACCTCTTCCGCCAGGCGCGCGAGATGGCGCCCTGCATCATCTTCATCGACGAGATCGACGCCGCCGGCCGCCAGCGCGGCGTGGGCATGGGCCAGGGCAACGACGAGCGCGAGCAGACGCTCAACCAGCTCATGGTCGAGATGGACGGCTTCGCCACCTCGCTGGGCATCGCCGTCCTCGCCGCCACCAACCGTCCCGACATCCTCGACGCGGCGCTGCTGCGGCCCGGTCGCTTCGACCGCCAGGTGGTCATCGACGTCCCCGACGTCCACGGTCGCACCGCCATCCTGGAGGTGCACACGCGCAACCGCCACGTCGCTCCCGAGGTGGACCTGCGCAGCGTCGCCAAGCAGACGCCGGGATTCACCGGTGCCGAGCTGGCCAACATCGTCAACGAGGCGGCGCTGCTCGCGGTGCGCGCCGAGCGCGACGAGCTGACCCAGGACGACTTCGAGGAGGCGGTCGACCGCGTCATCGCCGGTCCCGCGCGCAAGAGCCACCTGCTCCTCGCCGAGGAGAAGGAGATCATCGCCTACCA
>Ga0207664_10002910_pt1 | contig 11375 bp, 8 predicted proteins | sample LARL83metaG_FD_184349 | JGI IMG/M metagenome (GOLD analysis project Ga0207664, IMG submission 184349) | Corn, switchgrass and miscanthus rhizosphere microbial communities from Kellogg Biological Station, Michigan, USA - LAR L8-3 metaG... | ecosystem: Host-associated > Plants > Roots >...
CGACACCGCCGCCGAACCGGCCAGCGCCAGCACCGACGCACAGTCCCGAGCCGGACCCGACAGGCCGGCGACGACACGGGGCAGCAGATCCACCAACTCGGCCGGCCTGGGCAACGATGTGATACCCGGGCTGCCCGGTGCGGGTCGGGCAGCTGCCGCTGCCCGCAACAACATCAGCGGCGAGCCCGCCGTGGCCCGCCACAACTCCATCCCGAGGGACTGTTCCTCCGTGCGCAGCGGCCGACCCAGGCCGTCGGCCAGCAACGCCAGGCTGGCGTCCGCGCTCAGCCCCGGCAACGCCAGTGACTGGACACCGACCGACCGGTGTGCCGAGGTGAACAACACCGTCGCGGCCGGTACGCCGTCGAGCAGCGCATCCCGTTGCTCGGGCTCGACATCGAGATCGTCGATCACCAACCGAATGTCCACATCAGACATCAGTTGGCGCAGCTCTACCGGGCCCGGTCGGTAACCTGGTGCCTCGTAACAGGTTTCGAACACATCCTGCAGGACGTCGGTCACGTCCCGTTGCGCGGCGGGTAGGAACACCACTGAAGTGCCGGTGAGTTCCGTGCACACCTGCCGGGCCAGGGTGCTCTTGCCGGAACCCGGTGGACCGTACACCTGCGCCAGGCGTTCGGCCGTGATCAGCGTGCGGACCGCGTCGATCTCCCGCTCGCGGCCGATCGGCGCCACATCGCGCCGGGGCAACAAGGTGATATCCGTCCGCCGACGAGGCAGTGGCCGTTCACCGGGTTGGACAACGGTGACCACGGACTGCTCGGCCCATACCGTGACATTGTGGTCGCCGACCACGATCTGGCCCCGCACGTCCCCACCCACATGAATCTGCGCGCCGACGCCGGTCATCCGTCCCCCTTGCCATGGATCCGCTTTTACAGTCGCCGGTCGGCCGAGTCCGTTACACCACCTGTCCTAGAACTGTCTAATTTTCAACCACCAAAGGCGCGCAGCGGCGATAACGGTCATGTGTGGTTGGCTGAAGCTGCTCGCCCGATCCTCAGCGGCCCAGGGGCCGTCATGCTCGGGTGCGCTGCGAACGAGCGTCGTCACCGAACGCAGCATTCTTGGAGCAGTCTGCGTCCGAACGTGTGATTTGGCCAATATTGGTTAGCCCTTCTGCCAGATCTTGCGGCAGTGTGGTCACACGCAGGGACGGTGAGACTGGCCAACTGGGGGTCAGCAGTTCCGCCGCCCCTCAGATCTGGGGAGGGATCGCTCTTGAGCATCACCACGGAATTCGGCGTCGCCCCACAGGACGACGATTCTTCCGAGCACACCACGAAACCGGCGCCAGCAGATGGCGGCGTCAACCCGAGGGACAGCGGGACGCCCGGACCCTACGACGAGCCCGTGCCGAACCCGGCCCCCGTGCCGCAGCAGAACTGAGCCACGGATGTGACGAACAGTACAATGGCCGGGGATCCACTCCCCGGCCATTGTCGTGCCGTCTGGACGTGCTGTTCCGCGACGTCGATTCCGTTCGGTGGCTGACCTGTGCGGGGGTCCTACCCTAGATTTCGACGAACGGGCCGTGAACGACGTCGTGGCGACACAGGAGTGTGTCCGTGCCCTCTGCGAGCAAACACCGGTCCCGGCAAGCGGACGCCGACCTCGTGCGACAGGCGGAGGAGCTGTACCGGTCGGGCCGGCTCGCCGCCGCTGCCTTCCGCCCGCACGAAGCCGCCAGACTGCTGCGCCGAGCGTTGCGGCTGCTGGACGGGGCATCTCATCCCGACCACGTCCCGTTGCGGGTGTCGGTGCTGATCAGCCTGGCCTACAACGACGCGGAGGAACGCGGTTTCGCAGCTGGCGTCGCCCATCTGGGTACCGCGGAGCGGGACCTGCCCCGGATCGTGGACCTGGAGACACGGCTGGGCCTGGCGAACATCATCCGCGCACAGCACGGCCTCATGCTGCTTCGGGTCGGCCGGTTCGACGAGAGCATCATGCTTCTCGACCAAGTCGTGAACTTCGACGAACGGGCCCACGCCCAGGGCGCGCCCAACTACGAGAAGCTCGGCCTCGACCTGCTCAACCGGGCGCTCGCGCACATCGCGGCCGGCCACCCGACACCGGCCCGACAGGACCTCGACCGATGCATCGAGGTGGTCGAATCCGCACGGCCGGCCGGGTTGACCGACGTCGCGCTCGCCGTGCTCGCGGCCAAGGCGCGGAACACCCAGGGCACGTTGGCGTGGCGGGTCGGCGACATACCGCGCGCTCTGCGCTATTTCGAGGCAGCCAGCCGGGATTTCCAGGAACTGGACCCGAGCATTCTGCCGAAGATCCGAGTGGCCCAGGCCGACGCGCTGCTCGCCGCCGGGTTGGCCGAGGAGGCCGGCCGCCATCTCGATGCCGCGCTACCCGCGATTCGGCATTATCGCGACTTCCGGAATCTCGCCGAAGCGGAGATGCTGCGCGCCGCGGCCGCACTCGTGGACGGTCAGCTGCCGCTGGCCAGGAAGCTGGCGAATTCCGCGCATCGGCGCTTCCTCAGCAGTGGCAATCCGGCTTGGGCAGCGGTGGCGCTGCTGACCAAACTTCGCGCGGAGTGCACCGCGGCGCTGGACGCCGGCAAGGTCCCGACGACGTTGCCGGCGCGAGCGCTCGCCCTGGCCGACCAGTTGGTGGAACTGCGGTTGGTCGACGAGGCGGCGGTGGCCAGGCTGCTGGCGATCCGCCTGGAAACGCGCCGGGGCGCGGTGGACTCAGCCGCCCGGCAACTGGCCCTGGTGCCACGGCCGCGCCTGGTGACGCCGGTGGACCATCGCATGTTGCTGCGGCTGTGCCGGGCGGAACTCGCGGTGGCGCGGGCGGACCGGCGCGGCGCGTTCCGGCAGGCCGCCGCCGGACTGGCCGAGCTGGGCCGGGTCCGGGACCGGATGGGAGGACTGGAGCTGGTCTGTGGCACCGCCGTGCACGGCCGTGAACTGGGCGAGCTCGCGGTCCGCCTCACGCTGGACCGACGGCGTCCGTCGGCTCGGGGCCTGTTCACCTGGCTGGAGCGGACCAGGGCCCAGGGATACCGGTACGAACCACTGCCTCCGCTGGACGACCCGGTACTCGCCGAGCGCGTGCAAGAGTATCGGCATCTGAGTCGCAAGGTGCAGCAGGCACGGGTCGACGGCCATCCGGTGACGGACCTGCTCGCCCGGCACACAGCCCTGCAACAGGAGGTAATGCGGCTGGGTTGGCGGGATGGCCCGTGGGGCCGCTCGAAGCCGATCGCCGACTTGGACGATCTCGCCGGGCAGCTCGGGGCGCGAGCGCTGGTCAGCTACCTGGTGTCCGGCCCGGACATCGCGGCTGTGGTGGTCGATGCGGGCCGCATCGAGCTGGTGCGGCTCGGTTCGGCGGCTGACGCGGTGAACGCCGCCCGGGAGCTGCGCGCGGACCTCGACGCGCTGGCACCGGATCGGCTGCCGGCGGCCCTGGCCGACGCCGTGGCCGACTCGGCCCGACGGCGTGCCCAGCGACTGGATGATCAACTGTTGCGGCCCATGCGCGGCATGATCGGTGATCGGGAGTTGGTCGTCGTGCCGACCGGGGACCTCTACGCCGTCGCCTGGAGTACGTTGCCGTCGCTGCGCGGCCGACCGGTCGTCGTGGCGCCGTCCGCGACGGCGTGGCTGTCGGCGTCGCGGAACTCCCACGCGGAACGCCCAGCACAAACAGATCGAACAGTCCTGGTGGCCGGGCCTGGGCTGGGTGCCGTCGGCGAAATCGCCGAACTCCGGGCGCAACACCCGGACGCACTGCTGTTGCAGCGCGACGACGCCGACGCACGGAACGTGTTGACGTCCCTGGACGGCGCACGCCTGGCGCACGTGGCCGCGCATGGGTCACACGAACCGGAGAACGCGATGTTCTCCCGGCTGGAACTGGCCGACGGAGACCTCTACGCGCACGAGATGACCCGGCTACGCCGGCCACCGAAGCACGTCGTCCTCGCGGCGTGCGAACTGGCGCTGTCCCGAATCCGGCCCGGTGACGAGACGCTCGGTTTCGCGGGTGCACTACTCGCGGTCGGAGTGTGCACGGTCACCGCCGCGCTGACACGGATCGGCGACGAGGCCGCCGCCACCGCGATGGCTGACTACCACCGGCGGTTGATCGACACCTCGCCGGCGATCGCGCTCGCCGACATGACCGCGGCCGACCCCCTGCGCCGTCCGTTCGTCTGTCTCGGCGCCGGCCACCAACACTGACCGCGAGCTCAAGGCGACAATGAGAACCACCCGTTCAGGCGGTCCGTGTTGGATGGATCACAGGACAGGTGGTCGTCGGTGTCGGCACACTGTCGTTCTGATCGTGCGAAAGGATGGTCGCGATGGTGGAGCCGAACGCCTGGCTGGCCGATTTCGAGGCCAGGGCGGCCGCGGCGAAGGAGAAGGCGGCGCAGTTCCAGGAGAGTCTCAGCTCGGCCGGGGCCGCAGCGTCCTCGGCGGACGGTCTGGTGACGGTCACGGTGGCGCCCAACGGTTCCCTCGCCGACCTGCGGATCAGTGACGCCGCGCTGCACGGCTCCGGTGCGCGCCTGGCCGCCGAGATCCTGCGTACCGCCCGTGAGGCGCAGCGTCGCGCGGCCGGCAAGGTGCTCACCGCGTTCACCGCGCTGGGTGGCACCGACTCCGAGGTGACCAAGATGCTCACCGGGTTCGTGCCGCCACCCGAGCCCGACCCGTACGCCGCCGAGGACGCCCGCTTCCTGGCACCCGGTCAAGCGACCCAACCACCGCCCCCACCGGCCCATACGCCGCCCGCCTTCACTCCACCGGTTCGACGGGAACCGCAGCGGCAGCCGGTGCGTCGAACCGCGCGTCCGCCGGACGATGACGATGATCGTTCCGGCGACTCGGTGCTCGGTACGACCGACTGGTGACGTGACATGTTCGACAGGCTGGGGTGAGGGGCCACATTGACCACGGCAACAAGTGGTGCGGGAATCGCGGATTCCTACGCGGGACTCGTCGGAGCGATCACCAACAACTCCGAGTCCTCCGCCGGGCAGATCGCCGACGTCGCGATCTCCGGCGCCGGTGCGGTGGTGGACACCGTGGCCGCGCTGGCCGACCCGTTGAACGCGCTGATCAACGCCGGTGTCGGCTGGCTGCTGCAGCACGTCTCGTTCCTGCATGAACCGCTGGACATGCTGCTGGGCAACCCGGACGCGATCAACGCGCAGATCAACACGCTGAAGACGGCGGCGGCCCAGGTGCGCACCGAGGCGCAGCAGCACGCGTCGAACGTGTCGCAGCAGACGCAGAACTGGCAGGGCCAGGCCGGCGCCGCATATAAGCGGCAGATGGACCAGCTGACCGGCGAACTGACCGCCTTGGGCCACACCCTGGACGGCACCGCCACCGTCGTCGCGGTCAGCGGCACGCTGGTGATGACCATCCGGAGCATCGTCTACGGCCTCATCTCGCAGTTCATCTCCGACCTGATCGAGGAGGCGCTGCTCGCACTCGCGTCCTCGTGGTTCACGCTCGGCGGCTCGGTCGCGGCGTTCGTCGGCGAGGCGGTCGCGAAGGCCGCCGAGGTGGCGTCCAAAGTGGCCGGCAAGCTCAGCAAACTGGTCGAGGGCCTGGCCGGCAGCGCGGAGAACATGGAAAAACTGGCCAAGATGATGGAAACGCTGACCAAGAACCTCGGCCGGTTCTCCATGATCGCCGGCACGTCCAAGGCCGTCTACGACGCCGCCCAGCCTTACCCGACCGGGGCGACGGCGTGACGTTTCACCCGTCCGGGGAGCACATCCCGGAACCCGAGCACATTCCCTCCGAGGAGCCGACGCCACACGGTCAGGAACCGGAGGGCGGTGGCGGCGGGAAGGCCGAGTACCCGACCGACGACATCCACAACACCGGCACCGGGATCACCGGCACCGCGAGCGCGATCCGCGACGTCAGCTCGAAGGTCGGCGGTATCTCCATCGGTGCCAAGGACTTCGGCGCGCTGAACGAGGAGTTCGCGGCGACCGCGCAGCAACACGTGCAGACCGCGCAACAGCACGTGGAAGCGACCGCCAAAGAGGTGGACGCGGCCGCCGACGCGACGCACAACACGGCGAACAGCTACCAGGCCACGGAGGACGCCAACGCCAAGTCCTTCAACGACATCGCGAACGAGAACAACAGCGACGGTGCACCCACCGCGCCGTCCTCGACCAGCGGTGGCGGTGGTGGCGGCGACGAGCCGACCACCACCTCCTCGGCCGCGCCCGCCGCACCCCCCACCGACCCGACCGCGCCGTCCTCGACCGCACCTGCCGCGCCACCGACGGACCCGACCGACCCAGCGGCCACGACCGCGGCGCCACCGCCACCGCCACCCCCGACCGACCCGGCGACGACCGCCGCTGCCGCACCGGCAGCACCCCCACCGCCGCCGCCACCCCCGCCGACCGCACCGTCCGGATCGGGTGGCGGGCCGCCGTCCTCGCCGCCATCGGGCGGCGGCGGCACGCCATCCCGGCCGTCCTGGCGGGACACCATCGACGATCCGCACAACTTCACGCCGGACGAGCAGGCGCAGATCCATGACGCGCTGCACAAGATGGCGCAGGACCCGGAGCCCGGCAAGGTGGCCGGTGCCGGGGCACTGACACCGGAACAGCGCCAGTTGCTCGGCCGGGTGCAGAAACTGGTCACCATCGAGTCGGACACACCGATGCAGAAGGCGATGCCGCAGGGCTCCGCCAACGACTACCTCGGCAACGTGACCCGAACCAGGGCCGTCGACGGGTACAACTTCGACCCCAACCAGATGGGTGGTTTCGTCGCCCGCCAGCAGGACGGCACGAACCTGCACACCAACGGCGACGTGATCCAGGGCAATCGCCTGGACTACCCGGGCACCAGGTTCAACCTGACCGACCCGAACGAGCCGGTCTACGTGATGCGCTTCCCGGCCGAAGACCCGAGCCGGTACAGCACCCCGCTCGGCGCCCCGTTCTCCGACGACCCGGGCATGCTCGGCCGGGGCGACCCGGCGGTCCAGGCCACCGCCGACGACATGACCGGCGCCGCGCACGCCGCCGGCATTCCGCCCGACCAGTACCACCAGGCGATCAACGCCTGGCCGTACAGCGGCATCGGCGTCACCGCGGACGAGAACCTCGGCCTGCCGGAACGGGAGATGACCGCGGGCCCGATCCCGGACGGCGCCCAGATGTACTCCTACGATCAGCACGGTAACCAGACCCTGGTCGGCGAGTACGACGAGTCCACCGGCCGGTGGACCGACCTGCGGCCGGGTGCGACACCGTGACGACGAGCCAGGACGGAGGTGGGTCCGTGACGACGCCACGTTTGCTGACCGGTGAGCCGCTGATCACCGGGGTGTGGGCCGTACTGGACGGCGTGCGGTTCAAGGCGACCCGGATCAAGCCGGACGGCACGGTCCGCCTCGGCTACACCGGCGTCGGCTATCCGGGGCACGAGGCATTCAGCTTCACCGAGTCCACCGGTGCATGGCATGCGGTGCTGCCGGCGACCAGGCTGGACCGGATCGTGGAGATCTCGCACCGCGCGACCTACCGCGGCCGGGTGTGCGACGTGGCCGAGACCGACGGCAAGGGCGTCGGGCTGTATCTCGTGCACGGCGATGACGCGGCGGCCGTCGAACTCGGCTTCGAACAGCGTGAGCGCGGCGTCTACTGGAAGTGGGTCGATCTCACGGAGTTGGAGAGCTACGCCGAGGTCCACAAGGACCTGTTCTTCCCGTACTGGCAGCAGACCACGTTCGGTTTCGCGCCGAACGCCAGCACCTGGGAGCGTCACGTCCCCGACCCGGACCTGCCCGAGACCGCGTACGACCGCTTCCGTCTCGGCCGGTTCGCTGTGGTCAACGGCATCGAACAACCGGCGGTAGGGCTGCCGGACGGTGCCACCGCGCTGTACGACGTGAGCGTGCTCGCCAACTACCACGGCGCCGAGTACGAGGTGACCACGATCTGGCCCGGCGGCATGGCCACCCTGCGGCACACCGGCGACGGCGACTGGGCACTCGGCCAGGGCTTCACGGAGTCCGCACCCGGCCAGTTCGAGAAGCAGGCACACGTCGGCACCCTGTACAACTACCGCGAACTGCACCGCGACATCCTGTTCGACCGCTGGCTCGGCGAACACGCGCACGGCGGCGGGATGCCCGCGTACTGACCCCGGCTCGGCGTGGCCAGGACCCGCGCACGGCCGAAGATCCGTTCGCCGGCGTGGATGGCCCTGGTGCACATCGATCCCGGCGTTCTGGGCGACCAGTTGCGTCAGATGGGTGCCGTGCGCGTAGTTCGGCCAAATGCGCCGCGACCCTGGCCGCGGCGTCCTCGTCGAGCTCGCGGAAGATCGCCATGGCCGCGGTCAGCTCGGCGACCGCTTCGGTGTGGTTGCCCAGATCGGCGTTGACCAGTCCGAGGTGCTCGCGTGCCTCGGCCTCGCCGTACCGGTGGCCGACCCGGATGTTCCGGTCGACGGCGTCGCGTAGCACCTCGGCGGCCGTCATCCACTGTCGCTGTGCCCGACGGAGCCGGCCGATATTGATCCAGCACGCGGCTTCGTTGTAGATGTCGCCGTTCTTCCCGAACACCGCGAGGGCCCGTTCGTAGTACGACTCGGCCGTGGCATGTTCACCCAGGTGGAAGTGGGCGGTGCCAAGCCCGTCGAGGGCAGCGCCCAGGCCGAGCGTGTTCTCGAATTCCTGCTGCACCGGCAGCGCCAACTCCAGCGTCGCCACGCACTCGCGATACTGCTCCCGCAGCAGGTACACGCCAGCGAGGTTGAACAGCGCGGTCCCGTACCCTTTCCGGTTTCCTGACTCCCGCCGCAGCCGCACCGCTTCCCGGCAGACGTCCAGTGCGTCGTCGAGCCGCTGCGCGCGGATGAGACCCGCGCCGAGGTTCTGCGTGGTCCACGCGGCGGCCTCGTTGTCCCCTACCCGCTTCGCCGCGGGAACTCCGGTAACGGCTCCGGATTCAACCAGATCGTTGCGGACAATACGGCGCATATCATCAACAATTCGCCTTACCCGTGGGCAATATGCACTGCGGCGGACATCTGCGGTTTCTTCGGCCCGGGTTTCTCGGACGACCTTCCCGCAAGTCTGAAGAATCAGGATGTGGAGCTCACCGCACTAATTTAGTGGTCCGGAGCGTCGCCACGTTCCAGACCGAGGCCACTGAGCGGGGTCCGTAGCCGGCCCTACTCAGTGTCCTGTGCCTGGATCAGGTCGAGGTCGCGGACGCAGAAGCCGTGGTGCTCGAAGGTCTCGTTGAGTACCGTGCCCAGGCATTGGCGCACCGAGCGGCCCCGGGCGTAGGGCGGCCAGACATCGTCCTCGGGCACCGGCGCTCGCGCTGCGAGCTGCACGGCGGTGACCTCCTCGAGCCACGCCTCGAGCTCGGCGGCCTGTGCGTCGCGCACGCTCATGATCTCGTCGAGGGCCGGATCGAGCGAGAGGTCAAGCCCGTGCGCTTCCCGGTAGGGCTCGACGGTCATCCCGATGCCCATCGGCGTGAACAGCTGCATCGAGCCCAGGCAGCAGCGGCGGAACCACGAGTCGTGGACGAAGACCAGGTGGCGCAGCGTCTGCACCGCCGACCACTCGTCGTTCACGCTGCGGCGCTCGATGCCGGGCGTACGGCGGATTCGCTCGATCGTGGCGGCCCAGCCGGCATGCAGCTGACGCGCTGCCTCGCGCAGATCGGCCGGGTCCGCGGAGCGGATCAACACCCGCACCGGATGACGCCGGTCCAACTCTGCCTCGACGTACTCGGTGACCTCGACACCGTTGACCACGAGGTTGGTGATGAGCCCGTCGATCACGGCATCCTGCATGACGACGCCGATCAGGCGCGCCCCGGTCAGATCGCACTCGCGGAACTCCGCACCGTGCAGATCCTCCTCGACATATCGCGTCATGCTCCGCATGCTAGGTCCGAGCACCGACAAGCCTTTCATCACGGCCCGTACCTGGCGGCTACTGGTTGCCGACGCAGGTGGCGATTTGCTCGGACGTGTAGATGGACGTCGAGCCCCAGGACTGGGTACCGCCGTTGTCACACAGGATGCTGGAAGCGCCGATCACGGTGGTGTGCGCCGCATCCGAGTAGTACCAGGTGACGCAGTCGAATCGGACGCCACACCCGGTTGCCTGCGCGGAGCCGGTCGGAACGGCGACGACCACAGCGCTCGCGACCATCGCGGCCGCGACCAGAACGCGACGAATCATCGCCCACTCCCTCAGTTTGTGCGGCAGATTGCGTGATCAGTGTAGGGACGCCGCCGCCATGCACACAGGATCTGAATGGCCGCAGAATGCTACGCGTCGGCCGCCCGGCGCGGGTCCAGATCGAGCGCGCGGAACTTGCGCAGCCAGTCGGCCACATCCGTGATGGTGCCCACCGTGGTACGCCGGCCGTCACGTAGTTCCTCGATGAACGCGGCCGCGTCCCTGGTCAGCCGAGCCGGGCTGGTCCCGGCCGCGGCAACATAGTCGTTGAGTTCCGGTTCGTCGAACAGGAAGGCCCGCCACAGCAGGTACAGCGCCGTCGGGGTGTGGCCGGCGATGTCGGCCAACCGCTCCCGCGTGGATGCCAGGACCGGGTTCAGCTCCGCCCGGAACAGCTCCTGGATGTCGTTGCTGTCCGTGCTGTCATCGTTACGCAGCAGGCGGACGATCCACTGGGCTCGCTCGAACAACTTCTCGGTGTCGCGGGGCACCATCGGTCCCCCGAATATCTGGGAGTCCGTCAGCAGCGTCTTGGAGAAGTGCCAGCTCGGCGAGACCCGATGGTGCAGCGTTCGGATGCCGTTCCCCAACGCCTCGCGGGAAATCAGCCGCTGCTCGTAGGCGTGCGACAGCGCGACCAGGTACACCATGCTGGCCAGGCTGTCGGCGGTGACGCCGCTGAAGATGACGTACTCGTGGTCGTGGTGCAGCACCATGCGTGCCCGCGGGTCCGGCGCCGGATACACCTCGAGGTGATACGAACCGATGTCATCGCCCGATCCGATGCCGAACACGCCGGCGAACGCCTCCGCCAGATCGGTGCCCATGGGGTCGTTCTGGTTGCGTAGCAACACCGCCTCGAACAGGTTGCCGTCGGTGTCGATGGTGTGTGGCGGCTGCGTGTCCAGGCACAGTTGGGCGAAGGGCAACTCCGGGTCGCAGCCGGCCGTGGCAGCGCGGAATGTGGCGTATTCGGCTGGCATGGGAATGCCGTACGTTCGTTCGAACGCCTCGCGTTCCGCGGTGATGTCGGCGTCCTCGTGATCGGTGTCGCCGCCGATCGCACGGAGATAGCCGCGCAGCGGTTCGCCGAGGAAGTCGTTCGGGCCGTTGGTGAACAGCGG
>Ga0207664_10002914_pt1 | contig 11374 bp, 13 predicted proteins | sample LARL83metaG_FD_184349 | JGI IMG/M metagenome (GOLD analysis project Ga0207664, IMG submission 184349) | Corn, switchgrass and miscanthus rhizosphere microbial communities from Kellogg Biological Station, Michigan, USA - LAR L8-3 metaG... | ecosystem: Host-associated > Plants > Roots >...
GTTGGCCGCCTGCTGCGACAACTGCTGGTATTGCTGCATCGGGTCGCCCGTCGGCGGGGGTGCCGCGGTCGCGGGCGAGGGGGTGAGGCCGACGACGATCGCGATGACCGCGCCGGCTGTCAGCGCCCCGCGCACGGTGCGCTTGAGTCTGTGCGACGCCACGTCGCGTAACTCTCCTTCGTAGCCGACCGCCGTGAGCCCCCCGACAGGCCACAACCGGCGGGATCCCGCATCGCCGCCCTGAGGTGGACGACAGGCCGCCACGAGATCCCGGTCAGGCTACGGAACCAGACATAGTGCGTCTAGGCCGGGGTGGTTTTGATCCCGGCCAGGAACTCGGTCCACTCCCGGTCACCGAACGACAACACGCCGCCACCAGGATCTTTGCTGTCCCGAACCGCCCGCCGCGCACCGTCGACGGCATACTCCACGCACTCGTTCATCGATCCGCTGTAGCTGCTCTTATGCCAGCGCTGGTCGGCCATTGCTCTCCTCGAAGCACCCGATGGAGGAACCGGATCGTTTCCTGGGTGGACAGGGCGGCCTCCGCGGCATCGGCGAAGGCTTCGCCGAATCTTTCCACGGCCGCGGGAGTTTCAGCCCATGCACCGCCTCCGGTGTACTCCAGATAAACGCTGGGCAGGTCCTCCTGATCGGAAAAGTTCAGGATGGTGAAGGCACCACTCATCGAGCCGTAGGCACCGGCGTTGAACGGCACGACCTGGATGGTGATGTTGGGTCGTTGAGCCATGTCGAGCAGGTGCCGCAACTGCGATCGCTGCACGACCGGACCGCCGATCGGCGTGCGGATCACCGATTCGCCGATGACGGCATGCAGCTCGAACGGTTCGGTCAGTCGGCGTTGTCGTGCCATACGGGCGGCGATCTGGCTGTCGATGATCTCGGCCGGGCAGAATCGCCGGTCGGCCAAATGGAGCGCACGGGCGTAGTCCTCGATCTGGAGCAGGCCCGGCATGACGATGGGTTGCAACGTCTGGATGAGTGATGCCTCGGCTTCCAGTCGGCTGTAGCCGCGCATCCTGGCCGGCAGCGCCTTGAGGTAGTCGAGGTGGGCGGTGGGCTCCATCGATTCTTCCCACATGGCGATGGCCCGGTCGCGATCCGGCTCGCTGGCGCCGTAGAACGCGAGCAGGAGCTCCAGTTCGGCGATGTTGACCGGGACACGGCCGGTCTCGATGCGGCTGATTTTGGACTGGGAGCAGCGCAGCCGCTTCCGCACGTCGTCAACTGGCGTGCCGGCGGCCTCGCGCAGGTTGCGCAGCAGTTCGCCGAGCCTGCGGCGACGGGTCGGGGAACCACTCTGTCGGGGCATGGCGTCCGTTCCTATGCACGATCTAAAGTCGGTCGAAGCATGATATCGACCGGCACATCATCCCGTGAGTTGAGGAGACAGCATGGAACCGCTTGGTGATGCGGAAGCGTTCAGTGCGATGTTGGCCGAGATGGTGGCCGATCAGGCGCCTCGGGTGTTCGCGGTCGTGCAGGAATACGGCGAACGGCTCGACGGCCGGATCGCGGCCTGGGGCATGGCGTTCGACGAGAGCGTCGCCGTGTTCGGCACGAGCGGCAACATGTTCGTCAGCCCACGGTCCCCAGAAGACATGACGGACCGGTTCTGCGCGGGTGTCGACGTGACACCGCGCGTCGTCTGGGCGCAGCCGCGCTGAGGATCAGACGAACTCGTCCAGTTCGGCTGCCTGGGAGACGCACTCGTCCGGTACCGACCACGTGGCGGCCAGGCGCGGGATCGGCAGGTCCGCGTGCGTGGTGCGCAGCGTGACGGGGATCGCGGTGCAGTCGGCGATCAGCTCGGCCCATGAGTCCGCATAAGGAGCACTCACGGCAACGACGGTACGACGCCCCGGTCTGTAATGTGTAGCGATGTTCGCATGCCCACCCGAACGGGGTGGGTCGAGCAGGGCCGACCCCGGTCCGCCGTGTACGTATCACGACCGACAGGGAGGACCGCCGTGCCCATCGCGGTCAGCGGAAGTATCGCCACCGACCACCTGATGCACTTTCCGGGCCGTTTCGGCGAGCAGGTCGTGCCGGAGCAGATCCACCGGCTGTCGCTGAGTTTCCTGGTGGACGACCTGGTCGTGCGGCGCGGCGGCATCGGCGCCAACATCGCGTTCGGCATGGGCGTGCTGGGCTGCCGTCCGGTGCTGGTGGGCGCGGTCGGCAACGACTTCGCCGACTACCGGTCGTGGCTGGAGCGGCACGGCGTCGACTGCTCGGGTGTGCACGTGTCAGAGGTCGCGCACACCGCCCGGTTCGTGTGCACCACGGACGAGGACATGTGCCAGATCGCGTCGTTCTACGCCGGTGCGATGGCCGAGGCGCGCAACATCGAGCTGCGGCCGATCGCGGAGCGGATCGACGGGCCGCTGGACCTCGTGCTGATCAGCCCGGACGACCCGGACGCCATGGTGCGGCACGCGGATGAGTGCCGCGAGCGCGGTTACCCGTTCGCGGTCGACCCGTCGCAGCAGCTCGCGCGGATGGACGGCGGGCCGGTGCGCGAGTTCGTGGCCGGCGCGAAGTACCTGTTCAGCAACGACTACGAGTGGCAGCTGCTGCTGCGTAAGACCGGCTGGACAGAGGACGAGGTGTTGTCGCAGGTCGGCGTCCGGATCACCACGCTGGGCGAGAAGGGCGTCGAGATCATCAGCGGCGACGGCACCGCCCTCCAGGTGCCTGCCGTGCCGGAGTTGGCGAAGGCCGACCCGACCGGCGTGGGTGACGGGTTCCGGGCCGGCTTCCTGGCCGGGATCAGCGGCGGGCTGGACCTGGAGCGCTCGGCCCAGCTCGGGTCGATGGTCGCCGTGCTGGTGCTGGAGACCATCGGCACGCAGGAGTGGCTGTTCGACCGGGACGTGGCGTTGCAGCGGTTGGGTGCCGCGTTCGGCCCGACCGCCGCCGCCGAGATCGAGCCGGTACTGCCGGTCTGAACGGGCCCGAGTCCCGTCCCGCGCGGTCGCGGGACGGGACGAGTCAGCCGGTCAGTCGGTGACGACCAGAGTCCATTGGTCGTTACTGGCGTTGTGCGGGTCGACCTGGGTCTCGTAGCAGGTCCAGTCGGTCCACCAGCCCCTCGAATAGCCGATGCCGCCCACCTGTGAACAGCCCGACGCGTCGGCGGTGGCGCCGGTGTAGACGCCGTAGACATACGTGTACGCGGGTGCGGCCTCAGCCGCCGGTGCCGCCACGCTGACCGCGATGCCCCCGGCGGCGAGCATTGCCAGGCCCAGTAGGCCGCCACGCATGAAAGTTGTTTTCATGCGTTCACCCTCGCGAGCGCCGCTAACACGACGCTCATATCCGGATAACGAGCAGATTAGAGGCGAATCGGGTAGTGCGGCTCGGGGATGCGCGGGACGACCGTGCGTTCCACGAAGATGCCGTGCCACAGCATGAACACCACGAGCGCCCAGATCCGCCTGCTGTGATCCAGCGTGCCGGTGCGGTGCTCCTCCATCAGCTTCAGCACGGCATTGCGGTCGATCAGCTCGTCGGTGTGCGACCGCAGCACGATCTGGCGTGCCCAGTCGTACATCTCGGCCTTCAGCCAGTGCCGGATCGGGACCGGGAAGCCGAGCTTGCGGCGGTTGATCACGTGCGGCGGCACGATGTCGCGCAACGCCATTCGCAACGCGTGCTTCGTGGTCTGGTTGGTGATCTTCAGGTCCAGCGGGAGCTGGCTGGCCACGCGGAACACCTCGGGGTCCAGGAACGGCACCCGTAGTTCCAGCGAGTTGGCCATCGTCATCTTGTCGGCCTTGACCAGGATGTCGCCGCGCAGCCACGTGAACAGGTCGACGTGCTGCATCCGCGTCACCGGATCCCAGTCCCGCGAGATCCGGTACGGCTCGGCCGTGACGTCGCTGTGGCCGATGCGGCCGTCGAATGTGCGCAGCACGGTGCGGAGCTGGTCGTCGCGGAAGATGCGCGCGTTGCCGTAGTACCGCTCCTCCAGGCTCAGCGCGCCGCGCCGGAGCAGGTCCTTGCCGCGCACGCCGTCCGGGATGTGGGTGGACGCCTTGCCCATCGCCCGCCGCAACGCGCCCGGCACCCGCTCGAACGGGGCGAGCGAGATCGGTTCGCGATAGATGGTGTAGCCGCCGAACAGCTCGTCAGCGCCCTCGCCGGACAGCACGACCTTCACGTAGTTGCGCGCCTCGCGGGCGATGAACCACAGCGGGACCAGCGCGGGGTCGGCCACCGGGTCGTCCAGGTACCACACGATCAACGGCAGCGCGGCCATCATCTCCTCGGCCGACACCGTCCGCACCACGTGCTTCACGCCGATCGCCGCCGCGGATTCGGCCGCCACGTCCACCTCGGAGTAGCCCTGACGCTCGAAGCCGGTGGTGAACGCGATCAGGTCCGGATTGTGCTGTTTGGCCAGCGCGGCCGTGGCTGTCGAGTCGATGCCGCCGGAGAGGAACGCGCCGACCGTGACGTCCGCGCGCATGTGCTTGGCCACCGAGTCGCGCATGACGTCCGCGATCTCCTGGTAGCGGCGCTCGGCGTCGGCCTCGCCGCGGACCGGGCGCGGGCGGAACGTGGGGTGGAAGTACCGGTGCGTGGCGACCTGGCCGCCGGGGGACACGGTGAACGACGTGCCCGACTCGATCCGGTGGATCTGGTCGTGCAGCGTCTCGGGCTCCGGGACGTACTGCAGGATCAGGTAGTGCTGCAGCGCGCGGCGGTCCAGGCGCGGGTAGATACCCAGCGTGCTGGCCAGTTGCAGCAGCGACTTCTTCTCGCTGGCGAACGCCGTGCCGTGCGGGCCGGTCGCGTAGAACAGCGGCTTGATGCCGAACGGGTCACGGGCGCCGAAGGCGACATTGCGCGCCCGGTCCCAGATGACGAACGCGAACATGCCGCGCAGCCGGCTCACCGCGTGCGGACCGTAGTAGTGGTACGCGGCCACGACGGCCTCGGCGTCACCGTCGGTGCGGAACACGGCGCCGAACTCGCGCATCAGCGCGGCCCGCAGCTCCAGGTAGTTGTAGACCTCACCGTTGTGCAGGATCGTGTACCGGCCCGGCTGCTCCGGCGGACCCCAGTGCAGCGGCTGCTGGGAGTGCTCCAGGTCGATGATCGAGAGCCGGTTGAACCCGAACACCACCTCCTGGTCGGTCCACGTGCCGCTTTCGTCCGGGCCACGGTGGCGCATGCAACGCATCGCGCCGCCGACCGCGGGCCGCGACGCCTCCGCGTCCACTTCGGAGGGACAGACCAGTCCGATCAGACCGCACACGTGCTCTCGCGCCCTCTCGTGTCATGGCGTGTGATGCTCGGGCTGCCCAGTATGACGTCCCGCCCCAGTGTGATGTTTCCGGCACACCACACCGCGCCCCCACCAGCGCCTGCCGCAGGTCGCTGGGCTACGCTCCGCGATGCATGGGTGAATTGCACGAGGAGGGCGTCGAGCAGTGGGCCTGAAGCGGGGCACCAAGCCGATCCGGTTGGTGAAGCTCATCGGACTGGTCGTGCTGGTGGCGGTCGCCGCCAGCGGGTGCACCTCCGACGTCGCCGTGCACTTCGGCTGGCCGGCGGCGATCACGCCGCAGGGCACGCGCATGCGCGACTTCTGGATGTACACCGGCTTCGTGTCGTTGGGCGTCGGCGTCATCGTGTGGGGCCTGACCATCTGGACGGTCGCCTTCCACCGCAAGCGCAAGGACCAGACCGACCTGCCGAGGCAGTTTCAGTACAGCACCGCGATCGAGGCGATCGTCATCGTCGTGCCGCTGGTGATCGTGTCGGTGCTGTTCTACTTCACCGTGACCACCCAGGACTACGTGCTGGCGAAGGTGCCGAACCCCGACCTGAACGTGAACGTCGTCGCGTTCCAGTGGAACTGGGAGTTCGACTACCCGGGCTACAAGACGCCGGACGGCCAACCCGTGAAGACGGTCGGCAGCTCGCAGGAGATCCCGCTGCTGGTCCTGCCCACGAGCGAGGTCATCCAGTACAACCTGCTCTCCACCGACGTCATCCACTCCTTCTTCGTGCCCGCGTTCAACTTCAAGCGCGACGTCTTCCCGGACCCGCAGAAGAACAACCAGGACTCGTCGTTCCAGAACACGATCGACCAGACCGGGTCGTTCGTCGGCCGGTGTGCCGAGCTGTGCGGCACGTACCACTCGATGATGAACTTCGAGGTGCGGGCGCTGTCGAAGGACCAGTTCGGGCAGTACATGCAGATCCGCACCGAGGTCGACCCGGCCACCGGTCAGCCCTACACGGCGGCGGACGCGCTGACCAAGCTCGGTCAGGACGACCCGACCTGCGGTGACCTGTGTGTCCCGCACGCGGTGACGACGCATCCGTTCGACACCAGCCGTACCCAGACGTCCGGCGACTGAACACGACGAGGCTGAAGAGGTAGTGAGCACATCATGAAGGTCGAAGGCCGGATCTTCCTCTACATCGCCTTCTTCTGTTTCATCATGGCGGTCGTGTACGCCCTGTGGGCCAAGTTCGGCTCGTTCGAGCACCGCATCGAGCCGGTCGGCCTGATCGGCCTGATCCTGACCGGCGGCCTGTGCCTGATCATCGGGACGTTCTTCGAGTTCGTCGCCCGGCGCCTGGAGCAGCCGCGGCCGGAGGACAACCCGAAGGCCGAGATCAGCGACGGTGCCGGCGAGGTCGGGTTCTTCAGCCCGGGCAGCTACTGGCCGATCGCGCTGGCGATGTCCGCGGCCGTCGTCGGCGTGGCGCTGGCGTTCTGGCTGGTGTGGCTGCTGGTGGCGGGAATCATCTTCGTGCTGCTGATGGTCGGCGGCCTGGTGTTCGAGTATCACATCGGTCCCAACCACGACTGAAGGCTTGCTGAGGGAAGGCCCGCAAGCCTGTTCGCCTGAGGGCGGGCCGCACAGTATCGACGTGTGGCAACCCTGGACGAACCATCGGCGACCCGCCGGCTGATCGATCGGTTCGGTTTCGGTCCCGGCCAGGTCGATCTGTCCGGTGGCTTCACGCGGACCGCGGCCGCGCTGCTGAACCCGTCGACATCGGCCACGCAGACGCCGGAGCCCGACCTGGGCCAGGAGGTCGCGCCGGCCGGCAAGACGGCGAACTCGGCCCAGCGCAAGCAGATCGCGGCGGCCTACGCCAAGCAGCAGGTCGCGTTGGCCACGTGGTGGCTGGACCGGATGGTCGCGACGCCCACGCCGCTGGTCGAGCGCATGACGTGGTTCTGGCACGGCCACTACGCCACCAGCGTGCAGAAGGTGCGCAGCGCACTGCTGATGCAGAAGCAGAACGACACGTTCCGCCAGCAGGGCATGGGTGACTTCGGGACGCTGGCGCGGTCGATGATCGTCGATCCGGCGCTGATGGTGTGGCTGGACGCGCAGCAGAACTCGGTGCGCGCGCCGAACGAGAACCTGGCGCGCGAGTCGATGGAGCTGTTCATGCTCGGCATCGGCCACTACACCGAGGACGACGTGCGCGCCGCCGCCAAGGCGCTGACCGGGTGGACCGTCAACCGGACCACGACCACCGCGACGTTCGTGCCCCGCCGCCACGACAACACGGCCAAGACCATCCTCGGCAACACGGCCAACTACGACGCCGAGTCGTACGTGGATCTCGTGTTGTCGCAGGCGAACTCGCCGCGGTTCGTCGCCGGCCGGATCTGGTTCCGGCTGGTGTCGGCGACACCCCCGGCACCGGACGTGCTCGACCGGCTGGTCGCCGCGTACGGGTCGAACCGGGACATCCACGCGCTGCTCGTGGCACTGGGGGCCGAACCCGCGTTCGTGGACAGCGCGAACAGCCTGGTCAAACAGCCGGTGGAATGGCTGGTCGGATTGTTGCGCTCGCTCGGGCTGCGACCAGGTCAGTTGCCGAATGCGGGCAGGGCGCTCCTGACCGGGCTGCGGAGCCTGGGCCAGGTGCCGTTCGAGCCACCGAATGTGGGCGGTTGGCCGGCCGATGTGGCGTGGCTCACCACGTCATCGGCCCTGGCTCGACTGCGCCTGGCCCAGGCGATCGCGGCCCGCGCGAATGTGTCGACGATCACGACGTCGTCCCCGGCGGCACGGCCCGAGGCCGTGCGGGTGCTGCTCGGCGTCGACGCGTGGACACCGCGTACGTCCGCGGCATTGAGCAAGGTCGCCGACGATCCCCACCAGGTACTGGCCATCGCGGCGTGCGCGCCGGAATACGTCGTCAGCGTTTAGGGGAGTGCACAGTGGACCGTCTGACCCGACGTCGATTCCTGTTCGCCTCCGGGGTGACAGCGGCGTCCGCGCTCGCGTTCGGCGCCACGCAGGTGCACTGGAGCGACCTGTTCACCGCGGCGCAACGTGATCCGCTGAAACCGGGACAGGGCGTGCTCGTCGTCGTCACGCTGTACGGCGGCAACGACGGCCTGAACACGGTCGTGCCGGCCGGTGATCCGGCGTACGCGAAGGCCCGGCCGGACCTGGCGTACCAGCCGCACGAGGTGCACGACCTGGGCCAGGGTCTCGGCCTCAACCCGGGCATGACCGGCTTCAAGTCGTTGTGGGACGGCGGAAAGCTGGCCATCGTGCGGGGCGTCGGCTACCCGAACCCGGACCACAGCCACTTCCGGTCGATGGCGATCTGGCAGACCGCGTCACCGACGACGTCGGTGCCGACCGGCTGGCTCGGCCGCTGGCTGGACACGGTCGACGACAATCCGCTGCTCGCGGTGTCGGTCGACCCGGTGCTGCCGCCGCTGCTGGCCGGGCAACGCACGGCCGCGGTGTCGCTGCCGGTCAGCGGCCTGGCGATCCCGCCCGGCCAACTGGGGCAGGCGTTCCTGGCGCTCGGCGACGCCCACAGTGGAGACAGCCCGCAGGTCGCGCGCGCTGCCCGGTCCGTCGTGGACCTCGACAACGCCGTGCGCGTACTCGGCGGTGCCGTGCACGACAGTTCACTGGGCGGCGCGGTGAAGGGCACGAAGACCGCGCAACCCAACAACACGCTCGGGTTGCAGTTGGATCTCGTCGCCGAGCTGATCGAGGCCGGCGTGCCGACGCGGGCGTACTCGGTGTCCCTGGGCGGTTTCGACACGCACGCCGACGAGAAGGGCACACAGCAGCGGTTGCTGACCGAACTGGACCAGGCGCTCGTGCCGTTCGTGCAACGGATGCAGCGCACCGAACGCGGCCAGCAGGCGGTCGTGCTCGTGTACTCGGAGTTCGGCCGGCGCGTGACCGCGAACGCCAGCGAGGGCACCGACCACGGCACCGCAGGCCCGGTTTTCCTTGCCGGAGCAGGCATCCACGGCGGTTTCTACGGCGAGCAGCCCAGCCTGACCGACCTGAACGCCGGCGATCTCAAGGAGAGCACCGACTTCCGGTCGATCTACGCCACGCTGTTGGACAAGGTGCTCGGCGCGGAACCGGGTGTCGTGCTCGGCGACTACTCCGGACGCATCGACCAGGTCATGGCGTGAGGGTTACTCGGCGGCCTTGAGCTCGGTGGACAACGTGATCCAGCGCTGCAACAACTCCGCCGCCGCACCGGAGTCGACGGCCTCGGACGCCGACGCGATCCCGGCCCGCAGGTCGGCGTGCAGGTCGCCGGAGAGGCCACGATAGGCCACTACGGCGCCGGCCGCGTTCAGCAGCACGGCGTCCCGTACGGGGCCCGGCTTGCCACCGACCACGTCGCGCACCACCTGCGCGTTCGTGGCCGGGTCGCCGCCGGCCAGATCGGCCTTGGTGGCCGGCGGGATGCCCAATCGCGTCGGGTCGACGGTCTCGGTCCGCACGACGCCGCCGTCGGCCACCCACGTGGTGGTCGTCGTGGTCGTGGTCAGCTCGTCGAGGCCGTCGTCACCGCGGACCACCAGCGCCGTCGTGCCGCGCTGCGCGAACACCTCGGCCAACACCGGTGCCATGATCGGGTTCGCGCAGCCGACCAGGCCACCGGCCGGTTGTGCCGGATTCGTGAGCGGGCCCAGGAAGTTGAACGCCGTCGGCACGCCGAGTTCCCGCCGCGCCGTAGACGCGTGCCGGTAGCCGGGGTGGTAGCGCGGCGCGAAGCAGAATCCGATGCCCAGGTCCGTGACGCACGCCAGCACGCCGTCCGGCGACAGGTCGAACGCGACCCCGAGCTCCTCGAGCACGTCGGCTGCGCCCGCCTTCGATGTGGCCGCGCGTGCACCGTGCTTGATCACGGGGACGCCGGCCGCCGCTGTGACGAGCGCGGCCATCGTGGAGATGTTCACCGTGCCGGCCTGGTCGCCGCCGGTGCCGACGATGTCGACGGCGCGTTCGGTCATGCGTACCCGGGTGGCGTGCGCGAGCATCGCGGCGGCCATGCCGGCGATCTCGTCCGGCGTCTCACCCTTGGCCCGCAGCGCCACCGCGAAGCCGGCGACCTGCGCCGACGTGGCCGAACCCGACATGATCTGGTCCATCGCCCACGACGTGTCGTGCTCGGTGAGGTCGGTGCCGGCGATCAGCCGACCCAGTAAGCCGGACCAGGAGCGGTCGGTCATGGCGGTGATCCTTCAGCCGTGCACGGCCGGCAGGCGGTGTGCCCGCAGCACCTCGGCGACGGTCTCGGCCGCGGCCAGCGGATCCAGCGGGTGCACGATCACCGCGTCCGCCTGCGACCAGGTGGCCAGCCACCGGTCGTCCCGGCGACGCACCGCGACCACGATCGGCGGGCACTCGTCGAGCTCGTTCTTCAGTTGCCGGGACACGCCCATGCCACCGGTGGGCTGCGCCTCACCGTCCAGTATGGCCAGGTCGACGTGGTCGTTGTCCACGACGTACAGCACGTCCTCGATCGTGCTGGCCTCGAGATAGTCGATCCGCCCGAGGTCCGGCGCCGGCCGGTAGCCGACCGCGGTGATGATGGCCTCGCGGATCTCCGGACGGTGACTGAAGACCAGGATCTTCAGCGCCGACGCCGAGGTCGTGTGTTCGCTCACAGGAAGACTCTAACGCCCGGCACGGATGTGACGGACCCGACCATCGACCCCATGCGGCACGGCATGTGAGCACCCGCAATAATGCGACGCGTGACAACGGCAGCGCCCACAATCGGCCAGCGGATCCACACGCTGAACCGGCCCAACATGGTCAGCGTCGGCACGATCATCTGGCTGTCCAGCGAACTGATGTTCTTCGCGGGTCTGTTCGCCATGTTCTTCACGGTGAAGGCCCAGAACACCGCTGGCGTGTGGCCACCGCCGCCGGTCGAGCTGGACTACAAGATCTCGGTCCCGGCCACGATCATCCTGGTGCTGTCGTCGGTCACGTGTCAGCTCGGCGTGTTCGCGGCCGAGAAGGGCGACGTGTTCGGCCTGCGTCGTTGGTACACCATCACGTTCGTGATGGGCGCGATCTTCCTG
>Ga0207664_10002916_pt1 | contig 11370 bp, 8 predicted proteins | sample LARL83metaG_FD_184349 | JGI IMG/M metagenome (GOLD analysis project Ga0207664, IMG submission 184349) | Corn, switchgrass and miscanthus rhizosphere microbial communities from Kellogg Biological Station, Michigan, USA - LAR L8-3 metaG... | ecosystem: Host-associated > Plants > Roots >...
TTCTTATCATTCAGCTTGGCAGGGTCACCACTGAACGTATCGTGATAGCTCTTCCCGACAGCGATATGCGAATTACCATATTTGCCGCCCATATTCTCGTCAAACAGGGTTTCAGCCATAAACTTTGTGATACGGCTCAGGCGCTTATCGGTCAGTGAGTATTCTCCAACCTGCGCGGCGCCTTGGTCTGTAGCCAGCATCTCTTTAAGCAATTTATAATTTTGGGAGGCTTTCGAGGCCACCACCCGGCCGTTTTTAAATGTAAGCTCAATATCTTTTACCACGCTGCCATAGCGGTAAAGCGGTTGGTTGAATTTTATCCAGCCCTCGGTGCCGCGCCAGTCTGGAGAAGTAAAGACTTCAAAGCTCGGAATGTTTCGGCCACTGCCGCCCAGCCACTTACGTTTCTCACCCATCTTGATGTGCAGATCGACGTCTTTGCCCACCATATGCAGCTTTTCAATCTGAAGATCTGTCAATTTATCAGACACTCGCTGTACTTCTTTGCTGATTTTCTTCCACTCCTTGATAGGGTCGGGTTGATCAAGGTAGCAGGCGTTGATGATCTGCTTCCAATATTCTTTTTCGCTAAGTCCTGCCTCCGCAGCCATACTTGGCGTACCGTAAAGAGCTAATGTCCAGGTATAGAGGCCCTTATTCTCTTTTTCATCCATCCATTGCCCCAGAGGCTTGTTAGTTTTGCTGGCCAGCATAATTTTCTTAGGATCAACACCGTCCATCTCGTGAACATCCCAATCAGCTATGACGGCGATGCGGTGATCAATCTGATCAATCAGACCACGGTAGTACTTATCCAAGAAGGTAGTTAACTGCTGTTCGGTAGCATTCTCGAAGTAATACTTGCCCATTCCGCTCATATCGTCGCCTAAACTGCCGATGGTTATGCCACCGCTATCAAAAATGGCTTTGCGAAGCGCTCTGTAAAATGGCAACGCTGAAAGTGGACAACTGAGCAGCACCACCTGGCCTTTTTTAATGCCTGTACCGCCGCCTAAGGCAAAATTAACCAGTACCTTGGCGTACTTTTCAAGGATTTCCGGATTTGGAGTATAGCTTGCGGTCTTATTCATAAATCGTTTCCTTATGTAGTTGATCCGGCACCGCTTCTTCGATTGCGACTTCAGCCATTGAAACTAATCCACCCATATCCGTCTGTACGAATTTCAACTCGGTACATTTTTGAATCACGTCACAGCATAGACCAACGGCTTTGGATGTGGGGCATTCACTCATTAGCTCAGCTAAGCCTTCTTTGGCCGGTTCTTCTTCTGAGCGGCCTTCAAGGATCATCCTGATGCCGGTTCTTCGCAAAACTTTGCTCTGCGTGCAGTGACAATTTGGATTTATCCGGCTGAATTCATCCTCCAAATGCTGCCGGTAGGTCGCTGGACCGTATATTTCACTCATCTAGAACATTGTACCAGCAGGGTCCTGCAACTTGACAATACCAGCTACAGGCTTATATTAACTTTAGTGATAAACAGCCCTGAAGCATCGATTGAGCAAGACGGCCAGAGTCTTGTTCGCCCTATCGATAAAACGAAGTATGACCGCATAAGACGAATATTCTCGGCCCGCTGGAGCGCACTTGGCGGCCTTAGCGTCCACTCTGATGAGCCGATAGATTTGTCTCAAGGCGGAGAAATAGCCGCCGCTAATCACGATAGCTGGTGGGACCCATGGGCTATGGCCGAAGCCTATCATCAAGTGGGGAATACCTACTTGAGATCTATGGCAAAAGAGGAGCTATGGAAAAAACGGCCGATTATAGCCAATAAGTTCGGTGATACCATTACCGATCTGGGCGGCTTCCCCGTGAAACGCAGAAAGAACTTTTTCGATCAACCAGTTGCTATCGCTAATGTCGCCCATATCAAAGACAACGATGAAGTGCTGATGATGTTTCCCCAAGGCACTCGCAAGAATCATAACGTCGGCGAAATTCCGCTTGAGAGTCTGGAAAATGGCATAGGTTTTATAGCCGTAAAATTCGGATTGCCGATCAGAGCCATCGGAGTTCGCGGCACGGCCGAAAAACAATTTGCGCATGCTGTCTTAGGCCAACGTCTAGACGTTAAACAGGAAGATTTTGATCCAAGGAACCGGAGAGAATTCGTGGAAATCGGCAGAGGCGTAGTACAGCCGATGATAGTCGAGCTTCAGGAATTGATGCACGAGGCTGCTATGACCGCCGAGGCGCGGAGAAATGAAATCGTACAGATGATGCCGCCATATTTCTTAAAGACCGCGATTATATAAATAGCCCTGTGACCATTGCTGTTGACATAGGGTAAACTTAAGCGTATTTTGCAGATAGTGCCTGCAAAAACAGACACTAAATCAAAAAGAGGACAAAAATCCCTTTTTGAACCTATTAGTGCCAGATTGCGTACTAAGGCGCGTCCGGTAAGTCCGGACTTAACCGGAACGATGCTATAAGAAGCAAGCTGACCACTAACAGACACAATTTTGCTGGACCTACTGGTTAGCACGTCGAGTCAAAAACTCAGCCTCCAAGGAAAAACCTTGGAAAGAAGTTAACGAGTAATAAAGCGTGAACAGCCCCGATACCTAAAACGACGGGGCTGTTTATTTTTCGGTCAGCTTTTCGGCTAATTTTAGCCAAACCTTTTCACGGTGAGTGAGTAATCCCTGTCGGTCTGACGATGGCACATCGTGAACTTCATAAAGCATTTTTTTCAATTGGGGGATATAGAACAGCGCTCTGTATGGTAAGCCTGGCTCAAAACCTTTCATATCAGGTTCCTCCAGCAAGCTGCCTACAAGTTCTCCTTTTATCAGCTGAGGCGGCGGACCAGCAACGCCGAAAGCAATAACGGATATAAAGCGGGCGGTTCGGTCTTTCTTGCCTTTCATTTCATCTATAACTTTGCGCAGGACTTGCTCATCGCTCATTTCTTCCCCGCCCGCCTCCCACCTGCGTGAGTAAACGCCGGGTCGTCCATCAAGAGCATCGATCTCAATACCAGTATCCTCAGTTACCAAGATGTCATCTATCGGTATCAATGGCCTGAGCGCATTGAATTTTATGATAGCGTTTTCCTCTAGGGTGCTTCCAGTTTCTGCAATATCGAACGGCTCCAAGCCGACGTCTCTTAAAGATTTAATCCGAAGTGCGGTGGACGCTAAAATATTATTAACGTCTTTAAGCTTGCCTTCATTTGCCGTGCCAAAAACAACTTCTCTCATATTCTTATCAGACTTGCTTTAAAAAGAGCCCTCACTGGGGCTCTTCAATCGATGTTACATCTTAATTTCTGCGTCGCAACCAGCCGGCAGACTCAGATTCATTAGCGAATCAATGGTCTTGGGCGTTGGATCAGTAATATCTATAAGGCGTTTGTGGACACGCATTTCGAACTGTTCGCGGCCTTTTTTGTAGACGTGCGGACTCTTCACTACTGTGAAAGTGCTCCGACGAGTTGGCAGAGGTATCGGACCAGCGATGTTGGCACCGGTTCTCAGCGCCGTCTCGACTATCTGCTTAGCGGATTGGTCGATCACTTTATGATCGTATGCCTTCAGACGGATACGAATGCGCTGCTTTACATCTGGCGCAGCGGCTTTTTTGGCTTCAGCCATTATTCTTGCTCCTTGCGGTGTAACATCTCTGAGGTGCGATAGAGCGCATCCGCAGCGACTTTTAGTCACCGACGATTAATTTACATCTGTTATTCTACAATATCTAAACGTTCTTAGCAACAAAAAAGCCCTGGTTTTGGTCAGGACTATTTTTGCTTTTTGAACTTAAAAGTTCGTTTGGCTACTTAGTTACTTTGGTAACCACACCAGCACCAACGGTTCGGCCACCTTCGCGGATAGCGAAGCGCAAACCTTGGTCCATAGCGATCGGGCTCATCAGTTTGACCTTGAAGGTCACTGTGTCGCCCGGCATAACCATTTCTTTGTCGGCAGGAAGTTCAACTTCACCAGTTACGTCCGTAGTTCGGAAGTAGAACTGAGGCTTGTAGCCCTTGAAGAATGGAGTGTGACGTCCGCCTTCTTCTTTAGTAAGGATGTAGACTTCGCTGTCGAATTCGGTGTGAGGAGTGATAGAACCGGGCTTAGCCAAAACTTGACCACGCTCGATGTCGTCGCGCTCAATACCTCGGAGCAGGATTCCGGCGTTGTCGCCTGATTGACCCTGGTCAAGGCTCTTCTTGAAAGCTTCGATTCCAGTTACTACACTCTTGCGAGTTTCACGAATACCAACGATCTCAATTTCGTCGTTGATCTTAACCACACCTGTCTCAATACGACCGGTAGCTACAGTACCGCGGCCCTTGATAGAGAACACGTCTTCTACGGGCATCAGGAAAGGCTTGTCCAGCTCGCGCTTTGGCTCAGGGATGAATTCATCCATAGCCTTAACCAATTCCATAACAGAATCCATAGCAGCTTCGTCGCCGGCGATAGCCTTGGTGGCAGAGCCTTTGATGATAGGTGCGTTACGGTCAAATTCGTATTTCTCAAGAAGATCACGGACATCTTCTTCAACCAGTTCGACAAGTTCAGCGTCGGCTAGGTCCATCTTGTTTAAGAATACAAGGATAGAAGGTACACCGACCTGCTTAGCCAACAGAACGTGCTCACGGGTCTGAGGCATAGGGCCATCAGCTGCTGAAACAACCAGGATGGCGCCATCGATCTGAGCTGCGCCGGTAATCATGTTCTTGATGTAGTCGGCGTGTCCAGGCATATCTACGTGGGCGTAGTGACGCTTCTCGGATTCATACTCTTGGTGAGATGTAGCGATGGTTATACCACGGGCTTTTTCTTCTGGAGCGTTGTCGATCTGATCATACGCAACAGGCTTGTTAACTGCGCTTGGAAGGCGCTTGCTGAGGGTCATAGTAATCGCAGCAGTAAGACTAGTCTTACCGTGGTCAACGTGACCCATTGTGCCGACATTTACGTGCGGCTTGCTTCGGTCAAAGGATTCTGCCATTTAGTGTTCTCCTATCCGGGCTTATAATTTACTTAATAATTTTTGCGCATAGAAGCAATAGCTTCTACACCCAATTTACCGACTAAGTATAGGTAAAAACGCTTATATTGTAAAGAGGTTAATTAGAGGTTATCAGCCGTCAAAACTTTGATGTTATGCAGAGCCACGAAATCACCTAGCAGCTTGGCCATTGCCTTATCCGGTCCAATGTCGATATATTCCTCAACGCCGCGACTGATCAGGTAAGCCATACCCCTGTTCAGCTGAGTCGGTGAGGTCGTCTGCCAAATCAGATTATGCTTAACCGTGCCGGCTTTTTGCATTAATCGCCCCGATTTGTTGGCAACGATAGGCACGGTGGCATTCTTAACGACTACACTTCTCTCAAATAAATTGCTTAGCATTTCCTGGGCCCGCTCGACAGCTGGCCCGTGAGGCGCAAAGTTAAGATTCGCCACATTCATAACTCTCCGGATACCCTCTGTATCAAGCCTGGCCATCAATTCCTCTTCGGCACTGTGCAGGTAGCCGATGCCTGTTTTTAGTGGCGTATGGTAATTGGCCACGTGAGTGCCTGGTATATTAGCGATTAATTCTTCGATTCTACGAGAGAACCTTTGATTATTTGGACCCCTATGATGCATTACTAATATTGAGCCACCTTTGCCACCGGCAACCTCTTGCTGGAAGCGTCCTCGGTTATGCGATAGCATCGCAGCATCTTCTAACGACAGCGCGCCGCTGATCGCGGCTACGGTAAATTCGCCGGCACTCAGGCCCATTAGATAATTTGGTGGTCCGACATTATGGCGCAAGTAGTCGGCACTGGCATAGCCGATACCCAGAGCCGCCGGTTGGGCAATTTCGGGTTCTTCGATAGGCTCGGTCTGCGCTCGCTCGCAAACGGAGAATATATTGACGCCGGTTGCCTTAAGGACTCTATCGTATACCTGTTCGGCCTGCGGCCATTTGCGCACCAGGTCGATTCCATAAGACCAATCCTTAATACCGCTGCCTGGAGCAACGTATACTACACCACCAGCCTGAGCTTCAATTGTTGGCATAACGCGTATTTTATGGCGAAACTGCTTTTTTTACAATAGTAGTTAATCTTACAGAAAACCGCATAACGCGCTAACATAATGCTAATGGCCAATATACTTTAACAGCCGTTTTGCGGAGAGGGATGCCACTGACACTGCCTATGGATAACACTAAACCGACGAACAAACGAAAGTGGTGGCACGGCGCTACCGTCTACCATATTTATCCTAGGAGTTTTTATGACGCAAATGGTGATGGAATCGGCGACCTCAAAGGTGTTATCAGAAAGCTGGATTATCTCAACGGCACTCCGGATTCGCTTGGAGTAAACGCCATATGGATATCGCCCTTCTACCCTTCACCGATGGCAGATTTCGGTTATGATGTGTCGGATTATTATGATATCGACCCGCTGTTCGGTACGCTTCACGACTTCGAAGTGTTGGTTACAGAAGCCCACAAACGCGATATCCGCGTAATTATCGACTTCGTGCCGAACCATACAAGCATCAAGCATCCGTGGTTCAGCGAATCTTCGGAGTCTGTCGACAGCCCAAAGCGGGACTGGTACATTTGGCGCGACCCGCAGGCTGATGGTACTCCGCCAAATAATTGGCAAAGCGTATTCGGAGGTCCAGCCTGGGAGATCGACGAAAAGACCGGACAATACTATCTTCATACCTTCCTGAAGGAACAACCAGATCTGAACTGGGATAATCCCGAAGTACGGGAAGAAATGAAGCGGGTAATAAGGTTCTGGCTGGACCTAGGCGTCGATGGCCTTAGGGTCGATGCCGTAAGCTGGCTGAGCAAAGATGCCAAGTTCCGCGATGACCCGCTGAATCCTAACTACCGTGAGGGCGTAGATGACCCTTATCACACCTTGGTGCACAGCTTTAGCAGCATCGGGCCTCATCTTTTTGATTATTTAAATGAAATTATCGATACGGCTGCCGAGTTCGATGATCGCTTCGTCATAACCGAAGCCTATCCAGACTCGGCAGGGGACATCAATCACTACCTTCACTTTTACGGCAAGATCCGACTGGATATCTGTGCGCCATTCAATTTTGAATGCCTGAGTTTGCCTTGGGATGCCAGCACTTACCGGGGTTTTATCGATATCTATCAGCAGGCCCTGCTGCCGGGCCAGCCGGCCGTCTACAATATGGGCAATCACGACAAAACCCGTCTGGCAACCCGTATCGGACCTAATGCTGCCCGAACGGCAGCAATGATGCTGATGACCTTGCCCGGTATGCCGTTTATCTACTACGGTGATGAGCTGGGTATGCAGGATGTGCACGTTGAAAAAGATAAAGTTAAAGATCCGTTCGCAGCACCGGATGGCACGGGCCGAGATGTCGTGCGTACGCCTATGCAGTGGAGCGCGGCGCGCCACAGTGGCTTCAGTCAGAACGAACCTTGGCTGCCCATAGGTAAACAGTATAGGCAATTCAATGTGGTCACAGAGACCGAAGACCCGCAGTCACTGCTTAGCCTATATAAGAAATTGCTGCGTATCCGTAACAATGTCCAGACTATAAAATATGGTTCTTACTGGTCTCTGAACCTCGGTGACAATTTGTTCGGATTCGTCCGGGAAAATGATATGGAACGATATTTAGTTATCCTTAACTTTTCAGACCAGGAAGCGGTAGCCGTATCTAAAGCCATCCGCGGCATAATCCGATTATCTACTTACCTGGACAAAGCTCAGTATTCCAGAGTTTACGGCGGCGTAAAGCTCCGTCCACACGAAGGCGTGATTATCGAAGCCGTTTAGAACTTTTGATTATTTGCTGCAACCGTCTCTTTTGGGTCGACTCTTTGAAACGCTTCGGTACATTCCTAAACTGGTCGCTTACGAAACGTCTTGTCAGCTTTCGCTTTCGGCGAAGAATTTCTTCGTATGCCAGTTCGTAGTTATTAACCATCCGGGTCAGCGAAAAGTTTTTCTTGACGTGTTCTCGGCAAGCCCGGCGGTCAATAGATTCGATTTTGCCGACAGCTTCCACCATCTCAGCGATACTGTCGACGACGAAGCCTGTTTTTCCGTCAACGATAATTTCCGGAGCGGCTCCGCGTCGCAGTGATATAACCGGTGTGCCGCTGGCCATCGATTCTATGGTCGTCAGTCCGAATGGTTCTTCCCACTGTACAGGAGTCAATACGGCTTTAGCCTTGTGATAATACCGGGCTAATTGTTCCCTCTCAACAAAGCCTAGGTAAAGAATTTGCTCGTCAAGGAACGGTTTAATGTATTGGTCAAAATAGCCCTGATGGTCCTGTCCAACCGGGCCGATTATCAAGAGCCGATGGTGGCTCTTTTTGGCAATCTGAACTGCTTCTTTGACGCCTTTTTCGGGCAATATGCGGCCAGCGTACAGCAAATAGTCATCCGGGTTATCAGAGAAAGGATAGTCCTTGATGTCTACGCCATTATAGACAGTCGCTGTATAAGGCAGATCAGGGGCGTCCCGCCGTTGGTTATTAGAAATCGAAATGAAGTGCTGATTATCCGATTGGTACATCTCAAAGAGTTCCTTATACCAGTCATATATGGGATCGTGCAGGGTGTAAACTACCGGAACCTGAGATTGAGATGCCGGCTGCAACGCCACCTCAGGATGGTGAAAATGCAGAATATCGAATTCACCGGCTTTGGCCCGGTTAAACATATTACTGACCATATAGCTCTCCCACAGAGCCGGCACATAGTGGTTAATCTTCTCAGGAGAGTTTAGTAAGGTTTGGAATTCTTGAGCATTCGATACCAGGGCTCTTAAATTTGTTGATTCAATCTTCCCATGCTTAAGCCGACTGCCTAGAGGAGCGTATAGGGTCACGTTATGCCCTTTTTTAGTCAGACCCTCGCTGATAGCCATAGCCAGATCGACAGGTGCGTATATCATATCCTTCGGTCGAGGAACTGTCAGATAACCTCTAACCATCATCGCTATATTCAACGCATACCTCCCAGGTTTGGATAAAGTATATTTTCAAAAATTGGAATGTTCATCAACATCAATAATCCACCGCCAACCAGTATAGCCCTATAGCTATTAATTCAGCTGTGAAATATTTACTATTGTTGTTCTAGAGAGTTTGGAACGTGGGTAATGACTCGCTGCAGCTTTCGCTCTAGCAGGTAGCTGGACGCCTTCCAGCTTAAGCGGTCGCTGCGCTGCAGGCGCTCTAGAGCGCTGTTGGCTGTCACTAGGTCGGCAACCGCTTCCGGCAGTTGATCGACAGCTACGTAGCTGCTTAAGGCATTATGCCCGATGGATACCAAGGCTCGTTTCTCAGCTCGCAGACGTTTTGGTGCGGATTCACCAAGGGAAGCCCTAACTCTTTGTATATGCTGGCAGAGATAGCCGATTTCGTTGCTAATTAACCCTGGTGGCAGGGTCATTGCGCTGGATTCGCGGATAGTGCGGTTAGACGAACTTAGGTCTAGCACATCATCTTCGTCGAGGAAAAATGTCCTAGTGCCGACGGATTCAATGTTAGGTTTCATCTTAAAGAATAGTTTATTTACCGGATTTAGCAATGATGTCTTGAGCGACATTGCCTGGAACATCGGCATAGTGGTCGAGCTCCATACTGGAGCTGGCTCGGCCCTGAGTGGAGCTTCGAAGATTGGTGGTATAGCCGAACATTTCTCCAAGCGGTACGTAGGCTGTAATCTGCTTGATGCCGTTAGCCAGGTCTTCCATCTGCTCAACGCGTCCGCGCTTAGCGTTCAGGTCGCCGATTACGTCACCCATAAAGTCTTCTGGGGTAACGACAACTACTTTCATTATTGGTTCTAGAAGGGTCGGTGAGGCACTCTTCACGCCGTCTTGGACAGCCATAGATCCAGCGATCTTGAAGGCCATTTCACTAGAGTCAACGTCGTGATAGCTACCGTCATATAATTCGGCTTTTACATCGACTACTGGGTAGCCGGCAATTACACCATTGTTCAGCGCTTCTTCCACACCGGCTTTAACGGCTGGGATATATTCACTTGGAACAGCACCGCCTTTGATACTGTTGATGAATTCAAAGCCTTTGCCCTGTTCGTTCTGCGACAGACGAAGCCAGACGTGGCCATACTGCCCGCGGCCACCGCTTTGTCGGACAAACTTACCTTCGGCCTCGACACCGTCTTTGCGGATAGTTTCCCGGTAAGCAACCTGAGGTTGGCCGATATTGGCTTCAACTGAGAATTCGCGCTTCATCCGGTCAACGATAATATCCAGGTGAAGTTCACCCATTCCAGAGATAATAGTCTGTCCGGTTTCGTGGTCGACTTTGATGCGGAAGGTTGGGTCTTCTTCGGCAAGACGCTGCAGAGCCAAGCTCATCTTTTCCTGGTCGGCTTTGGTCTTCGGTTCAATTGCGATAGAAACCGGTGGTTCTGGGAAAGTAATACTTTCTAGCAGGATTGGATTGGTCTGATCACTCAAGGTATTACCAGTCGTAGTACCCTTTAGGCCTACGATGGCCGCGATATCACCAGCCGATACTTCAGTAACGTCTTCACGGTCGTTAGCGTGCATACGCACGATACGGCCGACACGTTCTTTCTCGCCTGTAGAGCTGTTTAAAATATAGCTGCCAGCCTGTAACTTACCAGAGTAAACCCTAAAGAAGGCCAATTTACCGACAAATGGGTCAGTTGCAATCTTGAAAGCCAAAGCTGCAAAGGGCTCCTTTTCGTCCGGTTTGCGCTCAATCTCTTCGCCGTTCTTAGGATTTGTGCCCCAAGTAGAGCCACGGTCTAGCGGACTTGGCAAAAAGTCGTTCACGGCATCAAGTAGTTTCTCTACGATAACACCACGGCCATCACCACCGGTTACGGCGTAGAATTTACCGGACAGTACGGCCGTACGGATAGCTTTCTTGATATCCTCTTCGTCTAAGCCTTCTTCGCCGACTTCGAAATACTTCTCCAACATTTCCTCATCTTCAGCCACAGCATTCTCGATCAGCAATGAGCGGTACTTCTTAACCTGATCGGCCATATCAGCCGGTACGTCACCTTCTACCAATTCGTGATCGGTAAAATCCTTATAGGTATAACTTTTAAGGTTAATTAGGTCAACGACACCGGACACGGATTGCTCAAAGCCGATCGGCAGATGGATCGGGAAAGCCCGCTTGCTCAAGCGGTGATGGATTGAATCCAGGGATTTGTAGAAATCACCACCGGTCTGGTTAATCTTATTTATAAAACAGATACGAGGCACACCGTATTTGTCGGCTTGGCGCCAAACGGTCTCACTTTGACTCTCTACGCCCATCTTGCCGTCGAATACGGTTACGGCACCGTCCAGAACACGCAGACT
>Ga0207664_10002920_pt1 | contig 11366 bp, 9 predicted proteins | sample LARL83metaG_FD_184349 | JGI IMG/M metagenome (GOLD analysis project Ga0207664, IMG submission 184349) | Corn, switchgrass and miscanthus rhizosphere microbial communities from Kellogg Biological Station, Michigan, USA - LAR L8-3 metaG... | ecosystem: Host-associated > Plants > Roots >...
CCTCGGGCAGGGTCAGCTCGCCCGCGGGCACGTTGCCGGTCTCGGTGATCTCCCCCTCGGGATCCCCGGTGCTCGAGACCGCGCCGAAGCGCGCCACCACCTCATAGCGCTTGGGCAGCGCCATGAAGAACCGCTGAGCGCGGGTGGCGCGTCCCACCAGCACCAGCAACAACCCGGTGGCGAACGGGTCAAGGGTCCCGGCGTGGCCCACCTTCGTCTTGCGCGGCAGCGTGCGGCGCACCGAGGCCACCACATCGTGTGACGTGACGCCCGCGGGCTTGTCGTAGAGCAGGATGTGGTCGCCCGGCGGGCGCGCGCCACCATCGGCCGGCGCGGTGACCATCGGCGTGCTAACTCTGCGCGGCGAGCTGCTCGCGCAGGAACGACACCAGCTCGTCGTAGGAGAGCTGTGTGCTGAAACCGGCCGCCTGGCGGTGGCCTCCGCCGCCCTGGGCGCGAGCGATGGCCGACACGTCGATGGCGTCGTCACCGGCCCGCAGCGAGACCTTGCGGGTCCCACCGTTGCCCGGGGCGCCCAGCCGGTCGCGCACCAGGGCCGCCAGGCGCGTCCCCTGGACGGCGCGCAGGTGGTCGATAACCCCCTCGGAGTAGCTCTCCTGGGCATCGGAGTCCGAAAAGTCGCCGACGGAGAGGTCGGTGATCGTCAGGCGGCCGTCGTCGTAGCGCTGGACGTTGGCCAGGCCGCGGGCCAGGAGGGCCAGCTTGCCGTAGGGCACACCCTCGTAGACGTGGCGGTAGATGTCGTGGACGTCGACGCCGGCCTCGATGAGATCGGCGGCCATGAGATGGGCCTGCTTGCCCGTGTTCTCATACATGAAGCGCCCGGTGTCGGTGATCAGGCCCACGTAGAGCGCGTCGGCGATGGTCGATGTCGCGGCGACGCCGAGACCCTTCATGAGATGCCACACGATCTCGGCGGTGCACGAGGCGCCGGGGACGACGAGATTGACCGTCCCGAAATGGGTGTTGTCGTGATGGTGATCGATGTTGACGATATGCCCTCCGGTTTCCCGAAATGCCTCGGCCGGATTGCGCTCGATGTTCCCGCAATCCAGGAACACGATCGTCCGTTCGGCCACGTCGGCGGGGGGCTCGGAGACGAGGCCGTCCAGCGGAAGGAATGCGTACTCCTGTGGCAGCGGCAGATCATGGGCGTCGATGAACATCACGCAGTCCTTGCCGATCTCGGTGAGGATCGCGCGCATCGCCACCAGTGACCCGATCGCGTCGCCGTCCGGGTTCTCGTGCGCGACCACGACCAGCTTGCCGGCGTCGCGCAGCTCGGAGAGAACCCGATCGCGGGAGGAGCGGTCGCCGTTACTGGTCACTGGTCTCCTTCGCTGGGTCGTGCTCGTCGAGCAGGCGCGAGATGCGCATGCCCCGGTCCACCGATTCGTCGTACTCGAAGGTCAAGGACGGCGTGTGCTTGAGCGTCAGCTCATCAGCCAGGCGCCGCTGGAGAAAGCCGTGGGCCGAGCGCAGGCCCTCGATGGTGGCGCTGCGTTCGGGGTCGTCGCCGAGAACGCTCACATAGACGCGAGCGTGGCGGAGATCGGGGCTGGTCTTGACGCCGGTCACTGTGACGAACCCTATTCGGGGGTCCTTGAGATCGGTTGCGATCGCGTCGGAGAGGACGGCTCTCATCGCCTCATCGACGCGCCGCATGCGGGCACCGCGCATCCTACCCTCCGCACAATCGTTCGCGCTGCGTCCTCATGCCTCATCCTCGCAAATCCTCGACGGAGGCCACGAGCCGCTCCACTCTGGCCCCCTCGGGACAGCGGGCCAGGACCCAGCGCTCGACCTCATCGGCGGCGGCGGACAACCGGCGCAGCGACCCGCCGGTGAGGGCCGCCGTCAGCGTCGCGCGCTGCCAGAGGTCCTGATACCCAGTCTCGGACACGGCCACGCCCAGGCGGCCGGCGAGCTGTGCCTTGATCGAGGACAGCTCCTTGCGCTTGCCCTTCAGGCTCCCCGCGTCGGGGAAATGCAGATCGATGACCAGCACCGCCACGAATCCTCCGCCGGCCGACCCAGACACCGGGGCGTGCCCGACCGCCTCAGGTGAGCTCGCGCTCGACCTGGCGGGTCGTATAGGTCTCGAGCACGTCGCCCTCCTTGACGTCGGCGTAGTCGCGCAGCACGATGCCGCACTCGTAGCCGGATGACACCTCGCGCGCGTCCTCGTTGAAGCGCCGCAGGCTGGCGATCTCGCCGTCCCAGATGACGGTGCCGTCACGCACCAGGCGGACCTTGGAGCCGCGGGTGATCTTGCCCTCGGTGACGTAGGAGCCCGCGATGGTGCCCACGCGCGACGCCCGGAAGATCTGGCGGACCTCGGCGCTGCCGAGCGCCTCCTCGACCTCCTCGGGGGCGAGCATGCCCTGCATGGCGAGCCGCAACTCGTCGATGGCGCGGTAGATGACCGAGTAGCTGCGGATCTCCACGCCTTCGCGCTCGGCCACGGACCGGGCGTCACCGACCGGTCGCACGTTGAAGGCGAGGATCACGGCGTTGGAGGCCGCCGCCAGCATGACGTCTGACTCGGTGACGGCGCCGACGGCGCGGCGGATGACCACCACCGAGACCTCGTCCTGGGGCAGCTTGGCGATCTCGTCCTCGATCGCCTCCAGCGACCCGGCCACGTCGGCCTTGAGCACGAGGTTGACCTCGGCAAGGTCGGAGCCGAAGATGTTCTCCAGCGAGACGCGCTTGCCGCTCTGGCGAGCCAGCGACTCGGCCTTCAATCGGGAGGCGCGCTCCATGGCCAGCTGGCGGGCGCGGCGCTCGTGCTCGACGGCGCGGACGTGCTCGCCGGCCTCGGGGACGCCGTCGAAGCCCAGGACCTCGACGGGCTCGCCGGGCAGCGCCTGGCCGATCCGGTTGCCGCGGAAGTCGTGCATCGCCCGCACCCGGCCCCATTGGGCTCCGGCGACGAGCGCGTCGCCGACTTCCAGGGTGCCGCGGCTGACGAGGATGGTGACCACGGGGCCACGACCGGGATCGAGCTTTGACTCGATGACCGTGCCCGACGCACCCGCGTCGGGATTGGCCTTGAGCTCCTCGACCTCGGCCATCACGATGATCGTCTCGAGCAGGTCATCCAGGCCCTGCTTGGTCTTGGCCGACACGTCGACGAATTCGGTGTCGCCGCCCCACTCGACGGGCTGGAGGCCCAGCGCGGTCATCTCGGTGCGTACGCGGTCGGGCTGTGCGCCCTCCTTGTCGACCTTGTTGACCGCGACCAGGATCGGGACGCCGGCCTCCTTGGCGTGGTCGACGGCCTCCTGGGTCTGGGGCTTCACGCCGTCGTCGGCGGCGACCACGATCACGGCGATGTCGGTGACCTTGGCCCCGCGGGCGCGCATGGCGGTGAACGCCTCGTGGCCCGGCGTGTCCAGGAAGGTGATGGCGTGCCCGTCGTGGTGGACCTGGTAGGCGCCGATGTGCTGGGTGATGCCGCCGGCCTCTCCGGCCGCCACCTGCGTCTCGCGGATTGCGTCCAGCAGCGACGTCTTGCCGTGGTCGACGTGGCCCATGATCGTGACCACCGGGGCGCGCTCGACGAGGTCCTCGTCGGCATCGTCGAACACCGGCTCGGCGATCTCCTCGTCCTCGGAGTGCACGATCTCCACGTCCTTGCCCAACTCAGAGGCGAGCACCTCGATGGTCTCGTCCGACAGCGTCTGGGTGAGCGTGCGCATCTCCCCCAGGCCCATCAGCTTCTTGATGATCTCCGAGGTCGAGACGTCCAGGTACTCGGCGACGTCCTTGACGGTCGACCCGGAGTTGATCTGGATCGCCGTCGGATCCGCGACCGCGGTGCGCGAGGGACGCGACTCGGCCTCTTCGTCATAGACCCCGCGGCGGCGCCGGCCACGGCGCTGGCGGCGTGGCGGCTGGTTGGACTGCGGGGGTCCGCCGCCACCGGTGGCGCGGCGTGAGGCCTGGGAGTCGATGACGACGCGGCGGCGGCCGCCGGCGTTGCCGGGGGCGCGCTCGCCCTGCAGGGAGTCGCGGGTGGGGCGCTTGTGCTCGCCGCCGCCCGAGGTCTGGGTCCGGCCGCCGTCGCCGCCGGCGGGCGCGCTCTCGGCTGCGGGGGCAGGCGCCGAGGCCTGGGCCGCGGGCGCGGCCTTGGCGGGCTTCTGGGCGGCCGGCTTGGCCGGGGCCTCGCCCTGGGGCTGCTCGGCGGGCTTGGCCGCGGCCTCGGCGCCGTCGGCGCTCTTGCCCTTGGCAGTCTCGGCCCTGGCGGTCTCGGCCTTGGCGGTCTCGGCCGCCGGCTTGGCCTTGGTGGCCCCACCCGAGCCGGAGCCCGACCGGGCCTGGCCGCCCGAGCGGGTCTGACCGCCGTTGGCGAGCACGCGCGAGGCCACGTCCTCGTCCACGGACGAGGACGACGCCTTCACGTCGACGCCGGCGGCCTTCAGGCGCGCGAGGACGTCCTTGGTGGGAAGCCCGCGCTCCTTGGCGATTTCATGTACGCGCTTGTTGCTCATCTCTGCCTGAGTCTAGGGCCCTTCCTGGGGCGTCGGCTCGGCCTCGGGCGTCCCATCCGCCTCCGGCTCGCCTGCGGGGCCCGCGGCGTGGGCGACCGGAGTCTCCTCGGTGGCGGAATTCGCGTCAACCGCCGGAGCCGCCTCGGGCTCGGGGGTCGGGTCGGGCTCGGGGGTCGGGTCGGGCTCGGGGGTCGGGGCGGGCTCGGGCTGGTCGGTACCCTTGCCCGCCAGCGCCTGGTGGGCCTCGATGCCGCAGTAGCGCGAGCCGGGCAGCGCAGCGTTGGGGCAGCGGCGGCCGTTGGAGAGGATGGCGGCGCAGCGGCCCTGGAGCTCCTCCTCCTCGTAGCCGTGCTCGGCCTCCTCGGCGGCGAACTCGGTCTCGGAGCGGATGTCGATCCGCCAGCCGGTGAGCCGCGCCGCCAGCCGGGCGTTCTGACCCTCGCGCCCGATCGCCAGCGAGAGCTGGTCGTCGGGAACGATGACCGTCGCCTGCTTGCCGGCGTCGTCGACGAGCACCTCGCGCACGCGCGCGGGCGACAGTGCCTTGGCTACGAACCGAGCGGGCTCGTCGTTGTAGGGGATGATGTCGATCTTCTCGCCGCGCAGCTCCGAGACGACCATGCGCACCCGGGACCCACGGGGCCCCACGCAGGCGCCGACGGGGTCGACCCCGTCCACGTGCGAGACGACCGCGATCTTGGAGCGGTAGCCCGGCTCGCGCGCGACACCGGTGATCTCCACCAGGCCGTCGGCGATCTCGGGCACCTCGAGCTCGAACAGCGACTTGATCAGCTCGGGATCGCGCCGGGAGACGATGATGCTCGGACCCTTGGTCGAGTTCGAGACGTCCTTGATGACGGCCTTGATCCGCTGCGAATGGTCATAGCGCTCGCCGTCGACCTGCTCGGACTTGGGCAGCAGCGCCTCGACGCGCTCGCGCAACTGCACGAGCGTGTAGCGCGAGTCGGACTGCTGCACGATGCCGGTGATCAGCTCGCCGACGCGATCGCGGTACTCCTCGAACATCATGTCGCGCTCGGCCTCGCGGATGCGCTGGAGGATCACCTGCTTGGCCGTCTGGGCGGCGATCCGCCCGAAGTCGTGCGGCGTGACGTCCTCGATCTCGATCTGGTCCTCGTACTCCTTGAGCTTCTCCATGTCGATCTCGGGCTCGGGCGCGTCGCGCATCTCCCCCGTCTCGGGGTCGACGGTCGGCTGGGCGTCCGTGCTGGCCTCGACGAGCAGCTGCTCCTCCAGCTCGGCCGGGATCTTGAGCTCCCACACGATGAAGTCGCCGCTGTCGCGGTCCATCTCGACCTTTGCGTACGGGGCCGAGCCGGGCGTCTTCTTGTAGGCCGACAGCAGCGCGTCTTCCAGCGCCTCCATCAGCTTCTCGTGTGAAATGTTCTTTTCCGCTGCGAGGCCCCGTACGGCCTCGACGATCTCCTTAGACATGCATCAGTCTCCGGGTACGAGGTTGGAGCGGACGATCTGCTCGTACGGGATGGTGAGGATCCCGTCACCGGCGGCAATCGTGACATCGCTATCTGAGGCGCCGACCAGCTCCCCGGTCAGCTGCTGGTGGCCATGGCTGGCCTCGCGCAGCCGCACGCGAGCGCGGCGGCCAAGGAAACGGGTGTAGTGCTGGGGCTTGGTCAGCGGACGGTCCTGGCCGGGCGACGACACCTCCAGCGCATAGCGCTGCCGGTACTCGGTCAGATGGCCCGAGACACGCTCGCACAGAGCCAAGCTCACGCCCTCCGGGTGGTCGATGAACAGGCGCAGAGTGGGGCCTGCGACCTCCGCCAGCAGCACCTCGACCTCAGGCTCGACGCCGGCAAGTCTGGCTTCGATCTCGGTCTGTAGGGCACTCACGTCTCCTCCATAAATCTCATAAAAAAAGCGGGCGGGCGCCCACTTTCAAAAACGGCACCGGGAACGCCCGGCCGGAAAGCTGTGTCGATGAGGTTAGCACCGCAGGCGTGCAGTGGTGAACGCTTTGCCGCGCGGCTGTCAGCCCCGACCAGCCCCCGACTAGCTCCCCGACTGCTCCTCGGCGCGAGCCCGCGCGCGATCTCGGTAGACGCGGTAATCGCGGCGACCGGGCTGCAGGCAGGCGGCGAGGGCGAGCGGCTTGCGGGCCTCGTCGTGGCGGCCCAGCAGCTGCAGGCAGCGGCCCAGGCAGAACTGCGCGTAGTCGTTGGTCGGCGCGCGTTCGATCACCGCGCGGAACTCGTCGGCCGCCTGCTCGTAGTGCTGGATGTGAAACAGCGCGCGGCCCAGGGCCTCGCGCACGGAGGTCTTGTCGGGGGCCAGGTCGCGGGCTCGCGCCAGCGGGATGGCGGCCTGGTGATGGTGGCCGGCCTCCAGCAGGGCGGTGCCGCGCTGAAACAGGTCATAGACGTCTTCCACACCTACGAGTCTAAGCCTGGATTCACCGATAATGGGCGGATCGAGGCTGAGACCCGGCGGGACGCCGATCGCCCTACAACCGCGGCGGCAGCGCCCACACGGCGCGAAGCCGGCCGATGACGCCCAAGCCCCGTCCGAGCTCGCGGCGCAGCGCCCGCCGCTGCTGGGCGCTGGGGGTCCCGGTCGTGCCGCCGTAGCGCGTGAGCCGCAGCGTGCGCACGTAGGCCTCCGCCTCGGGCGAGCTGTGCAGCCGCCGCTCCAGGCTCACCAGGGTGATCCCGTCGTGCAGCGGGCGCCCGGTGCGCGCGAGCGCACGCTCCAGCTCGGCCAGGAGATCGGTCCGCGCGATGTGGGTGCGGGCGAGGCGTCGCCCCGCCCAGGCCACCAGAACGACGAGGGCGAGGCCGAGCAGGATCAGCCACCACAGGCCCGTGCCGCCGCCCGCGCCGTGGCGCAGCGTCGTCGCGGCGCCCGCGGCGTTGCCCGACTCACGCCGGCCCTGGGCCGCATCCGTGGAGGCCCCACCGCCCGGCAGCTTCTTGAGGATCGGCTCGATGGCACCGCCGCCGCGGGCCGGAGCCGTGGTCGGCGTGGGATCGAAGCGCACCCAGCCGTATCTGGGGAACCACGCCTCCACCCAGGCGTGGGCATCGATGTCGGTGACGACCCAGCGGCCGCTCTTGGAGTCATAGGTCCCGGAGGTGAAGCCGGCGGCCACGCGTGCCGGGATGCCGCCCATGCGCAGCAGCATCGCCATCGCCCCCGAGAACTGCTGGCAGTAGCCCTGCTTGTCGCTGAAGAGGAAGCTCGCCAGCGGGTACTGGTGCCGAGGCGGGGTCTGGGTGTAGGTGAACCCGTGGGCGGTACTGAGCCAGTTGCGCACGCTCATCACGAAGGCGTAGGGCGTGCGGGCCTTGGCCTCGAGCTTGCGGGCCAACTGATAGGCCTGGGCGTAGGGCGAGGAGCCGATGGCGGTGGCGGCGAGCGACTGAAGGCGCGGAGCCAGGACGCCGCGGGGCACCGCCGTGGTGGCGCCGGGGCCGATCCCGAGCGCCACCGAGGGGCGCCGGTGGGCGTGGAACACCGGGAAGGTGACCGGCATGGTGCCCCTGCCTGCGCTCAGGCGCCCGACCGGGAGCCTGAGCGTGAGGAAGCTCTGCAGCGGCACCGTGGGATAGGCGTGTCCCGCCGTGGCCAGCTGCCGGGGCGAAGGCTGCGGCGAGTACACGGAAACGCTGTAGCTCGTGCCCGGGCCCATGGGGGTGGCTGTCTGCCACGTCCCCGGGTCGGTGCCCGCCTCGACACCCGCGGCCAGGTTCGCCGGCGCGTTGGCGGCGCCGGCGGCGATGACATCGGGTGTCTTCATGCCGACGATCGAGACGCGAATGGTCTTGGTCCAGCGGGTCAGCGCGTCGCCGCTGGGCGGGGGCGGCGTCGGTCCCGGCGGCAGGCCCGCGACCCAGCTGTAGCCATTGAAGGTGTCCAGGTCCTGGGCCTTCCAGTAGTCGCGCGCGGCCTTGCCGGCGGCGACCGTGAACACCTCGTGACCGGTCTGAGGCCAGCGCAGCGGGCCGTAGGTCTGGTTCCAGTTGAACGTGTCGACATGGGCGGGCGCGGCCGTGCCCGCCCAGGCGCGGTAATCCACCCAGGGTGAACGCTGGTCGACGCGCGGTGCTGCGATCGCTCCCAGCACCCCGGCCAGCGCGACGATCCCGATCGCGGAGGCCGCGGCCCCGCTGCGCACCCGCTCGCCCCACATGAAGGCGGCCAGGAGGCCGAACAGCAGCAGCCCCTGCATGTAGGGCAGCTCGGGCCGGATCAGGGTCGAGGGCACCACTGCCAGGGCGATCAACGGGAGCGCGGCCGCGGCGCGGCGTCCGTCGCCCAGCCCCGAGCCCCCGCCGAAGGCGAGCACCGCGGCGGCGTCGAGCACCAGGACGGCTGCGCCCAGGACGATGACCAGGCGCACGTCGCCGTTGTGGCCGAGGTACGGGACCAGCGCGTTGGGCAGCAGGGTCAGGCCGTTCCCGATCCGGTCGGCCGTGCGCGCGATGCTCATGTGCTTGAGCCAGTGCCAGCGCAGCCCCGCGACCGGGAAGGCGAGCAGCAGGATCACGATCGAGGGCACGATCGCCGCCGCCCGGTTCACGCGAGCCACCAGCGGCACCCCCCCGGCCAGCGCCACCGCCAGCGCCAGCAGGCCGAACAGGCGCCACCCCGGCTCGGGGCGCATCAGCGTGGCCCAGCGCACCAGCCCGTAGGCGGCCAGCGCGGTGAAGGTGATCAGCCGGATCCACGGGCGCTCGGCCGCCGCCACACGCCCGCGGGCGCTGGACCCCGGACGGCGCACCAGGCGGTCGACCTGACCGAGGGCGGCGGAGCCGGCGCTCATCGCTCAGGCCACCAGATCCTCAGGACGCGTGCGCTCATAGCGGCGACCGGCACCGAGCAGGAACCCCTGGCAGCCCGACACGCTGAGCAGGGGACGCACAGCGTTGCGGACCCCGCGCGGGTGCCCGCCGACCAGGTCGGCCTCGGGGACCACGAGCACCGTGGGGCCGCCCCCGGGCGCGCCGAGGACACCGCTGAGACGATCCACGGGCGCCGCCGCCACGTAGACCATCGCCCCGCCGCGCAGCGACATCGGGCCCAGTACGGGCGCCCGGCTGCCGGCGCCGCCCTCGACCACGGCAAGCCGCGCGTAGGCGGCGGGCCAGGCGATCAGCTCGCGGTCGATCATGGTTGGACGCTGCTCACCGGGCAACAGCAGGCCACAGCCGCCAGCGCCGGTGAACTCCAGCACCAGCGACGCCGACGCGCGCACGGCCGCGTCGACCAACTCCACACCGGCGCGTCCCGCCCCGGCCGGCGTGCGCACATCGAGCACGACCAGCGGCCGCGCGTCGCCGTCGGCCTGGAGGCGGCGCTCGATCAGCCCGGCGCCGCGCGCCACCGCCGGCCAGTGGATGCGGCTGGCCGGGGTGCCCTCGCGGTACGGGCGCAGCCCATCGAGGTCCACGGCGGCCATCGCCTCCGAGCCGGCGTGGCCGTCGGGCAGCCGCAGGCGGCGGCTGTGCCTGGAGGCGAGCCAGCGCACCGGCTCGGTGCGCGGCAGCACGAGCACCTGCTGGCTGCCGACCCGGCCCACCGCCTCGGCGCAGGTGAGATCGAGGGGGTCGCGGACGGTGAGCGCCGGCGCGGGCAGGCGGTGCAGCCCGCGGCGGCCAAAGCGCGAGCTCACCCGCACGCTGGTCGTGCGATCACCCTTGACCGGCGACAGCTCGCCGGCCAGCTCGAAGCGCGAGCCGGTGAAGGGATCGACCACCTCCGCGCCGGGCAGGCCCAGTCGCCCGCGCCGGACCTCGATGGTGGCGTCGACCGGCTCGTCCTCGATCACCCGCTCAGTGGGGAGATGGCGCTGGGTGGCGGCACCCTTGGCGGCGAGCCACACCCACGCTGGGGTGCCCAGACCGAGCGCCAGGAGCCCCAGCGCGGGCACGAACAGCGGCGCCGCGTCGAAGATCAGCGAGACCACGCACAGCACGAGACCGCAGGCGGCCACGACGACGGCTCGGGTGGCGAGCAGCCGCGGTGTCGCCATGGCCTGCACGAGCTACAGGGCTCGCGTCGAGCCCACGGCGTCGAGGATCACGTCCTGGGCCGCGGCCCGCGGGGTCTCGGGCGCCAGGACGAGGCGATGGGAAAGCACCGGGACGGCCAGAGCCTGGACGTCGTCGGGCAGCGCATGGTCTCGCCCGCTCATCATCGCGTTGGCCTTGGCCGCGCGCAGCAGCATCAGACCGGCGCGGGGGCTGGCGCCGAGGTCGACGCGGGGGTCCTCGCGGGTGCGCCACAGCAGCCGCACGATGTAGTCGCGCAGCGGCGCCGTGGCCCGCACCCGCGCCGCGGCGTCTTGGGCGGCGAGCACCTCGGCGGCTGTCACCACGGGGCGCAGCGACATGACCTGGTCACCGGACTCGTGCTGGGCGAGCATCCCGGCCTCCGCGGTGCGGTCCGGGTAGCCCATCGAGAGGCGGACCATGAAGCGGTCGACCTGGGCCTCGGGCAGCGGGTAGGTGCCCTCGTACTCGATCGGGTTCTGCGTGGCCAGCACGAGGAACGGACGCGCCAGCTCGTGGGTGTGGACGTCCACGGTGACCCGGCGCTCCTGCATGCACTCCAACAGGCCCGACTGGGTCTTGGGCGAGGCCCGGTTGATCTCGTCGACCAGAACCACATTGGCGAACACGGGCCCGGGGCGGAACTCGAAGCGCTGCTCGCGCTGGTCGTAGACGTTGGTGCCCACGACGTCGGCGGGCAACAGGTCAGAGGTGCACTGCACGCGCGCGAACTGGCAGTCGATGGACCGCGCCAGGGCACGGGCGAGGGCCGTCTTGCCCACGCCGGGATAGTCCTCGACCAGCGCGTGGCCCTCAG
>Ga0207664_10002923_pt1 | contig 11355 bp, 10 predicted proteins | sample LARL83metaG_FD_184349 | JGI IMG/M metagenome (GOLD analysis project Ga0207664, IMG submission 184349) | Corn, switchgrass and miscanthus rhizosphere microbial communities from Kellogg Biological Station, Michigan, USA - LAR L8-3 metaG... | ecosystem: Host-associated > Plants > Roots >...
TGTCCAGCACCCGGTCACCGGCCAGGCCGGGCAGCAGGCCTGGCTGGCTGCGATCAGTGGCGGGACGTCGCGGATCCACTGCTCGTACCACTCGGCGAAATCGTCATATCGCGCCAGCGCCTGGGCCATGCTCCGACGCTAACTGCCTGCCCCGGCGGGGACCAGCCACGTTCGCGGCAAGCTGACCACAGCCATCCGCGAGCATGGCTCACCGCGGATACGGCGGTGCCTCAGGGCCAAGCTCAGCAGGTGCCGTTCTGCACCGGATAGTGGATGACGACCGCACCACCGGTGGCGTAGTTGGCGACATCGGCAGCCACCTGCTGGCCCTGCGGAGACGCCCTCGCCGCGGTCATTGCCGCAGCGTCAGCGAACTCGGCCTCGAAGACCGCGAAGTACGGCGCCTGTCCCTGCGTCGCTGCCACCTCGAAGCTGTAGCGCCACGCGAGCAGGCCGGGCATGCGCGTGACCAGCGGGAGGTGGTTGCTCACGTAGTAGTCGCGGAAGTGGTCGGGATCGGCGGGCTCGAGATACAGGACCATCAGCTTGTGCATGACAACCTCCATTCAGCGGCGAGCGACCACAGCACCCCGGAGATCTCGGGCCGTCGCCATACCGGCACCACCACCTTGATATCCGGTCGGGGCGTCGGCCACTGGTGCAGGTTACCGGACCTGCTCAGCCCCGGTTAGAGGGTTGTCCTTGCCGAGGTGTGTCCTGAACGCGGGGAGGACCTGATGTAGGAGCTGGTTTTCCTCACGGGGGGACGTGCACTCGTTCGCCGGAGCCAGCCAGGCATCCCTGGGAAGCGGATGCCTGGCAGCTGCACCGCAGAATCAGTAGATGATCGTGACGTCGCTCGGACCAGCGGTAGAGCACACGTCTCCGTTCTCCAGGATGGCGTCGCTGCTGGAATCCACCCAGCTGTCCGCAGGCCCTGGGGTCAATGCGCCCCAGCGGCTGTCATCGCCCCAGTGGGTCCGCCGGAGCAGGCCGCCACCGAAGTCGTGGCTGGACGTGCCGCCGCCATCGGCCATCCAGTACTTCCAGTAGAAAATAACGGCGGGCGTGCTCACGTCGAAGCCGGTTTGTATATCTACTGCGTGATTGCCGACGGCGGTTTCGAAGATGTAGGAGGACCCGCAGTTGCCGTAGACCCGGTTGTTCGGGGTCGCAGCTGACGCGGTTCCGGCCTTCACCGAGTAAGCGCGGCCGTGGGAGTCGGTATGGATCACGTACCCGTGCGCCTTGGCCACCGCAGCGTCGAAGCCGATGATCCTCATCGGCACGGTTATCCTCACCGTGCGGGGAGAGGAAGGCGAGGCCGCCGCTCGGGCATGGACGGATGAGGCGTTCGCCGGGACGGCCTGAGTCGTCCCGATCAACGCCATCACGGCACCGAAGACGGCACCGGTGACGGCGATGGGCCTGGAGAGCTTGCGCATACTTCTCCTCGAGTACAGATATTCCTGGGTCTGAGCGAAACCGCCCCACCTGTGGTGCTGATGGCCATCGCTGCAGCCGTGGGCCCCCGAAGTCCGGCGGCTACCTGAGACCAGACTCGCGAACCCGTCTTACAGACTGCTGTCCGACCACTGTCAGACCAGTGCTGTTTCGCCTCCAGGCTGAAAGCCGGTGGACGCGCTCGCCCTGGCGGCCAACAGGCTGAGGAGTTCGACGGTCTTGCCGTCGGCGGGGCCGAACCAGTGCGGCACCCGGGTATCGAGTTCGGCTGCCTCGACAGGGTCGCGGAGTGGCCGCGACCGTCCCGGCGTCCGCGCGCGTCACCAAGGTCCGCCTCGACCTGCTGGGGACGGTGCTGGCCTCCGGCGGCATCGCCGCCCTGGTCTACGGGCCAGGTCAACGTATTTTTCGCCGGCTGAACCACGCAGACCACCGTCCGTTCGGAGATCAAGAGCTTTTATACCGAACGACGGTGGTTACTCCTCACCGCGCGACTATGCCGCCCAGGCTGTTCATGACTTGCCTGCGCATCACGAAGAACAGGCCGAGCAGTGGCAGCACGGACAGCAGCACGCCGGCCATTACCGCCGGCACGTTGACCGAGTACAGGCCCTCCAGCTTGGTCAGGCCCAGTGGCAGGACAGCCACGTTGCCGCTCTGGGTCAGCACGAGGGGGAGCAGGAAATTGTTCCAGACGTTGAGGCCGTTGTAGATGGCCAGCGTGGCCAGCACTGGCCGGGACAGCGGCCAGATGAGCCGCCGGAAGACCGTCCATTCGTTCCCGCCGTCGACTAGCATCGCGCCGATCAGCTCTCGCGGGATGTCGCGCACGAAGCTGACCATGATCAGGACTGACACCGGGATCGCTGCCGCGCTGAGGACCAGGATCAGCGCGAACAGCGTGTCGTACAGGTGCATCTTGTAGATGAGCACGTAAATCGGCACGATGATGGCCTGAACCGGGATGGCCAGGCCGAACAGCATGACGACGAACGCGGCGCTCACGGCGCGCGAGGTCCGCCGGACGATGCGGAACGCCGCCCCCAGCGAGATCGTCACGGTGAGCAGGATGCACGCCGCGGTCAGGATCACGCTGTTCAGCAGGTACCGGCCCAGGCCGGCGCCGAATACGGTGCTGTAGGAGCTCACCGACAGGCCGCCCGTGGGCAGCCACGGGCTGGCGGTCAGGTACGTGCCCTGGGTACGAAAACTGGCCAGGATCATGTAGTACAGCGGCGCGATGACGATTACCAGCCATATCGTGGCGAGGATGACCGCCACCAGCCGCCCGGCCCGGAACCGCGGTCTCACGCGGCGCCCTCCTGCTGGCTGGCCATCGAGGCGAACCCGGTGAGCCGGACGAGCCCGACGGCCACCGCGATGCCGATGACGCCCAGTATGACGGCCAGCACGCTGGCGTAGCCGTACTGCTCCTGCACGAATGCCGCGTTGTACATGTCGAGCGACAGCACGCGTGTGGTGTACCCGGGGCCGCCGTCGGTGGTGATGTAGATGATGTCGAAGTAAGTCAGCGATCCGACGATCATCAAGATGCCCGATGTGACGACCGTGTAGCGCAACTGCGGCAGGGTCACCCGCCAGAACAGCTGCGCTGGGCTCGCGCCGTCGATGGTCGCCGCCTCGTAGAGCACCACCGGGATCTGCCGTCGGCCGACCGCGTACAGCAGCGTGTGGAATGGGATGAACTGCCAGGCGATGATCGCGATCACCACATACAGCGCCAGGCTGGGGTTGCCGAGCCAGTTCTGCTGCAGGAACGACAGGTGCCACGACCTGGCCAGCGCCGTGAACGCGCCGAACTGCGGGTCGAGCAGCGATTCCCACATCAGCGCGATCCCTGCCGTGGACATCAGCAGCGGCAGCACGAAGATCGTCGCGTACACCGTCCGGTAGCGCTGCTTGCCCGCGGTGAACAGGCCGAGCGCAATCGAGATCGGCGTCTGCACCACATAGCTCAGCACCACCACCTTCGCGGTCACGACGACCGATGTCCGTGCCACGGGGTCGCGGAAGAACGCCGCCCAGTTCGACCCGCCCACCCATTTCGGGGTACCAAGCCCGTTCCACCTGACGAAGCTGAGTACCACCGCGGCGATCATCGGGACGATGATGAACACCCCGAACAGCAGCATGGGCGGCCCGATCCCGGCCATGTCGGCTAGCCGCGTCCCGCGGCGGGATCTTCCGCCGTTCCGCCTGCCGCCTCGCCTGTCAGCGGGCGGAGCGGCGGCAGGGTGGCGGCGGGTGCCCGCTACCGGCGCGGTCATGCGCCCGACGCGGCCTGGCTGTTCAGCAGCGTCTCGAACTTCGCGGGGGTCTGCGTGAGCTCGAAGACCTGAGCCAGGTTCGTCAGCATCACGTTGGCCACCGTCGGGGTCATCGCCTGGTCCCACGAGTACTGGAAGCTGGGCGCGCTCTGCACGGAGTTGTAGATGGTCGCGTCGTAGGAGGCGAGCTGCTGGCCGCCGAACAGCGGGGCGGCGCCCTTGGTGACGGGCACCTCGCCCGCCGCCACTTCGGCCTTGGCGTAGTCGGTCGAGGTCAGCGCGTCCTGGAAGAACGACTCGGCGATCTTCTTCTGCGCGGCGCTAGCGCGGCTTGAGATGGCCACATAGCTCGCCGTGTTGCCGGCCAGGTCCGCCGGGTCGCCGTTGCCGCCGGGCACGGTCGGGAACGGTGCCATGCCGAGGTTTCCGCTGTTCACGAACGAGGCGTTCGAGCCCAGGATGCTGGATATGTCCCAGTCTCCCATGAGCTGCATGGCCGCCTTGCCGCTATATACCAGCGCGTCCGAGCCGCCGCCGGAGAACTTCAGTGAGTCGTAGCCGCTCTGGAACGCCCCCGCCTTCGCCAGTTGCTGGATGTCGGTTAGCGCCTGCGTGACCGCCGGGTTGGACCAGCCGCCACGGGTGTTCGACTGCAGCGCCTGTGCCACGCTCGGTCCGCCGATGCGGTCGGTCAGGTACTCCAGGTACATCAGGCCCGGCCACTGGTCGCCGTTGGCCAGTGAGATCGGCGTGACGCCATGCGACTTGAGCGTGCTGATCACCGACAGCAGGCCGGTCCAGGTCGTCGGGAACGTCAGATGGTACCGGGAGAAGACCGGCTTGTTGTAGAAGAAGTACACCGGCTGGGTGCCCTCCACCGGCACACCGTAGAGCTGCCCGTTGTAGGTCACCGCGCCGAGAGAGGAAGGCAGGAAGGCATCCGCCCACGCCGGGCGGCTGCCGAGGGACTGCACATCACCCGCCTTGATGAACTGCTGCAGGGTGCCCCCGCCCCAGCTCCAGAAGATCGTCGGCGGGTTTCCCGCCCCCATGGCCAGCTGGATCTTCTGCTTGAAGGACTGGTTCTCGACGAAGTTGATCGTGATGTTGTCACCGGGGTGGCTCTTCTCGAATGACGAGACGAGGTTCTGAACTGCCGTGTTGGCTGGGCTCGGCCCGGTCGTGACCAGCCACATGGTCACCGTGCTGCCGCTGGCGCCGCCGCTGCTGCTGGTCGAGGACGCCTTGCCGCCGCCAGCCGCGGAACCGCACGCGGCCAGAAGCAAGCCTGCAGCGGCCGCCGCCGTCGCCGCGAACCAGTTGCGGCGGACGATGGGGCGTGCTGGGCGCGTGGCTCGGTAAGACATGGCTTCCTCCAGGTCGTCGGCGACGGCAGGAATCCCGGTACCTAAAGTCTTTCGAAGAACTTTTTCGTCATGCTAGATACGGTCCGCCGACCGGTCAACCGGTGGATCCATGCCGGCCGGCTCGCGACCGCAGATAATCGCTGGTTAGGCCGCACTGCTGCGAGCTGTCACAATGGCTTACACTGCTACCGAAACATTTCGACCAGGAGGGCGCGGGTAGTGGCACGGCGCACGACACTCGCGAGCATCGCCGCCAAGGCGGGCGTCTCGACGCCGACCGTCTCAAAGGTGGTGAACGGCCGCCCCGACGTCGCGCCTTCCACCCGCTTGCTGGTGGAGCGCCTGCTTGATGAGCACTACTACCTGCCGCCGGGCCATCCCGGCCGGCGCAGGAGCCGTCCGAAGCTCATCGATGTGGTATTCCGCGAACTGGACAGCCTGTGGACAGTCGACATCCTGCGCGGGGTCGAGGAGTGGGCCGCTAGCCATGAGACCGCCGTCGCCGTCTCGGCCGTCCGGCCGGGAGATACCCGCCCCGCGAGCTGGACCAGCGCGCTGGCCAGTCACAACTCGGACGGCGTGATCGTGGCGATCGCGGAGGTGACCGAGCGGCAACTCGAGCAGCTGCGAGCCGAGAACATTCCGCTCGTGGTGGTCGACCCGGTGAACCAGCCACCGCCTGAGTTGCCCAGCGTCGGGGCGACCAACTGGGCAGGCGGGCTGGCGGCTACCGAGCATCTGCTCGAGCTCGGGCACCGCCGGATCGCCGCGATCAGCGGGCCAGAGCACTTTCTGTGCAACCGGGCCAGGCTCGACGGCTACCGCTCTGCGCTCGAACGGGCGTGCGTCAGGTTCGATCGCGCGCTCGTCCGGCACGGCGACTTCCTGCATGAGGGCGGCTTCCGGTACGGCGGAGAACTGCTGGACCTGCCCGGCCGGCCAACCGCCATCTTCGCCGGCAATGATCAGCAAGCCCTGGGCGTCTACGAGGCGGCGCGGCAGCGTGGCCTGCGCATACCGGAGGATCTCAGCGTCGTCGGATTCGATGATCTGGCCTTGTCCCGGTGGCTTCCCCCGCCGCTCACCACCGTGCGCCAGGCCCTTACTGAGACAGGCCGCGTGGCCGCGCAGATGCTCGGCCAGCTCATAGCGGGCGGTCCGCTGACGAGCACCCGGCTGGAACTCGCGACCGAGCTGATCGTCCGGGAATCCACCGGGCCCGCTCCGGTGGCCCGGTGAGCCGCGCCGCGGATCGACCACCGTGTCGACCAGCGTGTCAAGAGCGCACTCGATCTCTGTCAGCGGCGGGGAAGCTGACCTGGTGGACGGGTTGCGCTGCTAGTGGCAAGGGAGGTCGTGCCGGTGCCGCCCATGGCGGGCCATCTGGTCACCGAGACGCTTGACTACGATGGCGGGCGGCAGGTCACGGCGTATGTCCCGCCGGCTCGGCCGGAGGCTATCGTCTTTGCCGGTGACGGCCAGCTGATCACGTCGTGGGGAGGCGTCTTGGAGGCAGCCGGCCAGTCGGCCACGATGATCATCGGCGCGCACCGCCCGGACGATGAGACGCTGCGGCTGCGTGAGTACTCACCGGGCCAGGGCGCGGCGGCTTTCGCCGCCGACCCGGAACGGTTCGCGGCGCACGAGGAGTTCTTCATCCGCGATGTCCGCCAGTGGGCGCGCTCCCGCTTCGGTGTCGCGCTGCCCGCGGGCCGGACCGCGGTGTGCGGTGTCTCGGCCAGCGCAGAGCTCGCGCTCGCCATGGGGCTGCGCTATCCCGGCGTCTACGGCGCGGTCTTGTGCGCGTCGCCGGGGGCGGGATACCAGGCACCGGCCGTGATGCCGGGCACGCTTCCGCGTGCGTACCTGGTCGCCGGCCTGCAGGAGCCGTTCTTCCGCCACAACGCGATCCGCTGGGCCGCTGCGCTACGCCGTGCGGGTGCGGATGTCGTGTTGACCGAGCGGGCCGGGTCGCACGGCGGCGCGTTCTGGAAAGAAGAGTTCCCGCTGATGACCGCCTGGGCGTTCGGGCCCTAGCATCGCGACGACTAGCCCGCGCCCACGCTCGGTGACCACGAGGATACGAGCTACGCGATCGCCCTTCGCATGTCGGCCCTGCGGGCCCCCCGGTCACATGCTGGCCGGCAGTCCGAAAGCCGGGAACAGCTGCGGCGTGTGAAACAGGTCCATACGGGCGACACTGTCCCGGTCGAGGGTGAGCACGTGCAGCGTGGTGGCCTCGAACGCACTGGTGCCGCGGCGGTAAGATCCCAGCGCGGGCAGGCCATTGGCCCGGGTAGGCAGGCAGCGGATGGCTCCTTCGCGCTTGAACACCGAACTTATGAGTGCCGCGACCGGCTCACGACCGCGGAACCAGGCCGGGAATGGCGGCATCTGCAGCAGCGCGTCCTCGCGCAGCACCTTCTTGAGGGCTTCGATATTCAGCGTTTCGAACGCGCCGACGTATCGATCGAGCAATTCGCGCTGTCCGGCGTCGGAGGGTTCGGTCAAGGTGTCGTCGGCAGGGCCGGTGGGCAACTGGGCGCGCGCTCGTTGCAGTGCACTGTTGACCGAGGCGCTGGTGGTGCCCAGGAGTTCGGCCACCTCGTTCGCGCGCAGGGCCAGCACGTCGCGCAGAATGAGCACGGCGCGCTGCAGCGGCGGGAGATACTGCAGCGCGGCGATGAACGCGAGCCGCACGCTTTCGCGCGCAGCCACGACCGTGGCCGGATCGCCGTCGTCGAGCAGCGCATCCGGGAACGGCTCGAGCCACGGCAGTTCTGGCTGCCTGGTGAGCAGGCCGACGTCGGTGACCGGGCTCGGTTGCGACAAGTCCACAGGCAGCGCCCGGCGCCCGGCACTCTTCAGCGCGGTCAGGCATACGTTGGTGGCGATCCGGTACAACCACGTGCGCACCGAAGCCCGTTGCGGGTCATAGGAATCGGCCGCGCGCCATGCCCGCAGCGTGATCTCCTGCACCAGGTCTTCGGCATCGTGCAGCGAGCCGGTCATTCGATAGCAGTAGGCCAGCAGTTCGCGGCGGTGCGAGTCGGCCGCAGAGGCGACGTCGCCGGCCGTGACAGTCATACCCACATCTAATCCGCATGACTGCCGGGTCGTCGAGCGATTAGTTCCGGCATCCCCGGGTGTATGTACTGGCGACCACAAGGATCCGACCGCAAGGGCTGGCTCACGATGAACAGGCAACAACGCTGGACGCTCGCATTGACGTCGCTGTCGGCACTGATGGTGGGACTCGACGCGCTCGTCGTCACCACCGCCCTCAACAGCATCCGGGTACACCTGGGGGCGTCCATCCAGGAACTGGAATGGACCGTCAATGCCTACACGCTCACCTTCGCGATGCTGTTGCTCACCGCGTCCACAATCGGCGACCGGATCGGCCGGCGCCGCCTGCTTACCTACGGCCTGACGGTCTTCACCGCGGCGTCGGCCGCGTGTGCACTGTCCCCCGGCATCTCCGGGCTCATCGCCGCCCGTGCGGTGCAAGGTGCCGGCGCCGCGATGGTCATGCCCGCGGCACTTGCGCTGGTCGGCGCCGCGTTTGGTGCCGAGCAGCGCGGCCGGGCAATGGGCATCTTCGCGGGTATTGTCGGTCTTGCGATCCTCGGCGGCCCCGTCGTCGGCGGTGCGGTCGTGCAAGGCGTCGCCTGGCAGTGGATCTTCTGGCTCAACGTGCCGATCGGCCTGATCCTGATTCCGCTGATCGGCCGCCAGCTCACCGAAGTCGCCGGACCAGGTGGCAAACTCGACATCATTGGCCTGGTGCTGTCCGGGCTGGGAGTGCTCGGGCTGGTGTTCGGCCTGGTGCAAGGCAACACGGCTGGCTGGACCAGCCCCGAGGTGGCGGGCTCGCTGGCAGGCGGCACGGCCCTGCTGGTCGCGCTCGTCGGCTGGGAACTGCGGGCTCCCGCCCCGATGCTGCCCATGCGGCTGTTCGCCAACCGGATGTTCAGCGCGGGTAACCTCGCGGGACTGCTGATGACCGGTGCGATCTACAGCGCGGTGTTCTTCTTCGCCCAGTACCTGCAGGCGGGGCTGCACGAGAGCCCGCTCACATCGGGTCTGCGGCTGCTGCCGTGGACGGCCACCTTGTTCGTGATCGCACCGATCGCCGGTGCGCGGATCAACCGGTTCGGCGAACGGCGGCTGATAGTGGTCGGCCTGCTCGCGCAGGCCGCCGGATTCGCCTGGATCGCAATGGCATCCAATGCCGGTTACCCGGCGATGGTGGCACCGATGATGCTGGCTGGCGTCGGCGTCTCGATCGCGATGCCCGCGGCACAGAACGCCGTGCTAGGTGCTGTACCTGTATCGGCGATCGGGACCGCCTCAGGCATCTACAACAGCATGCGTCAGCTGGGTGCCACCCTCGGAATCGCCGTCGTGTCAGCGGTTTTCGCCGCACACGGCAGCTACGCCTCGACAGCGGCGGTGAGCCGCGGATTCAGTGCGGCCATGTTCGTCGGTGCGGCGATCTCCGCCCTCGGCGGCCTCGCCGGACTGGGCATCGCCCGGCATCACCGTCTCGTCGCAGCCCGCGAACCCGTCCCGGCACCCGTGGAATGCCGTTCGGCATGATTCTTGACGAGGCAGCGTGAGAGCGAAAGAGCGGGTCGGTACCAGGTAGGCATCTCAAGGCGCGCGCAGCAGTTGGCTGCGCGCGCTTTGCTGGTCAGCCGACGTGGGGTGTTGTCGTTTGACGGTATATGTGAGCTTCTTGGCTTTGTTGCCGCAGGTGTTCATCGAGCACCAGCGGCGCGCGCCGGGGCGGGAGTTGTCGAGGAAGACGATGCCGCAGTCGGGGTTGGCGCAGTTCTTGAGCTGGCTGAGGGCCGGTGATGTGACAAGGTCCAGGATGTCGCGGGCCAGCAGGGACAGCACAGCCTGTACGGGATTTCCGGCACTGCTGCGGAGCTGGCCGAGGGCGTCAAGGCAGGGCGCTGGCGGCGGGGCCGCGGCTGCGTGATTCAGGCGTTCGCGCGGCGCGGCGGGGCAGGCGGTGATGCCATCGGGGCGGCGAGCCGCGTCCATCAGCTCCGCGATCGCCTCGCGCAGCTGCCGGGCCTCGGTCACCTCGGCCTGCGACGGCAGCGCATCCAGAGATAGCAGGCCAGCCTGGGTGATCCAGGCCGACAGGGCGGTCCCGTCGGGAAGCTCCTCAGCCTGATCGGGCCGTCCGCGATGCCGAAGGGTGCGGATGAAGTCCAGGCAGGGCCGCCCGGCGCCGAAGCGGAACGCCGTTCTGGTGTCGGAGCCGGTCATGCACCCACCCTATCTAATGAACCGGTTTAACCGGTACCATCGGAACCACTTTAACCGGTTCGACGCGCGGGAGGCCCCGTATGACCCTCACCTCAGCCAGCTCCGGCTCCCCACGGACGGAAATATCCGGACCGCCGGGGCGGGGGCGCCTCCTGCTGCTGGCTCTCACCTGCGGCGTTGCCGTCGCCAACATCTACTTCCCGCAGGCGATCACCCCGTTGATCGCCAGCGGCCTGCACACCACGCCCGAGGCGGCCACGATGGTCGCGACCGTCACGCAGCTCGGCTACGCCGCGGGGATCTTCCTGCTGGTACCGCTGGGCGACCGGCTCAGCCACCGGCGGCTCATCGTCACTTTGCTGCTGCTGACTGGGATCGGGCTGAGCGCGGCAGCGCTCGCCGGCAGCTTGCCGGTGCTCATCGCGGCCAGCGCCGGGGTCGGGATCACCACGGTGGTGCCGCAGATCTTGCTGCCCATGGCCGCGGGTCTCGCCGGTCCGCGGCAGCGTGGGGCCGTGACCGGTACCCTGCTGAGCGGGCTGCTGGCCGGCGTGCTGCTGTCCCGTGCGTTCGGCGGAACCCTCGGTGCCTGGGCGGGCTGGCGCGCGCCCTACGGCATAGCGGCTGTCCTCGCCGTCCTGCTGGCAGTTGCCATGACCCGCGCAGTGCCGGCCACCACCCCTGCCACCCAGCAGGGCTACCGCACGCTGCTGGCCACCTCGCTGCGGCTGATCCGGACTCAGCCCGCCCTGCGCCGGTCCTGCCTTAACCAGGCCAGCATGTTCGCTGGCTTCACTGCTGCCTGGACCACGCTGCCGCTGCTCATCACCGGGCCTGGCCCGCACCCGAGCACCACCGCGGTCGGCCTCGTCGCCCTCGTCGGCACGGGCAGCGTCCTCGTCACCCCCTTTGCCGGCCGCTACACCGACCGGCACGGCCCTGACCCGCTT